>Ga0114904_1000006_pt1 | contig 173221 bp, 188 predicted proteins | sample MalvirDeepMed_s6_FD_83498 | JGI IMG/M metagenome (GOLD analysis project Ga0114904, IMG submission 83498) | Marine viral communities from the Global Malaspina Expedition - Malaspina viral metaG DeepMed_s6 | ecosystem: Environmental > Aquatic > Marine > Oceanic | place: Mediterranean Sea... | reverse complement strand
TTCCACCGCCGCCGCCAAGCGTGCAGTGGATACGGCACGTGGTCGCATGAATACCGTTCGTTTGAAACTGCAGGATCTGCGTGGTGAAGCCAAACTGATCCGTGCGGAAATCCAGGCGGCCAAGAAAGTGGTCACCCGCGAGGTGAAGAAACTGCGCACCGCCGAGCGCAACATGAAGACCAAGCTGCGTGAGCACGAGCGCAAGCTGGCGAAAAAAGCCAAGGCCGAGCAGAAAAAAGCCGAGCAGAAAGCCAAGGCCGCTGCCAAGAAAGCGGCAGCCAAAGCCAAGCGCGCCGTGAAGAAAAAAACCACCACCCGTAAGAAAGCGGCCACACGCAAGGCGCCTGCCAAGAAAGCGGCAACCAAGGCCCCCGGCAAGAAAGCGGCAGCCAAGCGCAAGCCGGCAGCCAAAAAAGCTGCCACTCGCAAGAGCCCAGCCAAGAAAAAAGCGGCAGCCAAGCGTCCAGCCGCCAAAAAGTCGTCCTGATCCCTCGATCTGGAATGACTGAAAAAAGCCCCGCAAACGCGGGGCTTTTTTTATGATGGCAAACGCAAAAAACCGCGTCTTTCCAAAACGTAGGGTGCACTGAGCCTAAGGCGAACTGCACCGATCGGGTGGTTGATGGTGCAGTTCGCCTTAGGCTCAGTGCACCCTACGCAACCGGCGGCGGTCAGGAACCTTGCCCTGAATCACCGCAAAACTCCCTGATTCCTGTCCTAGGAAAACAACCCTCACTGACCCGTTGCTCCCTCAGCGTGTCATATTCGTGCGCGGGTTGGTGGAGCAGGGCAGGAGGCGGTATAGGCAAAAATGTGACTAGTGGCCAGCTTGACCATGACGACATGCCGGTAGGCCAATGATGCTTTCTTGAAAGCAGTTGATAATGATTCGCGTTAGGGTTAGCATGCCCACTAGAGATTGAGGGATGGCATTCTTATGTACGTATGCATTTGTAAGGGCATTACTGACAACCATATACGGGAAGCGGTCGGCAACGGCTGCGACAGCCTGCGTGATCTTCGTCGGGAACTTGGGGTTGGAAGTCAGTGTGGTAAATGTGCCCGTCATGCCCGCCAAGTGATGCGTGAAGCCCGTAGCGCCAACGAGGCACCCTCTTTCTCGCACTCTTCCTCTGACGGTGTGGTGGTCTACTGGCCCCAAACCGCATAACTAATCGTTCTCATTTACATAAGCGCTTGTATTGCAAGCGCTTTTTTGCATTCCTGCCTTGTCTCTGTCATCTGCTTGCTGAACAATGGGGGTTAACCCAAGTTTAGACACAAGTTCATCGGACGGAGACAACCCCATGAAAGGCGACGCCAAGGCGATTGAGTACCTGAACCGGGCACTCGGCAACGAGCTCGTGGCCATCAACCAGTACTTCCTGCATGCCAAAATGTACAAGGACTGGGGCCTCCAGGCGCTGTATGAAAAGGAATACCACGAGTCCATCGATGAAATGAAACACGCGGACTGGCTGGTAGAGCGTATTCTCTTTCTGGAAGGCATCCCCAACCTGCAGGACCTGGGCAAGCTGATGATTGGTGAAAACACCAAAGAGATGCTCGAGTGCGACCTCAAGCTGGAAAAGATGGCGGTACCGGACCTCCGCGAAGGCATCGCCTACTGCGAATCCATTCAGGATTACATCAGCCGTAACCTGCTCAAGGACATCCTGGAATCCGAGGAAGAGCACATCGATTGGCTGGAAACCCAGCTTAGCCTGATCAACCTGGTGGGCATCGAAAATTACCTGCAAAAACAAATGGAAACCGCAGAAGACTGATTGCTGAAGTTTTAAGCGACTGGCGCTTGACTCCCAGCAGGGCTTTCGGAATAATGCGCAGCCTCTCGGGGCGATACAGCAACGAGACATGCACCGGTAGCTCAGTTGGATAGAGCAACTGGCTACGAACCAGTAGGTCGGGGGTTCGAATCCTCCCCGGTGCGCCATATTCGATAAGGGCTCGCAGGTTTGCGGGCCCTTTTCTTTTTCGGGTCAGCATCAAAACCGGCATCAAAAAATCTACCGGGTTGCCTGCTTCTCCCGGGCCAGTCGGTGGTAAACCTGCCGCATCCTCTCCGATTTATGCCCCGCCCAATGCTCCGAATCATCCGTCAGGCCCTTGGCCTTCAGATCGTGGAACGTGAACCGCTCTTTCAGGCCGTTTGCCAGTGCCTTGGCCATGAGCCGCTGCCAGGCAGTGGAGAAGGCCTCCGGCTTGATAGCGTCGCCATCCTTGCCGTGTAGCAGCCACGGGCTGATAACGCCCCGGTTGATGGCCGTGGCCGCCTTGTAGGCGTCCCGGAGCCGCGGCGTCCACAAGGTCACCTCTGATTCGCTGTTCTTGCTGCGCTCAAGGAAAATGCCCCGGTCGGTCACATGCTCCCGGCGTAGTGCCAGAATTTCCCCTTTCCGGGCCCGCATCAGAAAGGCCAACTCCATCATCACGGCCACATAGTCCGGCGCCAGCCCCTGCACCAGGTCAAATTCCCGGTCCTCCACATAGCGGGTCCGGGCCTCCAGCCGGTACCGGCGCACACCCTGGCACGGGTTGGATGCCATCAGTTCCTGCTCGATGGCCCAGCCGAACGCCACAGAGAGAAACTGCAGATGCCTGTTTGCCGTGGTGGGCTTGTCTGCCAGGCTGTCCCGGTACTTGGCGATCACGCCGGCGGAAATCTTCTCCAGAGCCACATCCCCGAAGCGGGATCCGTTGCGCATTGGCTTGGCGGCAATGGCATCCGCGTACTTCAGGTATTCCGCCCGGGTCTTCGGCTTGATAGGCGCCACCCTGGGCGCCGACATGTAGTCCCTGAGCAGGTTTCCAAGGGTGCGCTTGCCGCCGGTGGCCACCTGCCGCTGGTAGGCAGCCAGAATGTCCCTGTGCGGCGCGTCATGGGGCAGGGGACGGCCATTGGGTGAAACCAGTGTTATCTGGCCTGAGAACTGGCCTTTGCCTGCGTACTCACGCCAGATAACCCGGTTCTTGCTTGCGACCCGGTAAACGTACTCTGGCAGGCTGTTGTCCCGCCTTGTGCTGCGACCACGACCCATCAGGCAAACTCCAAGCCGTCATCGTTGGCGCTGCCACGGGCATTCAGGGCCTGCAGGGTGGTGCACACCCGCCCGCCGGCGCCCCTGTGGTATTCGATGCCCTGCTGGTCCAGCCAGCGAACGAGCGGCGCCCGGGTCTTGAAGTGAGTCCAGGCCAGCAGCTCTTCTTCGGTCACCAGATTCGGATTATCTTTCATGGATCACCTCAATGCAGGCTCTGTGCGCATCATCACTCCTTCTCCTTGAGCAGGGCAGCGGCGCAAATGTCCGAGATGACTTGCACGCTGGAATCAGGATTCATGGGTGCATCAGCATCAACATATGCGTCGGACCGCGCCTTGATGCGCTCCAGCACCTTCTCAAGGGCGACGATGCGCTCTTGCTGCTGGTGGGACTCAGTAGCTAGCCCGAAGTTATATGACTCCAGCTCCGCAATCCTCGTCTCATGGCTGTGGATCAAGTGGGCGACCATAGCAACATCTTGCCGCCACTCGTTCGGCCAAATCTCGTTTGCCATAGGCAGTTCAAGGCCAGAACCTCGCCCGCCCGTAACCGCGCGGACGCCCATGTCGCGCCACTCTTTCAGTTCCGCCTCGGCCGCTGCGAGGGCGGGGTCGGTGTCGGTGGCGCGGGTGTTCCAGACAGAGATAGCGCCTTTGCGGGTTGGCTCGCACCATGTCCGCAATTGGCATGACTTGCACCAGACCTTCCAGAATGGCTTTTCGCTCTCCATCCAGTTTCCTTTCAGGGTATCAACCCGCTCGCTTCCGCAGCACGGGCACGGCTTCAGCTTATCCATCACTCTTCCTCGCTGGTGGGGTCACAGTCACAGTCACAGCCGCATTCGCAGCACTGATAGCAGTCCGGGCAAACTGGCCACTTCCCGTCAAACTCGTGAAGGCCACAAGTGGCGCACGATCTGTCCCCTTCGCAAGCCCAGCCCATTTGTCTTAACGTGGCGTCATCACTGACCAGATAGCCATCAGTCGCTTCTGAGCAATGCTCGTCATATTCTGGTTTTCTGATCACTCTCAGCATGAAATACTCATGCTCGCAGTGTTCGCGCAGATCGCCGTGCGCCCAAAGCAGTCGCCGTGCTTGTTTTTGGTCTTTGGCAAAGCAGGCTGCGGCGAAGTCGAATTCTGCACCTGGGTCACGAGTTCCGCCGAGGTAGCATTTAAGGCCGCTCATCACTCCACCCCCTCCCCCTCGTCGCCAGCGGTGCGGAGGCGGGCGGCTTCATCAATTTCGCTCTTGAAAATCAAATCCAGAAACCTTGCACAATCTCGATAATCTTTAGTGTTTTCAGGGTTGTCCAATCGATCGCAGCAGACGCGAGCGTAGAGCATCGCATCTAGGTAGCCGCTGTCGTAGGCACTGGAGACACCATTATCGTTCTCCGGCACAGAGGGGGTGGCTTGCGGATAAGTAAATTCTCCGTTGCCGCACGCAGCCTGTATTAAGCGCAGTTCGTCATCATCAGATAGCGGCCAATAAATGCTGTCGCCGTGAATGATGTACTCAATGCCTTCCTTACATTCCTCAGCAGTCATCCGTTGCGCACCAAGGCCATCCACGAAAGACACCTTCCCAGCGTCGGCAATATGGTCGGCATCAGTCTCACCGCCAGAAAGGTCTGACTGGTCCCACATGCCCGGCAGATCATCCACCACTTTGTTGGCGTCACCGGAATGGTCGGGGGATGGGGCGGCATTCACCATGGCGCGGTGGCAGAGGATCACGTCATGGCCGTTGTGGAACAGCCAATCATCGTCACCACCGTAGGCGTGACAAGCCGCATCCATCATTAGAGCTGTCGGCTCAATCGGCACCAGCTTCCAGCCCTCCGGCACCGCAACAGATGGCGGGACGGGGTGGGTGTAGAGGGGCGTCATCACCACGCCATCAGATTCCAGCACCTCCTTGTGGTGACATCCGGCGGTAAAATTGCGCTGCCCATATGCTTCCCACATCCAGCCAACCGGCGCCTCCCCACCACTGGCGCTAAGGGCGGCTTTGATGGCGTCGACCATTTCCCAGTCGTTGGCGCAGCCCACCAGCTTGCCGATCTCCTCAACGATCCCTTTCTGGGTGCGTGCTTCTTGCGCCCATATCTGGGCCTGCTGGACTGCATTATCTTTACCGGTGGGCAATACTGAGCAGTCAATCTCTCCGCACTGAAGCCGGTCAACCAGCTCCATGGCCGTTTCTTCGTCCGCGCCCTTCAGGGCTGCTATCAGCTCAATTGCGTTCACTTGTCCGTCTCCCTGGCCACAAAGGCCGTTGTCTCTCTCAGTGCTAGCAGCGCCTTCTTTCCTTTGCAGACCTTCACCAGCACCAGGCGCTGGGCTCTCTGCTGTGTCCTGTCCTGCGCTCCCAATCCCTGTATGCGGTGGCACAGGAGCTGCTGGATGGTGTCTGGGTTAAGGTTCATGTCAGCCTCCAGTCCAGTGGAGCGAATGGGATGGAATCGTCGAAATCATCCGCTGGCGCAGACGGGCCAAACCCTCCACCCTGAGCTGGTGCCTGGTTCTGCTGATAGCTTTGACTGGCCTGCATGACACCATTCTGTGATGGCTGCCCGTCACCGCGCCCGTCCAGCATCTGCATTTCGTTGGCCACGATCTCGGTGGTGTAGCGCGGCTGGCCGTCCTGACCCTCCCACTTGCGCGTCTTGAACTCGCCATTGATCCGCACCCGAGAGCCTTTCTTCAGGTATTCGCCGGCCACTTCAGCAAGGCGGGAAAACATGACCACTGGCACCCATTCGGTGGCTTCCTGGGTCTGCCCATTCTTGTCCTTCCACGTTTTGCCAACGGCAATGCGGATATTGGTCACAGCGGTTCCACTCGGCGCAAAGCGCGTTTCCGGGTCAGCGCCAAGGCGACCAATGAAAAGGCAAAGGTTCAAATCGTTAGCCATGTATCTCTCTCCGTTGTCTGAATGGATGCGGTGGCCGGTCGCCACTCCGGCTTGCGGTTTGTTCGCACAAATCGCTCAGGGCCATTGACCCGCACGATCCCCGGCAGCGGGTATAATGTCTGTTTGTACTCAGAGCTTCCGCCCGCATAATCCGGGCCGTATTTCCGGGACTCTTGAGCGCTTCTCCGTATTTCAGCGCCGCACCGCATCGCTTGTTCACTTGCCTACGCTCCATACACCGTCCAACCCAGTGCGGTTGCCTCTGTGCTGATGGCTGCCACCAGTTCCGCCCGGTGGTCCGCGCTCTCAAATGGCTGACCGGTAGGCGGCGGCCAGCCAAACCAGAGGCAGAGGAGGAAGATCAAAACCAGATCCATGGTGCTCTCCTGTGCCGTTGTTCACGCCGCCGTCCTATTTTCCAGCCGCAATAATGCTGTGGCACATGTGCTGGCTCTCCGAAAGAGAGCATGAAGCCTCCATTGGGCCGGCACCCGCCTCAACCATTCGCGCCACCTTCTCTTTGGTCATCTGACAGCTAGTCATGACGCTGATCACAATGACGCAAAGGGTCAGTGCCCCGATCTTCCAGAGCGAAATCCAAAACTTATCGGTATCCATCATCTTCTCCACTGTTTGAATTAACGCCCGTTTATCGACCGGGCCAGTCGGTCAGGTCACGCCATGAGATTCGCTCCCCTCGCGCCTTTGGCTATCCCCACGGCCTTCCGTGGTTAAGAGGGGGCAAGGAGCCGGGCGCCCTGGCTGCGGGTGTTGCCCACCGCCCGCTGGGGCCATGAATTAGGCGACGCGTTCCAGTTCCTGTTGATTCATTTCCAGCACCCAGCCGGCAGCGGTATGCACGTCCACCTGAAATTCGGCGGCGATGGCGCGCAGAATATCCTGGTCGCTGGGGCGCTCCGGCTCGGTGGTTGCCGCCTTGTATTCGGCGCGAGGCTCGGTTTTCACCTGTGCGGGCTGCTCTGCTACCGGCTCAGGCTTCGGCGCCTCCTTGGCCTGCTGGGCGACTTTCTCGGCGTCGGCTTTCTGCTGTGCCTCACGCTCGGCCTTGGCCTTTTCCTCGGCGGCGATGCGCTGGCGCTCAGCTTCCAGGCGGCGTTCTTCTTCCTGTTTGTGCCGGGTGATGCGGCTTTCCACTTCCAGCTTCACCAGCTCACTGTCTTTCAGGGCCAGCTGCTGCCGGTCGGCAAACAGGAATTCGTGGCCGGCGTCGGCAATGATCTTGGCGTTTGCCCGGATCAGGTCGGCGGCTTCGTTGATGGCGATCTTCGCCCGGGCCACTTCGTTGTCGGCTGCATCGCGCAGAGTGGTGATCGTGCGCTTGCCCTTCATGGCCTCGTTGAAGTCGGTGGGCACGCGGGGCAGCGTGTAGCCGTCCAGAGTGGCCTGCACCTTGGCGCCGTGGTCTTCGACCGCCTGCTTTGCGTCCTGGGCAATCTGGAGCTTGATGGCCTTCTTCTGCTCCTTCACCAGCTTCTCGGCCATCAGGCGGTTATCGCGGGCCAGCTTGTGCAGCATGTCCTTGCGGCGCTTGGCGGTGTCCACGGCTTCAACCTGGGCCAGCAGCTGGGCTTCGGCTGCGTCCAGCGCGTCCTCGGCCTTTTTCAGCGCTTTGACCTGGTTGTCCAGGTCGGCAAAGTCCTGATCGGTCTTCGGGTCGCGAATCAGGCGATCTTCAACAAACTGGCGCAGCTCAGTCTCAAACCGGTCGAAGTTGTCCACGATGGACAGGGAGCCTGACACCTGAACCGATACGGCGGGCAGGTCTTCGGTCACCGTGGCGGTGGCAGACTGCTCTTGCTTGCGTGGCTGGTACTCGGCCAGATCGGCGTTGAATTGCTCCCAGCCTGCCTTGATGGCTGCCAGGCGCTCCGGGGTTGTGGTGTACCAGAAGTGGTTGCAGTCTTCCTTGGTGCCATCGCTGGCCATGAACAGGCACTTCTCGGCACCACTCACCAGCAGCTGCTGATCCATCTGGATCTTGTAGTGCTCTTCCAGGGTGTCCACGGTGGCGGCACGCAGCTTGTCGTTAATCAGCTTGTGCTCCCAGATCACGTCTTCCAACATGGTCACGCCGTCGTAGCTGGCCAGCAGAACACCGTCATCATCCAGAGCGGTAGCCGGAAACAGCTCGTCACCGATGATTTCCTCGGCAATCGGTCGGGCGGCAGCCTCAGCAGCATGGCCACGGTCAAAGATGGCCTGCTGGGCCGGGGTGATTTCCTCGACCATGCCGGTAGCTTTCTGCTCCAGCAGAGCAGAGCGGGACTGGTATTTGCTCTTACCCATCATGGCCGGCGCTTCGCTGGCGGTATTGTGGTTGGCGCGAAGGGCCTGCCATTCCGGGCTGCCTTGGGTGACGTTGATAATCTGCATCGTTATTCTCCTTGCTCTACGGCCTGGACCTGCTGGGCCTGCTCTTCAGTCAGCGGCGCCTTGCTGGCCACCATGTCGATAATCTGCTGTGCGCTGCGCTTGCCGGACTGGATCAGCGCGGCCCACTTGGGAAAATTGGTCTCGAAGTCACCAGCCGGGTAATGGGGCAGCGCCTGCGGCTTGTCAGCTTCACGCGGGGTGATGTCGCGCTCCTCCTGAATGTCCCGGGCCTCTTCCACGGTAATCAGGCCACCCAGGGCATCGGCGAATTTATCCCGCAGGGCATAGCCACGAGCGCGCCACATGAGCATCCGCTTGGGGTACTGCTGCCACGGACCTTGCTTGCCCCACAGCTTTGCGTGCTCGGCATCCTGGCGGCTGAAAGTCACGGTGTGTTTTTTCTCGTCACCTTTGCGCCAGACGGTGCAGGTGGCAGTCATGGTGCCTTCGTCAAAGCTCTCTTCATGGCCACCAAATTTCGGGTGGTTCTGAACCAGGGCCAGAAGGGCATCACCGTAGATGGCCGGCTTCCCGTTAATGACGGCGATGTTCTGCAATGCCTGGATCGGGTTCAGCCCCAGCTCGCTGCCCATCATCATTGCCACCAGCGTGTCATCGGGGCGACCCTGATAGTTCTTCGGCACCATCTGGCTGCTGGAAATCTTCTCAGCAAACGCCATGGCTTCCTGCATGCTGGTTGGCTTCAAGGCGAAGCCGTTGGTCTGTGCAATCGCGTTCATGCTCTGCTCCTTGCTCGAATAAAAGGCGGGGCGGACCCCGCAAAACAACAGATCAGCGCTCTGTCGTATCGGTATCTCTTTGGGCCAGCATTGCGTCGGCCTCTATGTAACGAATGGAGGCGATGTAATCAGCCATCTCGCCAATTGTTGGGTTGCGCCCCATTTGTCTCTCCAGGGTCTCGGAGGGCGCGTAAAAAGACACATCGCACTTAGCGGCGAAGTAGTCGCGCAGCGACAGGCCTTCTCCCACGGCGCTGCCGTCTTTTCTCCATCCTTGCGGGTGCGGGAATGCTGGGCCGCCACCATTAACTTCACTCATGCTCAACTCCTGCCACTTGCACCGGATCGGCGCAGTTGTAGTTTTCGGCCTGCTCAGCGGGCCAGATTCCATCGCGCACCATGGCGCAGGTGTGCTGTTCTTCCAGCTTGGCGTCCTGGTAGTCCATTTCCCCGGCCATGCAAAGGATGGCGAGTAGAGCCATCGCGACGGCGGAACCGAGAACAATGTTTCCGTATCTCATGCGGCGCTCCGGGGTGCTTGCGGGTAGATGATCTGGGGCGGCGGAGCAATCCGAGAGACGCCCAACTTGTGCGCAATGACCGCATCAATCAGAGCCAGCGCCCGGTTGATGGTCAGACAGGTCAGACTCAGCGCGCCCCACTCGATTTGCGCCATTTCCCACTTGCCATGCCAGGTGAAGCGCACCACTTCTGCCGCTCTTACGCTGACCCATTCGTGGCTGAGCGATTTGGCGTCAATGACCGCCTGCTCGCTCAGAATCTCAATGCGTTTTGATTCGCTCATGGCTTACGGCTCCATCCGTTGTTCTGCGTCCAGCTTCATGCGCTCGTCGCGGGCCTGCTGGTAACGCTCGTCGTCCATCAATTCGTTGATTACGGTGTCCAGAACGGACCGGAATTCAGGCTTGCGGCGAAGGGCTGCCCACAGCTTTTCCGGTTCGATGACCCGGCCAGCTCCGGTTTCTGCCAGCGCCTCTTCCTCTTCCCGGTCGAAGTCGGTTTTGTCGTCGTCCAGGAAATCCAGATCGTCCACCGGCAGGGCGTTGTCATAGGCCGCTTGCGCGTTGGTCATGGCTTGCTGATTTCTGAGGGCTGAGTTCATGTCTGGCTCCGGGCTGTTCGGTTAGCGTGGAACTATTAAGGCATACCTGAATTATGGAGTAAAGGGGTGCCTTAACTTATTTTAAGGTAAAACTTAAAATAGGCCCAAAATGACCGATATGATTTATGCTGGTTCAGCGAAAGAGGAGGGCAGGGGGGATGTAAAAAGGCCCGCTCAGTGGCGGGCCAGATAGAAGAGGGGTGCGATTATTGGCAGAACTTGGACCAAAGGCCAGGAAAGCCATCAACCTGCGACTCAAGAAAGGTCAAATGTGGTTTTCCCGCAGAGAAGAATCGCTCGGAGCCGGTATAACCGCCAAAACTGTTTTTGGCATTAACTTTCCCGCAGGTCATGGGCACGCCATCCGCTCCCCTATGGAAGTATACGCCAGAAAACTGAGCCGATTCAGGATCTTTGAGTTTGGCTTTCACCTGCTCCATGCCCTTATCCATCCAGCCGATTTTCTTGTAATCGGTTGTTTTGTCGTAGGCATTTGGGTTCGCTGTTGCTGTGGCAGATAGCATTATGGATATGCAAAAAAGGATTTTCTTCATGTTCCCTCCTTGGGTGTATTTCCCATTATTCGTGGCGGTGCATCTTGCGTTTTGCGATACCGGCAACAAAGTGCATCTTTGCCACCTTGTCTTCGTCCAGCCTGAAGTCTTCATATTCTGTGTTGATGTTGGCTAGATGGTGCCTGCCGTCGCGGGTGTACTGAAATACCTTCACCATGCATCTGGGCGGCTCTTCCCAGGTCTTCACCAGCACTTCGTCGCCCGGCATAATCTCTGCGTTGGGCTCCACAATGATGAACTCCCTGTGTTTGATGCGTGGCGCCATACTGTCCCCGTTGGCCTCCACAGCATAGGCGTTCGGGTCGGTGGTTGGCCAATCAATGAACCCGTCACCATTGCCAACGGGGTGCTCTGTCTCATTCCAGAAGCCCTCTGATCCCAGCTCTGCCCTGCCTACTACTGGCACTCCCTGCACCCCAGTTCTTATTCGGTAAGTCGGCCCCTCTTCAAAGACGCCAGATAGCGCATCCATTTCGCCCCGACCGGTGGTTAGCCAAGCGAGATCCGCATTCCAGTGCTTGGCAATTTTGGCCAGGTTTTTGGCGGTGATGCTTTTTGTGCTGCCATCAAACCAGCCCTGGACCGACTGATAGGAAATATCGCAGACACGGGCAAGCTCCGGCTTCATGCTCCGATCCTTCACCCCTCTGGCAACGAGAAGCTGCCTGACTCTTTCAGCGTGTTCATTCATAGAGCCAGACTTTACAGGTGGTCCTGAAAGGTATGCCTGCATAATGCTTGACCTTTTAAGTTCAGGTATGCCTTAATAGCGGCACAAAGTTAAGGAGACCACCAATGAAGAAATCTGAAGTTGTCGAGTTCTTCGGCGGCATCCAGCAAACCGCAGACGCCCTGGGCATCCGCTATCAATCCGTCCGTGAATGGCCGGAGGATCGCGTGCCGGAAGGTCGCCAATTCCAGATTCAGGTGATCTCAAAAGGGCGCCTCAAAGCCGCCAAGCAGCACAGCGCCGCATAACCCGGCGCTTTTTATTTGCCCCCGATTCGTAGGGGAAACAACAGGAAAGTAGGGGAACCAGAAAGTGGAAACCGGACAGATAGCCCTGAATTTCGAGCGCGGACTGGCTGAGTGCTACGGCACCTGCCGGGAGTATGTGGCCGCCCGTGTTCACCAGCAGGGAAAGCCACAGAAGGCAATCGCGGCTGATATGGATTACAGCCCGTCCGACCTGAGCCGAAAGCTGGCACAGAACCCCGACGATTCCCGCCGTTTCACCCTGGACGATCTGGAGACATACATGGACGTGACCGGCGACACGAAGCCGGTTCTGTATCTGGTGGAGAAGTTCTTGGCGAAGGTTAATCCGGCTGAGATTGAGCGCCAGATTCAGGCATTGCAGGACAAGCTGGCCGAGAGCAGGGCCAGCCGATAAAGAAAATGCCCCGGCGCTGGTCAGGCGAAACCGGGGCATCAGGTCTTCCGGAGATGATGATGCCAAAACACGAAAAGAAAAGCCAGAGACACAAGCGGCTGGCCAAACAAGCCGCAAAGCGCATGGCGGAAAAGCCTTGCACCCGGACCAGAAACTGCTGGGGCAAGCACATCAAAGAGGGGCTGAAGTAATGGCTCGTTATCGCAAAGTGGACCCGCGCATCTGGAACGATGCCAAGTTCCGTGACCTGAGCGACAACGCCAAGCTGGTGTTTTTCATGCTGCTCACCCACCCAAACATGACCGCCTTGGGCGCCATGCGAGCAACGGTTGCCGGACTGGCTGAAGAAATGGGGTGGGAGCCGGAAGCCTTCCGGGAAGCCTTCCGGGAAGCCTTGTCCAAGGGTATGGCAGAGCATGACCAGAAGGCTTGTTTGATCGCCCTTCCAAGGTTCATCAAGTACAACCCGCCTGAGTCTCCGAACGTGGTCAAAGCATGGGGTGGTGCGCTTGATCTTCTGCCTGAGTGCGAGCTTAAAAGCCGCGTGATTGCTAGAGCGAAAGCCTTTACGGAAGGCAAAGGGGAAGGCTTTGCGAAAGCCTTACCGGAAGCCTTCGCGAAGGGTATGCCTTATCAGGAACAGGAGCAGGAACAGGAGCAGGAAGTATATTCCGGCGCTGCCGGAGATAGCGAAAAAACCGGCAGGCAATCCCGCAAGAAACCTGCAACCCCAATCCCTGATGACTTCACTCCTAATGAGTCCTGCAAAGCCAAGGCGTTGGAGTTGGGTGTTTCGCTGAATAACGAATTGCCGAAGTTTATCGACCATGCCCTGGCCAACGACCGGCGCCAAGCTGACTGGCAGGCAGCGTTCCGCACATGGCTCGGAAAGTCTCCTGATTTCGCACCACGGGGACAGCAACCAACGGGCGGCCCGGCACGGCCACGGGAGCTGACCCTTGATTGATCAAGCGATGCAAGCGGAAGACGCCATCATCGGCGCTGTGCTGCTGAACAACTCCGTTCTGTCCAGCCTGGATCTGACCGTGGGGGATTTCGTTACCCCGAACGCCAAGACCGTCTGGCAAGCCATCCAGAACGTGGACATGGCCGGACCGGTTGAGCTGATGACGGTTTGTTCCTGGCTCAAGGAGAACACCGGGGGGCGCGACTGGACGAAGTACCTGTCGGAGCGTCTTCGGAACACTCCCAGCGCTGCCGGGGTGGGCGCCTACGCCAAGGAGCTGCGCAAGGTCCGCCAGAAGCTCGCCGCCACGCAGGCCTGCCAGCAAGCCTTGCAGGAAATCCCCAGCAAGGGCATGGAGGCCATCGACACGCTGATGGGCGCCCTGATGGAAGTGACCGCCACGGCGAAAAACTATGAATACACGATGAAGGAATCGCTGCGCGCCGCCGTGGACCTGATGGAGCAGGCCCGCAAAGGCGAGGTGAACACCATCCCCACCGGGCTGGCGGATCTGGACCACAACCTGGGCGGCCTGCACCCGTCTGACCTGATCGTCGTGGGTGGCCGGCCTGCCATGGGCAAAACCGCATTCCTGCTGAATCTGGCACTGAACGCTGGGCATCCGGTCGGGATTATCAGCAGCGAGCAGCCCCACGAGCAGGTGGGTATGCGAACCCTGGCCATCGGTTCGGGTGTCGGCCTTGGCAAGCTGCGCGCCGGGCAACTGACGGCGATTGAGTGGGACGTGCTGCCCAAGACCATTTCCCGGTACACCGATGTGGGAATCCAGATCAACGACCGGTCGGGCATTTCCATCATGGAAGTGGTGCGCCAAGCCCGGAAGTGGAAGCACATGCACGGCATCCGCGCCCTGTACGTCGATTACATCCAGCGAATCAAGTCCACAGACCCGAGAGCCAAACGCCACGAGCAGGTGGGCGAGGTGGTGCGCCAGATGAAAGAGCTGGCCAGAGAACTGGATATTCCGGTGGTGGCGCTGGCTCAGGTGAGCCGCGACGTGGACAAGCGCAGCAACAAGCGCCCCGGCATGGGCGACATGTCCGACAGCTCCGAAATCGAGAAGGAAGCCGACCAGATCATGTGCCTGTACCGGGATGAAGTTTACAACCCGGACAGCCAGGACAAAGGAATTCTGGAAGTGCTTATCGAGAAGAACCGGCACGGCCCGACCGGCAATGTTCGGACGTGCTGGTCAGGCGCCAATCAGCGAGTGCTCAACGTGGCACGGGAGGCGGTATGAGGGACTTTGCCTTTTTCTTATCTATTGCGCTGGCCAGCTTCTTCGTGCCGGTGGCCCTTATGGACATTGGCGAAAAATTTACAAAGGCGGATGTCTTTGTGAGCTGCAAAGAAGATGGCCGCTTCGAATTCGGAAGCGGTGTTTCAATTACATGCAGAGTGGAGTTGGCGCAATGAAACACAACGCAGCAACCCAGCGCGAACGCATCCGGCAGTACCTGTACCTGTCCCCGTTTGGCGCGACCCGCAATCTCATTGCCCGCGACACCGGCCTGATGGTTCAGACCCTGTGCCGCCGGCTGCGCGAACTGGAAGAGCTGAAGCACATCACCCGGGTACGGCGCTGCATCTGCCCGGTAACGGCCACCCTGAACATTGAGTACCGCCTGAGCGGCGACCAACGGGCGGCCATGGCGCGGAAAGCGGGGAGGGCGGCGTGATGATTCAGCAAAGCCTATTCGATTTCTCTGCGCCTGTAGTGCCGCTCTGCTCAGGGCCGCACCCCGACATTTCCCATGTTGAGAACCTGCTGTACTCGCTGCCCCGGTCTCTCGTTCTGCTGTGGGAGCAGCGGGGCAATCCGAATTCGCCGGCCCGAAAGAATTCCAGCCGCCTTGAGCTGATTGTCAGTGATGCGTTTGCGCACGGTCTGATCGATGACGAGGAAAGAATTGTTCTGGAGAGCTGCATTCGGGACGCCATGCCGGTGCCCACTCCCGTTCTGGTGGCGCTGGGAGGTGCGGCATGAGCCAGATACCAATGTTCCCCGCAGAGCAGGCCAACTTCATTCCTCGCGAACCGAAGGCACCACGCTACCAGCTTTGCGATAGCCGCTACGAGCAGGGCAAAGGCTGTGCGAGGTGCCCGATTCATACCGAATGCACCAGCGGTCACCAGTGGAGCTGGGAGGGCCTGAAAGATCACCAGCGGCGCTGCGATGAAGCGGCACTGAAAGCGATGGAGGCGGTATGAATACACACATTCGCAAACCCAGAGAGAAGAACATCATCGTTCGTGACGCAACCGTTTGTTATGACGACAAGCACAAGGGTTGGGTGTTGCCTGGTCGGCGCTTCACGAAAAGTCACGAGGAGGCGTTGCGGGCTGCAAACATCATCGCCGCGCTTATTCGGGGGCGTCGATGAGCAGAGAGAAGGTTTACCGGCTGCGCGAGGACAACTTCAAGCGCGCCCTGGATCACGCTGAAGCCCTGCTGGCCGAGCAATTCCGCAAAGGGCGTCAGGCGCTGGAGATGGCCCTGCGTGAACCCAAGCGGTCACTGGATCAGAACGCAAAGCTTTGGTGCCTGCTGGATGACGTGGCCTGCCAGTGCACTCTGCTGATCAACGGCGAGAAGTGTCTGGCCACCCGTGAGGAGTGGAAGGACGTATTTACCGCAGCACTGAAGCGTGAAAGCCGAATTGCCATGGGTATCGATGGCGGCGTGGTCATGCTCGGCCACAGCACCAGCAAGATGCGCAAGGCGGAATTTTCGGAGCTGATCGAGCTGATCTACAGCTACGGCTCAGAAAGCGGCATCCACTGGAGCGAGAAGGCCCAGGCCGTCTACGCCGAATACCGTGAGGCAAACCAATGAGGCTATCAACCTTGCTGCTGATTATGGTCGGCATCGTTTTCGTGGCCTCGTATGGCGAAGACGCTCCGAATTTGAATTTGGATTACGCAATTTATGTCTCGGCTTACTGCATCTGCCGGACCCTTGAAAAGGGGAATGAACAATGACCATGGCAATTCTTGTCCTTGTGGCAACGGTGTTCGGCACCCTGCTGGCCCTTGAGGTGCGTGACTGGGTATGCGCCACCCTTGGCGGTCTGGCAATCGTCCTGCAGTTGGCTGCGCTGGGGGTGGTGTGATGTTGCGTATTTATTTCTTGGCTTGGGATGGCTTTACACGGGGCTCTCAGTCTGTGCAGGCGAACGCTGAAATCCTGGTTTCAGGAGGAATTACTCGAAACTGGCAAGAGGTTAAAACTTCCCTGGCCGAGCAATTCCACAAGGATAAGCCTGGCGCCGAGCTTAATAGGGTGCCGCGAGTATCCAATTTTAAATGGGTTGGAGTGGTGATTTGTGGCAAGCGCTTCCGGTGGAACTGATGTACCGCTGCTGGCTAGTAACCCGACACGGCAAGCGTCTGGCCTACATGGTAGGCGAAGCGATAGACCGCGCCGAGGCTTTGAAGTTTGCCCGGTTCCACTGGCCGCAGGCTGAGGTGGAACCCAACGAACTTTCGAGGGTGGAAGGATGAGAGAGGATCTTGAAGAGCTGTTGACCGCCGAACGAGAGAAGGTTGAGCGGCTGGAGCGAGAAAGCCGTATGCGCGAATTCATCAACGGGCCAAGCATGACCTGGCTTGCGGTGTTTGTTTTTGTGTTCGCTTTGCTGATTGCAGGGTCCGTTGGCTACAGCGCGGGCTATGACGCTGCGACGTGTGAATTGAAATTCTCAATGGTGACGCGATGAAAGGCGGCAAAGCACCAACAGTTCACCAGAAGCACTGGTGGGACTGGCTTGTAGAGCATGGCTGTTCCTGCTGTGGCGCGCCGGCAGAGATTCATCACTGCGTCGGCAGCACTGCCAGGCACAACAAGATCCACATCGGGAACGATTTTGTAATCCCGCTGTGCCCGCGTCACCACCGGCACGAGGCGGCAATCGATAAAAACACCGCGCAGTTCATCCTGGATTATTACGGCGAGGCCCGGGACATGACCCGTAAAGAGCTGGAAAAGGCCATCTTCGCGGGACATGTGGCGCACTACCGGCGGCAACATGGCTGGTTGCCGGTGCCTGCGGATGCTTTGGCGGCTATCGAAAATTATCACAGGTAGGTGGCGATTATGGCGAAGGTGACAGGAATCGGGATGGCTGCCGGCGATGCTTCACGAATCACGCTTGAGTCCATGCTGTTAAACAGCGCTGAGACGGAGACGAGCCATTTCAAGAAGGGCTTTCTGATTCTGCTCAACGATGATGATCAGTATCTGGTTGGCTACCGGAATGCAGGCCTGAAGATGTCGGAGGCGCTGGCGCTTGTTGAAACCGTCAAAACCATGATTCTCGCTGACATGGGGTATCTGCCAAGTGAATGAATGCCAGTGTTACCGATGCACGAACGAAAGACGCCAGCGCAATCCATTGGGCCTGATCTTGGTGGGCGCAAGAATGATTCTTTGCCCGGAATGCGGCAATAAGCGCTGCCCGAAGGCAAGTGATCACGGGCTGGATTGCACCGGCAGCAACGAGCCGAGTCAGCCGGGGAGCATTTACCGATGAAGAAGAGCAAAGGCGAAGAAGCGCTGGCCTTGCATCTGAGGGCGGACAAGGTGGAGGGCTGGGTGCGCGAACACCGGTTCCACCCGACCCGTCGCTGGCGTTTTGATTTTGCCTGGCCGGAATTACTGTTCGCGGTGGAAGTCGAGGGCGGCATCTGGACGGGTGGCCGCCACAACCGGGGAAGCGGATTTCAGGCGGATCTGGAGAAGTACGGCGAAGCGCAGCTGCTGGGCTGGGTGGTTTACCGGTGCAGCACAGAAATGGTCACCAACGGAACGGCAATCGACGTTATCAAACGATTACTGGAAGCGGCGAAGGGGAGGGCAGATGGCACTGGTACACGCACAAGCTGAGTTTGCACTGGAGCAGTGGGGCATCTGGTGCCGGACGGCCACCCCGGGGCCGAAGGGGGCTATCAGCTGGATGGGGCCGATGGTAGACCGCCTGGTCGGCACAATTGTGGAGAACGACGAGCGGCCCGTGAGAGCCTGGGAGGATAACGACTGCGAGGCGTTCGACGCCCATGTGATCCGGCACGTTCGGGATAACAACCCGGAAGCCTATCAGGCTCTGCGCCACTACTACGCCTTCCCCGATGGGGATGATTACCGGGCAATCAGTAAATCCGTATTGGCCAAGCGCCTGCGGGTGAATCGCGATACCGCGGTGAAGCGCTTGGAGATCGGTATCAACATGGTGGCCGCCATGCTGGCCATGGCCGCGTAACTGCCCATATGTTCACTGTCAAAATAACGCTGGCAATTTGTTGACTGCCCGGCAGTCCAGTGGTACAAAACAGCTATGGTTGCCAGAGGTGACCGAAACAATTTGATTTCGTTGGCCGACCCTTCCCCCGAACCCATTGGCCAGCATCCCCCAAACCCGCCTTGAGCGGGTTTTTCTTTTTCTGTCCCGATGGGTTGGGAGTAGCCCGGCCGCCCGGGGTTTTTTTTGACGCAGAGTAGAGCAGCCAGTAGCTCGCCAGGTTCATACCCTGGAGGTCGCCGGTGCAAATCCGGCCTCTGCTACCAATATCGGAGCATGCAATGGACTGGGACAGATTCGCCAACTTCCAGCCGCATGAATTCGCGTGCTCCCACACCGGCAAGAACGGCATGAAGCCGGGCTTTATGGAAAAGCTGCAAGCCCTGCGCACCGAATACGGCAAGCCTATGACCGTGACAAGCGGTTACCGGCACCCGACGCACCCCATTGAGGCCCGTAAAGCCTCCCCGGGTGCCCATGCCAGTGGAAGAGCCGCAGACATTGCTGTGCAGGGCGGTGACGCCCTGAAGCTGATTGAGCTGGCTCTGAAGCACGGCTTCACCGGTATCGGCGTCAACCAGAAGGGCGACGGGAGATTCATCCACCTGGATGACCTGAAGCACGAGCCGGGGCGGCCCCGGCCTTGGGTGTGGAGCTACTGATGGCCCGCCTGTACCGCTTCATCACTGAAAACGCCTTGATGAGCACCATGGTCATTATCTGGGCCATCACTCTCACCACCTGGGTGACCATCCGCGTATTCGGTGACAACCCGCCGGACGTGCCCACGGGTACCGCCGCGGCGCTGGCCACGGTATTCGGCCTGCCGGCCATCGGCGTTGGCATCTGGAAGTGGCGCCGGGAGCAGAAATGAGCCAGATACGGATCATTGTTGGCCTTGTTGCAGTGGTGGCCCTGTTGTTCGGGGGCTGGACCATCCGCGGCTGGTACGAGGGAAATCTGGACCTGCTCAGGGAGCGGGTAACCCGCGCTGCCATTGATGAGGCCCTGGAGAGTCACAGCGACGTGGCCCGGGTGGTCGAAGAGAAGCTGTCCGGGCTGAAGGCCAACCAAACCGTTATCGACCGTGGGGTGACCCGTGAAGTCATTAAGCCGGTGTATCGCAACGTGTGCCTGCCTGGCGCTGGTGTCGGGCTGCTCAATGCTGCGGCCCTCAACGACACTTCCCAGCTACCAGCAGAACCTGATGGCGACGTGCCCGAAGACGCTGCCGACCCTCAGTGACGGGGAGGCCGGTACCGTGCTGACCACCATGAAGCAGTGGGCGAGCCAGTACCACGACTGCGCAACCCGCCATAACGGACTTGTCGATGCGATCCGGGCGGCTGAGTAAATACGCACAGGACACGGCCCATGCAGCCGTCCTGGCAATAATCATCATTCTTTTTTGTTGGCTTGGTCTGGCCTACGTGGCCCGGCAGTGTTGGAGAAGTTTCCGGGATGACACATGAGGCAAACAGCGAAATGGACAGTATCCCTCTCAGGGTGAATGAGCTGGAGCGCGGCCAGAGCCTGCATGACCACCGCCTGAAGCAGCTTGAAGTGGAGAAGCTGCCGCATCGGGTCGGAACCTTGGAGGGTAGCGTGGCGCACCTTCTCGACGTAGCTCAGGACGCCAAGGCCACCCGGGACGCGGTAACCAGCCTCACATCGTATGTGAAGGGCATGGCCAAGGTGCTGACCGTCCTGTTTGCCGTCCTCACCTTGGTGATAGCTGCTGTGGGGCTGGTGCCCAAATTTGACGCCGTTGTGGTGGAGAAGACACCCCAGTCGGCAACAGTGAAAAAGTAATCGGGCGGTGAACGAAGTGAGCCGGCGGGGACGGTATGGAGGAATCAGCGGTGCTGAATCCAAAACTGAACGGCAAGCAGAAGGCTTTTGTTGAAGAGTATCTGGTGGACCTTAACGCCACTCAGGCAGCAATACGCGCCGGCTACAGCAAAAAAACAGCCGCAGCCATGGGCGCCGAGAACCTTAGAAAACCTCAGATTGCGCAAGCTATTGCAAAGGCCAAGAAATCCCGTTCAGAGCGCACGCAAGTGGATGCAGATTGGCTGCTCAAACGTTTGGCAGACGAGGCAGAGGCGGACTTGGCTGATCTGTATAACGATGAGGGCGGATTAAAGCCCATACACCAGTGGCCGAAGATTTGGCGCCAGGGGCTGGTGGCCGGAGTTGAGGTAGAGCAGCGCTGGACTTACATCGATGGAGAGAAAGAGCCGGATGGCGTTGTGGTGAAGGTGAAGCTTTCAGACCGCACAAAGCGCCTGGAGCTGATCGGCAAGCACATTGATGTTCAGGCCTTCAAAGACCAAATTCAGATGCCTGCCCAGGGTGTCACGGTTGTGGTAAATCGCCCCGGTGGAAATTAACCCAACGGTCCCACAGGACCAGTTCATATTCAGCGAGGCGCAGTATCCGGCGATTGTGGCCGGGTTTGGTGCTGGCAAGACGGAAGCGCTGATTGTTCGCTCCCTGCTGGGGAAGCTGGCCTATCCGAATAACGACCGGGCTTTCTACGAGCCCACCTATGACCTGATTCGGATGATCGCCTGGCCCAGGTTCGAGGAAATGCTTTCCGGTCTTGGCGTTCCGTACCGGCTGACGAAGCACCCGCATAACGTGCTGGACATTGAAGGTCATGGCCGAATCATCTTTCGGAGCATGGACACCCCCCAGCGGATTATCGGCTTTGAGGTCGGTGATTCGGATGTGGACGAGCTGGACACCCTGAAACGGGATGATGCAGCCGAGGTGTGGCGCCGGATCCTGTCACGGAATCGGCAGAAGAAGCTGGACGGATCGAAGAACACCGTAGGTGTGGCAACCACACCTGAAGGATTCCGGTTCGTCTACGAGACATGGGAAGAGCAGAAGCCGCCCGGGTACGAAATCATCAGGGCGCCCAGCTACAGCAACCCGCATTTGCCTGAAGGCTACATAGATAGCCTGCGGGACATTTACCCAAGCAACCTGCTGGACGCCTACATTGAGGGCCTGTTCGTCAACCTGACGAGCGGCACGGTCTACATCCAGTATGACCGGCACAAGTGCAACACGCACGAGACAGAGCAGCCAGGCGAACCGCTGTTCGTTGGTATGGACTTCAACGTGGGCAACATGGCTGCCGTTATCCATGTGAAGCGGGAAGGGAAGCCGGTTGCGGTGGCTGAGATCACCAAGGCCTACGACACGCCAGACATGGCCCGCTTGCTGCAGCAGCGCTACCCAGGCCATGCCATCCACGTCTATCCGGATGCGTCCGGTGATAGCAGAAAGAGCGTTAACGCCAGCAAGACCGACATAGCCATTCTGCGTGATGCCGGTTTCAGCGTGCACGCGCCGAAGAAGAACCCGCCGGTGAAGGACCGCATTAACGCGATGAACGCGGCCTTTGAGACCGGTTACAAGATCAACGTGGACCGCTGCCCATCGTATGTAAAGTGTCTGGAGCAGCAGGCATACGACAAGAACGGCGAACCGGACAAAACGCAGGGGCTTGACCATCTGCCGGATGGTGGCGGTTATTTCATCCACTACGAATACCCAGTGATTAAGCCGGCCAGCATCGGCCCCATCAAGTTCCAGTGAGGAATCATGCCCGTAAACGCACAACATAAAGCCTACGCCGCGCATCAGAAGAAAGCGCGACGGGTGCGCGATGCGGTTGCGGGCTCTGATGCGATCAAGGCGCGTGGCACGGAGTATTTGCCAAATCCGGACAAAGACGATCCGGACCGCTACAGGGACTACAAGGGCCGGGCTCAGTGGCTTGGCGTTACCTCGCGCACACATGACGGCATGCTGGGCGCGGTATTCCGCAAGGCCCCGACCGTTGAGCTGCCGACAGTCATTCAGTACATGCTTGATGACGCGGACGGTTCCGGCATGAGCCTGGCCCAGTTCGCCCGCCGCTCCACCAGCGACACCATGCAGGATGGGCGTCACGGCGTGCTCGTGGATTACCCAGAGGCGGAAGACGGACTGACCCGGGAACAGACCCAGGGCCTACGGGCAACGCTTCGCCATTACGTCGATGAGAGCATCGTCAACTGGCGCCGTGTTGGTGAAGACCTGGCACTGGTGGTGTTGTCCGAGACCTACGAAGAAGAGATTGACGAATTCACCGTTGAGAGCAAGCAGCAATACCGCGTTCTCTCTCTGGATGCGACCGGTTACCGGCAGCGCGTTTTCCGTGGTGATGAGGTGGTGGCGGATACCTACCCGCGCATGGCCAACGGTGGCGCGTGGCCCTTTATCCCGTTCCAGTTCCTGGGCACCGTCAATAACGACGAGAACCCGGATAAGCCGTTGCTGCTGGATATTGCCGACCTAAACATCGGCCACTATCGCAACAGCGCGGATCTGGAGGAAAGCGCGTTCACAGTCGGCCAGCCAATGCCGCATGTGGATATTGGCGAGACCACCAGTACGCAGGACTGGAAAGAGCTGAACCCCAATGGCCTGCGGTGGGGTTCTCGGGCTGGCGTCCAGACTCGCGGCGGCAAGTTGGAGTTGGTACAGGCTGAGCCCAACGCGCTGCCCGGCGAGCTGATGACGAAGAAAGAGGCGCAGATGCTGGCCATCGGTGCGCGCCTCATTGAGCAGAGCGGACAGAATGAGACAGCAGAAGCTGTGCGGGCTCGCTCTGGTGCCGAGAATGCCAACCTGTCCAGTCTGGCACACAACGTCAGCGACGGCCTGGAAAACTGCCTTGAGTGGGCGGCCATGTTCATGTCCACGGCGGACCTGCACGAGCAAATCATCTTCAAGCTGAACCAAGAGTTCTACGAGCAGGATGCTGACCCGCAGATGGTCACCGCCCGCATTATGGAGTTGGACCGGGGCCTGATCGCCAAGAAGGACTACCGCGACTGGCGCCGCAAGACCGGCGGGATCGCGCCTGACCGCACCGATGAAGAAATTGACGACGAGGTGCAGGCCGGCGGCACTGTGCTATGACCTCCCACGGCATCATTGAGGCGCTGGTCAGGCACCAGATATTCATCCAGCGCTACGGCGGGTCTGCGGTAAAGCGGGCTCTGCCAATTCTGCGCCAGCTTGCCCGCGATCTTCGGGACCGCATCGAGGGCGGCAGGCTGACAGAGTTTCAGGCAGGCCGTGCGGCTGGCATGAAAAGCGATATTCGCACCCTGATTGCGACAGCCACGGCGGACATTCAAGGCCTGCTGGAGATTGACGAGTTCGCCCAGCATGAGGTGGATTTCGCCAACAAGGTGCTTGGTGCTGCTGTCGCGGTGGACCTGGCCCCGACCATCAGCCCGGATCAACTCCGGGCAGTAACCACTCGCAGCCTGATGACCCTGGTGTCGGGCGACAACATCAAACGGCTCACGCTTCGGCAGGCCTTTGATGAATTCGCACAGGGTGTGGGCCGCGATGCGCTGAGAGTGGTGCAGGCGGGCATTCTGGAAGGCAAGACCCAGCAGCAGATGGCGCGCGGCGTCTCTGAGCTGGTCACCACCAGAAGCCGGCAGCAGGCAGAGAGCCTTGTCAGGACAGCCACCAACCACATCGGCAGCATTGCTCGGAACACGGTTTATCAGGCCAACGCCGATATTCTGGAGGGTGAGCGCTGGATAAGCACCCTGGATGGGCGCACTACGCTGATCTGCGCCGGCCGGGATCGTGAGGTTTACCCGCTGGGTCGGGGTCCAAGGCCGCCGGCCCACTTTGGCTGCCGCTCAATCATGGTGCCGGTGGTCAAAGAGCAATACCGCATCCAGGCGCTGGGCGAACGGGCCAGCAAGTTTGGCCCGGTGGACAATCGCACCACTTACGGCGGCTGGCTCCGGCAGCAAAGCAAAGAATTTCAGGATGACGTGCTGGGCCCGAAACGGGCCGCACTGTTCCGCTCCGGCAAAGTGAGCATTGAGCGCTTCACCGATGACCTGGGGCGTACATTGACGCTGGACGAGCTGAGAGCCCGAGAGGGTTTGGCGCTCGCCGCATAACACAACCCGCTTCGGCGGGTTTTTTAATGTCCGCTTGGCAGGTGCCGAGCACCAAGCAGCAGGTAGCTGCAAAGCATCAACTCAGGAGACGATGATGCCATTCGAGGTCGAGAAAGACGGCAAAACCATCAAGGTCTACACCGAGAAAGAGCTGCAAGACGCGGTGGCTGATGAGGTGACGGCCCTAAAGGTGACCAACCAGAACCTGAAGGACGAAAAAAAGGAGCTGGCTGACAAGCTGAAGGCCGTAGATGACGAGAAACGCAAGGCCGAGGAGGAAAAGGCCAAGCGTGATGGTGACTACGAGAAGCTGGAACGGCTGATGGAAGAGCGCCTGGAAAGTGAGCGCCTGGAAAGCCAGAAGCTAATCAAGCAGATTCGTGGCGAAAAAGTCGGCAACGCCGTTAACGATCTGGTCACTAAGCTCGGCGCAGGCGGACAGAAGAACGAGGACTTGCGCGACCTGCTCAAGACCCGGTTTGAATTCGATTATGACAACGAGGCCGGCAAGGTGACTGTCGCAGGTGACGGCATCAGCTCGCTGGAGCAGTTGGAAAAGGCCATCACGGAAAGCGGTCGCTATGACGCATACCTTGCTGGCTCTCAGGCGTCAGGTGGGGGCTCCCCTGGCAGCCGAGGCGGGGGCGCCGCCGAAAAATTCTCGGAAATGACCGAGAAACAACGAGTGGAGCTGTATCGCGACAACCCAGAGGAATACCGCCGGTTGCGTGATGCCGAGAAAACCGCCTAATTGAGGTAAACAATCATGCCAAGCACTTTGCTTTCCGATGTAATCGTACCCGAGGTTTACGCCGACTATGAGGCTGAAAACAGCCCGGAAAAGACTGCCTTTTTCGAGTCCGGCGTGGCCGTCCGTAACCCCATGCTGGACCAGAAAGCCAACTCTGGCGGCGAAATGTTGAATGTGCCGTTCTGGAAGGATCTGGACGCCAGCGTGGAACCCAACTACAGCACCGACAACCCCGCTGACGAGGCTGCGCCGCAGAAGGTGGTAGCAGGCAAGCAGGTTGCCCGTATGGCCTACCTGAACCAGGGCTACAGTTCTGCCGACCTGTCTGGCGAGATCGCTGGTTCCGATCCTATCCAGCGCGTGCGCAACCGCTTTGGCACCTACTGGATGCGCCAGTGGCAGCGCCGTCTGATTCCGGCCCTGAACGGCGTTCTTGCGGACAACGTGGCCAACGATGGCGGCGATATGGTGGAAGACATTGCCATCGAGGACGGCAACAATGCTGCCGAGACCAACCTGTTCAGCCGTACCGCCTTCACTGGCGCCGCCTTCACCCTGGGCGACATGTTCGAGTCCACCTCTGCCATTGCGGTCCACTCTGTGGTCTACAAGCGGATGGTGGATAACAACGATGTCGAGTTCATCCCGGACTCCCAGGGCAATCTGACTATCCCGACCTTCTTGGGCCGTCGCGTGATCGTGGATGACGGCATGCCGGTAGTTGCCGGCGGCACCAGTGGTTTCAAATACACCTCTGTGCTGTTTGGTGAGGGCGCAGTGGGTTATGGCGACGGGATTCCGAAGGTTCCTGTTGAGCTGCAGCGCGAAGCCAACCAGGGTAACGGTGGTGGCGTCGAAACTCTGTGGGAGCGCAAATCCTGGCTGATCCATCCGTTCGGTTTCGCTTGGCAGGAAGCGTCCGTAGCTGGCGAAAGTCCGACCTGGGCAGAACTGGCAACGGCGGCCAACTGGAATCGCGTGGTTGATCGCAAAAACGTTCCTCTGGCCTTCCTGACCACCAACGGTTAAGACCGTGCCGGGGCTTCGGCCCCGGTTTTCTGGAGATCGACATGTCACAACCGACATTGAAAGAAATGCTGGCCAGTGCTCGCCATATCGACAACCGCATTCGCCAGCAGAAAGCCGCCAGGCAGAAGGGCGGCAATGCGCCTACCTCTCCGGCCAATCCCGATGCCGTAGGCAAAAAGACCTACTGGAAGAATGCCGACACCGGCGAAGTTGGCATCACAGAAAAGGGCGGCGTGCTGCCGGAAGGTGCTGAAACCATCACCAAGAAAGAGCACGACGAAGCCGCCGGGCAGAAGGGACAGTAATGACCGCCTATATCACCACCGCAGACGTTGACGCGACCCTGGGCGCTGGATGGGAAGGCACAGGCGACAAGGACCGTGCCGTGCTGGAGGCCAATGCCTGGATGACGGCGCGGGGCGTCGTGGCTGGTGATCCGGTGGAGGATGACATTGTGATGGCTGGATCGTTGCTGGCACAGGAAGCGGCCAACGGTCGGCTTTATGCCGATTCTGAGGGCGCACTGAAGCGCAAGCGCGTGAAGGCCGACACGGTGGAATCCGAGAAGGAGTACCAAGACGGGAGCCGGGCCACGTCCGGCGCCCTGTCCCTTATTTATGACCTGCTGGGGCCGTTTATCCCGGCAGGTAGCAGCGGCAACCAGTTTGCCGTGCGGAGAGCCTGATGGGGCTGCGTGACGAACTACAAGCCGACATTGCCGAGGCCTTTGATGATGCTGATGGCCTGGCCGATGCCGTCCGGGCCTTCACCCTGACGCGGGTTACCGGCTCCGATTACGACCCGATCACAGGGGATGAGACCCAGACAACCGATAACTTTGATAGCCGTGGAGTATTTGGCGGCTTCAAGACTGAGCAGGTGGATGATCAGCACATCCTGGCAACTGATGAAAAGCTGACAGTACTCCAGAGCGAGCTTGGCACCACCCCAGAGATCGGAGACGACATTGCCAGCAAGCGGGTGATGAATGTTTGGCAGGATCCAGCGAAAGCCACCTGGACCATCCAGCTGAGGGACGCATGAGCTTTCTGACTGAAGTCACTGGCTTTGTAGAAAGGGCATCTGAGGCTCTGAACAAGACCGCGACAGAAGTAGAAATTGAGGTCATGACCCTGGTGATTATCCGGTCCCCGGTCGATAAGGGCAGGTTCCGTGGTAACTGGCAAACCAGTGTCGGCTCTGCGGTCACCGGTGAAATTGACCGTCTCGGTGCACAACCCTCAATCGAGGAAATGCAGTCAGTGGTCAGGGATCTCAAGGGTGGGCGGGTGTCTTTCATCTCCAATAACCTGCCGTATGGTCACCGCCTTGAGTTTGAAGGCTGGTCCGACCAGGCGCCGCACGGGATGGTGCGCCGGACTGTATCCGAGTACCAGAAAATCGTTCAAAACGCTGCGAGGAAGAACCGCATATGAGATTCCTCGACATCCGTAATGCCCTGGTCCTGAGCTGGCTTGATGGCGATTTCGGTCTGAATACAGCGTACCCGAACAAGAAGCACGACCCGGGGACTGAACCCTGGGCGAAGCTGTTCGTTGTCCCGGCCCGGCCCGGCGTATCGACCCTGGGCGACGAGGGCATGGATCGACATGACGGATTCATGCAGATCGACCTGAACCATCCCCTCAATTCGGGTGATCAGGAGGCGATTGCCTTGGCTGATCAGATTGCCCGCCGCTACAAAGCGGGCCAGCGCTTTGATGCCCCGGCGCTGAGTGAAACCCTGAGCCTTGATTTCGTTGCTCAGGAATACCTGGTCTGGGATCCGCTGAAAGTACTGATTCGGTCCTGCGGCTACGAACAGCCGCGCCGGGTAGAGAACTGGTCCCGAACGACAATGACGATCTATTACAGCGCCTGGGTTAGCCGGGCAATCGCTTAACCCCCGAAAAACTACAACCCCAAGGCCCGCCAATGTGCGGGCTTTTTTTATGTCCCGACTGGAGGTTCCCTATGGGCTGCCCTGCAAATGGCTCTCGCCACTCTATGGCCCTGGTGGCCGAATCTGTTGCCGGTACCACACCAGCAACTCCCGTATTTACGCCGATCCGGCAGACCGGTACCACGCTGGCTCTGACCAAGGAGACCATCCAGTCTCAGGAACTGCGCCCTGATCGGCAGATCGCTGACATGCGCCATGGCAACAAGCAGGTCGGTGGCGACATCAACTGTGAGCTCTCCTATGGCGGCGCCTTCGACACCATGCTGGAGGCGGTGCTTTGCGGCACCTGGGAGGTAGATACCCCTACTGCAGGCACCGATGAGCTGAAAGCTGGCGTTGTCCGCCGGCCCTTCACCATCGAACGCCACTTTGCCGATATTGGCCAGTACCTGCGCTACAAGGGCTGCGAATTCAACACCTGGAACCTGACGGTATCGCCGAACGCGATTATCACCAGCAACTTCGGGCTGATTGGTCGCTCCATGGATGCTCCGGCCCAGACCGCTATCGCCGGTGCCACTTATGACCCGGGGACCACATCCAGCCCGTTCGACAGTTTCTCCGGAACCATCGAGGAGGGCGGTTCGGCCATCGCCATCATCACCGAACTGTCTCTGACCCTGGAAAACGGCTTGAGTGCTCTGTTTACAGTCGGTTCTGACACTGCCGCCTGCCTGAGCATTGCCCGGTCCAACCTTTCCGGCTCCGTCACTGCCTGGTTCGAATCCGAGGCGCTCTACGAGAAGTTCCTCAACGAGACTGAATCCAGCCTGGAATTCACCCTGAGTGATGGCACCAACGCCTACGCTTTCACACTGCCGCGCATCAAGTACAACAGCGGCCAGCCGGACGTGAGCGGCGAAGGCGAGGTGACCATTTCTCTGGACATCATGGCCCTCTTTGATGAAACCGAGGAGAGCCAAATCGTAATCACCAAAGGTGCCGCGTAATGGTAGGGATGGATGCGTTTTTCACCCGGGATAAGGCGAACGAGGGCATCAAGGTGCCCTTGCGCACCCCGGAAGGGGAGAAGACCGAACACTATCTGGTGATCCGGTCTCAATGGTCTGACAGTTTCCAGAAGGCAAAATCCGAGGCATACCGGGCGGATCTGGCCGCTATTGCCGGCCAGGAGGAAGTAAAGCCGGAGGATCGCACCGTGATCCTGACTGCCGCACTGGTGGGTGACTGGTCGTTTGAAGAGGAGTGCACCCCCGAAAACGTGCAGAAGCTTCTGCGTGAGGCGCCCCAGCTGCGGGACATGATCGACCGGTACGCCTCCAACGATGCCCGTTTTTTCACGAAACCGTCCAGCGACTCTACGACTGGGCGGAAGGGCAAATAGCCCTAGATCTACCTGACCCCAAGACCGGAACCAGCCAGCGCCAGCGACTGGAGCAGGTCTGGAAGCAAACCGGCAAGAAACCCAAGAGCCTGAAGATTGAGTCGCCCCCGGAAGGTATGGAGTACCTCTGGGGGTGGTTCTGTCAGCTGGGCGATTGCACCTATACCGAGATCCACCATTGGGCAGCACTGAAGCAAATCCATCTTCTTCCCTGGGAGGTGGACGTGTTGCGCCGTCTGGACCAACTCAGAGCGAAGGCCTGGCATGACAGAAACAGCGCGTCTCGTACTGGCGGTTGATAGCACAGACATTCAAAGCGGCCAGCGCCACCTTGATAGTTTAGGGCGTCAGGCTGAGCAGACCGAAGGCAAGGTAACTCGCGCCACTGATCAGATGTCCGGCGGCTTGAAGCTGCTTGGCGCCGCGCTGGCCACGGTCGCCACTTCTCAGTTTTTCCGTTCCATCCTTCAGGGAACAGCCAGCTTCGAGCAGGGCATGAAAAACGTGGGCGCTGTATCGAGCGCCACGACAGAAGAGCTTGATCAGTTGAGCGAATCCGCGCTAAGAGCTGCTGCTTCCACCAGATTCAACCCCGCGCAAACCACCGAAGCCCTCTATGCACTTGCATCCAGTGGCCAGAGCGCCACCGAACAGATGGCCTCGCTGGATAACGTCTTGAACCTGGCCGAAGCTGGTCAGGCAGAGCTGGGGCGAGCCACTGAGCTGGTAACCTCCACCCTGAATCAGTTCGAGCTGGCTGCTTCTGATTCCGGCCGCGTTGTTGATGTTTACACTGCATCAATTGGCGCCAGTGCCCTGAACGTAGATCGTTTGCAGGTCGCCATGCGTAATGCTGGGCCGACAGCGGCGGCATTGGGGCAGTCCCTTGAGGGCACTACTGCCACCCTTGGCTTGCTGACCACTGCATTCGGTAATGGCGAGCGTGCAGGTACCGGCCTTCGAGCCATCCTCAATGAGCTGCCGGATCAGGCTGATGATCTTGGCATCTCTGTCCGCAATTCTGCGGGCGAATTCCGGCCCCTTGTCGATATTATTGCTGACCTTGAAGCCAACGGTGTAACGGCTAGCCGTGCGGTTGCCATGTTCGGCGCAGAGGCAGGCCCCGCGCTTGCTGCTCTTCTGAGCAATGGCTCCAGCGCATTGCGCGACATGGAATCGCGGCTGCAATCGACAGGGCAAGCTGCAGAGACTGCGGCGGCCCAGTTGGACACCCTGCAGGGTGATATTGATTCGTTCTTCAGTGCTGTAGACGTTGCCCTGATTGGCATTGGCGACTCTCAAGCAGGACTGATGCGCTCAGCCACACAGACAGCTACCGACCTGGTGCGCTTGTGGTCTGGGTACGGTGACACCCTGGGTGAGGCTCAAGAGAGCACAGAGCAGCTGTCTGCCGTGATTGAGGGACTGGCGGTTCTGGTAGCTGGGCGCGCCACGGCGGCGGTGGCTTCCTATGCGGCAGCCAAAGGCCGCTCAGTTTTGGCTTCCATTGAGGACGCGAAAGCTGAGGCCGTAGCCACGGCCGCGATCGCGCGCCGAACTGAAGCAGAGCTGATTGCTTCCCGGACCATCCAGCAGCGAGCCCTTGCGGACGCCAAGGCCACGGCAGGCACCAATGCCCACGCCTTCGCCATGGACAACCTGACCAAGGCGACGGCCAGAGCCTCATCCGCCCAGGCTGCGCATACTGCTGCCGCAAATGCAGCTGCCGCTGCATCTAGCCGGGCCAGTGTTGCTGCCCGGGCAGCATCGGGCGCCATGGGGCTGCTGGGTGGCCCGGTAGGGGTGGTGACAACGGCTGTGCTTGCCCTGGGCTACTTTGCCACCAGTGCAGGAGAAGCCGAGGAAAAAGCCGTTGATCTGGATTCCGAGATCGACAAGCTGGCTGGCTCCTTCGAGCGACTGACATCAGCGCAGGCCAAGAAGAAGCTGATGGATCTGGAGCAGCCGTTTGAGGACCTGCAAGACGAGGCGATCCGGCTTTACAACAGCATCCAGAGCTACCAGCTGCTGCTTGATCGGAACCCGGAAGACCGAAGCGCAGACAACTGGAAAAGGCGCCTGATCGAACTGCGTGCGGAGCTGGATACCGTTCAGCAGAAAGCAGAGGACTACCGGTCTACATTCTCTCGCTTGTTCGAAATCGCTGAAGGTGGCCCATCCAGTCGGCCCAGCGAAGATAAGCCGGCTGGGAATAGCGGTGGCGGAAACGAAGCTGCCAAGACCATCCAGAAGCGTATCGAAGCACTGCGCCTGGAAGCGGAAACCCTGGGCATGACCGCCACGCAGGCGGATCTCTACAAGCTGAAGATTGATGGGGCCACACAGAGTCAGCTGCGCGCTGCCGAACAGGCATACGCGACCATTGACGCCTACGACGCCGAAAGGGAGGCGATAGAGCGGAATCTGGAGTCACGCAGGGCCGCCGCTGAGATTGTTGCCGAGATGGAGGCAGAGAGGCAAAAGAAAATTGATGGTGGAGAGCAGCTACTTGAGCAATACGCTACAGAGGAAGAGCTGCTTAATCTTCATCATCAAAACCGACTAGAAATTCTTGAGGCCGCCCGCGCTGCTGACTATGAGAATAAGGCCAAGTGGGATGCTGCCATCATGGACGAAGAGGAGAACCACGAGAAAAGTCTGACTGCTATGAAGAGGGCTGAGTGGGATAGCCGAGTATCAATTACGAGCGGTTACCTTGGGATGCTCTCAGGCCTTATGTCTAGCGAAAATCGCAAGATGTTCGAGATCGGCAAGGCCGCGGCTATTGCACAGGCTACAGTAGACACGATTGCTGGTTCTGTTCGAGCCTTTAAAGACCTTCCTTACTGGGCGGCTATCCCCGCATCCGCGGCGCTGCTGCTAACCGGCTTTGCCCGCGTTAGCGCCATCAAATCTACGACTTTCGGGGGCGGAGGTGGATCTGTAGGCGGGGGCCCCGGAATCACTGGGGGCGTTCAGACGGTACCGGCTGCGCCTGCACCTGTTCAGCTTGACGGGTCAGGCGGCGGCGGAGGAAGCGGGGTAAACATCTACTTCCAGGGCGACGTGAACGGCCTGGATGAGGATAGTCTCACTCAAGCCTTGGTTGGCAAGCTGGGCGAACAGATAAACGATCTTGATTATGTGCTGATCAACAAGACCAGCCGCCAAGGTCGGGAGCTTTCCGGTAAATGACCAGGGGAAGCGGCCAAGTGGACGGGCAAGTCTTGGTGAAATAGGATTTGAGGTCCACAAGGGGAAGGAAACCAATATGACTGCAAAGATCTGCAAGGCGGCTATGGTGCCTATTTTTCTGTTGGCCGCCTACGGGTGTGCTACTACCGCGGAAAATACTGAGCCACCAGTTATTCAGAAGGTAGAAGAGCCGAAGCCGGCCAATAAGCCAGCAGAGAGGCTTCCAATAACTGAAAAGAGAGCAGCTGAAGCCATGGAGGCTGCCAAGAATGGCCTTAAAGACCCGGATAGCGCCAAATTCCGCAACCTGTATGAGGTTGCAGGAATGAAAGATGACAGCGGAAATCATGCTGTTTGTGGCGAGGTTAATGCAAAGAACTCGTATGGCGGCTATGTGGGCTATCGAAGGTTTATGCAGCTTGCTGGCGGCAAGGCTGTCGTCGAGAGCACCAGAGATTCCTTCAATTTGAAGGTAATACGAATGGCTTGCGACTGATAAAGCCGCACCAAACACCAGAACCCGCTTCGGCGGGTTTTTTTATGTCCGGCGTTTGGTGCGCAGCACCATATTCCCGGATTCAATGTCGGCCAGAATTTGACGCAAGGCACGCTCTACGGACTCGGCCTTGGGGTCTTGGGTTTCAGGGCTGGCATCAGCTGCAAGGCTCTCATCCAGCCTGGCAATTATCTCCCCGGTTACTGAGCGCCGGTTCGCGTGAGCGGCCTGGGCAAGCTTGTGCTTGAGGTCCATTGGTAGCCGTAAATTGAACTGAGTGTCTTCCTGAGCCATCTGTTGCACCGTAGGTATACATTTAATGTGCAACTCTGACACAAAAAGCACTTGATATGAATGTGCCATAAATGTACATTGAATGAACATTAAATGCACACGGCAGGGAAGATGATGAAAAAAGACACCCAGTTCAACTTGCGCATCCCAACGGATCTGCTGGACACGGTAAGAGAGACGTCCAAAAAGAACCGCCGCAGCGCGACCGCTGAGTTTATTACATTGGTAGAGGAGGGCCTAAAATGGCGCAAGCAGAGAGAGCAGGCAGAGGCCTGAAAGAGAGAAGCCCCGAGTGCAGCAACACCCAGGGCTTCGGAGCAAACGTCAAATCTGAAGGAAGTGACATGACCTATATTAGCGAATCCCAAACCAGTGATCAATCTATCCGCGCTGCGGCGCGTGGCGTGAAGTACAGCCGGGCTAAAACCCCATACTGGCGGTTGCCTTACATGAACACCAAGGACAAGGGCGGCCAGCGGTGCTGGGACATGCCAATGTCTGGCGGTTACTGCGGCGGCAATGCGGCTGGCAAGAACGCCGCCCACATGCTGCTCAAGGCTTACCGGGACGACGATGGCCCACTGGGGCCGCTCGGGCAGATTGCTGCCTCAATGTGCGCAAAGATGGCGGAACAGGGAGTGCTGGAAGGCTTCAACTCCATCGAATGGAGCGAAAGAAGCTACGAACAGGACTCTATCTGCGGCCAATTTGTCGGTTTCTTTAACTGCTTGGATGGGTGGCTCAAGGCGTCAGCCAAAAACCTTGGCGCCAATTTGGACGCCATCCCGGAGGCAGAGCTTGTCGCACGTCTCCGCAATGCCCTGATGATTGATGAAGATGCGTACATTCGCGCACTGGAGGAAGCAGCATGAACCAGTTAGTAGCCACCAATGAAGCAGGCGATGCCGTAACCACCTCTCTGGCCATTGCCGAAGGTGTGGGCAATCCGCACTCGTCCGTCATCAAGCTTATCCGTCAGAACACCAGTGATCTGGAGGAGTTCGGCAATATTGGATTTGAAATCCAGAATTCAAAATCCGGGGCCGGGCGGCCTACCGAATTCGCCATCCTCAATGAGCAGCACGCCACCTTGCTCCTGACTTACATGCGCAACAATGACGTAGTTCGGGAATTCAAAAAGCGGCTGGTCCGGGCCTTCTTTGACCTGCACCAGAAGCAGAAGGTGCCGGATATGGCGAATCTTAGCCGCTTGGACATTCTCGCCATGGCCATGGAGGCGGAGCAGGGCCGCATTGCGCTGGAATCCAAATTGCAGTCGGTTGCGCCGAAGGTGGCCTTTTATGACCAGGTCACCAAGGCGGATGACTCTATCTCTGTCGCACAGGCCGCCAAGACAATTGGCACCGGGCGAACGCGCCTTTTTGCTTTCATGCGCCAAATTGGCTGGGTGACCCGCTATAGAGAGCCATACCAAGCCAAAATCGAGCAGGGTTATCTGGATGTGAAACTGGGTAGCTGGAATCACCCAGACCACGGACTCCAGCAATCAGTGACCACACTGGTGACCGGCAAGGGGCTGACCAAGCTCCAAGAGCTTTGGGAGCGCCGGAGAGAAATTCGAGCAGTTGACTAAATGAGCGCAATTTTGCGCCCATTGGAATGAAACACGGCCCTTCGGGGCCTTTTTTTATGCCTGGAGAAAGCATGGCGGTAATCATCTACACGGCAAAGCGAGGGGTCACTTCGGGCCACACTGCCGGTGAGACTTATGAGCTGGAAGTCGGCATTGAGGGCGTTTCGCCGACCTTCAACCGTGAGGAAAACACGCTCACCACGCTGAATGGTAAGGAATTCACCACGTTTTACCGGATTGAAGAGCGAGACAGCTTCACCACGGTGGCGATTGATGATGTGGGGCTTCTAGCCGAAATGCGTGAGTTTGTGCTTTCTGTGGCCGCTGGCGAGCTATTCAGTGTGGACCTCATGGGAGCCCCTGGCGCTCCTGTTGACCCGGTGACATACAAGCTCCGCGGTAACCCCAGCAAGCGCCTGATCAATTCGGCTGGTTTCTACTCCTACTCTTGGCAAGTGAAGGTCTTCGATGAGAACGCATAACAGCGCCTTTGGCTCTCTGAACACAGAAGCTGTCCGGGAACCGCGTTTCGTTATTGAGTTCGACTTCGGGGGAGAGGATTACCACTACTTCACCAGCCACCCGATTGACGGTCTTGCAGGCGCCAATGTGACCGATGGGGTGCTGACCCGGGTGGACAGCACCAGCCAGAAGCTTGATCCGGATAAGGCCAACAGCAAGATCGGCTCCATGACGATCCGCATTGCTGATGAAGGGCTGACTGAGCTGCAGCAGGCGAAGTTGAACGATGACAAAGGCCTGCGGAACAAGCGGGTTCGATATTACGCCGGCTTTGCTGAGCTGTCCTGGTCATCATTCACCCTGGTGCAAACCCAGCTGATCCAGGGTGCCTCCTACAAAGAGCAGGAATACACCTTCAAGTGCGCTGACATTCAGCGCCAGATGCGTGATGACATATTTGTCCTGAAGGAAACCACGCTCAGCGCCTCGCTGGCTGCTGACGCCACGGAGATTGAGGTTTACTCCGTGAACGGCCTGAAGCTGGTGAAACAGCCTGTTAGCCCGTCTGGCCGCACCCTGGCCAGCGGGAAAAGAATCTGCTTGGTGCGCCTTGAAGGAGAAAACGACGCCTTTGAAATCGCCATGGCGGAGGAGATTGACGAAAGCACCAACACCCTGAAGCAGGTCACCAGGGGCGTTCTGGGCACCACGCCATTGGCCATTGAGGTAGACCCGGATGAGAAGCGCGACAATGCGCCGAAAGTCACGGAATACGTTTATCTGGACATGCCGGCACCGATGCTGGCCTATGCCCTGCTGACAGGCTCAATTTACGGCTACCCGGGAGAATACCTGCCAGATCATTGGCACATGGGGGTTGGGCCTGAATTCATTCGAACATCTGAATACGTGAATATCGGCGCCGACCTTTGGGATCTTGATGATTTTGATGCGGGTCTCTCTGTTCAGCTTTCCGGGTTGGAGAAGGAGAGCGGTAAGAAATTCGTAGAAGAGCAGGTCTTCCGGCTGATGGGTTGCTATCCGCCGATCTACTCCGACGGTCAAATTGGCCTTCGTCGCATGACCCTTATCCCTTCTCAAAGTGGATACTCCCGGGTTCTTAACGAAGGGAATGTGCTTAAAGCAGCAACTCTTGAGCACGACATGGGCGGGATGATCAATGACATCCTCGTCTTTTGGAACTGGAATCAGCGAAAGGAGGATTTCACCCGGGTAAACCGGCTGCTGGACTCCGGCTCCATCGAGCGAAATGGCCAGTCCGAAACGCTGGAAATCGAGTTTCGGGGTCTTACAGCGGAGCGGCACACCTATACCACCATCAAGAACATCCTCGACAGCCTGCGCGATCGCTACGCTGGCCCGCCTTTGCGCACTTCCCTTGAGCTTTCCCCTGAGAACAACGACCTGGAAGTGGGCGATATTGTCCGGGTGAACCTGGCCGGGGTTAAGGACTACAGCACCGACCAGGTGGATGTGACGCTGAATCGGAATTTCGAGGTCCAGCAGGTCAAGGTGGACTGGCAGACGGGCAAGGTCACCGTGGACCTGTTCGGGTCCAGCCAGCGGGCCAGTGAATTGCCGGTTGATGAGTTTGGCTCTGCGCTCCCGTTGAGCTGGTACCAGAGCGAAGGTACTGAGATCAGCGCGGCCAACTTCCCGGGTGCTGTCCTTGAGGAGGCCGGTGGCCGGCGCATCACATCAAACATCACTCTGGATGGGCATGCGTCAATTTCAGACGCCGCCGCCATCTATTGGTGCCCTGAAGATCTGACCATTGATGGTGGCGTAGTTGTCACGGTCACCGAGAACGTCCAGATTCGTGTTGCTGGTTACTTCCAGAACAACGGGAAAATCGATGGCAGAGGAAATGGTCAGCCTGGTGGGCAAGGGCTGGACCAGATAACCACAGACCCCACCTATTCGATCCGATATGCCAAGTGGGAGAACGAAAACCGTGGCTTGCCGGGCTATCTGCGTGCCGAATCCATGCCCCAGCCAGATTCCAATATCTTCAAACAAAATGGCCTGCAATGGGTTTATTCCTCTGGATACTATCGGTTTGAATCTGGCGGTCAGCCAGTAGAGCTGGAGGGCTCTTTCCCTGAGTTAGAGCCGGTTGGCGGGCAAGTTATAAGCGCGGCGCGTGCCGGCCTTGAGGTATCAGATGGGAGTCTCCGAGGCCTGCCGGCTTATCTATGGGGCAGCAGTGGTCATGGGGGGGGATTTGTAGCCAAAACCCCCACATTCCAAGACCTCACCTTCCTTGGGCCTGGTTCTTCAGGCGGTAATTCAGGTGCCGGATTGGCCATTATTTGCCGTGGCTTCGCTATAGGTGACAACGGTCTTATTGATCTTTCTGGTGGCGACGCCGGCACACACTCACAATTCTATCAAGCAGACAGCTGGGCGCGTGCATACCCAGGAACTGGGGCGCCGGGTGGTCCCGGTGCATTGTACTTTGTGATTGATGGTGAAACCTCAATCCCTGGAGACATCACAGAGGGAAACTTCCACGCCTTTTATGGCGAAGCGGAAGTTCCAGGGTTCCAAGGTACGCGAGGTGGCGAGGGGCTGGATTTCATTATTACGCCCGTGCCGAATGTTTATCGTTACTACTCAAGCAGCAGTAACGAAATTCTTTCCCCGCTTAGAAGCCCTCAGCCCACTGCCCTGAACGTCTGGCAATCAGCTTATGTGGTCCATCAGCTGACCGGTTCAATCCCTGTGACCCCGGACATCCCGGAAGACACAGTGAACCCGGTTTCGGTAACAGTTGCAGAGCTGACCAACACCCCGCGAAGCGCAAACGCCAACCTGTCCACCATTGAGGTATCAGTCCAGCCGCCCAGCGTCAGCAGCTACAAATACGCACTGGTGGAATACCGGGAAAAGGGTCAGCAGGGCTGGTTTGAGGTGGGTCCGGCCTCCCCGGAAGCGGGCTTTGTAGTTCCCAGCGATGGTAAGACCTACGAGATCCGGGCGCGTGGTGTATCCCTGTCCGGCAATGTCGTGCCTGATGCACCGATCCAAGAGATCACCACCACCAAGATTCTGAACGCCGACCCAGGCGACGAGGAAGTGGATGAAGTTGTAGAGGTGCCCAATGTCCACGGCCTGGAGCTTTTCGAGCAAGGCAACGATGCTGTTTTTGGTGGCCGTGACGCCAAGTTCGTCTGGCGCAAGACCAGCGTTACCGAGTGGCTGGAAATGGGCAGCGAAGGCCAGCTGGGTGCCTCTCGCGGCTCTCTGGATCTGTACTTCAAGGATTACCAGGTGGAAATCTGGGCGGATGACTCTCTGGTGCGCACGGAGTGGGTGGTTGATCCCGCTTTCGTCTACACCTACGAGAAGAATGCCGAAGACTATGCGCGAGAGCAGGGTCAGGCTGGCGCGTGGCGGGCTTTTGAGGTCAGGGTGTACTGCCGGGGCCGCCAGAACCAACTAAGCGCACAGGCCGCAAAATTGCCCGTGGAGAACGTGGCGCCAGAATTGCCCGACGCTATCACTGTGTCCGCCAGTTTCCGGTCCCTGCAGATCGACTATGACCCGCCGGAGGATCTGGATTACAAGGAAACCCGTGTTTGGCTGAGCCAGAGCGAAGGATTCACGCCGGGCCCGACCAATCAGGTGGCGCAAGCCTATGGCGGGCCAGTGATTATTGCTGGCCTGGCAGATAACACGGAATACTTCCTGCGCTTCGCGACCTATGACGCGTTCGGTCAGGGAAGTGTGAGTCAGGAATTCAGTGTCACCACTCCCAGCCTTGCCGCTGCCGAGGTGGATGGTCTGAGCCCCTGGGCCACGGTTACCGACGCTGACAAAGCCTTTATCGATGCGAATCTGGAAGATAACGCCATCGAAGGCACCAAGATCGTCAAGCTCACGGCCTCGAAGATTGTCACCGGCACCCTGGCAGCTACTGAAAAAATCAGTGTGGCGGGGCAGGTGGAAAGCGTTGTGGGCGATGCCGTAGCCACTATTGGCCCCAAGTCCGCCGACAGCAAGACCGGCATGATCACCTATCAGTACGATGGTGTGACCCTGTTTGCTGTGTACAGCGATGGTAGCGCGGCCTTTTCCGGAGCGGTGACGATCACCGGCGGCAGCGGTTATGCCAACTTGAGTGACAAGCCAGGCTCTCTAGGCGACATCAACAGCGGGGAAGGGACAAAGCTGGGCGGGGTCGAGTCTGGCGCTACTGCCGGCGCTGACTGGTCCAGCAACCTGCAAAACATACCTTCCCGCCTTGGAGATACACCGACTGCGGGCCTGAACCTCACAGCCACCCATCTGGGCTATTACGATGGCACCAACTGGCGGGCGTTCATCGAAAACGATGGCACTTTCTACTTTGGTGACGGCGATCAGAAGTACCTGAAATTTGACGGGACTGATTTTACTGCTGGCCGGGAAACCACACTAATAGGCGTGGATTCCTACAACGGCAGGAAGCTCTATGTTCACGATAACTTCCTCACAGCATTTGTGCCTGATGACAATTTCAGCGTGGTTGGCGGGGGTAGTGCAGCTTTAAATAGAGGCAGGTATTCCCTTTGGCTTGAGACGTCAGGAAATGGCGATAAGGTCGATTTTTATCATTACGCGCCTCGCTACATTATTGATCAGGCGGAGGCTAGCTCAAACTTCAGGATGAAGGTGGGCTTCTCTTTCCGTGCTGCTGCAAATGGCATCTACGGAAGTGGCGATAGCGTTAATACCGTCATGAACATGAAGCTTTTCTCATGCAGGGACAGTGGCGCCAACTTCTGTCAGGCCCAATATGAAATAGAAAGCGACTGGGTTTATTCAGGCTCTGGTGATGATAGGGAATGGACAGAAACACATAGAATAAGGCTAAGGCAGGGAATTACTACAGAAACCCGAACCATATCGACAGTGACCGTAGTGGTGCCGAGGACGACTGTGATCGTTGCACCTCTTGGGCAGTTCTACGGGGTTGAATGCTTTGTTGATCTGGAAAATGACGAAGTAACGGTAAGTACACCTGAAGGCAATGAAACCTTTGCATTGACCGGCACCTACACAATTAATGACTTCAATCCGGGTGACGCCTTAAAAGTCTCGATGGAGACAACGGGCAACAAAACAATGGAAGCCGAAGCCCACCTCAGCGATTTCTACTTCATGCAGGAATAACCGGAGCAACCAATGGCTCAATATAAAACGGGCACCGCCACGGTGGTGAACGGCAGCGCAGTTGTGTCTGGATCTGGGACGCAATGGCTTGCAAACGTCCAGGTGGGTGACAGTTTCGTGATGGCCGGCGTCAGCCTGGTCTATGACGTGGCAAGCGTGGATAGCGACACCCAGATCACCCTGACAGCACCTTACGGTGGGACCGGGAAATCAGGTGCCTATGCGGTACAGCGAGACTTCACCAGCGACGGCATCCCGGAAATGGCCCAGGGTGATATTGAGACGGCGGCCATATTTACCCGGGCCATGCGCAAGCTCCAGGGGCTGCTGGGCCAGCTTGGCGGCGTTGCCGGAACCGGCGCAACGATCTATCCGAGCATTGCCGCCGGCGAGTCTGCCACCAGTGACACCGAATACTTCTGGGTGTCCGATAGCGGCACCCTGAAGCTGTACCAGAATCAAACCGGCACGGGCGTAGAGCAGGGCGAATACCCAAACAGCACGACCCTGCAGGAAGCGGTGGATGCTCTTGCGGGTTATGAAGAGCGTGTTCTGGCCCTGATCCAGTCCCTGCACGGCGACTTGGGCACCTTGCGCCTCGACTTTATCAATCAATCCTATGCACTGGGGGGCGCGTAATGCTCAACAAAACTGTGAAGTTTGAAGACCTCATCACGTTCACCCGCAACAGCGCAGCGACGTACTGGGACGCGAACGGTGTGCTACAAACAGCCGCGATCGATGAGCCGCGCTTTGATCACGACCCGGTAACAGGGGAGCCGCTGGGAATTCCGATTGAAGAGGCGCGGACGAATTTTTTACCCACAAGCGACGAAAGCGGGTTCGGAGCCTTCGACAGCGCCCCCACGACGGATGAGCAAGTTTCGTCTTCAGCCACTCCGGTTTCGGCCTTGCAGGGTTTTGTCCGGCACGTCGTGGGCGGCACGGCGCTGCACCTTTCAAGCCAAGCGTTCAATAACCCCGCGACAACGGGGCCGCACGTCGTTTCGCTAATCGTCAAGCCTGTGGTGGGTGGGGCTGGGTTCCGACTCGGCGGAAACATCGTAGAGACTGCCGGCAACGTCCTCGTCAACGCCGCTGGTGACGTAACGGTCAACACACCAAGCGTGATAGAGTCAGGGGCTGTGCCTCTGAAAGATGGGTGGTTTATCCTCTGGGCATCGTTCAACTTGTTGGCAGGGGCCGAGGGGGAGGTTGGCATCCTTTACTTTGCTATCGGCGATCCAGGGTCTGGGAGCAGCGAAGGCTATTTCGCTGCGGCCTCCTACGAGACGGGAAGTTCCTTCACCTCTTACATCCCAACTACCGGGGCAGCAGCGACAAGAGCAAATGAGCTCGCCGACGTTAATGATATGTCCCCGTGGTTCACCCAAGGGCAGGGAACTCTGTTCGTCGATTTCTATTCGGCCAGCAGTTATGTGCCGGGGAATATCCAATTCGCGGCCACAATCAATGACGTCTCTAGCTCTGAGTATAATGCGCTTCTTCGGCTGACCAACGCGGGAGCATCTGCAACGACAAGGAAAAACGGCGCGTCTCAGTACACCCACGCTTTTGACCACCCACTCTTGACAGGCAACGTCACCAGATTCGGGTTCTCTTTCTCGGACGGCTATTTTGCATATTCCGTGAACGGACTCCCGGCGAACGTGCAAGAATCGGGCTCAACGAATAAAGCGCAGGATGTGTTAAGCATCGGTGGCGGTTTCGCCAGCTACGCGAACGGGCACATAAGAAGCCTCCGGTATTACCCCTACACAATGCCTGCAGGTGAACTTGAGGACAGGACAGCATGAACGACTACTACTTGAAAGCCGAATCCAAAGAAGCATTCGACGCGGCACTTGGTGCAGCCGGTTTCGCAACTGAGTTTGGAACGATTGTTCCACAAGGCCATGCACTGGACGTGATCGGCGTGATCCGCGAAGCCACGGGGGAAATGCTAACCAGCGAAGACGGCATCGTCTACCCTGAGCTGGCTCCCGTCCCCGGCTGGCACGTCAACTACCGGGGCGAAGCACTTCCGGCTGAATTGCAGCCGTTTGAGATTGATGCGCCATCGACGCCGGTTCGTGTCTGGGCATGAGCCCGTCGCATATAGCTGACACGTCTGTCGCTGGCTGAAACGGAGATCTCTGGCCGGCGGCGGGCAGGGTTAGATTCTCAGATGCCAGGGCGGGCGTCTGTAGGCGATGGCTGAGGGTCGTGTGCGAAAGCCGCCAATTTTGACATCAAATAACTGCCAAGCCATTGATTCTATTGAGGAGAAATCCCTGTATTTTTGAGGCCAAACAGGCCGCAAGCACATGAAATATAAGGCCAATATAACTGGCTACGAACCAGTAGGTCGGGGGTTCGAATCCTCCCCGGTGCGCCATATCCCTAAAAGGGCCCGCTAATCAGCGGGCCCTTTTTCGTTTCAGCCAGAAAAAAATAATCACGCCTCAAGGTATGAAGCCGGCGGCCTGGTCCGCTGACCCGCATGAATTGATCAAATTGATCACCCTTGTTGTACTCAAGCCTCATTGCAGATTGTCGACAATCCCTCTACATTCCCAGAAATCGACGAGAGATAATCGGAAATATCCCGAATACCACCCGGGAGCCTTCCGGGCGCCTGCTGACACGGCGGGCTGGCCCGCTCTCGCCCGCGGTAATGCAAACCGCCACCGGAACCGTAAAGGAGTGTTCCATGAACACACTGATGGCCCAGGGCCTGGAGCTCATGCTGGTCGGCATGGGCGTAGTCTTTACCTTTCTGATTATTCTCGTGGCCGTGACATCCCTGATGTCCGCACTGGTAAACCGTTTCGGACAAGCGCCCGCAGACGTCCCTGCGCCGGCTACCTCTGCACCTGCAGTAGCGCAACCGTCTCCCGCGGTGATCAAAGCCATTGAGTTGGCGGTGCGTCAGCACCGGCAGTCCCAGTCATAACCGGAATTTCTCCATGAGTGATCACAAGCCCCTGGGTATCACCGATGTGGTGCTCCGCGACGCCCATCAGTCCCTGTTTGCCACACGCATGCGTCTGGACGACATGCTGCCGATTGCCGCTGAACTGGACGAAATCGGTTTCTGGTCCCTGGAATCCTGGGGCGGCGCGACTTTTGATGCCTGCATCCGTTATCTGGGCGAGGACCCCTGGGAGCGTATCCGCGAACTGAAAAAGGCCATGCCCAACACGCCGCAACAGATGTTGCTGCGCGGACAGAACCTGCTGGGCTACCGCCACTACGCCGACGATGTGGTCGACGCCTTTGTGGAACGCGCCGCCGAAAACGGCGTGGACGTGTTCCGGGTGTTTGATGCCATGAACGACATGCGCAACATCGAGCGCGCCATCGCCGCCGTCATCAAGCAGGGAAAACATGCACAGGGCACCATCGCCTACACCGTCAGCCCGGTGCATACCCTGGATATGTGGGTAGAGCAGGGCAAGGTGATCGAACAGATGGGCGCCCACTCCGTGGCCATCAAGGACATGGCCGGCCTGCTGCGCCCCAATGTGGCCTTTGAGCTGGTCAGCCGCCTCAAGCAGACGCTGTCCATTCCGGTGCACATGCAGTGCCACGCCACCACCGGGCTTTCCACTGCGACTGCCCTGAAAGCGGCCGAGGCCGGCATCGATAATGTGGACACCGCCATCTCGTCCATGTCCATGACCTACGGCCACAGCCCCACCGAGTCCGTGGTGGCCATGCTGGAAGGCACAGACCGTGACACCGGCCTGGATCTGAAAAAACTCAATCGTATCGCTGGCTACTTCCGTGAAGTGCGCAAGAAGTACGCCCAGTTTGAAGGCAGCCTGCGCGGTGTGGATGCCCGCATCCTGGTGGCCCAGGTGCCCGGCGGCATGCTTACCAATATGGAAAGCCAGCTGAAAGAGCAGGGCGCCACCGACCGTTTCGACGAAGTGCTGCAGGAAATTCCCGCCGTGCGCGAAGACCTGGGCTTTATTCCCCTGGTCACGCCCACCTCCCAGATCGTCGGCACCCAGGCGGTGCTCAATGTGCTTGCCGGCGAACGCTACAAGGCGCTCAGCAAGGAAACCCGCGGCGTGCTGCGCGGTGAGTACGGTGCGGCGCCAGCCCCCTTCAACCGCGAACTGCAGGCCCGCGCCCTGGACGGTGACGAGCCCATCACCTGTCGCCCCGCCGACCTGATCGATGACGAAATGGACAGCCTGGTCAGTGAAGTGGAAAAGCTGGCCGCCGAGAAAGGACTGAAACTGGCGGAAGGCAAGCGCCGCATTGATGATGTGCTCACCTACGCCCTGTTTACCCAAATCGGTCTGCGTTTCCTGGAGCATCGCGGCGACCCCTCCGCGTTCGAGCCGGTGCCCGACGGCAACGCGGCGCCTGTGGCTGGCAACAGCGGTGGCGTCTATACCGTGGAAGTGGATGGCCGGGAGTACACCGTCAAAGTCAGTGATGGCGGTGACGTGACCGGTATCAAGGCACTCGGCGAAAGTGCAGGGGCAACCCAGCCCAACCCGCCAGTGGTCCACAACCCGTCCCAGAGCACACCGATCCCGGCGCCCCTGGCGGGCAACATCTTCAAGGTGCTGGTGAAACCCGGTGACCGGGTCACCGAAGGGCAGAAGATCATGGTGCTGGAAGCCATGAAAATGGAAACCGACGTATCCAGCCCGGAAGCGGGCATTGTCACCGAGCTGGCAGTGAAAGAGGGCGACGCCGTCACCGTCGGCCAGACCCTGCTCAGCGTGGAGCCGGCCCATGGATAAGCTGGAAACCCTCTGGCACAGCACCGGCCTGTTTCATCTGTCCGGTGGCCAATTGATCATGCTGCTGGTCTGTCTCGGGTTGCTGTGGCTGGCCATCAACAAGAAATTCGAGCCGCTATTGTTATTGCCCATCGGTTTCGGTGGCCTGCTGGCCAACATCCCCGTGGCCGGGCTGGCGGAATCCGCCATCAGCCAGGCCATGCACTTCGGCAATCAGGACTTGCTTGCCAGCATGGCCCAGGTGCTGGGCATGGATGCGGATGCCGGGCGAGAAGCGCTCTATAAAGCCGCTCAAGCTGCCGGGCCTGCTGCCCAGGACCAACTCCACCATCTGGCGAAGAACGCCAACTACGGCGATGGCATTCTCTACCTGATTTATACCGTGGGCCTGATGACCGGCATCTTCCCGCTGCTGATCTTCATGGGCGTGGGCGCCATGACCGACTTCGGCCCGCTGCTGGCCAACCCGCGCACCCTGTTGCTGGGGGCCGCGGCCCAGTTCGGTATCTTTGCGGCCTTGTTGGGGGCCCTGGCGCTGAACTTCCTGGGTATGGAATTCTCCCTGGCGGATGCGGCGGCCATCGGCATCATCGGCGGCGCAGACGGCCCCACATCCATTTACGTGACCACCAAGCTGGCTCCGGAACTGCTCGGTGCCATTGCCGTGGCGGCCTATTCCTACATGGCCCTGGTGCCGATTATCCAGCCCCCCATCATTCGCGCCCTGACCACCGCCAAGGAACGCACCATCAAGATGGAACAGCTGCGCCCGGTGAGCCAGACGGAAAAGATTCTCTTCCCGATTCTGCTGCTGGTGCTGGTGGCCCTGGTCTTGCCCGATGCGGCGCCGCTGCTGGGCATGTTCTGCCTGGGTAACCTGATGAAGGAATCCGGTGTGGTCAGCCGTCTGGTGGACACCACCAGCAATGCGCTGATCAATATCGTCACCATCATGTTGGGCCTGGCGGTCGGCGCAAAACTCAGCGCCGAACAGTTCCTGGTCATGGAAACCCTGGGCATCCTGGTGCTGGGCCTGGTGGCCTTCATGATCGGCACCGCCACCGGCGTGCTCATGGCCAAGCTGCTCAACCGTCTCAGCCACCACCCGGTGAACCCCATCATCGGCGCCGCCGGCGTGTCCGCCGTGCCTATGGCCGCCCGGGTGGCCAACAAGGTGGGCCTGGAAGCCAACCCCCACAACTTCCTGCTCATGCACGCTATGGGCCCCAACGTGGCCGGCGTCATCGGCTCCGCCGTCGCCGCCGGCGTCCTCCTCAACTTCGCCGGCTAACCCGCGCGGCCCCAGGCCGCGCCGCTCCAACCTTTCTATACCACCCTGTAGGAGCTCCTCTCGAGGTGCGAACCGCGCGCAGCGCGGAAGTCGCCCGCAGGGCGATCAGGCCTATCCGCCCACGAAACCCTCAAACCATACCAATAGCCGGCACCGCCCCTCCCAGCGCAAATCTCTCCAGTTCTTACACCCACCGGGAACCCCAACGCCTATAGTACGTCGAACAGCCAAACCCCAACGGAGCGACACCCTTGCCACCCGCCCTGCAAACCCTGACCGACAAGCTCTACCAGATCCGCCACCTGTGGGCGGTGATCAGCTTTGCACTGGGTCTTTCCAGTTACTTTCTGGTGGAACGCCAGCCCTGGCTGGCGGCAGTGCTCACCGGCTTTCTGGTACTGAGCTGGCTGCTCCTGCTCACCGAGGGGATTTGGCAACGACGCCTGGCCGGTACCGCCATGGAAGGCATGTCCCAGGGCATGCTCAAACTCATGCTGCAGGCCGTCCACCAGGAAGCCTTCTTCTTCAGCCTGCCGTTCGTGCTGCTGCAATGGTCCGGTGGAGCGGAATACATCTTCTTCACCACCCTGGTGATCAGTGCCGCCCTGGTCAGCATCATCGACCCGCTTTACTTCTGGCTGGCACGACACCGGGCCCTGTACTTCGGCTTCCACGCCTGGGCACTGTTTGTGGCCCTGCTGGTACTGCTGCCGCTGATCTTCCACTGGAGCACGGATTCCGCACTCACCTGGGCCGGCTGGCTCACCGCCCTGTTTGCGCTGCCCAGTTTCTGGCGCTTCGGTGGGCCGCGAAAATGGTTTCGCTGGGCGGGTTTGCTGGCCGTGTCCTGTGTGATCGCCCTGGCGCCACGCTGGCTGGCACCGCTGGTGCCGCCTCTGACCCTGTCCCTGGAAGAGCGGGCCATGGCACTGTCCTTCAACCGAGAGCAACGCCAGCCCCTGGTTACCGGGCAAAGCTTCACCAGCGACGAAGTCACCGCCGGCCTCTATGCCTACACCGCCATCAAGGCGCCGTTGGGCCTGGGACAGGACATTTACCATTACTGGTTCCAGAACGGCGAACAGATCGACCGGATTCCCCTCAAACTCTACGGCGGCCGCGACTCCGGCTTCCGCACCTGGTCCCACAAACGCCATATCCCGGTGCCCTCAGAAGGCCGCTGGCGAGTGGAAGTGCGCACCGCCGACAACCAGATCATTGGTGTCATGCGCTTCACCATCACCCCCTGAGTCCAGCGGCTCCCCAGCCGCTACTTACCCCAAAAGCCCTTCAACACCCCAAGCCCCCAATCCTCGTTGGAGCCTTGCTCGCAAGGCGAAGGGCCTGAAGTCACTGCCGTGCCTTAACGAGGCCCTACACCTTCGCAAACCAGGACCAGTGGTTTATTCAGACCCATTGGGCCATACCCCTCCAAACGGTTACCCCAAATATCCCGTGCTCAACAGAACGAGCCATATCTTTGTAGGATATGGCTTACAGAAAATGCTAAACGGTTGATATAGAGTGGTTTTCAGAACGGGGGAATATCGAGGGAAGTCAGGAAATAGGCCGCATCTTCGCGTTTTGTCAGACGAGAAGGGTTCTTATTTTTACTGTAAGAACCTGACGGCCTTGCGTATTTCTGTGTTTCTCCTGAAAGTCTTCAAAGAATTATGTCGAAAAAAGATAGGTCGAATCGTTCGACTGAATACGCTGTTAGCCCCTCATTGGAATGAGTGAGAATGGACAAAAGTAAAAAAAGCCAAAGCTTGTCGAATGATCTAGCATTAACGATAGCAAATTCTGGCGGGGTAGAGCTTCCAGCGGAACTCTTAGAGTTCACAATCGATCAAGTTGTCGATGAGAGCATTCTTAAAGATATTCCTGTGGTTGGTTGGCTTGCTAAAGGTTTTTCTGTAACTCGTTCAATTTCAGACAGAATTTTCCACCATAAAGTTCTTAGATTTCTTATAGAACTGGAAGAAGTCAGTAAGAGTGAGCGACAAGCATTCCTCGCCAAAGTTGAGAGTGATACGGACTACAGGCGCAAAGTCGGGGAGCATTTGCTTGTTATTCTCAACAAAATTGATGCATTTGAAAAAACTTCATTGCTGGCAAAATGTTTTGACCATTTTTTAACTGGTGACATTGATTTTCAGTACTTTGTGGACCTATCCAATATCATTGAAAGAACGCCTCTTTCAGATCTAAATGCGTTGTGTGTGCCATCTAATCAGAGGGTTGAATTTAGCAGTGTAGGTATCGCTGTCGCATGCGGGATACTCGAATTTGGCATAGCTTCTCCGAATTTTGGAGAAGACCAACCAGAATTAGGCACAAAAATGTCAAAATATGGCAAAGACCTCAGAGACATTTTCCTTGGCCATCTCCGTGAACGGCTTGCCAATGAAAAAGCACAAAGAGAGGCTCTCTTCGGGGAAGAAAAGTAGTTTTCCGGCGACCATGGCTAACAAATGGCTGTTGTCGGACGCACCTACGCTGGCGCTCCGGTGCGCCGCAAAGCCAAGGCGTTACATGAGGGGGGAATATTGAAGCACACCGAGCACTCATCATTCAGAGAGAAGTTGATAGAACATTTATTTGTCGGAGAGCTTCTAAAGTTATCCTGGGCGAGGTCTGGATGCACTCTTGAAGTAGCAAAGCCAGAAGTAGATAACGCTGGCTATGATGTGATTGTCGAAGACAATGGCTTTGTTCGGCATATTCAGCTCAAAGCTGCTTATATTGGCAGTAAAACTGCAAACCAAAAAATTCATACTAGGCTTTCCGAAAAGCCATCTGGTTGTATGGTATGGATCTATTTCGATGAAGAGACTTTGGATCTGGGACCCTTTTTATATTTTGGCGGCGCCCCTGGCCAGCGACTCCCAAGCCTAGAAGGGCTAAAGGTGGCGAAGCATACAAAGGGTGATCAAGACGGTTTCAAGGCAGAGCGCCCCAATATACGAGTTTTGCCTAAAGGTAAGTTTGAAAAATATGAGTCTATCAAAGGCATTTACAATGCACTGTTTGTCGGCAGCATGTAACAAGGCGCTGCTGCCGACAAGCGGCAGAGCGCGGCGTTATGCTCATCTAGGATGAATGAATGTTAGATTTTACTGAATTATCTGATGATGGCTTAGATTTAGAGCTATTAGTTAGAGAGTTGCTCTTTAGTATCGGTTTAAAGGTTTATTGGAGTGGAAAAGGCCCTGACGGTGGGCGTGATTTGCTTTGTATTGAAGACGTAAAGAGTAAATTTTTGGCATGTACAAAAAAGTGGCTAATCCAATGCAAGCACAAAGCAAAGTCTGGGAATAGTGTAGGTGTCGCCGACCTAGACGATATAACCACAAGTTGCTTGCAGCATGGATGTGATGGATATGTATTAATAACTTCAACACAACCTTCATCTGGCGTTGTTCAAAGACTAGAGCAGATAACTGCAAATCCTCAAACTTCTATATCAGCAACCTATTGGGACTCTGTAGAATTAGAGCGCAGACTGAAAACTGCACAGCAATGGAACATTGCTCAAAGATTTTTTCCAAACAGCGCAGCAGGTTGGCAAATTTTTGCAAGTGAACGTCCGAATCATTGGACCGCTAACTTTAAAGGTTATTACTTTCATATCACGAATCGTATTGGCTCCAATTGCCAGATGTATCTTCCTGTAATTGAAGAGCAGATAGAGGAGCTTGAAAAGTATCCATTGCCAGATAAGCATTTCCTCAGATTGAGGAGCGTTTATTATGATGATAAGCATGGAACTTTTATGTGGTATGTCGATTATATGCATCCACATGACCAAGATCCTATTGGTACAGCTGAAGGTTTTGAAGAAGCTTTTGACGGTGAGTGGAATTACCGTTACGACTTCAAGGTAAGAAGCTACTTGGAGTATAGCGATCACTATGATCCAGATCACTACGACTTTTATGACAGATATATGGGTCAATTTATTTTAGGTATGTTTAGGCCGCGCTAGGGCAAGCATAACAATCGGCTGCACAGCGACCGATTCTTCGCCGCTTTGCGGCTCAAAACCGGCGCGTGAGCCGGGCGTTAAGAGGCATCATGTTCAGGAAGCAGAAAGGATCATTCAGGCTCATTCCGGTGCTCCCCAAGAACTATCGAAGTATTTGCCTGCACGCGATAGAGATCGCGTCTGAGCCCTGCGTGGTAGTTGATAATGATGTAGTTACCGACTTCTCCGAGCGAGGCAGGCTCACTCAAAAGGGCATTCGCAACTGCACGAATCTAGAGATTCGGGATCGGGATGTTGGAATCGTGGGCTTTCATGATCATCCCAGTGAAATGTGGATCAATGAAAACTACCAAGATTTCGCCAATTACTGCGAACACCAAGGTTGGCTTCAAATCCAAGGGCCGGCCTCTTAACAATTGGCTGTTGTCGGACGCCCCTACGCTGGCGCTCCGGTGCGCCGCCAAGCCAAGGCGTTAAAGCAAAGCATAATCCGTAGCCGGTTATCCAAATGCGACTTATAAAACCCGCTCTCATCTACTTCATCCTGATCTTTGCCACCGGCTTCGCCCTGGCCATGATCCGCATTCCCTTCCTGGTGCCCCGACTTGGGGAGCGCTGGGCAGAGCTGGTTGAATTGCCTTTGATGGTGCTGGCCAGTTTTCTGGTGGCCCGTTGGCTGGTGCAGCGATTTAGGTTGGTGACGGTGATGCAGTGTATTGGCACTGGCTTGCCGGCCCTGTTGATGATGCTGAGTGCCGAGTTGGCGGTGATGCGGTTTCAAGGACAGAGCCTGGGCGAGTATCTGGCCGGACGCGACCCGGTATCTGGTATGGCCTATCTCTTTTCTTTGCTGCTGTTTGCGGCCATGCCGTTGCTGGTACGCCAGCATGCCGTGAACCGTCCCTAAAACCGCACCTTCCCCAACGGCACCAACAACACCGCCGCCCCGATCAGCGCCGCCGCTGCCCCCAACAACCCGGGCGCAAAACTCCCGCTACTTTCCAGCAACCGCGCCGTCACCACCGGTCCCAGTATCTGCCCGACCCCATAGCAGGCCGTCAGTGCGCCCAGGGCGGCGCTGGCGGCGTGGGGGGCCAGTTGGCGGCCGCAGTACATGCTCAGGGCGACCACGGCGGTAAAGGTGCCGCCCACCAGCAGGCCGCTGACGACCAGCCCGGTGAGCCCCGGTAACCAGGCGGGGGCGCTGACGCCCAGGGCCTGAACCACCAGTGCGGCCATAAGCGCGTTACGTTCGCTGGTGTGGCTGGCCAGTTTGCCCCACAGCAGGTTGGCGGGCACGGCGGCCAGGCCCACGGCCAGCCAGGTATAGAAGGCGGCACTGTCCAGGCCCGGTAGTTGGGCTTTGGCGATTACCGGCAGGTAGGTGGTGCTGGTGATGTAGCCGAACCCGGCCAGGGTGTAGCTGCCGATCAGAAAGCCCAGGGCGGAGCGGTTTACCGGCGCCCGTTCATGTTGGCTGTGTTTGGCGTGGGGCAGGGCGGGGATACGGCGTAGCAGTGGCAGCAGGACCAGGGCCAGGGCGCCGCAGGCCAGCCACATGGTGGCGTAGCTGCCGCGCAGGCTTTCTATAAGGGCAACGGTGAGGGCGGCGATGCTGATGCCCAGGCCGATGCCCGCATAGTGAATATTGCCCAGCCGGGCACGCAGATGATTGGGCATGGCGCCCAGCACCAGGGCGGAACCGTTGACCATGATGATGGCGCTGGCCACCCCGGCCAGAAAGCGGTTGATGGCCCAGGGGGTGAAGGTGGTGCTCAGGCCCATGAGCAGGCTGGTGATCACACTTGCCCACAGGGCCAGCCAGAACGCGGTGCGGGCCCGGTGGGCGGGTACTGCCATGGCGAGCATGGCACCGGCCAGGTAGCCGCCGTAGTTGATGGCCGCCAGGTAGCCGCCGCTGATGGCGGTGAGGGAGGTCTCGGCGATCATGTCGGGCAGGGCCGGGGTGAACAGGAAGCGGCCAATGCCCAGGGCAATCACCAGACTGAAGGCGCCGGCGATGGCGGTGAGCAGGTGATCTCTGTCTGTGTTCATCAACACGATTCCGTTTTGTCTGCTGCCAGGGCTGGTGCCATTCGCCTGCAGGCAGGCTCCTACTGTGTCTTTAGCGATTGTGGATCTGTGCCACCACCGCAATGGAGCGCGCAGCCTAACAGGCTGTGCCGTGTTCGGCTTCATCATTCGAATGATGTTCATTATTCATCGCAGTGATAAATGCGGCCTTGGTCGAAGGCAGTGCGTGCTTTTTTCACCAGGGCAGGGCAAAACGCGGGGTTTTTGGCGAAGACAATGAGCGGCACCGAAACAGTGATGCATTTTGGTGAGAAAGCCCTGACTCACAACAGTGCCTGCTGGGCGAAAACCGGGCGTTGATGTGGAGTCGGTTTGTGCCTGATATCGCTAACCCCATGAAAAATCAGTCTTTTAAAAACTGGCACAGCATTTGCCTTAAGACAGGGTAAGCACAACCACTGCGTTGTGCGCGAGATAACCATCTGTGTGGTCAACGGCGACCGCACTCCGATGCGAGCAAAGGCGCTCAAAGATTCCTGCCAATGGTGGTGGGACGCTTTGAGCGCTTTTTTTATGCCTGCAAAAAACGGGCAGAAGAGGGAAGGATGATGAAAGGTTTCAAGAAAACATTTCGTGGTGTGCTGGCTGCGATGACACTGGGCCTGTCAGCCACGTCCGTGGCGGACGATGCGGTGGGCTGGCCGGAAAAGGCCGACCTGAAGTTCGGCTTTATCAAGTTGACGGATATGGCCCCGCTGGCCATCGCCTACGAGAAAGGCTATTTCGAGGAAGAAGGCCTGTTCGTGACCCTGGAAGCCCAGGCTAACTGGAAGGTGTTGCTGGATCGGGTGATCGACGGTCAGCTGGATGGGGCTCACATGCTGGCCGGGCAGCCGCTGGGGGCGACCATCGGCTACGGGACCGAAGCCCATATTATTACTGCCTTCAGCATGGACCTGAACGGCAACGGCATCACCGTTTCCAATTCCGTCTGGGAAGAAATGAAAAAGCATATTCCCAGCAAGGATGGCAAACCGGTGCATCCGATCAAGGCCGATGCCCTTAAACCGGTGGTAGAGCAATACAAGGCCGACGGTAAGTCTTTCAAAATGGGCATGGTGTTTCCGGTGTCCACCCATAACTACGAGCTGCGTTACTGGCTCGCCGCCGGTGGTCTGAACCCGGGCTACTATGCGCCGCACAAGGGCGATACCAGCGGCCAGTTGCAGGCGGATGTGTTGCTGTCGGTGACGCCGCCACCGCAAATGCCCGCCACCCTGGAAGCCGGCACCATTCATGGCTATTGCGTGGGTGAGCCCTGGAACCAGCAGGCCGTGTTCAAGGGCATCGGTGTGCCGGTGATTACCGATTACGAAATCTGGAAAAACAATCCGGAAAAAGTCTTCGGGGTCAGCAAGTCCTGGGCGGAGGAATACCCCAACACCCATATCCGCGTGGTCAAGGCGATGATCCGTGCCGCCAAGTGGCTGGACGAGAACGACAACGCCAATCGTCCGGAAGCGGTGAAGATCCTATCCCAGCCGAACTATGTGGGGGCGGATTATGACGTGATCGCCAACTCCATGACCGGCACCTTCGAATACGAAAAAGGCGACAAGCGTGAGGTGCCGGATTTCAATGTGTTCTTCCGCTACAACGCTACCTACCCGTTCTACTCCGATGCGATCTGGTACCTGACACAGATGCGCCGTTGGGGCCAGATCAGCGAGTCCAAGCCGGATAGCTGGTACATGGATATCGCCAAGAAAGTCTATCGCCCGGACATCTATGCCCAAGCGGCCAAGTCACTGATCGCCGAAGGCAAAATCCCTGCGGACGAATTCCCGGATTTCGCCACCGAAGATGGTTTCAAACCACCGCAAAAAGGCTTTATCGACAACATCAGCTATGACGGTCGCAAGCCGAACGAGTATCTGGCGAAGTTTCCGATCGGTCTGAAAGAGGGCGACGCGCTTTAAGCGCTCGCCACCTGAGGAGAAGCAATCATGGTGACCCTGACTTTCCCAACCTGGATGGAACCCTACCGTGCATTGGCTACCGGCAAGATGACCGGTGACCAGTGGCAGGCCCTGCTTCGTCAGTTGATATGGCCGGTGATGGGGATCGCGATCTTCCTGTTGCTCTGGCAACTGGCCGCTCAGCGGATCGACACCTCGCTGGGCCAGTTCCCTGGACCGGTTGATGTCTGGGAGCAGGCAGGGTCTCTGGTGGATGAACATCAGGCGTCCCGTGCCAAGGAAGTGGCGTTTCACGAACGCCAGGAAAAGTACATTGCCGCCCGGTTGCAGCAACAGCCGGAGTGGGAGCCGGTTTACCGGGATTACACTGGTGCGCCGACCTTCTTTGATCAGATCGGAACCAGCCTGATCACGGTGATGAGTGGCTTCCTGCTGGCGTCATTGATTGCCATTCCTCTGGGCATCGTGATCGGTTTGAGCAGTACTGCCTACGCGGCCATGAATCCACTGATTCAGCTGTTCAAACCGGTCTCGCCGCTGGCCTGGCTGCCGCTGGTGACCATGGTAGTGAGCGCGGTGTATGTGACGGATGATCCGATGGTGGCCAAGTCCTTCCTGACATCCATGTTCACGGTGTCATTGTGCTGTCTGTGGCCCACATTGATGAATACCTCAGTGGGTGTGACATCGGTTAGCCAGGATCTGGTCAACGTGTCCAAAGTGCTTCGTCTTAATGCACTGAGCCATGTCCGCAAGATCGTACTGCCTTCTGCATTGCCGATGATGTTCACCGGTTTGCGCTTGAGTCTGGGGATCGCCTGGATGGTGCTGATCGCCGCAGAGATGCTGGCGCAAAACCCGGGCCTGGGGAAATTCGTCTGGGATGAATTCCAGAACGGCAGCTCCCAGTCCCTGGGCCGGATCATGGTGGCGGTGATCGTCATCGGCCTGATCGGTTTCCTGCTGGATCGCCTGATGCTGATGCTGCAGCGCGCGCTGGTGTGGGACAAATCTTCCGTGCAGCGCTAAAGGATAGGAGAAACGACATGAAAGCCTTACTGGAACTCTCCAACGTCGGCATGAAGTTCGACACGCCGAAAGGCACGTTCGAAGCGTTGAAAGATGTGAATCTGAAAATTGATGCCGGTGAATTCGTCTCGCTGATCGGCCACTCCGGCTGCGGGAAATCCACAGTGCTCAATATCGTCGCCGGCCTGTTACAGGCCACCGATGGCGGTGTGATTCTGGACAAGCAGGAAGTCACCGAACCCGGCCCGGAGCGGGCGGTGGTATTCCAGAACCATTCGCTGCTGCCGTGGCTGACGTCGTTCGAAAATGTGGAGTTGGCGGTCAAGCAGGTGTTCAAGAAAACCAAGTCGAAAGCCGAGATTCGTGACTGGGTGGAACATAACCTGGAGCTGGTGCACATGGCCCATGCCATGCACAAGAAGCCGGACGAAATTTCCGGTGGCATGAAGCAGCGCGTGGGCATCGCCCGGGCCCTGGCCATGCAGCCCCAGGTGCTGCTCATGGATGAACCCTTTGGTGCGCTGGATGCGCTGACCCGTGCCCACCTGCAGGATTCCCTGATGGAGATCCATGCTCAGCTGGGTACCACGGTGATCATGATTACCCATGATGTGGATGAGGCGGTGTTGCTGTCCGACCGTATTGTGATGATGACCAATGGGCCCTCCGCCACCATCGGCGATATTCTGGACGTCAATGTGCCGCGTCCAAGGGACCGCCTGGCCCTGGCTGACGATCCCACCTTCGTCCGTTGTCGTCAGCAGGTGCTGCAATTCCTGTACGAGAAACAGCGCAAGGTGGAACCGCTGCCCAAGCGTACTGACGCTGCCACTGGCGCCGTGCGCAAACGGGCCTGATACCCGTTTATGACTGATTTTATTCGCCTGCTTTTTTCGCACACGGAAAAGCGGGCAGGGGGAAGGTGTGCCTGATGACAGCACATCACTGTTTTTTATTTTGGGAAATTACTTCGAGGAAACGACCATGAAATATTCTGCCATTGCCGCCGGCGTCATCCTGTCCACGCTCGGCTTTTCGGGGACGGCTCACGCCGAAGACGATGCGTTTATCACCGCGTTGAAAGCTGGCAAACCGCTGCTGAATCTGCGCTTGCGCCATGAAGAAGTGGATAGCGACGGTGCTGCAGAGGATGCCCAGGCACTCACCCTGCGCACCCGTCTGGGTTACCAGAGCGGCACGTTGCACGGTTTTGATGTGTTGGGGGAGTTTGAAGACACCCGCATTGTCGGCAAGGTCGACAACTTTGCGCCGCACATGACCGGCTACCCGGTGATCGCCGATCCGGAAGTCACCGAGCTGAACCGTGCCGCAGTGCGTTATACCGGCAGCGATGCGCTCGACGGCCTGGTGGCCACCTATGGCCGTCAACGCATTATCTACGACAACGCCCGCTTCGTCGGCAACGTGGGCTGGCGTCAGGATGAGCAGACCTTTGATGGCGCCAAGGTGGATTACGGCACCGGTGATTTTTCTTTCTCCACGGCCTATCTCACCCAGGTAAACGGCATTACGCCCAAGTTCGATGCCAATGTGTCCAATACCCTGTTCAACGCCAGCTGGGCTGGTGCGCCGGGGGGATCCCTCACCGCCTACGGTTACCTGCTGGAAACCGATAACGTGCCCGATTCCGATAACGACACCTACGGTTTGCGCTATGCCGGTGCCTTCGATCTGGATGCCGTAAAGCTGCTTCTCACCCTGGAAGGCGCCCGCCAAGAGGTGGAAGCCGGCGATACCGACTACGTCTTCGCCGAAGTGGGCGCAGAAATGGCCGGGGTCACCGTGAAAGTGGCACAGGAAGTGCTGGGTTCGGATGACGGTCAGATTGCCTTCCAGACGCCGCTGGCTACCAAGCATGCCTTCAATGGCTGGGCGGACCAGTTCCTGGTAACCCCGGCGGATGGCCTGAAAGACAGCTTTGTCAGCGTCGGCACCAAACTGGCCGGATTCAAGCTGGCGGCGGTGTATCACGACTTCCAGGCCGAAGAGGGCAGCAGTGACTACGGCACGGAAACCAACCTGCTGGTGGCTCGCCCCATCGGCAAGCACTACGTGGTGGGCCTGAAATACGCCGACTACAGCGCCGATGATTTCGGCTCGGATACACAAAAACTGTGGGCCTGGGCAGAACTGAAGCTCTGATCCTGACTTCAGCAACCTTCATCAAAACCGTTACGGAGGTGAAAGGTGGAAGCACGGCAGTTTTTCCCTGACAGCGAGATTCCGCAAAGCGAAACCAAGCGGCCATTGATCATTGTCGGCAATGGCCCGGCGGGCATGCAGTGTCTGGTGGAGCTGCGCCGTCGTGGCGTTACCACGCCGGTCAAGCTGTTCGGCCAGGAAGACTGGGCGCCCTATGATCGCGTCAAGCTATCCACCTTTTTGTCCGGTTCCACCGGTTTTGATGATCTGACTAACCTGCCCGCCGAACTGGATGCGAACGTGGAGCATCTGGTGGGGCGGGCCATTATTGCAATCAACCCGGCGCGACGCTGGGTTGAGGACAGCCTTGGGCAACGCCATCCCTACGGTCGTTTGGTACTGGCGCTGGGGAGTGAAGCCCATATTCCCGGTATTCCCGGCGCCGAACTTTCCGGTGTGCTGCGTTTTCGCGATATGGATGATGCCCAGGCACTGATGGCACGCCGGCTGCGTAGCACTCATACCGTGGTGATCGGAGGTGGCCTGTTGGGCATTGAGGCCGCCCATAGCCTGTGCCGTTTTGGTACCAAAGTTACCCTGATACAACACGCCGACCGCTTGATGAACCGGCAACTGGATTCAGAAGCCGCCGACATGGTGGCCGACAACCTCGCCAGCGCGGGAGTGGATGTACGCCTGCTTGCCCGGGTGAAACGTGTGGAAGGTGTGGAGCGGGTGGAAGGGGTGCGCCTGGCAGACGATCAGTTGCTGCCCTGTGACACCGTGGTGTTTGCCACCGGCATTGCTCCGCGCACGGCGCTGGCCCAACGGGCGGGCATCACCGTGGCCAGTGGTATTCGCGTCAATGCGGGTATGCAGACATCCAACCCCTATATCTATGCGGTAGGAGAGTGCGCCCAGTTTCAGGACCGGGTGTGCGGGCTGGTTATGCCAGCCCTGCAACAGGCTCGGGTGGCAGCGGCCAATCTGGCCGGGGAAGCGGTCAGCTACATGCCGGTGGCGGACAGCACCTGGCTCAAGGTGCTGTCGCTGGAAGTCTTCAGTGCCGGCCTGTTCAGTGATGAAGAGCGTGGCCTGGTGCATCGCACTCTGGTTTATCGCGACCGTGAAAAGGGCATCTATCGCGCGCTGATGGTGCGTACCGGGCGGGTGGTCGGCACGGTATCGGTGGGGCCCTGGCCGGAACGTCAACAGGTGCTCAATCGCATCCGCGATGGCAAGCGCCTGTGGCCCTGGCAGGTCGGCCGCTTTGTACTGACGGGAAATCCGGGTGACAGCAACGACCAATCCGTGGGGCAGTGGCCGACTGCGACGGTGGTGTGCCAATGCCGTGGCCTGACCCGGGGGCAGTTACAGGAATATCTGGATCGCGGCGTCACCGCGGTGACGGATCTGAAGCAGGCGAGTGGAGCTGCCACTGTCTGTGGCGGTTGCGAGCCGCTTCTGGACAGCCTTTGTGGCGGGCAGGGCGCTGCCAAACGGAGTGTGCCCGGCGGTCGAAGCCTGGCCATTATTGCCGCCCTGTCTGCTGTTTTCCTGGGGGTCGCGTTATGGCTTCCGCCACCGATGCCGGCCACCTCGGTATTGGAAATGGGGTTCTTCGAGCTGGTTTCCCGCAACCCTCTATGGCGACAGTGGAGTGGCTATGCGGTGCTGATCGCTTCACTGCTTTTACTGCTGATGTCATTGAAAAAGCGCTTTCCTGGTTTGCCGATGGGGGGATTCAGCGGGTGGCGTATTGCCCATGCCGCGCTCGGGGCGATGGCGCTGGCGCTGCTTTACGGGCACACCGGTTTTTCCCTGGGGGACAACCTGAATCGCTGGCTGATGCTGAGCTTTCTGGGCGTGGGAATAGTGGGGATGACGGCAGCCCTGTTGACCCGGTTGCAGGGCTCGGTTCCGGCCATGGGGCGGCTGCGTCAGGGCAGTACCTGGTTGCATATTCTGGTGTGCTGGCCGCTACCTGCGCTGCTGGTGTTTCACATCCTGTCTGCGTACTACTTCTAGGGGAATGCCTGTGGGGAAGCCGGGGATCAAGACACTGTGGTGGGGGCTATGGCTGTTGGGGTCGCTGGCACTGGCGGCCTGGCTGGGCATGTCATTACTGGATAACGATGCTTCCAAGAGTGCCTTTCTTCCCGGTGCCATGACCCATGGCCATCACCAGATTGAGCTGCAATGCAGTGCTTGCCATGACGAAGGTTTCAATAGCCAGGAGGTGCTGCAAAACGCGTGTGTGAATTGTCATGGTGAGCAGCTTGCTGATGCCAGGGACTCACACCCGAAATCCAAATTCACTGACCCGCGCAACGCTAACCGGTTGGCCAATGTGGACGCCCGCTACTGCGTGTCCTGTCATGTGGAGCACCGGCCGGAGCTGGATGTGGGCATGGGAGTGACGTTGCCCATGGATATGTGTGTGCACTGTCATCAGGACATTGGCGAAGAGCGCCCCAGCCACCAAGGCATGGCATTCGATACCTGTGCCAGCGCTGGCTGCCATAACTTCCATGACAACCTGGCGCTCTATGAAGATTTCCTGCTCGCCCATGCCGATGAGCCCTGGCTCAGTGAGCGCCCCCGCCTGACTCCCCGCAACCTGGCCAGCCGGATGAGCGACGCAGATCTGGTTGCCCTGATACAAGGTTCCGGGACGCCGCCCGCAGACAAAACCGTGCCGGAGCACTGGGATGGCAACGCCCATGCGGAAGCCGGGGTGGCTTGTACCGCCTGCCATGGTGATGCCGATCAATGGGTCGACAAGCCAGCGCCGCTGCAGTGCGCCCAGTGTCATGAGCAGGAAAACGAGGGGTTCCTCCAGGGCCGGCACGGCATGCGACTGGCCATGGAGTTATCACCCATGACGCCATCGCAATCGGTGCTGAACATGCATGTGGAAGCCAGCCACCGGGAGCTAACGTGTATCAGTTGCCATGGTGCCCATGATTTCGACACCCAAAAAGCTGCCGTGAATAGCTGCCTGGGCTGCCACAACGATGAACACAGCAACGAATACCTTCGCTCCAGCCACCACCGATTATGGCAAGCGGAAAAACGCGGCGAGCTGCCCCCTGGTAGTGGCGTGACCTGCGCCACCTGCCATATGCCCCGGGAAACCCATGGCGATGATGTGCTGGTGCAACACAACCAGAGCCTGACCCTGCGTCCGGTAGAAAAAATGATTCGCCCAGTGTGCATGCAATGCCACGGGCTGGAATTCGCCATTGATGCGCTGGCTGATCCGCATCTGGTGGAAAAGAACTTTCAGGGCAAACCCGAACACCATGTGCCATCGGTGGATATGGCTGTGGAGCGGGACAAGGCCCGGGAAGGAAAGCGAGGACCGTACTGATACTGATGTTTCATTCAGAGGTTCCTGAACCTGAGGAGGTAACACCCATGCAATATTCAAGAACGTTGTTCGCTACAGCCTTGGCCACACTACTGTTAAGTGCCTGCGGAGGCGGCCAGGAAAGCAAACCTGCCGTCGGTATCGATCCACAGGTCTACACCGATTCCCTGTTCGCAGTGATGAACGCGGACCGCACCAATTACACCAAGATGATCATCGGGCGATTGGGCCCGGCGGGTGCTGACAGTATCAAACCCCATGAGTACTGGGAAGACCTGGAAAACGGCGCACCGCTGCCGGCGCAGATGTTCCGTTACGGGGCGGAAGCGGTGGCCGAGGTATCCAGTGATTTCTCCTATTCCTTGCAGTCACTGTGGCCCATCAATTCACAAAATGCGCCCAAAACAGAACTGGAAAAAGAAGGCTTGCAGTACATCGTCGATAACCCGGGCAAGAACTTTTACGGCACCGAGGCGCTTGGCGACACGACCTACTACACGGCGGTATACCCGGATGTGGCGGTGGCCGCCCCGTGCGCGGCTTGTCACAACAACCACAAGGACTCTCCCAAAACGGATTTCGAGCTGGGCGATGTGATGGGTGGCGTGGTGATTCGCGTACCCATGTAACCGTCAACACCCTGCTTGCACGCTGTGCGTGCAAGCACTTACCCAATAGCGGGAGAAAGACCATGACACCGGAACATATTGCGCGGGTGCAGGCCAGCTGGCAGCAAGTGGAAGGCATTGCCGATCAGGCGGCCGCCCTGTTTTATCAGCGCCTGTTTACCCAGGCCCCGGAACTGGAACCACTCTTCAAGGGCAACATGGAAGAGCAGGGCAAGAAACTGATGAGCATGATTGGTGTGGCGGTAAAGGGGCTCGACAGGCTCGATACCATTGTGCCCGCCGTCCAGAAGCTGGGTGAACGCCATAAGGATTACGGCGTTAAACCGGAAGATTACGACGCCGTGGCGCAGGCCTTGCTCTGGACATTGGCGCAGGGCCTGGGCGACGCCTTCGATGCCGACACAGAATCGGCCTGGACAGAGGCCTATACCTTGCTGGCCAGCACCATGATTGATGCCGCGAACTACTGAGCCGCGAGGCGCCGTTTTGGCGCCGCAGAGTGCACCGCTATGGTGCGCTTTGCGGGGGGCTTTATGGTGAAAAAGGAATAGCAAACAAAAACAGTGGGTTAATAAACGAATGACTGGCACAACCGTTGCAAACCAATCCAGTAACACTCAATCCCCGGATGCTACCGACACTATGGCCCTGAAAATCATGCTGGTGGATGACCAGCCACCGCGCGCCGCCATTCTGGAGCGTGCCCTGATCGACGAAGGGCACGAGATCCTGTGTCGTCTGACCAGTGCTGCCGGGCTGGCGGAGAAGGTGCATTCCAGTAACCCGGATGTGGTGATCGTGGACATGGACGCGCCGGACCGGGACACCCTGGAAAGCATGGCCCTGGTGCAGCGGGATATGCCGCGCCCCATGGTCATGTTCTGCAACCAGGACGACGAGGATCTGATCGTGGCGGCCCTGCGTGCCGGCGTCAGTGCCTATGTGGCCGGGGAAACCGATCTGGCCCGGGTGCGTGGCGTGATGCGCGTGGCCACCGCCCGTTTCCGGGAATACCAGGCTCTGCGCGAAGAGCTGGAACAGACCCGCGAAGCGCTGGCAGAACGCAAGATCATCGAGCGGGCCAAGGGCCTGCTGATGCAACGCCGCCGCCTCAACGAGCAGGATGCCTACAGCACCCTGCGGCGCCAGGCCATGAATACCGGCCAGCCACTGATCCAGGTGGCCAGGTCGGTGCTGGATTATGCCGAGATGCTGAAAGCGCAGGGGTGATGGAATTGCCCAGCTTTCCCTGTGGGAGCGATGGTTCCATCGCGAATTTTTTTGCCCTTGAGCTGGGGGAGAGTCGCGGTCGCACCCGCAGAGCATAGCAAACGACCGGCCCCACAAAACTGGAGCGAGCATGAGAAGAGTGAGCCCATTGAGAAAATCGCGCAGCCTGATCGAGGCACCCACCAAAAAGGTATGGCGTGCTACACCGGCTGAAGGTGTTCAGGTGGTCAAGCGTCAGGCATCCAGCGTTCGCCGTCAGCCGCTGGCAGGCTGCTGAAAAACCCATTGCGAGCTCAGTCTTTCAGGCTGGCTCGTAATCTATACTCGCAGAGCACAGAGGGCGCAATTTTGACGGTGTGTGTCCACCCATCGAGAAATTGCAACAACGAGTACGGGCCAGCCTGGAAGACCCGAAGGGCGCGGCCTGAAGCGCACATCTGCTGCGCCTTGCCTCTAGGAAAGGGAACCACCCTGCCCGTCGAGACAAGACACAACAGCTGCACGCTTCAGGCCACGCTGAGTACGCAATGGGTTTTTCAGCAGCCTGCTAGGAGCCAACCCCATGAAAATCCGTATCGGCTATATGCCGTTGACCGACAGCCTGCCGCTGGTGGTAGCCCAGGAAGCGGGTTACTTCGCCGCCGAAGGGCTGGATGTGGAGCTGCAGCCGGAGTGGAGCTGGGCCAGCCTGCGTGATCGTTTGCTGGTGGGCCAGCTGGATGCGGCCCCCATGCTGGCGCCCATGATGATGGCCACGTCGCTGGGGCTGGGGTGCATCAAGAAGCCGTTGGCCACGGCCTTCTCCATGGGGCTGAACGGCAATGGTATTACCGTGTCACCCATGTTGTTCCAGGGGCTGTGTGCCTTGTCTGAAGGACCCACGCCCAACGACATGGCCAGCGCCATGAACAAGCTAGTAGCGGCTCGTGCCAGTAGTGGTGAGGCGCCACTGGTGCTGGCGGTAGTGTTCCCGTTTTCCTGCCATGCCTATCAATTGCGTCACTGGCTGAGCGTGGCCGGGCTGGACCCGGATCACGACGTGAAGCTGGTGGTGCTGCCGCCGTCGCAAATGGTGGATCACCTGCGCATGGGACATATCGACGGCTTCTGTGTGGGTGAACCCTGGAATAGCCTGGCGGCTCTTACCGGTGCCGGGCACTGCATTCTTTCCGGTTACCAGATCTGGGAAAACGCACCGGAAAAAGTGCTGGCGGTGTCCCGTGACTGGGTGGCCCGTAATCCCGGGCCTCATCGCGCTATGTTGCGGGCACTCTATAAGGCAGCTCGCCACGCCGACGAGCATCTCCTGGAGAGCCTGTCGCTACTGGCGCATCCGGCCTGGCTGGATGTACCGGCGGAAATCATTCGCGCACCGTTCAGCCAGCGCCTGCCCGGCGGCTTGACCGGGCAACCGTTTCCGGCCCATCACTTCCATGTATTCGCGGGGTTCCACGCCAATTTTCCCTGGCGTTCCGATGCCCGTTTCCTGTTGGAGGAAATGCAGCGCTGGCGCCAATGCAGCCTGGAAGAAACCCAGACCTTTGCTGCCCAGTGCTATCGCACCGACCTGTTTCGCGATGCCCTGGCAGATCTCACCAGCCTGCCGCTGATGGACAGCAAACCGGACGAGCGCCACGCAGGCCACTGGCAATTACCCGGCGAACCCAAGCCGGTGGAGCTGGGTCCGGATCGGTTGTTGAAGGTGATTGAAGCGGAAGAGGAGGGTCAGAGTTGATCCTCGCCCCTTGGCAGGCGTCTGCAGGAGCGTCGCTCGCGGCGCGATAACCCAAACCAGGATCAAAAGCATTTTCACCACAGAGGGCACGGAGTACACGGAGAAAAAATTGTTTTTCCCTCAGTGATCTCTGTGTCCTCTGTGGTAAATCCGTCTTTTCAGGTTTTGGCTTATCGCGCCGCGAGCGACGCTCCTACGGGACGTTTAACCCGCCTCGCGCAGCTGCTTTGCGGCATCCACCATGTTGGCCAACGCGCCTTGGGTTTCTTCCCATTTGCGGGTTTTCAGGCCGCAGTCCGGGTTTACCCACAGCCGTTCCTTCGGCAGTCGCTCCGCGGCTTTTTCCATCAGTTGTACCATCCAGCCCACGTCCGGTTCATTGGGGGAGTGGATGTCGTACACGCCCGGACCAATGTCGTTGGGGTACTGGAAATCCCGGAAGGCATCCAGTAATTCCATGTTGGAGCGGGACGTTTCGATGGTGATCACGTCCGCATCCAGAGCGGCGATGGCCTCGATGATGTCGTTGAACTCCGAGTAGCACATGTGGGTGTGGATCTGGGTATCGTCGGCCACGCCCACGGTGGCCAGGCGGAAGCAGTCCACGGCCCAGTCAAGGTACTGGCCCCAGTCTGCCTTGCGCAGTGGCAGGCCTTCGCGCAGGGCGGGTTCGTCGATCTGGATCACCTTGATGCCGGCGGCTTCCAGGTCCTGCACTTCATCGCGCAGGGCCAGGGCGATCTGGCGACAGGTATCGGCGCGGGGTTGGTCATCGCGCACGAAGGACCACTGCAGGATGGTCACCGGCCCGGTGAGCATGCCTTTGACGGGTTTGTCGGTGAGCGACTGGGCGTATTGCGCCCACGCCACGGTCATCGCCTCGGGGCGCTGCACGTCACCGAAGATGATCGGCGGTTTCACGCAGCGGGAGCCATAGCTCTGCACCCAGCCGAAGCGAGTGAAGACAAAGCCGTCCAGCAGTTCACCGAAGTATTCCACCATGTCGTTGCGCTCGGCTTCGCCGTGCACCAGCACATCCAGTTCCACCTCTTCCTGATAGCGGATGCAGCGGGCAATTTCCTGCTTCATCTGCTCGGTGTAGGAGGCGTCGTCCAGGCGACCGCTTTTCCAGTCGCGGCGGGCGGTACGGATCTCCCGGGTCTGCGGGAAGGAGCCGATGGTGGTGGTGGGGAAGGCCGGCAATTGCAGCGCTTGCTGTTGTTTGGCAATGCGTTCCGCAAAGGGGCTGTGGCGGTCGCGGGAGACGTTGCCGGCGTCAGTCAATCGCTTGCCCACTACCGGGTTATGGATACGATTGGACAGGCCACGGGCCTGCAGCGCGTCCCGTTGGGCCTGCAGACCCGCATTGACGCGGCTGTCGCCGTCCAGGGCGCCGCCCAGTAGCGCCAGTTCCTGCAGTTTTTGTTTGGCAAAGCTGAGCCAGCTTTTCAGTTCGCTATCCAGCGTGTCTTCCTGATCCAGATCCACCGGGCTGTGCAGCAGGGAGCAGGAGGGCGCCAGCCACAGCCTCTCGCCCAGTTCGTTGCGCAGGGAAATCAGCGCATCCAGGGCGGCATCCAGGTCGGTGCGCCAGATATTGCGGCCATTGATATAGCCCAGCGACAGCACCTTGTCGCCCAGCCGCGGCACCACCTGACCAAGATCATCGTTGCCGCGTACCCGGTCCAGGTGCAGGCCATCCACGGGCAGTTCCAGAGCCGTGAACAGATTGTTTTCCAGGCCGCCGAAGTAGGTGGCCAGCAGCAGCTTGCAATCACTGGCGGCGGCGAGCTGGTCATAGACACGCAGGTAGCTGCGTTGCCAGCTATCGGGCAGGTCCAGCACCAGAATCGGTTCATCGATCTGTACCCATTCCACCCCCTGATCGGCGAACCGCTGCAGGATTTGGCGGTACACGGGAATCAGGCTGTCCAGCAAGGCCAACTTGCCGTTGTCGTCGGCGCCATCGAAGCTATCGCCCTTGCTCAGGTAGAGATAGGTGAGCGGACCGGGAATTACCGGTTTCGGGGTATGGCCCTGGGCCTGGGCCTCGGCGACTTGTTCGAACAGGCTTTCCCGGGCAATGCGGAAGGTCTGGTCCGCCGCCAGTTCCGGCACGATGTAGTGGTAGTTGGTATCGAACCACTTGGTCATTTCGCAGGCCGCCGCCGGCGTGCCGGTGGGGGCCCGGCCCCGGGCCATGCGGAACAGGGTATCCAGGTTTACCGGTTGCTCGTTGTCCTGCTGGAAGCGGTGGGGCACCACGCCCAGCAGGCAGGAAAATTCCAGAATCTGGTCGTACCAGGCGAAATCGCCCACGGGTACCAGGTCCAGGCCGGCTTCCGCCTGCAGCGCCCAGTGTCGTTCGCGCAGGCTCTTGCCCACATGTTCCAGTTCGGTCTGTTGCAGATCGCCGGCCCAGTAGGCTTCCACGGCTTGCTTCAACTCACGGCGTGCACCAATACGGGGAAAGCCGAGGTTGTGGAGGGTGGTCATGCTGTCTTCCTTTCATGCAGAAATAGGGGCACTGGCTGGCCTGCTTTCAGGTGCCAGTGGGATTGGGGACTATTGTGGGGACAGGTTAAGTTGAGGCAAAATCAAATATCTAATTTTTAATATGAGATTTTTTCATGCTGGAAGTCCGACATCTGACCACCCTGCTGGCGATTGAAGAGGCCGGTTCCCTGATGGAAGCGGCGGAACGGCTTCATGTGACCCAGTCTGCGCTGTCCCATCAGCTCAAGGATTTGGAGGGGAGGCTGGGCGCTGCCCTGCTGGTCCGGCGCACACGTCCGGTGCGATTTACCACGGCTGGCTTGCGGGTATTGACGCTGGCCCGGGAGGTGTTGCCCCGGGTGCAGCAAACGGAAAGGGAGCTGAAACGGCTGGCGGCGGGTCAGACCGGGCGCCTGCATATTGCCATTGAATGTCACTCCTGTTTCCAGTGGCTGATGCCGGCACTGGATGCGTTCCGCGAACACTGGCCGGAAGTGGAACTGGACCTGTCTGCGGCCTTCAGCTTTGCACCCTTGCCGGCGCTGGTGCGCGGTGACCTGGATATGGTGATCACTTCCGATCCGCAGGAAAACGAGGCGGTGAAATATCTGCCCCTGTTCCGCTATGAGCTGGTGCTGGCGGTATCCCGGCAGTCGCCCCTGGTGGCAAGCAAGTGGATTGAGCCGGACGATATTGCCGACCAGACCCTGATTACCTATCCGGTGGAGCGGGAGCGTCTGGATGTGTTCACGGCGTTCCTCAACCCGGCCAATGCCGAACCCGCCGCCATTCGTACCGCCGAACTGACTCCTATGACAGCACAACTGGTGGCGGCGGGCCGGGGCGTGGCGGCGTTACCCAACTGGGCGCTTACCGAGTACACCGAGCATGACCTTTTGAAAACCGTGCGGCTGGGCGAGAAGGGCGTCTGGCGCACGCTGTACGCCGCAGTGAGGGTGGAGGACGATCACACCCCTTACATGCAGGAGTTCTGGGAGACTGCCAAGGAGTTGTGCTTCAAGACCCTGAGCGGGGTGCGGGCGGTTAAAGGCAGTTAATAGTTAACAGTGAATAGTTAATAGTTAATAGCTAAAAAATAAAACCACCTGATTGAGGGTTCAGCCTGCTGTCCTGGGTTTTGTGGGAAGCGATGCTTGCATCGCGAAGGAGCCTGTAAAACTGCTGTTATTCGCGATGCAAGCATCGCTTCCCACAGTAGAAAAGACATTTTTCAGAGGCTTCTCAGGTAGCCAGATCCACAAGTAGCTCGGTCTTTATATAGCTTCCCCACACCCAGGCATTTTCTTTGAACTGACGATGTCGTGAGTCCACGGGGTTATCGGAATCTGCCATGACTTGTTGCGATTTCTCGATGGAATCTGCCCGCATATAGCAGAGCAGGTAGTCCTTGCCGGCCAGTGTTAGTGAAAACCAGGATTCTATGCTGACTCCCTCTGCGCGCAGGCTTTCCAGTGCCTGTTCGCGATGGGCTTCGATAAAGGCTTTCCAGTCTTTTATCTCTTCGTCGCTGTTCGGCTTAAGCTCAATCAGGCCGGCGATAACATCCATGTTTTTTCTCAATATCTTTGTCAGGATTGCTGATTCTGCGTTTGGCGATTCTGTCCTGCAAGGGGCAACGTTTTCAGTTGTGCGAGAGACAAAATGAACGTGGCTGCCAGCAGGAACAGGGACATGGGCTGCCGAAACTCTGGATGCCCGGCCAGGAAGAAGCCGCTGTGGATGGCGACGGTCAGTAGCCCCAGACCAGCCAGGAACTTATGGCAAAGTCGTTGATGAGGGCTGTGGGTGGCGACTTGCAGGAAGGCCAGTAGCACCAGAGCGATGATAGGCAGGTTCAGTATCAGGTTGAGCTGGTTACCGCCGGGTAAGTGGAACAGGTTCCACTCGTGCCAGTAGGCGGCATCGATCTGATGGGTAAGCAGGACGGTGCTGTTAAGCAGGAAAAGGGTCTGTGGCAGGTCGGGTTTCATGGCAGCTCTCCAGTGTCACTGCCATAAAACCCGTTATGGAGAGGGAATGCCATTACCTCGCAGGTAAGGGGCTATTCCCCGTCGCGAAACTGTATCTGCAACCCCGCCAGGAAATTGCGCAGGATCTGGTCTTTGCATTCCCGGTAATGCTTGTGGCCGGGCTTGCGGAAAAAGGCACTCAGTTCGTGTTTGCTCATGCGGAAGTTGGCCAGCTCCAGAATGGCCAGCACGTCCTCGGCCTGCAGGTTCAACGCAATTTTCAGTTTCATGAAGATCATGTTGTTGGTCAGCCGGGATTCGGGCTCCGGTTGCGGGCCGGGCTTTTTGCCGCGCAGGGCATTGATAAGACCATTGAGAAAGATTGCCAGGGTGCGGTCGTTGCACTTCTGGAAGGCCGGATCGTCATCTTTTTTCAGCCAGTCGCTGATCTGTTCCCGGGTCACGGTTTCGCCGGCTTCGGCGAAGACACCGATCATGCGGCTATCGTCAAAGTCGAAGATATAGCGAGCGCGGCGCAGAACGTCATTATTGAGCATGGAAAACCTGTAGTGAGCGGCAGGAGAGGGCGTGGCGCCCATGTTACAGGGAACCGGTAACCGGGACACGCCCCTATTGTTCACCTTCAGGGGGCTGGCTTACGGGGTGAAGATTTTCAGCCCGACAATGCCCGCCAGAATCAGCCCCAGGCACAGCAAACGCGGCGCGTTGACGGCATCCTGGAACAGCAGAATGCCCAGCAGCACGGTGCCGATGGTGCCCATGCCGGTCCACACCGCGTAGGTGGTGCCTACGGGCAGGGTCTGCATGGCTTTGGCCAATAGCCAGAAGCTGGCGGCCATGCCGATGATGGTTAACAGGGAAGGAAGCGGGCGGGTAAAGCCGTGGCTGGCTTTCAATCCTAACGCCCAGCCGGATTCGAGGATGCCGGCGAGAATGACCAGAACCCATGCCATGATAAAACTCCTGCATGGGGTCGTCCCCTGGCAGGCTTTTCAAGAGCCTGCCCGTGGATGCCGTGATCGAGGTCGTCCTCGGGCACCGGATTGGTGATTGTATCAAGCCCTTGGAAGTGGGCAAGGAAGGAAAAGTTCCCCCGAGCTGTCAGCTGGCGGTTACCCGGGCGATCCATTTTTTGGTGGGCATCTGAAACAGCCGTTGGCTTTCCGTCTGACATTTCTTCAGCAGACGTTTTTCCCGCCCGTGGATGGCATCCAGGGTATGGGCCAGGTCTTTCTGCTTCTCGATGGCGTGGCTGTGTGCCAGCACATGCTCGCGGAGCATGTGCAGGTCGTGGAGTTTGCCCAGTTTCTTGCCCAGGCGCTCCAGGTCCGCATCGTGGCAGGGTGTGTGGATGTTCTGATCCGCCAGGGCCTGCTGCTGATAGAGCAGGTACTTCGCCCATTTGCGCAGGTCATGCCAGGGTTGCGGGTCGCTGCCGCCCTGGGCCTTGATGGTGCGATTGCGGCACTGCTTGTAGGTGCGCGCCAGACCACTGACCAGCAACTCATGGTCGCTGATGCTCAGGGCCAGCGACTGCCAATATTGCTGGTCCTGGGCGAAGGCGGTGATGGCTTCCTGATGGTGGTGGGTTTCCGGCTGCAGGTCGGTGTCGCTGAACAGTGTGCTTGCCACCCGGCTCAGGGAATGTCGGCGGGGCTTGTCGGCCTTACTGGCCAGTTTCTGCAGCGTGGCGGCCATGACGTGGTTGTCGCGGGCGCCGGCCAGCAGCCGGGCGGCACTGCGGATGCCGTGATCAAAGGCGCGGTGGTCGTCGCGGCTGAGCCAGGGGCGCAGCAGTTGCCATTGGGCGCGCAGCCGTTTCACGGCCACCCGGCAGTCGTGCACGGCATTGGCGGGTAAGGGTTGATGCTGCAGATCTGCCAGTGCCTGCGCATTAATGCGGATGGCCTGCTGGCATAGCCGTTCAACCAGGGTGTTCTCGTCCATGGTTCCCTCCGTCCTCCTCCTGAGTCTGTCGGGGCATTATGACTACGTCGTGATGACCTGCGGCAATCTGCGAATTCACTCGTTGTCGCGTTGACAGTTTTCTTCCACCCAGTAGAGCTGCTTGTGCCCCAGGGCTTCATAGTGCCGGCGGGCCTGTTCTGCTGCCTGGCGACTCGGGTAGTCAGCCACTCTGGCCCTGATGCCGTTATCGTCCTGGCGCCAGAGGGTAAAGCGGTGCTCAGTCATCGGCCCACTGGTTGAAGGGCGTGCTGCTCAGCGCGCTGTTGTAATAGCGGGGATCGCCGGTGACTTCTTTGCCCAGCCAGTCGGGTTTGTCGAAGGGGGTGTCTTCACTGGGCAGTTCGATTTCAGCAACGATGAGCCCATCGTTGTCACCATGGAAGACATCAATTTCCCAGCACAGCTCGCCCTGGGGCAGGCGGTAGCGGGTCTTGTCGATGACGCCGGCGTTGCACAGCTCATCCAGCATTTGCCGGGCGTCTTCCTCAGGCACCGGGTATTCGAATTCACTGCGGGTGGCGCCCACGGTTTTACCCTTGATGGTCAACCAGCCGGTGGTGCCGGCAATGCGAACGCGTACGGTGGCGTTCTTGTCGTGGCTCAGGTAACCCTGTGTCAGACGTTCGCCAGCCAGTGCATCTACAATGCCTGGGTCCTTGATAAGAAACTTGCGCTCAATTTCCTGTGCCATGGCTGCCGTCCAGTCCCAGTTGATCGAAGGTGATGGCAAAGCCCAGGGTTTCATAGCCGTCGAGAATCTCGGCGGGCAGGTAGAAAGCGGGGTCGTCCATCACGAAGTAGTGTGACACGCCGATACCGAAACGGTAGTCCGGCTCCAGTGCCTGTAGCTGCGGGGCCAGGCGCTTGAGTTTGTAGAGCAGTTTCTCGAAATGGTCCCGGTGGCTGGCGGTGTGATCCAGCTGGCTGGACAGGATCCAGCGATTTTCCCGGCGGCGGGCCTCGGGGAAGGCCTCGCTGAAGCTTTCCCCTTCATGCCAGTAGTCGTCGGCACTTTGTCCCAGCAGCAGATCCAGTTGGCGGGGATCATGGTCAAAGCCGAACACCGCAAAATAGACATGGTGTTCCATGGATCACTGTTCCGGTTGCAGGTCGCGGTTGCGTTGCAGCTCGTCCACCGGAAAGCCTTTGCTTTCGGCCAGTTGCAGCAAAGCTTGATATTGATCATCCGGCAGTGTCCGGGTGCGTGCCAGAATCCACAGGTATTCCCGGCTCGGCTCGCCGATCACCACGGTCTGGTAGTTCTTGTCCAGGGCGATGATCCAGTAATTGCCTTCGGTGATGGTGGGCAACAGCCTGGAAATCCAGCTGTCGAAACGCACCTTGAGTTTGGCATTGTCGGAGCCGGGGACGACCCGGGCGGTGCCCTGCGCTTCGCTGGGTTCCTTGCCCTCTCGCTGGCATCGGTTGACCACGTGTACGGTGCCGTCCTCATTGAGAGAGTAAGTGGCGGTGGAATCGTAGCAACCGCGCTGGAACCACTGGGGCAGGCGGGCGATTTCATACCAGGTGCCGCTGTAGCGTTGCAGGTCTACCTGGTCGACGGTTGCCAGGGGCTTGTCTGCGCCGCAGGCGCTGAGCAGGCCGGCAAGCAGCAGGGTGAAAAATCCCGGTTTCAGGCGCATTGAGACTTCCTCTTTATAGGTACAGTGACAGGCTAGCCTGAATCAAGCCTGACATGAATGGGCATGCTATACTGCCGCGCTGTCCCATGGAGGCAATTTTGTCCGATTCATCCACCAGACTGGAGCTTGTGCAACTGGGCTGCGAGCGCGACGATCGCATGCTGTTCAGTGGCCTGAGCCTGACCGCCCGCGCCGGGGAAATCTGGCAGATTACCGGTGCCAACGGCGCCGGCAAGACCACCCTGTTGCGGATTTTGGTGGGGCTGCATGGTTTCTTCGAGGGCGAGCGTCGTTGGTGGCAGCCCCAGTGGCAGCAGGACCTGTTGTATCTGGGGCATCAGCCCGGTGTCCGTGAGGAACTCAATCCGCTGGAAAACCTGCGCTATGCCTGCGCCCTCAACCATCAGGCCGGTGACCCCATGGCGGCCCTGGCGGCGGTAGGGTTGCGGGGTTTCGAGGATGTCCCGGCGGCACACCTGTCTGCGGGGCAGAAACGGCGGGTTGCTCTGGCGCGGCTGTGGTTGCAGCGCAAAGCGGTGTGGGTACTGGACGAGCCCTACACGGCCATCGACCAGGACGGCGTGGCGCAACTGGATGCGCAGATGCAGCAGGCCGCTGAGGCCGGCTCCCTGGTGATCTATACCTCCCACCACCGGGTTGGCGACGGCGTGCAGCGGCTGCATCTGGAGAATGGCCGTGCCGAGGTGCTTTCATGAATACCTTCCGTGCCGCGCTGGGTCGGGAATTGCTGGTGCTATGGCGCAGCCCGGCGGAGATCATCAATCCGCTATTTTTCTTCGTCATGGTGATCAGCCTGTTTCCGCTGGCAATCTCCCCGAAACCGGAATTGCTGGCTACCGTGGCGCCGGGGGTGCTCTGGGTGGCGGCTCTGTTGGCGGTGATGTTGTCCCTGGATGGGCTGTTCCGCCGGGATCAGGAAAGCGGTGTGCTGGACATGCTGCTTACCGCGCCAGTGATGCCGGTGGTGCCGGTGCTGGCCAAATTGCTGGCTCACTGGTTGCTGACCGGTCTGCCGCTGGTGCTGATTTCGCCGCTGCTGGGACACATGCTGCAACTGCCGGATGAAGCCCTGGGGACGGTGATGTTGAGCCTGCTATTGGGTACCCCGGCGCTGACCATTGTCGGCGCCATTGGCGCGGCGCTCACGGTAGGACTCAACCGAGGTGGTATCCTGCTCGCCGTGCTGGTGCTGCCCCTGTATATCCCGGTGCTGATTTTTGGCGCCGGGGCGGTGAGTGCGGCGGCCGGCGGCGCCAATGTGGACGGCATTCTGGCGATTCTGGGTGCCTTGCTGGCATTAACGATCAGTCTGGGACCGCTGGCGGTGAGCGCCGGTCTCAAAATCAGTTCAGGGAATTAAATGGTCTGGCAAACGTTGAAGCGGTGGTACCACATGCTGGGTTCACCGCGCTATTTCTACACCTTCAGCTCCCGGGTGCTGCCCTGGCTGGCGCCCATTGCCTTGCTGACTCTGGCGACCGGCCTGGTCTGGGGACTGGCCTTTGCTCCCAGTGATTATCAGCAGGGCAATAGTTACCGGATCATCTTTATCCATGTGCCCGCATCCAGCGGTGCCCTGATGGGCTACATGGCCCTGGGCGTATCCGGCCTGGTGGCGGTGGTCTGGCGCATGAAGATGGCAGAAGTGATGCTCAAGGCCATCGCTCCCTTTGGGGCGGCGCTGGCGGCCATTTCCCTGGTGACCGGTGCCCTGTGGGGCAAACCCACCTGGGGCACCTACTGGCAGTGGGATGCGCGCATGACCTCCATGCTGATTCTGCTGTTCATGTATGTGGGTGTGATTGCCTTGCAGGCGGTCATTCGTGATCCCCGCCAGGCCGCTCGTGCCGCCGGCCTGTTGGCCATGGTGGGGGTGATCAATGTGGTGATCGTGAAGTATTCCGTGGAATGGGTGCAGACCCTGCATCAGGGCTCCACCCTGAAGATGTTCGGTGAATCCACCATCGACCCGGCCATGAAGTATCCGCTGCTGTTGAGCATGCTGGGGTTGTGGCTGCTGTATGCGGTGAATGTGTTGCTGCGTGCGCGCACCGAAGTCATGTGGCGGGAACGGCGCAGCAAGTGGGTCAACAAACTGGTGAAGGAGGGCAATCGCTGATGGCTTTTGAAAGCTTTGCCGACTTCCTGGCCATGGGAAAACACGGGTTTTATGTCTGGAGCGCCTATGGAGTCAGCGCGCTTCTGATTATCGCCAACATGGCGTTGGCGATTCGCGCTCAGGGACAGGTGCGTCAACGTCTGGTACGGCAGCAGCGCCGTGACACTCTGGGAGATTCTGAACAATGAACGCGGTACGCAAGCAGCGACTGATCCTGGTGGTTTCGATTCTGGTGGGCCTGGCCATCGCCTGCGGGCTGATGTTTTATGCCCTGCGCCAGAACATCAATCTGTTCTTCACTCCCCAGCAAGTGATGGCCGGTGAGGCCCCGCTGGATACCCAGATGCGTGTGGGTGGCTTGGTGGAAGTGGGCAGTGTGGTACGTGACCAGGAAACCCTGGACGTGCAGTTCGTGCTCACCGATGGCAAGGGCCGCTTTACCGTGCACTACCAGGGCATCCTGCCGGACCTGTTTCGTGAGGGGCAGGGCATCGTCGCCAACGGCACCCTGATCAGCACCAATCGCTTTGAGGCCGAAGAAGTGCTGGCCAAGCACGACGAAACCTACATGCCGCCGGAAGTCCAGGACGCGCTGGAAAAAGCGGGTCATCCGGGAGCGAAAAAAGGCAGTGAATAATTAATAGTTAATAATGAATAACGCAGCGCGCCCGCGCGTTGCGATCTTCACCGACAGAAGCCGCGTCCAGACTCTGGGCGCGGCTTCTGTGGTTTCAGGGCCTGGGAGCCTGTTCCGCGACGTTATTAATTATTCATTATTAACTATTCATTGCCCCTCAAATTTTCCTTGCTACCCCTCCCTGTCTGGCCCTACATTCGCGGGTATCGGTGCCGCTTCCGGTGCCCCCGTTTTTCAGGGCTTTTCATGAGTCAGGTTATTATTCTGGTCGACGACCCGGCAGACTGGGCCGCCTACTATCCCGCCCGCCATCTGCTCTCTGCCCGGGAGTATCTGCAGGCACAGCAACCGGTCTGTACCGACAAGAAAGTGCAGGTGATCAACCTGTGCCGCAGCTATAAATACCTCAGCCCCGGCTATTACTGTTCCCTGCTGGCGGAAGCTCGCGGGCAGCGGGTGTTGCCGTCCGTACGAACAGTGAATGACCTGAGCCGCAAGGCGCTTTATGGCCTGCATTTCGGTCAGTTCGAAGCGGCGCTGGACAAGGCCATGAAGCGCAAGGGCAGTGGCAGCGATCGCTTCTCGCTGATGCTGTACTTCGGCCATACCACCCAGGAAGGCCTGGCTGATCTGGGTCGACAGATTTTCGATCAGTTGCCCTGTCCGTTGCTGAAGGTGGAGTTCCGCCGCCGCGAGCAGTGGACCATCGAAGCCTTGAAGCCGCTGGCCCTGAAGCAACTGAAAGGTGCCGAGGAAGATGCCTTTGCCCAGGCCCTGGAGCAGTTCAATGCCCGTGTCTGGCGAAATCCGCGCCGCCGCCGCAGTGACCGCTACGAACTGGCCATGCTGGTTAACGAGGAAGAGGCGTTGCCGCCCAGTGATAAGGCGGCGTTGAAGCGTTTTATCCGGGCCGGACGTCAGCTGGGGATTCGCGTGGACCAGATCGGCCGTGATGCCTACACCCGCCTGGGTGAGTACGACGGTCTGTTTATCCGCGAGACTACTGCACTGGATCACCATACCTACCAGTTCGCCCGCAAGGCAGAACAGGAGGGCATGGTGGTGATGGATGACCCGGGTTCGATCCTGCGCTGCACCAACAAGATCTACCTGGCGGAACTGATGCAGGCCAATGGGGTGCCGGTGCCGCCCACGGCCTTTGTGTTCAGCGATGACGATGAGCAGATTGACCGACTGATCGACGAGCTGAAACTGCCCATGGTGTTGAAGATTCCTGACGGCAGTTTTTCCCGGGGTATCAGCAAGGTGAAGACCCGCGAAGAGCTGGCCACCAGCCTGCGGGATTACCTGAAACAGTCGTCGGTGGTATTGGCCCAGGCCTTTATGTACACGGATTACGACTGGCGCATCGGCGTGCTCAACAACCGGCCCCTGTTCGCCTGTCAGTATTTCATGAGCAAAGGACACTGGCAGATCTACCACCACCAGAGCGGCGGCAAGACCGAATCCGGCAACAGCCGTACCCTGCCGGTACAGGAAGTCCCGCCCAAGGTGCTGAAAGCCGCCCTCAAGGCCGCAAAGCTGATGGGCAATGGTCTCTATGGCGTGGACCTGAAACAGTCCGGGGACCAGGTGGTAGTGATAGAGGTGAACGACAACCCGAACATCGATGCCGGGGTGGAAGACGCCTGGTTGGGCGAGGATCTTTATCGCCAGGTGATGCTGGAGTTCCTGCGTCGCATGGAGGCCAAGCGCATCGGCCTGCCGGTGTAACCTCTCCCTTTCCGTAGGAGCGTCGCTGGCGGCGCGATTCGGGCATTGGCCAGGGGGGATGTAGGAGCACCTCTTGAGGTGCGAACCGAGCGTAGCGAGGCAGCATAAATCCAGGTTGTCCGAGATTCATTCTGGAACCAGTCGAGATCTGATATTCCTGATCGCTCTGCGGGTGATTTCCGCGCAAGCGCGGTTCGCACCTCAAGAGGTGTTATTCGCTCCGCTCACCCTTCGGGCCGCACGGAACGACGTGCGTTACTCCGCTACGCTCCGTTCCTACAGGGGGCGCTATTGAACGCCTTGTCTCATTTTCCGTAACACCCTGCCGTTGCCTTTCGCCACCTCGTCAGGTCTGATCGAAGAAAAGCACAAGGAACTCTCCATGCAACTTCTCGGGTTATTGCGTCGCGAGCTGCGCAGCGAATGTCGCCAGTGGGTGGACGACGGCGATATCAGTGAAGACCAGGGCAACCGCATTCTGGCCCGCTACGGCACCCGCCTGGACGACGATTCAGACAGCTCACTGGCCTACAAGGTGCTGGTCACTGTGGCCTTGTTATTTGTCGGTATGGCCATCCTGCTGCTGGTGTCGGCCAACTGGGAGACGATCCCCCGGGCAGTACGCATGCTGGGCTTGATTGCCACCACTGTGGCGTTGAACGGGGTGGGAATGTATCAATACCTGCAGCGCCGAGAGGGCATCGGCTGGCTGTTTCTCGGCGGCATCAGCTATGGCGCCTCGATCATGCTGATCGCGCAGATCTACCACCTGGGCGAACATTTCCCGGATGGCCTGTTTTACTGGGCACTGGGTGTGGCGCCCATGGCCTGGCTGGTGCGTAGCCGGGTGATTGCCCTGCTGATGCTGGCGGTGGCCATGCTCTGGCTGTTTGCCGAAGGGCAGTTTTCGCCGCCCTGGGCCATGGCCTTGTTCATGGCAGTGGGGCTGACGGTGGCGGTACAGGCCCGGTCCGCGGGGCTGATGCTGGTGCTGGCGGCAGTGGCGGTGAGCTGGCTGAATCTGTTGCTGGGCTGGGCCTATGGCTACCCGCGCGGGCCGGATTTCGAGGCCGGGCATCTGACCCTGAATCTGGGCCTGCTGGCGTTGCTCTATGCGCTGGTCTGTTGGCTGGGCAGTCGCCCTGCCTTGCACTGGCAACGGGCCGGCAGTCTGATCGGACTATGGACCCTGCGGGGCTATCTGTTGCTGTTGCTGCCGTTCACGTTCAGCGAATTCTCCGAAGGTTACCTCCATGAGCAGGCCGGGTTGACGGACCCGGGGTTGTGGCTGGGGCTGCTGCCGGCCTTGTTGGCGTCATCATTGTTGGTGTTTCGCCGTCTGGGACAGACCGGCGGGCGCTTGCTGGTCATGCTGCTGCCATTCGTGATGCTGGCGATTCATGGTTTGTTGAGCCGGGACGATGCCATGCTATTTGCGGTGGCGGTGAATCTGCTGGCGTTATTGTCGGCCATTGTGCTGATTCAGGAGGGCTTGCGGCGTGGACTCAGCCAGTTCTTCTACAGCGGCATTGCCCTGGTATTAGCGCTGGCGGTGATGCGCTATCTGGATCTGTTCGGTGATTACCTGGGCGCGGCGGCCATGTTCCTGGTGGCGGCGGCGGTGCTCTATGGCGCGGCGCGCTATTGGCGTCGCCAGCAGCGTCTTGTGGCGCCGGAAAGCGGGGAGGGACAGGCATGAAACAGCGCACTCTGGGCCTGGCCTTGCTGGCCGCGCTTACCCTGCAAGTGGTGATTCTCGCCGGGGTCTTTGTGAACGGTTTCTACCCACTATGGCTGGGCAAGGAAATCCGTGTGGAAACCCGGCCGGTGGACCCGCGGGATCTGTTCCGCGGCAACTATGCCCGCCTGGGCTATGACTTCAGCACCCTGCCCACCGCCGGTTTCCGCCCCGGCGATGTGATTTATCTGCCTCTGGAACAGGACGGCGAGCTGTGGCGCGGACAGACCCCGGCCCACCAGCCCCCGGAACAGGGCATCTACCTGCGCGGCAGAGTCACCGGCTCGCCCTGGGGCGGCACCAGCCGGGTAACCTACGGCATCGAGGCGCTATTCGCACCCAAGGAAAAAGCCCTGCAGCTGGAACGGGAATTACGGGACAGCGCTGTGGCGGTGCTGAAGGTGGCACCGAATGGCCGGGCGGCCCTGGTGACGGTGGAGACGCAAGCAATTGATAATTGAGAATGGATAATTGATAACGCGCGATCCACATTCTTTGTATTTAAAACGTAAGAGGCCGCGCCCATAGCTTGGGCGCGGCCTCTTACGTTCAAGACACCTGCACGCTTTCGCGCGCAGTTATCAATTATCCATTCTCAATTATCAATTAGCCTCCCCCATCACCTTCTGAATAAACCCGGACTCCTTCTCAATGGTTTTGGCAAAGGGCTCCAGGGCGTGCATGCGTTCGGTGTGGGCGGCCAGGTTGGGGTATTTGGCCGGGTCGATGGCTTCGCCGCCGTGTTTGAAGTTGACCAGCTGGCTGGCCAGGCTGATATCCGCCACGGTCATGCTGTCGCCGACCAGGAATTCCCGGCCTTCCAGTTCCTTGTCCAGGTAGGCGAACAGGGGCGGGATGGTGTTTGCCAGGGCGTGCTGCACCTTCTCCTCGTCGCATTCCTTGCCAATCAGGCGCATGACCACCCGGTTGCGGAACACGGCGAAGGTACAGCGCATGGCCAGGTCATAATCCACGTAACGCTGGAACCAGATTACACGGCCCAGTTCGAGCGGGTCGGTGGGGTAGAGGGCCGGTTCCGGGTAGACCTTTTCCAGGTAGGCGCAGATGGCGGCGGAATCCGCCAGGTACTGGCCGTCCACTTCCAGGGCCGGAATGCGTTTCATGGGGCTGATCTTTTCATAGCCTTCCGGTGGATTGTTGGGGTCGATATGTACGGCTTCGTAGTCCACACCTTTCAGTGCCAGGACCACGCGGGTCTTGCGAACGAAGGGCGACAGGGCGGCTCCGTACAGTTTGATGGTCATGCTTCTCTCCCGGTAAATGGTTGTTTTTTCAACAGCATGGCGAAAGTTTCGCCGCTATAGCGCGCCAATATCAGAGCAGCACAGGTTTTTCGGGTCAATGACGGACCGAGCCAAAATTTTTCCTTGACGCTGGCCGATCAGATACCTATTCTACGCGCCGCTTTGACGTACCACGTCAAGCCCGGGTCCCCTTCGTCTAGTGGCCCAGGACACCGCCCTTTCACGGCGGTAACAGGGGTTCGACTCCCCTAGGGGACGCCACTAATTCGCTGGTAGTTAGCTGGCAAAAAGTTAAGCGGGAATAGCTCAGTTGGTAGAGCACGACCTTGCCAAGGTCGGGGTCGCGAGTTCGAATCTCGTTTCCCGCTCCAAATCAGAAGGGACCCTTTCGGGTCCCTTCGTCGTTTCCGGCCTGTTTATTTGCTTTCACACCGACCGTTCGTACACTAGGGTCTGACCGAAAGCGAAGAGACTATGGCCCGCCTACACCCCCGATTGCTGGAAGCCCTCAACCTGTTGCCGAAGGACAAGCCTGTCCATCTGCTGACGCGGCATTCCGTGCGTGAGCTGGCCAAGAATGGCTTTGCCGACTATCGGCTGCCGTTGACTCCGGAGGGCATCGAAATGGCCCGCGAATGGGGCACCCAGCTGGCGCGGCCGGTGGAGGCGTTCTATTCCAGCCCGGTGGGGCGCTGCGTGAATACTGCCATCGCCATGGCAGAAGGTGCCCGCAAGGCGGGGCTGATTGCGGATATCCCCGAGGTGACTACAGATACCACCCTGGTGGAACCCGGGTGCTATGTGGAGGACCTGAATCAGGTGGGGCCCACCTTTCTGAAAATGGGGGCCTTCCGGTTTCTCAACCAGCATCTTCAGGAGCCGTTCGAGGGCATGCTGTCCCCGGCGGAAGGGCGCAGCAAGCTGGCGGCTTATCTGAAAGCCCGTGAACCGGCCAGTGGTCATCTCAATGTTCACGTGACCCATGACACCATTCTGGCGGTACTGGTGGCCGAGTTGCATGGTCGTCGCCGCATCAGCGAAGAAGACTGGCCCTGGATGATGGAAGGGCTGTGGGTATGGTTCAGCGGCGGGCAGATGCACTGGGTCTGGCGTGGTGAGCATGGCCATCGGGTTCTGGACCACTGATCTCTCTCTTCACCATCCATTCGACTATTTGGCGAGGTAATCCTTGTCTGCTCTGACGATTCGTAATCTGACCAAGACCTATGCAAACGGCGTGCAGGCGCTGAAAGGCATTGATCTTCAGGTGGAGAAGGGCGATTTCTTTGCCCTGCTGGGCCCCAACGGGGCAGGCAAGTCCACCACCATTGGTGTAATCAGCTCCCTGGTGAACAAGACCGGCGGGGAGGTGAGCATCTTTGGTTATTCCCTGGATACCGAACGGGCCCTGGCCAAGCAGAAAATTGGCGTGGTGCCCCAGGAATTCAACTTCAACCAGTTTGAAAAGGTGTTCGACATCGTCGTCACCCAGGCGGGTTTTTATGGCATCCCCGCGCCCTTGGCTCGTGAACGGGCAGAGAAATACCTGCGCCAGCTGGGCCTGTGGGAAAAGCGCGACAAACAGTCACGGACCCTGTCCGGCGGCATGAAGCGCAGGTTGATGATCGCCCGGGCGCTGGTGCATGAACCGGAACTGCTGATCCTGGATGAACCCACCGCCGGCGTGGATATCGAGCTGCGCCGTTCCATGTGGGATTTCCTTACCCGCATCAACGGTGAAGGCAAAACGATCATTCTCACCACGCATTATCTGGAAGAGGCGGAATCCCTGTGTCGCCACATTGCCATCATTGATCACGGCACCATCGTGGAAAATACCGACATGAAATCCCTGCTGGAAAAACTGCAGGTGGAAACCTTTATTCTGGATCTGGCCCTGCCGGTCACCGAGGAGCCGGTGCTGGAGGGGTTCGAGGTGTGGCTGAAAGATTCCCGAACGCTGGAAGTGGCGGTACCCAAATCACAAAGCCTCAACACCCTGTTTGTGGCGTTGGCGGATCAGCACTTCGAAGTGATGAGTATGCGTAACAAGGCCAACCGGCTGGAGGAATTGTTTGTGCGACTGGTGGAGCAGAACCTGCCCGGGGAGCAGGCATCATGAGTGCATACCAACAGTGGGTGGCCTTTCTCACCATCGTTACCAAGGAAATCCGTCGTTTTACCCGGATATGGCCGCAGACATTGCTGCCTCCGGCGATCACCATGACCCTGTACTTCGTGATCTTCGGCAATCTCATCGGGAGCCGCATCGGTGAGATGGGCGGGTTTAATTACATGCAGTACATCGTCCCCGGCCTGATCATGATGAGCGTGATACAGAACAGCTACGGCAATGTGGTGAGCTCGTTCTTTTCCACCAAGTTCCAGCATTCCATTGAAGAGATGCTGGTGTCGCCCATGCCGGCCCACGTGATCCTCAATGGCTTTATTGTCGGCGGTATGGTGCGCGGGATGCTGGTGGGCCTGATCGTCAGCCTGCTCAGTCTGTTCTTCACTCATCTGTCCATGCAGCACCTGCTGATTACCATCACCGTGGTGATACTGACGGCGGCCCTGTTTGCCCTGGGCGGCTTCATCAACGCCATCTTTGCCAACAAGTTCGATGATATTTCCATCGTGCCCACCTTTATTCTGACGCCGCTGACCTACCTGGGCGGGGTGTTCTATTCCATCGATCTACTGCCAGAATTCTGGCGGACAGTGAGCCTGGCGAACCCCATCGTTTACATGGTCAATGCCTTCCGTTACGGCGTGCTGGGTGTCAGTGATGTGAATGTCTACGCGTCACTGGGAGCGATCCTGATGTTTGTGGTGGCGTTCTATCTGCTGGCACTGTGGCTGTTGCAACGGGGTACGGGTATTCGCCACTAAACAATCGGATTATGATGGGAATATAATCCATGGACGGGTGTGCCAAGAGGTAATCATGAGTTATTTGAAGGAAACGCCACTGGGGCGGTCCACCGATTATGTGGATGAGTACATGCCCTCGTTGTTGTGCCCGGTGCCGCGCTGGGATGCGCGGGAATCCCTGGAGCTGGAAGAGCTGGGTAATGAAGATACCAGCCTGCCGTTTCACGGCACGGATATCTGGAATGCCTACGAGCTGTCCTGGCTCAATGAAAAAGGCAAGCCGGTGGTGGCCCTGTGCGAGCTGCGTATTCCCTGTACTACCCCCAATATTGTGGAATCCAAGTCGCTCAAGCTGTATCTGAATTCCTTTGCCAACACCCGTTTTGAAAGTCGAGACAAGGTACGGGCTGCCATTGAAAAGGATGTGGCCCAGACCGTGGGCGGCAATATGGAAGTGTTGCTGTATTCCCTGGAAGAGTCCGCCGGTTTTCCGGTCTGGGAAGATCGTGGTCAGTGCGTGGATAACATCGATATCGGGTTTGAGCACTATGAATACCGGCCCGACCTGCTGCTGTGCGACCAGGGGGCCGAGCAGACTGGCCAGCTTTATTCCCACTTGTTACGTAGCCATTGCCCGGTAACCAACCAGCCGGACTGGGCCACGGTGGTGGTGCGCTACACCGGTCGCGCCATCAGCCCGGCCAGTTTTCTGCGTTATGTGGTGTCCCTGCGAAATCACCAGGGGTTTCATGAACAGATTATCGAGCAGATGTTCGTGGACCTGATGCGCCAGTGCTCCCCGCGCCACCTGACCGTTTATGGTCGCTTTACGCGCCGGGGAGGCATCGACATCAATCCGTTCCGCTCCAACAGCGAGCAGCCCTTACCGAATCGACGCACCATCCGTCAGTAACATCATCAAGCCAACATCGTTATCAAGGAGCGAATAATGTCGGATCTGGAACAGACCCAGAGCGAACCCAAACCGGAAGAACGCAGCCTGGGCCTTGCCTGCCACCTCTTGGCGCTGGCGGGTCTGGTGGTGCCGTTCGGGAATATCCTGGGGCCACTGATCATGTGGCTGGTCAAGAAAGATGAAAGTGCCTTTGTCGATGACCAGGGCAAGGAAGCATTGAACTTCAACATCACCATTTCCATTGCCGGCTTTATTGCCTTCCTGCTGATGTTTGTGGTCATCGGCGGTCTGCTGTTGCCGATCATCGGTATCTTCTGGTTGGTGATGACCATCATCGCCGCGGTGAAGGCCAATGGCGGAGAGCGGTATCGTTATCCGTTGACCATTCGGTTGATTAAGTAGCAGTTACAAGTTGAAAGTTTCAAGTTGCAACGCGGACTAACATCCAGTGCAGTTTGAATGGTAGAGGCCGCGCCCGGAATCCGGGCGCGGCCTCTTTGCTTTCTGGATATAAGAAGAGTCAATTCGCGTTGTAACTTTAAACTTGCAACTCACCCCGGCCCCAACGGCCAGCCAAACCCGATCCACACCCCCAGCAAGACCGACCACCCCAACAACAACGTCAGGCTATACGGCAGCATCAGGGCGATCAGGGTGCCGATGCCGGTGTCTGGCTGATAGCGGCGAGCAAAGCCCAGTACCAGTACGAAATAGGGCATCAACGGTGTGATGATATTGGTGCTGGAGTCACCCACCCGGTAGGCCGCCTGGGTCGCTTCCGGGGAGATGCCCAGCAGCATCAGCATGGGTACGAAGATGGGCGCCAGGATAGACCACTTGGCCGAAGCGCTGCCGATCAATAAATTGATCAACGCGGCAAGCAATACGAAAAACAGCAACAGCACCACCTTGGGTAGCGTCAGGCTGCCCAGCCAGGCAGCGCCCTCAATGGCGAGCAGCAGTCCCAGCTGACTGTAATTGAACCAGGCCACAAACTGGGCGGCGAAAAACATCAGCACCAGGTAGCCGGCCATGGAAGCCATGGTGGTTTCCATGGCACTGATGATGTCGCCGGCATTGCGAAACTGGCCGCTCATCCGTCCATACACCGCACCACACACCCCTGCGATGACCGCCACTATTACTACCAGCCCGTGAATGAACGGCGAGCCGAGGATGCCACCGGTGTCCTGGTGGCGCAGGGGCGCATTGGCGGGTAGCACCAGCAAGGCGATGCCCCCCAGCAGCAGCACCAGGGTTATCAGCGTCCATTTCAGGGCGCGGGAGTGGCTGGTTGGCACTTCCGGGGCGGAGGCCTCACCACGTGGCTGGTTGGCCAGCCTGGGTTCGGTGATGCGCTGGGTGACCAGGGTGACCAGTGCGGTGACCAGAAAGGTGGAGACGATAATGAACCAGTAATTGCCGGTGGCATCCACGGTTCGGCTCGGGTCCACAATCCGGGCGGCTTCCGTGGACAGGCCGGCCAGGGTGGCGTCCACCGGCCCCACTAAAAGGTTGGCGCTGAAGCCGCCGGATACCGCCGCAAAGGCGGTGGCGATGCCGGCGATGGGGGAGCGACCGGCAAGCTGAAATACCAGCCCGGCCAACGGGATCAGCACCACATAGCCCGCATCCACGGTGAGGCTGGAGAGGACCCCGGCAAAGGCCACCGTGATCACCAGGGTGCGTCCGGACGCCCGTCGCACCAGACTGGCAAGGCTCACTGACAACAGCCCGGACTGCTCTGCCACGCCCAGCCCCAGCATGGCCACCAGCACGATGCCCAGCGGTGCAAAGCCGGTGAAGTTGCCCACCAACGAGGTGAACAGATAGCGAATGCCGTCGCCGTCGACCAGCGAGCGCACCGTTACCGTCTCGTCGCTGAGCGGATGCACGCTGGATAGCCCCATTGCTCCCAATACTGCGGTGAGCGGAAGCAGCAACAGGCAAAGCCAGACAAACAGCAAGGTCGGGTGGGGCAGTTTGTTGCCCAGCGTTTCCAGTCGGCCCAGCCAGCCGGTGGTGTTGGTCATGGTGTGGCCCCTTGTGGTAATCGGATTACTTTAGCGAGGAGCGGCTAGCGGGAACAAGGGTGATCGAGGGGGGAGTGTTTCGTAGGAGCTATGCTTCATGGCGAAGCGGGACGGAAGGCTTTTCGTTGTGGAGGAAAAGATCGCCCACAAAAAAGCCCCGCATTGCGGGGCTTTTTTAAATTTGGCGGTGGGGGAGGGATTCGAACCCTCGATACGTTTCCGTATACACACTTTCCAGGCGTGCTCCTTCGGCCACTCGGACACCCCACCTTGAACTGATTGTGCTCAAGAGCCATCTGGCCAACTCTTGAGGGCGCGTAGAGTACCGGAGGGTGGGGCTTGAGGCAAGCGCTCGGCGGTTGGTTGGTCAGGGTTTGAGCATTTGTTCAGCAGAGACTCAGGTTCGTGCCAGGTACAGGCCCTGATAAAGGCAGACTACCTTGCCGTCGGCGCCGCTGCCCTGGGCGTGCACCCGCAGGGTGGCCTTGCCGCGGCGGCTCAGGCGTTGGGCGAAGCGCTCCCGTTCTTCCTCATTGATGGAAACGGCAATCTGCAGATCGCCTTCCAGGGGCAATTTGTATTCCAGAGACGTTTCCACGGCCACCACGTCGGCCGGGTGGCCGCTCTGTTGAGCAAGCAGGGTGGTCAGGCCCCAGCCGGCCAGGGTGAGGAGGGCGGACTGGCTGCCGGCGAAGAAGGTGCCCTTGTCGTTGTGGTTGGGTCCCAGGGGGGCGGTGACGACCAGTCTGAGGCCGTCGAAATCGGTAAAGGTGAAGTCCAGATGCCGGGTCAGGGGGATGGCATCGCGGACCCGGTCTGCCAGCGCATTCAGATCCATCATGGCAGGGTACGGATGAAGTCGGCGGGGGACTCGTCCGGCAGATTTTTCAGATTGCCCACCGGGGTACCCAGATACAGATAGGCCACCACCTGATCCTTGGGGGCAAACCCCAGCATGCGTTTGGCCAGATCGGAGTTGGCCAGCGCCCCGGTGCGCCACATGGCGCCCAGATTCAGTTCATAGGCGGCTACCATCATGTTCTGCACAGCGGCTCCTACGGCCAGTACCTGTTCCCATACCGGAATCTTGTGGTTTTCGGTGACTTCCGCCACTGCCACGATAATGGTGGGGGCACGCAGGGCCTTGTTGCGGGCGATTTCCCGGCTGCGTATGTCGGCCTCCGGTTGCTCCTCCAGGAGTTGGGCCTCCATGATGTCGCCGAGCCGCTCCCGTTGTTCGCCTTCCAGTACGATAAAGCGCCAGGGACGCAGCAGGCCGTGGTCCGGTGCACGGATGGCAGCGCGCAGCAGCAGGTCGAGCTGCTCGTCGCTGGGGCCGGGCTGGTCCAGGCGTGGGCTGGAAACACGGGTGGTCAGGGCGGTGATGGTGTCCATTCATGGCTCCTTGTACTGGGGCGCCATGGTAGCCCGATTTGAAAATAACTCCCAGTCACAGAGATAACGCCACCTTTGATCCAGCCAGTCTTTTTTCTTAGATCCGAAAGGGATAAGCTTCTCGCAAATCACGTGAATCGGTTCACATGCCAAGTTCAATCAAAAAGAAAGCCCGCCGACCGCTGATCGGTCCTATGGAGCGGGCACGGCGTCAGGCCAATTACATCCGCTTACTGGCTTTTCTGGTGGCTGCCATGATTCTCATGGCCGGTCTGAAGCTGGAATTGTACCCGCAGCTTTATATGCTCGGCGTAGCCGGTCTGTTGGCCTATCCGCTGATTGCCCAGGGCATGCTGTACCTTACGGAAAAACAGGACCGTCCGCTGAAGCCGGTACACCAATTGCTGATGCAGATCGATGCGATGATCATCGGTCTGGTCTGCGCCCTGTTGCATTTCGCTCTGGTGCCATCGCTGGTGCTGCTGATCATCGTCCACGCCAATGCGGTGAGCAGCGGAGGCCTGAAACCCTGGTTGTTGAACCTGTTGATGACTGCCATCGGCGCGTTGGTGATGGGCTGGATTCTTGGGTTTCCCGCCTTGCCGGCGGAGCAGTCACCGGTGTTGCTCACGGTCATTTCCCTGCTGGGTCTTGGTATCTATGTTGGGGCATCTTCCGCCTTTGCACATCTGCAGGCCCGCTACCTGAAGCAGGCTCAGGACGCAGTGCGTCGCCAGCAGAAGCAGGCAGTGGACATGTCCCGAAAATTGGCCAAGTATCTGCCGCCGCAGGTGTGGGGCTCGCTCTTTTCCGGCAAGCGTGACGCCAAACTTGAAACTCGCCGCAAGCGACTGACCGTGTTCTTTTCCGACATCAAGGGTTTCAGTGCCATTTCCGAGGAGCTGCCGCTGGAAACCCTGACCAGCATGCTCAACACCTATCTCAGCGAGATGACCCGCATTGCCCTGCGCCATGGCGGCACCATCGACAAGTTTATCGGTGATGCGGTGATGGTATTTTTCGGTGACCCGAAAAGTGCCGGGGCTCAGGAAGATGCCTTCCGTTGTGTCATGATGGCCATCGAAATGCAGGAGCAGATGAAATTGCTGCGCCAGCGCTGGAAACGTGAAGGTATCGACCACAAGCTGGAGATCCGCATCGGCATCAACACCGGCTATGTGACGGTGGGTAACTTCGGCACCGATTCCCGCATGGATTACACCATCCTCGGCACCGACGTGAACCTGGCCAGCCGCCTGGAATCCGCCTGCCGCCCTGGTGGCGTGTTGATCTCTGAAGCGACCCAGGATCTGGTGAAAGACCGTATTCAGTGTCGCAACATCGGTGACATTCAGGTCAAGGGCTTCAATCGGCCGATTCCGGTGTTTGAAGCCATGGGCGCGAAGAAGGATGCCGGTGCCCGCAACCGCTACGTGTCTGCCGAGACGCAAGGTTTTGGCATCCATCTGGATGTGCAGCGCATTCGCAATTTCGACAAGAACTCCATCCTCAAGACTCTGGCCCGATCCGCCACGGATCTGAAACAGGAAAAGACCGTGGACGTTGACTTCGAAGCGGAAGGTTTCAGTCTGCACGTTAAAAGCGCCGAACTGAAAAAACGCGAACGGGAAAAGATCATCAACATGATGGGCCGCGCCGCGAAAAAAGTGCAGACCGAAGTGCGGGTTTGAAGGGATAGCTACGAGCTACGCTCGATTAGATAAGGAAAGGTTGGAAAGTTCTCGCCCCGGCATAGCTCCTACATAAAGGCCAGGAATAATGTCGCGGGCAGGGCGTTTTTATTTTGCAAGGCCCCACCCGCGATACACTCGAAGCTAGCAGCTAGCAGCTAGCAGCTGCCTCTCACATCGGCAACACTTCCACCGTCGCCAGATATTGCAGCCGACGCTGGTCGGCTTTGTGGTTGCTGACCTTGTCGTCAGTGCTGGCCGCTTCCAGGTAGTAGCGGCCAGCTTGGGGCCAGGTGATGGACAGCATTCCCTTGTCGTCGCTGATCACGGTCCAGTTGTCCTGGCTGTCCCGATAACGGGTGCCGCCGGGGACCAGTTCCATTTCCACGCCGGATGCCGGTTTGCCGTCCACCAGCAGTCGCCATTGTGCGGTTTCACCGGCGTACAGGTCGTTGGGATGGGTGAGCATTTCCAGTTCCATGCCCTTGCCGGTGGACTGGATGGCGGTCGGAGCGCCCAGGGTGACCACAGTCTCCAGGCGGTTATGGACTTCAATCAGGGTTACATCGCTGGCACTTGGGGGTAGCTCGGTCAGCAGTTTGTCCGCATCCATGCCGCGGGCGCGTTTACGTTCACCGTCCACCTGGTACATCAGAAAATAACCGGGCCTGGCCACCGCGATACGGTAGCTGCCGGGCTTGTTCAGGTTCACATCGAAGATGCTGCGACGGTGCCCTTCGAGTCGATTTTCCACGGTGGCGGCCTGGCCATCGGGATCGGTCACTTTCAGGTAGTCCAGTGGGTAGGCGCGCTCCACGCCGAAGATCTCGTTGGAAATGCTGGCATCAACGGTGACCCACTGAGGTTCGGAGACGCTGGTGTGGCTGGGCAGCAGCCAGATTTTGTGAGCCTGGGCCGGCAGGGCCGCCGCCAGCAGTGACAACATGCCGATGCGTTTGAGCGTGATGTTCATGGTGTTTCTCCATTTCGTATTTGTTGTGTTCAGGGAGTGATGGTCAGCGTGACGGCGCCCAGCTCACTGCTACCGTTAACCTGTTGTTGCTGGTAGTTCTGTGCTGGCCACTGGAAAGGCAGACGCACCACTTCACGGCCACCCACTTCCCGAGAGGCTTCCACCACCAGTTGGTAATTCCCTTTCGGCAGCTCCTGCAGGCGTTGCAGTTCGCTGAAATCCACCGAGTGTTTGCCCGGGCTGCGGGTGGCGCCGGTGAGGCCGTCATAGGGCTTTTGCTGGCCACGGCCGGTACGCCGCCACCATTGGCGGATATCCTTGAGCCACTTTTCCTGGTCGTCGTACCACAGGCCCAGGGGCAAGATGGTGCTGCGATCGCTGTTTTCTACCCAGAAGGCCACGTAGGGCGCGTGGTATTCCGCCACTCTTAATCGGGGGATTTCCACTTCCACCTGAAAGGTATCGGCGCCGGCATAACCGGCCAGCAGAGAAAACAGCAAGACGGGGAGTAAACGCATGGGGCTGTCCTTTTAGTGCATGAAAAACACGATCAGTAACCAGGGCAGTGCCAGCCCGGCCAGGGTCACCGGCCAGGTGGCCGGACGACGTTTGGCGTGGAGCATCATCAGCCCCAGGCCGGTGAGTGCGAACAGCAGGCTGGCCACGGCGAAGATGTCGATAAACCAGGTCCAGGCCGCGCCGGTATGCCGTCCCTTGTGCAGGTCATTGAAAAAGGCGATCCAGCCCCGGTCGGTCTGCTCGGCCAGCACGCTGCCATCATTGAGATCAATGGCCAGCCAGGCATCGCCGCCGGGGCGGGGCAGGGCCAGGTAGACTTCCCCGGCGGACCATTCGGCGACTTTGTCACCAGTACGGATCTGCATCTCCTGTTCCAGCCAGACGCGGACGGGCATGGGCAGGGCCCCTTCTTGCCTGAGGGCAAGCTGTTGCCGCAGTGGGGCGGGCAATAAGGCTTCCTGTTCCTGTACCGCCGGGTCTGCACCAATGGCGCTGGCATGGTTCAGGGTGATCCCGGTGAGGCTGAATAACAGCAGGCTGATCAGGCACAGGGCCGAGGTGATCCAGTGCCATTGGTGGAGCTGTTTGAGCCAGAAGGCTTTGCGTTTCTTGTTCACAACGGGGGAAGGCTCGGCAAATTTCGATGCAGGGATGGTAATGAGAATGGTTCTTTTTAAATAGGCGCGGGGGCTGTAAAGAATGTAAGACGGAGTCCCTTTTTGAATTTGATTCAAATAATGCTGGATTCAGCGAATGGTAATTCTTATCATTCGCGAATGAATGCCGTTGCCCACATCCCCTCCCGCCTGCTGATCATCGAAGACGATGCGCTACTCGGCGCCCATCTGCGTGATTTTCTGACTGAGCGCCGTTATCAAACCACCCTCTGTGCGGATGGCGCCCGGGGTTTGGCGGCGGCGGCTTCCGGTGACTTTGATCTGGTATTGCTGGATATGCTGCTGCCCGGTCTGAATGGGCTGGAATTGCTGGCACAGCTTCGCCGGAGAAGCCCGGTGCCCGTGATCGTGGTGTCCGCCCTGGGTGACGAGCAGGCCAGGATTCAAGGGCTGATTGGTGGCGCCGATGATTACCTGCCCAAGCCGTTCAGCATGGCCGAACTGGCGGTACGGGTGGAGGCGCTGTTACGGCGGGTCAGCCTGGAGCGGCATCGGCCTGCGCTAACGGAAACCGCCGGTGGTCTGGTGCTGGACGAGGCCAGCCAGGGTGCGAGTTATCGGCATCAGGATCTGGGCCTGACCGGCACTGAATTCCGTCTCCTGCAGGTGTTGCTGGAGCACCGTGATCAGGTGTTGAGCAAGCCCTTCCTTTATCAGGCTGTGCTGTATCGGGGATGGGGGCGCCACGACCGCAGCCTGGACTTGCATGTCAGCCATCTGCGCCGCAAGTTGCGTGCTGCCGGGGTATCGGAATCCACCGTGCGAACCGTCTGGGGGCAGGGCTATACCCTGGTGACCGATCATCTGTGATGCTTGATCGACATTCCCTGCTTTGGCGACTGGCAATGCTGCTGATGATAACGGCGGTGTGTACCGTCACGCTCAGCCACTGGCTCAATCGCACCCTGAGTAACCGGGCTTTGTTGCTCAGTGATGAGGCGAAAACCGTGATGCGCGGTTATGCCGCCGATGCGGAGCAAGCCTGGCTGAAGGAGGGGGCTCCGGGTGTGGCGGCCTGGATCGCTGCCGTGGCTGAGCATGAACCCGGCGACATCATGGTGGTCAGCCAGCATGACCAGTCGCTCAGCGGTATGCCGCTGACAGAATCGGAGCGGGACGGCCTGCGGTTTCAGCGGGGGCTGGAGTGGCGCATGAGTTTTCGTTATCGCTCCATGCCTTATATCGGTGTGCCTTTTCCCCAGCGACCGGAACAGGGTCGCCTGGTCATGCAGCTACCGCCTCGCTTCATGCCCGCTCAGGACTGGCCGATATGGGAGTCCCTGTTAATGGTGGGGTTGCCCGCTCTGGTGGCCCTGGCACTGGGATTGGTGCTGTTCTGGCGCCTCCGCGGGCCGCTGCGGGGCTTGCAGCAGCAGGTGATGCAATTCAAGGATGACCCGGAGGCCCGGGTCCACCCACCGCTGAGTCAGCGCCGGGACGAATTTGGTGATGTGGCCCGCAGCTTCAATCACATGGCCGAACAGGTGTCGGCCATGCTGACCACCCAGCGCCAGCTCCTCAATGATATGTCCCACGAGTTGCGTACGCCCCTCAGTCGTCTTGCGGTGGCCCTGGAAAGCCAGATGGACGAACAAGCCCTGCGGCAACGGGTGGCCAGGGAGCTGATCCAGATGCGCACCCTGGTGAACGATACCCTGGCCCTGGGATGGCAGGACACGGAGTCCGATGACACCGGGCAGGAGTCAATCTCGTTGTGGGCACTGTGGGATGTGGTGAGCGATAACGCCGCTTTCGAAAGTGACTGGCATCCCTCCCGCTTCCCCTGTGACTTGCCTGTCGATGCCCAGGTCTGCGGCAATCTGAATGCCCTGGCCCAGGTACTGGAAAACCTGGTGCGGAACGCGGTGCGCTATTCTCCCGCTCAGGGAAGCGTGTCCCTCTGCGGCGCCAGGGAAGGCATGTGGTGGCACCTATGGGTGACCGATCAGGGGCCCGGTGTGCCTACGGAGCGACTGGAAGATATCTTCGCGCCTTTCGTCCGGCTGGACAGTGCCCGTGCCGGCAACAGTGGTTTCGGTCTGGGGTTGAGCATTGCCCGCCGCGCGGTGCAGCGCCTGGGCGGCCAGCTATGGGCCGAAAACGTGAGTCCAGGTCTGCGGATCCACCTGCGCCTGCCGGCAGCTGTATAGTTTGTAAATCTTCTTTATCTGCAAATAAGAATCAATATCATCTTTTGCCGTGAAGCATGTCCACTCATGTTTATGCGGCTCTGGCCGTGTTCGGGGGATCCGTCTCTGTTTGAGCGTCCGGTCCTGTTGTCGAGATGATTGAGGAGATAAGGAAGATGGGAATGCGTTTGGGGAACCTGGGGTTGGTGCTGTTGGCGACCAGCGGAATGGCCTGGGCAGAACAGGGGAGCCATGAACTGGGGCAGATTTCCGTGACTGCCGGTGGCTTCGCTCAGCAAGTGGAAGATGCGCCGGCTTCCATCAGTGTGATTAACCGGGAGCAGATTGAGCAGCGCTACTACAAGGATGCCACCGATGCCCTGCGCGATATTCCCGGGGTGATTGTTACCGGTGGGGGTTCCGGTGATCGAGGCACGGATATTGTCATGCGCGGTATGCCTTCGGCGTATACCTTGATTCTGGTGGATGGCAAACGGGTTTCCACTCGCGAAACCCGTCCCAACGGCAGTGCCGGTTTCGAGCAGGACTGGCTGCCGCCCCTGCAAAGTATCGAGCGGATTGAGGTGGTGCGCGGTCCCATGTCCACCCTTTACGGATCCGATGCCATTGGCGGGGTGATCAATGTAATTACCCGCAAGGTGGCCGACGAGTGGGGAGGCGCCGTTCAGCTGGACACCATTATTCAGGATGACTCCCGTTCCGGCGATATCAAGCAGGGTAATTTCAGTCTCGCCGGTCCTCTCAAGGACGGCCTGGTCGGTTTGCAGCTTTATGGTCGCTTCCAGGATCGGGAAGAAGATTTGTTTGAAAACGGTTTTGAAGAAAAAAACCTGAAAAATCTGACTGCCAAATTGTCGGTGACACCCAGCAAGGATCACGACGTCGTGCTGGAGGCCAGCCAGGTGGACCAGCGGCGCCGCTCTCTGATCGGCTACAGTGCCCAGGCGACCGGCTGTCGTGGTGGGTGTACCGATTCCGACAACCGCAGTACCCGGGAAGCTTTTTCATTGAGCCATACTGGACGCTGGGCAATCGGTACCTCAGACACCTACGTGCAACGGGAAAGGGCGGAAAACGAGAGCCGCGAGATGGTGATTACCAACACTTCTGCCAAGACGTCACTGGTGATGCCGCTGGGGGATCACCGGCTGACACTGGGCGCGGACTTTATCGAAGAAGCGCTCTCCGACAAGACCTCCAACCGGATTTCCGACCGTACCCGAATTGATACCGCCAAATACGCACTGTTTGCGGAAGACGAATGGATGCTCACGGATACCTTCGCGCTTACCGCCGGGGCACGGATGGATGACGATGATGACTTTGGTAGCCACTTCAGCCCGCGTCTTTATGGCGTGTGGGGGTTCAGCCCCCGCTGGACCCTGAAAGGCGGTGTCTCCACCGGCTTCCGGTCTCCCTCGTTGCGAGAGATTACTCCCGATTGGGGGCAGGTGAGCCGCGGTGGCAATATCTATGGTAACCCGGATCTGGAGCCGGAAACGTCCGTGAATAAGGAGCTGGGGCTGTACTTCAACGCCGGCCGGGACCTTCAGGCCAATGTCACGGTTTTCCATAACGACTTTGAAGACAAGATTACCCGCATCGCCTGTCCGATCGAGATCTGCACTGATGGTCCCAACCAGTTCGGTTCCGATCCCACATACCGGGTGAATGTGGATGAAGCGGTAACCCAGGGTGTGGAAGCTGCCCTGTCGACCACATTCTACCGGGTGCTGTCCTTGAACCTGAGTTATACCTACACGGATTCCGAGCAAAAATCCGGCGAGTACAAGGGCGAGCCCCTCAACCAACTGCCAGAGCATCTGGCCAGTCTGCAGGCCAACTGGCAGGCCACGGACACGGTTTCTCCCTGGCTGACGGTGCGCTACCGGGGTGAGGAAAGCCAACCGACCACCGGCCCATCCAGCAGTGCGATCATCGCCCCATCCAATACCCTGGTGGATGCGGGGGTAGGGTTCCGTCTCTCACCGCAGGCGAAGCTGAATACCGGTATCTACAATCTGGCCGACAAGAAAATCTTCGAGGATGAGTACGGTTATGTGGAAGATGGTCGGCGTTACTGGCTCGGGGTAACGGTGAACTTCTAGAAGAAAAAACGCCGGCATTTGCCGGCGTTTTTTTAAGTCTCAGTATTAGAGCTTTTCCTGAAGCGTGGCGCGGAAGTCTGCATCATGCTGCGCCAGGCGAACGATCTGATTATATCTTTCCAGTTCGAGCCCGTTCTCTTCCACGGCTTCTACCATTTTCTGCTGGGCTTCCTGCTGCACCTTCATGGCCTTTTGGGGCTCATCCTTGCTGGCTTGCAGTTTCCGGGAATAAGTCTGCTGGATGCCTGCCATCTCTTTCTGGGTGGCAATAAAGGCATCAAGATCCGCATCGGAAAATTCAGACGCATCCGGCAGATTCTTTGGCGTCTGCATGGTCTGGGTTTGCGGTGCGTTTTGCTGGGGAGTGGCGGGGTTCCCGGATTGTTGGGCCGTGGCGGTGGCGGTCAGGGCGCCGGAAAACAGCAGTGCGGCCAGGGTGATCATTGGCTTTTTCATGGAATCAGTCTCCTTCGCATATTCATGCCCCCGAATAAAAATCAGAAGGCCGTTTCTGTGTCATAACGCCTTGCGTCGTCGCGAGTGACACATGCAAGGTCCGACATGATTGAGAGCAGCCGTTCCGCCGTTTTTGTTAAGTTATGTAAATCTGCGTGGTGCTAGACGCTACTTGAGTCATCGGATCAGACCGGCAGCGTGTAACCCTTTCATTTTTCCGCTGTGACAGTTTCAATGGGTAAGCGGGGCTATGCCCCGCGGTGGGACTGATAAGAAAAACCAAGGAGAGCTGAATGTTGAAACAATCCGGAATTTTTCGTGGAACGCTTGCAGCGGGTTTGCTTTTGGCCGGTACTGCGGCACAGGCGGAGTTCTACACCGGTGCCCAGGTGAATATGCTGAACATTGACCGTGGTTCGGTGAGCAACGTGACCCTGACGGGGCTGACAGTGCGGGGAGGCATGGTTCTCCATGAACTGATTAGTGCCGAGGTGCATGCGGGCAAGGCCTTCGGTGATGATTCCTACCGGGGGGTGGAGGTGGAAAACGATTTCCACTACGGCGTCTATGCCCGACTGACGCCGCCCGTAGCCGGTGCAGTTCGCCCGTATCTGATCGGTGGCTACAGCTACGTGGAGAATGACTTCAACGGCGAAACCCTGCGTGACGACGGCGCTTCCTATGGCGGCGGTTTTGATCTGGGTATGGAAGAGCACATCAGCATGAGCCTGGAGTATCTGCGCCTGGTGGATAATGACTTTGGCGCCCAGGAGCTGATCGGTCTGGGCTTGAACTACCGGTTCTGACCCGCAGAATCACTGTCGCCGGGGGAGGACAGCTGAGTCGCTCCCGGTGACAGGGTGGTTCACGAGGCATATGTCGGAATGTTATAAAAGTATCACCATATATTCCTTTATCTTCTTCGCTGAAACCCTATCATGGCACTCGCAATTCCTGTTTTGAGGTGCTGTAGATCATGGGTAGTGCACAGCTTATTACACGTTTCGGAGACAACACCGCCGGCCTGTCCAAAGAGGCTTTGGCGGAGCTGAATCGTGTCTATGGTCCGTTGAGTTTTGAGGAACGTATCGCCCGGGTATTCGAGGATTTTTCTCCCGAACGGATCATGGTGACCTCTTCCTTCGCGGCGACCTCTGCCTATTTTCTGCACATCATCTCCACGATTCGTCCTGATCAGCCGGTGCATTTCATTGATACCGGCTACCACTTCGAGGAAACCCTCAAGTACAAGGACTACCTGATTGACCGCTTCGGCCTGACCGTCATCGACGTGACGCCGGACCCGGATCACCACCAGGTGTCGCTGGAAAACCGCATGTGGGAATCCGATCCGGACCTGTGCTGCCAGGTGAACAAGGTGAACCCGCTGGACGAGGCCAAGGAAAACTACGACCTGTGGATTTCCAGTCTGATGGGCTGGCAGACCGAGCATCGGGCGGGCCTGCAGGTATTCGAAGAGCGTGGCGGGATGATCAAGTTCAACCCCATGATCGACGTGACCAAGGAACAGCGTGACAGCTACATCGCGGAGCATGATCTGCCGTTCCACCCGCTGGTGGCGGAAGGCTACAACTCCATCGGCTGCAGCCACTGTACCTTCAAGGGCGAAGGCCGCGAAGGCCGCTGGAAAGGCCAGCAGAAGACCGAGTGTGGTCTTCACCTTTAAGCCATAGCAAAGCCACACAAAACGGGCGCTTGATGCGCCCGTTTTTTTGTCCGGTCGACCCTTTCCCCATTGTTGAGTAGGCTTTCAGTGTCTTCCTCTGCCTGCCAGCCCATGAAGCGACAATACCCGAAAAGACGCTTTCTCCTGATAGGGGGGTTGCTTGCTTCGCTACTGATGCTGGCGGCCCTGCAATGGTGGCCGCTGCCTGAGCGGTTGGATAACACGCCCTACGCCACCTTGATGCTGGATCGCCACGGCCGTCTGCTGGATGCCCGGATTGCCGAGGATCAGCAGTGGCGTTTCGTGCCGGTGGCACAGCTGCCGGACAAATACGAACAGGCACTGCTGTTGTTCGAAGACAAGCGCTTTTACCGGCACCCGGGCATTGATCCGCTGGCCATCGCCCGGGCCATGCGCCTGAACCTGGAAGCGGGAAGGGTGGTCAGCGGAGGTTCCACCCTGAGCATGCAGCTGGCCCGGCTACTGCGTGACGATCCGCCCCGGACTCTCACCGAAAAAGCCCGTGAGGCGCTACTGGCATTGCAGCTGGAGTGGCACTTCAGCAAGCCGGAGATCCTTGTCCATTACGCCAGCCGGGCTCCCTTCGGTGGCAACATAGTCGGCTTGCGTGCCGCATCCTGGCGTTATTTTGGCCGCGAACCCGGAGCCTTGAGCTGGGCGGAGGCGGCCCTGCTGGCAGTGCTACCCAATTCGCCTTCGCTGATTCATCCCGGGCGCAATCGGGAGCGGCTACTGGCCAAACGTGATGCCCTGCTGCAACAACTCCACCACCAGGGTGCCATGGCTGAGGCAGACCTGCGCCTGGCGCTGATGGAGCCGTTACCTGCCGCGCCCAGACCTCTGGCGGGGCTGGCTCCTCACTTGCTCAACACCCTCTCGAAGACGTCCAAGCGGCGGCTGCTGACCACAACGCTGGATGCGGATCTTCAGCGACGGGTTCAGGAATTGGCCCGGCAACATGGTCGGCGGCTGGCTCGCGATGGGGTGCATAACGTGGCGGTGGTGGTCATTGATCATCAGCAACGACAGACCCGAGCTTATGTGGGCAATGTCTCCCATGGGGACCCCGTGGAGTACGGCGCCGCCGTGGACATCGCCAGTGCCCCCCGTTCCACCGGCAGTGTGCTCAAACCCTTGTTGTACGGCTTGATGCTGGATGACGGGCGCCTGCTACCCGGCACCCTGGTGGCAGATCTTCCCACTAACTACGGCGGTTTCAGCCCGGAAAACTTTGACCATGGTTATCGGGGCGCGGTGCCAGCTCACCAGGCCCTTAGCCAGTCGTTGAACATTCCCGCGGTACGTATGTTGAAAGACTACGGGTTGGGACGATTTCACAGCGAACTCCAGCGCCTGGGCATGACCACCCTGTTTCGCAGCGCTGAAGACTACGGACTCACCCTGATTCTCGGTGGTGCAGAAGGACGCCTGGACGAGCTCACTGCCATTTATGCGCAGATGATGGCGAGCGCCAGCGGGCTACCAGTAGAACCGGTGAGAACACTGGCAGAGCAACAAACCGCCCCGGCACCGGGGATGGCACTGAGCCCCGGCGCCGCCTGGCTTACCCAGCAGGCCTTGCGGGAAGTGGCCAGACCAGGCACGGCACAGCAGTGGCGGATATTCACCTCCAGTCAGCCGATCGCCTGGAAAACCGGCACTAGCTACGGCCTGCGTGACGCCTGGGCCATTGCAGCAATGGGCAATATACGGTGGGGGTCTGGGCGGGCAACGGCAATGGTGAGCCGGCGCCATCACTCGGGGGCGCGGCGACGGCGGCACCACTGATGCTGGATGTGTTCAGTCTGTTGGGGATTGCGTCCTGGCCAGAGCCGCCACTGGGGGAACTGAAAACCGTGCAGGTCTGTGCCGATGATGGCTACCTGGCAGGGGGCCGGTGCGAGACCGTGGACCAGTGGGCTCCGAGACAGAGCCATTTTCAGACTGTCACGCCACACCATATCCGCGTGCATTTGGATGCCAATGGCCAGCGGGTGCACAGTCAGTGTGAATCAGTGAACCAGATGCAGCATCAGGACTGGTTCGTGCTGCCACCGGCCCAGGCCTGGTTCTATCGCCGTCACCATCCAGAGTATAGGCCCTTGCCGGCCTGGCGGGCGGACTGTGTGGCCGGCGCCCGCGCCATGCAAAGCGAGCCGCCCATGGCACTGGTCTATCCCCACGCCGGCACTGCCATCTATATTCCCGTAGAACTGAATGGTCGATTAGGCCGGTCGGTGTTCCGAGCCGTCCACCAGCGCAGCCAGGCAGAACTGTTCTGGCATCTGGACGACCGCTTCCTGGGAAAAACCCGTCATTTCCACGAGCAGGCCGTCATTGCCGAACCCGGCTGGCATACGCTAACGCTGGTGGATGATCAGGGGTTCCGGTTGCATCATCGTTTCAAGGTACTGGGTAAATAGAGTCTGATTTTTTGAAAAATAAAACCAGTATTGCAAGTCGAAGGATGGATAAAGTCTGATAATTAAAGGGTTTATCCTAACTTCATGTAAGAAATATATGACAGTCTCTGTAAGTGAAATTTCTCCCTTTTGTAAATACCAAGCAGATGCTCGTGAGATATCTCACATTAATGCAGGTACCGCCGTTTCAAAAGATGGCTATTTGTTTAAATAATAATCAGGTGAGAGGAATTTCATCACATTCTCGAAAAATATCGGGATTTTGACACGACCCGTCATTACCGAAAAAATCGCCCCCGGATTGTGATCACCGGCTGGTTTTGCCGAGTAAATTTTCGGGGGCGGCATGGATAGCGGCGCAAAAAAGAAAAACCGGAAAGCATTGTCATCGCGATCGATCAGCGCACTGGTTTCTGGCGTGTCTCGTCTGGTGGACGGGCAGAAGCAGTTTGCTGACGAAATGGGGTTGCCCTATGCGCGAATCTTTCAGGACGGTTTTGAAGCATTCAAGGATGCCCCGGTCGAAGAGGTGATCCTTTCCTGGCTGAGTGCCGGTAGCGGTGGCCATAAAAATATCGAGCAACTTTTCGTGGATTTGCTTGGCCATCAGATGGCGTTGGTAGAAGCCCTGGCAGAAATTCGCACCCAGTCGCCAACGCAGCCGACATCACTGCAAAACCTGTTCGGACTGTTCCGGTCCGATAACAGTCATCACACACAAGCATCGCATCGCAGCTACATGGAGGTGACCGCACCTGCGTTTATCGCTGCGTATGCACGTGCCCGGGAGCAGGGACGCTTCGACAGGCCGTTAATGGATAGTCGCTCAAGCTAAATTCACCTTGGTAGGTCTCATTATGCGTTTATTCGTAGTAATCGCGTGCGCTTTTCTTTTGTCCGCCTGCGGTACCCCGGCATTGAAATTCGGGGTGTCGTCCACTGCAGACATCAACAAGAACGAGTATGGCGAACCCCTGGCAGTGGTTGTCAGGGTCTATCAGCTCAAGGACAAGCGCAGTTTCGAAAATGCCAGCTTTGATGAGCTGTGGAAGGAAGATTACAAGGCACTGGGTAATGACCTGGTTATGAAAGAGGAAGTGACCATGGATCCTGCCTATCAGCGACACCTGGAACTTCCTCGCCATGATCAGGCCGAGTATCTGGCCGTCATGGCGGTCTATCGCGAACCGGAAAACATGAGCTGGCGGGATATCGATGAGATGCCCGGCAATTTCTTCACTCGCCGCTTTGACAAGAAAGTGCGTATCACCCTCGAGAAGAACCGCATCCTCCTTGACTGAATGATCTTGATTTGACGAGTAGAGCAATGAGTCAGCGACAGCAGAAAATTGTTTGGGCAGAGGGCCTGTTTCTCGGCCAGCAGCATTTCCAGCAATGGGATCGGGTATTCCAGCGGGAACTGCAACAGCGCAGCCAGCTCACCACTCCCCATTGCTGGGGCCTGGTGTCACTGAATCTGCTGGAAGAAGCGCTGGAAATGGGCCAGTGCCGCCTTGAATCCATCACCGCCATCCTGCCTAACGGTCAATGGGTTGTGCATGACAGCCAGCGCGATGGTGGGCCGCTGCTGTGTGATCTGACTGCGGGAGGCGATCGGGTGGATGTGTGGCTGGCGCTGCCTGATAACGACCGGGTTGCCGGTATCAACGGCTACCGGGAGCAGGGGCGGTTGTGTGCCTGGCGGGCAGATTATCAGGAAGTGGCGGATGAACACGACCCCTCCCGTACCCGTGAAATCATCGTCGGCAAGCCGAACCTGTCCCTTTTGCGGGGTGACGAAAGCCGAGAGCATTATTCTTCTTTTCGGCTGGCCAGTTTTGAGCAGCAGGGTGATGGCCGCTACACCCGGGTGGACAGCTATATTCCCCCAGTGGTGACCCTGCAGGCCAGTGAGCAGTTGCAGGCCTGGATGGCCCGCATTCGTGACCTGTTGTCTGCCCGGGTCCGCCAGTTGTCGCAACAGCGCAACAGCTATGGCGATATCGCCGATATGGGCAGCCGGGAAATGGGCCCTTTTCTGCGCCTGCTGCAACTGAGACCAGCCCTGGCCACACTGGATCATCTGATCCAGCAGGAAAGCAGCCAACCGGAAACCCTTTACCGGGAGATGCTCCGCTTGATTACCGGGCTGAGAGATTTTCAGCCGGACATGCCGGAGCTGGAGTTGCCTCTTTATCAGCACGGGAGCTTGGGATCGGTGTTCGCCACCCTGGAAACCCTGCTGCGTGAATCCCTGGCTCAAAGCGCTAAAACTGCCAGTACTGCGCTTTCTCTCAGCCAGGAAAGTCCTGCCCTGTTACTGGCGGAGGGAGTGCCCTGGAGTAACCTGGACAGGCAGCATCTTTACCTGGGTGTGTACCACGAATCCGATGATCCGAACTGGGTCACCGATTTTTCCCGTCAGGCCAAATCCGGAAGCCGCGAGGATCTGGAGCTGATTCTGGCATCCGCGCTACCCGGCATCCGGTTGTCCCATACCCAGCGTCCTCCCAACAAATTGCCGGTGAAAAGTGGCTTTGAGTATTTCCGTTTCGAACCCAGCGGCGAGTTCTGGCCTCGGGCCATGGAAGCGGAGAGCCTGGCGGTGTTCCTGCCTGCCCAGTTCCAGGGAAGCCGTTTTGAACTGCTGTGTGTGGAGGACTGATGATGGTCGATTCACTCGTAGCAACCACCAATCCCCTGCTGGAATGTACTGCGCACCTGTTCACTCAGGTAATGCCTCTCAGAGCGGGTGGCAGCGATGCGCCGGATGATCTCTACGAACAGGTATTGAATGGTTTCGATCAGTTCGAACGGTTGGCATTTGAGCGACAGATTCCCACCGCCGATGTACAGAACGCCAAGTTCGCTATTGCTGCCTTTATCGACGAGGCGGTCATGGCCTCGTCCTGGCCACACCGTATGGAATGGATGTCCCAGCCTCTGCAGTTGAAGCTGTTTGGCGAGCATCTGGGGGGCGAAGCCTTCTTCATCAAGCTTGGCGAACTGCGCCAGCGTGGTGAGCAGAACCTGCATCTTCTCGAGCTGTACTACGTCTGCCTCCAACTGGGTTTTGAAGGGGTCTACAAATTGCGAGGGTTGGAACAATTGATGGCGCTGCAGGTTGATCTGCGCAGCCAGATTGATGGCCATCGTGGCGTGACGGATCCGCGCCTGGCTCCAAACGGTGCTGCTCGTGAGCATGTGTTGGCCCGCGTAGGTCGCCAGGTTCCCTACTGGGTCATTGCGGCGGTAACCGTGGCCATCGTCTTTTTCAGTTACACCGGCTATACGGCCGTCAGCATGAAAAGCGCCAGCGATGCCGCCGCGGACATTGCCCTGTTTCGCGAAAACCTGTTGACCTCGCCTTCCTACTCCTCGCTGTCAGAAGGGGACCTGAAATAATGTCGCTGGGCTCATTTACTCAAATACTGAAAAAACTCGTTCTGTCACGCTTTGGCAGTTCTGCTATCGGTCTGCTGGCGGTAGTTGCCCTGATCTGGTTTGCCGGCCCGCGTCTGGGGCTGACAGGCACCAATCGTTATCTGGCCGTGGCCGCCATTGTCGGGATATTTGCTCTGATAGTGGGAATCCGTTTTCTGCTGGCCCGTCGGCACGGCTCACGGTTACAGAAAGAAATCGGTGGTAACGAGGGCAGCGACGATGTGGATGCCCTCAAGGAAAAAATGACGGATGCCATTTCCTCACTGAAAGCTTCGCAGTTGGGGGCCGGTTATCGAGGCAGTGCAGCGCTTTATGCCTTGCCCTGGTACATGGTGATTGGTCCGTCTGCGGCAGGTAAAAGTACTTTGCTGCGCAATTCTGGTCTGCATTTTCCCTACGCCGATGCGGACGATCTGCATTTTCGTGGCGTGGGTGGGACACGCAATTGCGACTGGTGGTTCTCCGATCAGGCAGTACTTCTGGATACTGCGGGGCGTTATACCACCGAAGAGGATGACCGCCAGGAATGGTTTTCTTTTTTGGATATGTTGCGCAAGGAGCGCAAGCAAACCCCTATTAACGGTGTCATGGTCGCCATCAGTGTGGCGGATTTGCTAACCGCTGATAGCGATTCTCTGGAACGACATATCAAGATCATCCGTGAGCGCATCAACGAACTCATGGAGCGGCTGGGATTGTTGTTTCCGGTATTTATCGTCTTCACCAAGACGGACCTGATTCCCGGCTTTGAAGAGTTTTTTGAAGACCTGAGTGACAGTGAAAGGGAGCAGATCTGGGGTGCTTACCTGCTGGAAGAGGGGGCAGATAGCAGCCCGGCGGAGCAGTTTGAGAATCATGCCCGGGATCTGTATCAGAAGCTCTGTGATCTGCGACTGCGCAAACTGTCCATGCAGAGAAATCTTGAGCGAAAGGGCGCCCTGTATGGCTTTCCGGACCAGTTTCAGGTGGCCGCAGAAAAACTGTCGGAATTCATCAATCTGTTGTTCCGGGATAACCCCTATCAGGAAATGCCCCGTTTTGCTGGCGCCTATTTCACCAGTGGCACCCAGGAAGGCACACCGCTGACCCGACTGGTGGGCAATATTCGCCAAGCCTTTGGCCTGCCCAGCCAGGAACGTCCGGCACGCAGCACCCCGCCAAAACCCTTCTTCATACACCGCTTTTTCACCGAAGTGGTCATCCCGTTGCAAGGCGTGGCTCAGGGTAACCGTCGGCGCCTCATCTGGCAGAGGGGCCTGAAAACCCTGTCCATGGGGCTTGCCTTGTCGGTGGTGGTGGGCACGCTGCTGTTGCTGGGGGCTTCCTACGGGACCAACAAGATGCTGCTCAACAAGGGGGTGTCCCTGTCCCAGAAGGCAACCCTGGCCCTGCAGGATGACCGCTACGACAGCCTGGAGCGGTTCCAGGTGCTGGATGCGCTTTACCAGCACTATCAGCAGCTGAAGGATTATGAAGAACACAAACCCTGGCGTTTTCGCTTCGGGGTTTATACCGGTGATCGTCAGCTACCTGAGCTGGAAGATCTGCTGGTGACGTCGATGGATGTGTTTTATCGGGATACCGCCATCCAGTCACTGGAATATGCATTAGAGAATCATGCCAGAGTCTGGGAGTCCTCGGATCGTCAGGGCCAGGAAGCGATCCGCGAGGACTATTACGCTGCCCTGAAAAGCTATCTGATGCTGTCACGCGCCCCCCAACGCATGCAGGCGGATCAGGCTGTGCCGGTGCTGAACCGGTTGTGGCTTGACCGTAAGGGCCTGCAGAACGAAGTAGTGTTCAATGAGGCGGACAGTGATATATCGCATTCCTTGTACGGCATTGCTCATTTTTATCTGACTCGACGGGCGCAGAGAGATCAACGCTGGAAAGCTCGTCAGGAGCTGATTGACCAGGGACGGGCTCACCTGAAAACACCGCCCAATGCCCAGCAAATGTATGCCCAGGTTATTTCCAAAGGCAGCAGTGAGTTAAAACCCTACGGCATCGAGGAAATGCTCGACCGCAATGCCCGCAAGGTAATCGGTGCAGCCACTAAGCTGGAAGGGGTCTATACCCGCCGCGGCTGGGAAGAGTTTGTGATGCCGCAAATTGATGCCCGCATCGAGGCCGCCACCCGTGGAGACTGGGTGCTCACCGGGCAGTATGACCTGCGAGAGGGGGAAGATGCGGATGGCCAGTTAATTGATGAAGCCCTGGCAAATGAACTACGTGCCCAGATCCGTGATCTGTACTTCAGCGACTATGCCAAGGCCTGGCTGGGTTTCCTTTCCGATGTGCGTATCAAACGTTTCACCTCCCTGGCTGACGGGGTGAAAAAGCTCGATCGATTGTCCCGGGGCGATGGGCCCATCGGTCAGCTGATGAGCCAAACCAACAAGAACCTGGCACTGTATGAAGCCGCACCAGATCTTGTGGGTGGCGCCGTTGAGGCCGCAGCTCTGGAACAACGCAGTACCATCAAGGCACTTGATGAGCGAACCACCGAACTGCGCCGGTTCACGAAAGCGGCGGAAGAACGCTCTGTCAGTGAACTGATCCATCAGTACCTGCTGATTCTGTCTGCCCTGAAAACCGACATGGAGCGGCTGTCACTCTCCGTGGATGTGGGTCGTGAAGCAGAAGTCTACGCGGGCAGCATTCTCGGAAGGGGTGGTTCGGAAACTGAACTCTACAAGAGCTGGGTCACCATTAGCAGTTTGCTTAGCGGTGCGGATATTACTACCCGTGAAGCTTTGCGCCCCCTGTTTGAAGGTGCGATGCGGGAAAGCTGGCGCAATGTTCTGATGGAGGCCCGTGGTGGTATTGCCGATCAGTGGCAAACGGAAGTAGCCAGTGTGTTCGACAGTCGACTGCGAAAGAAATTTCCGTTCGCCGAAAAAGGCCGCGATGCCACCCTGGATGACATGGCCGATTTTTTCCAGCCAGGCAATGGCCGTCTGTGGAGGTTTGTCGACGACAGCCTGAGTCCCTTCCTGGAGCAGACCCGCCGTGGTGGCTGGACAGAGCGCCAATGGCTGGACCAGGGGTTAGGTCTATCCAAACAGTTCATGGGTAGTCTGGCATCGGCCCAGGTGATCACCGAGAGTCTGTTTGGCCGGGGTGGTCGCCGCCCGGAAATGAGTTTCTACCTCTATCCACTGCCGGCTCGTGGTGTCAGTGAGATCATGCTGGAAAGCAATGGCCAGTCCTATCGCTATCGTAATGGTCCGCAGGAATGGCGACGGTTTACCTGGCCCGGTGACCAGAACACCTTGGGAGCCAGGGTCGCAGGAGTGTCCCGTCGTGGACAGGTCCGTGACGAGGTGAAAGTTAGCGGCCCCTGGGCGCTGTTCCGCCTGCTGAATCAGGCCTCAATTTCTCGGGAAAGCAGCTCGGAATTCGTACTGCAATGGGAGCTTAACGGGGGGCTCAGCGATCCGCTTGTAGTGCGTTATCGACTGCGTGCTGACCGTCAGGCCAATGTCTTCAGTCGGCGTGTATTGAGCAGTTTCAGCTTGCCGCATGACATGTTGCGACCCCTGCGTCCTTCCGCTGACAGTGTTCTGGAGGCGGGTTGATGTTGGGATTTCTTAAACAAGCCAAACCGGCTGCTGACAGTATGGCGGTAGTCGGCAGGCCGAAAATTGCAGCCTTTGGGAAACTGCCTATCCGCGCGGATTTCATCAAGCTCAATGTGGTAGAGCGAGAAATTCGCGAACTGGATGGCTGGGTACAGGAAGGGTATTCGCTGATCTCCCGGCGTCTGAATGGAGCCCATGGGGAACAGGCTTTCCCCGCTGCCGGCATTCATCATCTGGTGTTCTCCGCCACGGAAGAGCGCCGCCCTGTACTGGCTACTATTGGACCGGGCAGTGACCAGAGCGGGCGTTGGTACCCTTTCATCATCAGCACCGTTACCCAGATACCTTATCTGAAAGAAACCCAGGCGGCCGTGCCGGTGGTGTACCAACGATTTTATCAGCAGTCCGCTTCTGTGATCGGGCAGCGCTGGAAGACGGAACCGCTGGATATCCTGCTGGGCTGCCTGGAAACCATTGCCGGTGAATGCCATCAGGATGAGCGCTCCCAGGCGGTCAAGCAGGAGCTGGGGTTGCTGCGTGCCACCTCGGTGGACTGTATTCATGAGCTGGCCGCAGCCTACGGCGATACCGCGCTTTTTTATCAGGGTGTCTGCGACCTGCTGGCCAATGTCATGCGTCGTGGACCGGCAAGGACCGGTTGGGGGATTCGTCTGCCATTACCGGGCGGAGAACACGGGCAGGTATGTCTGGTGTTCTGGCTGCGGCTGATTGATAGCCTGCTGGGAGGCAACTGGTCAGCCAATTATTTCTGGCGCTGGGGGCAGGAAGGGGCGCAGGGGCAGTTGATCCTGTTTTTCCGCCGTGTTCCCCCCAGTTTTCTGCCTTACCTGTTTGATCCGACCCTGCGCGACGGCAATGTGCAGACCCTGTCCGACATGCTCAAGGGAACGGTGACACCGTCCCAGCGAGCCAGAGACCTGGCGGCACTGGAGCAGGGCAGTTTGCTGGATCTGCTCAGCCGCTTTGTCAGCGGAGGCCGGCTATGAGCAAGACGCAGAGCGAACTGCTGGCAATTCTGTCGCAGTGGGAAAACCGGGAAGCAGGTGAAGACCCCCGTTACAGCGATGGTTTTGCCCAGCTGCGCGGTGAAGTGGAAAAACTCAGCGGCAACGACTTCGAGCGCATCCGCGATCTCTCCCATACGGTGCTGCGCGAGCAGGCCCTGGATCTGCGGGTGCTGGCGTATACGTCACTGGCCTATGCCTACCTGTATGGGGTCAAAGGCCTGGCCGATGCACTGGCGGCTTGGTGCTGGGCGATCGAGTTTGCCTGGGAAAACTGTCATCCCGCCCGGCCCAATGCTCGCCTGGGCGCTTTTGACTGGCTGAGAAATGAGCGTTTCCCGGTTTATCTGAACAAGCATGTCTGCAACCAGGAGGATCTGGAACAGCTGGAAACCCAGCTGACACGCTTTCACAGCTTGCTGGATGACAAGATTGATGACGGCCCCCGTCTGAAAGCGATTACTGACTGGTTGGCCGAACAGAAGAAAAAACAGCCGGCCGTTACCGAGTTGGCCGCTCCTGAAGAGGACAGTGCTGATCAGTCACAAGCGGAGTCCACACCGCAGACATCGACACGGCAGCAATCCGCTACCGGCCCAGCATCACCGGTGGGCAATATAGACAACGACAAGGCAGAGCAGAAGGCCCTGCGTGAATTGCTGGCCTGGTATCGCCACGAAAAACGCTACGAACCCATGGTGCGCCTGTCTCGCTCCATGCGCTGGTCCGCACTGGCGATGCCTCCGGCGGACAAGGGCAAAACCCGCATCGCGCCACCGCGCCAAGCTTCCCTGAATACGGTGTCCTCGGCCTTGGATCGTCAGCAATGGGATGAAGCCTTGCTGGCTGCCGAACGTACTTTTCTCGAACCAGGCGGTCAGTTCTGTTTGGCGCTGCAGCACGCTGCCTTCCAGGCCGCTCAGGGTTTGGGGCTGGGCAATCTCGCGGATCTGATAAGCCGCGAATGCCGGGCCCTGCTCACCGCCCGGCGGGATCTGATCAAGTTGCAGTTCAGTGATGGCTCTCCCTTTCTGGATGGCACAGCCGCCAACTGGGTGGAATCGCTGATGACCGACGACAGCGACAGCACCGCCAGCGATGACAGCCTGTGGGGCCAGGTGGGGGTGGAAGCCGGCGCCGCTAGTCAACAGGACGGCTTGGTGGCCGGGCTCAAGGTAATCGATCAGACACCGACCCGGGGGCGAAAAGCCCGTTCCGAGCAAGACCTGCTCAAGGCCGAGTTATGTCTGGTGAACCAGCGCCATGATCTGGCGCTGCCCTTGCTGGAGGCCGTTGCGGAACGTCTGGACGACCACGGCATACCCGCCTGGGAGCCCACGTTTGCACTGCGGGTCTGGCGCCTGCTTCAGCAGGCTCTGCGCGCCCAGGATAACAACGAGCAGGTACAGATGCGTCTGGAGCAGATCGGCCAGCACATCAGCCGCACCGATATCACTGCCGCTGCAGCCATGCTGTAACGGCATTCATGTTCATGGATCGACAAGTCAACGAGGGGAATCATGTCTAAAAGCTTTCAGAATGAAGTGCCGCGGGCACGGGTCAATATCACCCTGGATCTGGAAACCGGTGGCGCCAAGAAGAAACTCGAACTGCCGCTGAAACTCCTGGTCATGGGGGACTACAGCAATGGTCAGGCGGAAGGGCGGCTCGCCGAGCGCGAGCGGGTACGTATTGATCGCAACAACATCGACGATGTGCTCAAGGACATGGCCCCCCGGGTGAAATACACGGTAGAGAACCAGCTTCGTGAAGACGGTTCCGAAATCGAAGTGGACCTGGCGTTCGACAGCTTCAAGTCATTCAAACCGGAGGCGGTGGCCCAGAGCATCCCGCAGCTCAATGACATGCTGGCCATGCGCAGCCTGCTAAAGGATTTGAAATCCAACCTGCTGGATAACAGCAAGTTCCGCCGCGAGCTGGAGCGTATCGTCAAAAATCAGCCCGAGCTGGAATCCCTGATGGGTCAGCTGGAATCCCTGGTGCCACTGGATGGCGAAAGCAACGGCGAATAAGCGCAGTGCAGCAAGGAGTGATTGCATGAGTACACAACAGACACAACAGGCCACCACCGAGTTGGAAAGTCAGGAAGAAGGCAGCATCTACGAGCGCCTGTGCAGCATGGTGGATATCAATCCGGTGGGGCAGCCACTGACCCTGCAGACCTTTCACCACAGCGAGAACCTGGCCGAAGTGCCGCTGGAGCAGCGATTGACGGCGGCGCTACAGGTCTTTCTTGACCTGGCCAGTCGCAGCGACAAGTTCGATCGTATCGACAAGACCCTGCTGGACCAGTATATCGCCCGCATCGATAGCGCCATCAGCACACAACTGGATGCTGTTATGCATCACCCGGAATTCCAGAAAGTGGAATCTGCCTGGACCTCCCTGAAGTTCCTGGTGGACCGGGCCGATCCCAAGGCCAACATCCGCGTGGAGTTGCTGGATTCCAGCAAGGAAGACCTGGCCGAGGATTTCGAGGATGTGCCGGATGTGACCCAGTCCGGGCTTTTCAACCACCTTTATATCCAGGAATACGACACTCCGGGTGGCGAGCCCATGTCCGCGGTGATTTCCAACTTCGAGTTCGATTGTTCTGCACCGGATATTTCCCTGCTCACGGAAATTTCCCGGGTGGCAGCTGCGTCTCATTGCCCCTTCCTGGGCAGTGCCGGCAGCAAGTTCTTCGGCAAGGATGCCATCGAGGAAGTACCGAAGATTCAGGATATCGGCAGCTACCTGGAAAAAGCCGAGTACACCCGTTGGCGCAGTTTTCGGGAAAGCGAAGACTCCCGTTATGTGGGCCTGGTAATGCCACGCTTCCTGCTGCGTCTTCCCTATGGGGAAAGTAATCCGGTGCGCCAGTTCAACTACCAGGAAAGCGTGGCAGGCGAAGACCACGAGAAATACCTGTGGGGCAACGCCACTTTCGCTTTCGCATCCAATATGGCGCGCAGCTTCAAACAGTACGGCTGGACAGTCAACATCCGTGGCCCGGAAGCGGGCGGCAAGCTGGAAAATCTGCCGCTGCACCATTACGACGTGGGCCGTGGAACCCAGGCCAAAATTCCTACGGAAATCCTGATTTCCGAAACCAAGGAGCTGGAATTCGCCGAGGAAGGGTTTATCCCGCTGAGCTTCTACAAGAACAGTGACTACGCCTGCTTCTTTTCAGCCAATTCCACCCAGAGACCGGCGGAATATACGACAAAAGAAGCCACCGCTAACTCACGCATAAATTCGCGTTTGCCTTACATCTTCCTGGTGTCGCGTCTGGCACATTATCTCAAGGTTCTTCAGCGCGAAAATATCGGTGCCAGTAAAAGCCGCCAGGAACTGGAAAACGAACTCAATGACTGGCTCCAGGGCCTGGTCACCAAGATGAACAATCCGGACCCGGAACTGGTGGCCAATTACCCGCTGCAGGATGGCTATGTGAAAGTGCAGAGCATTCCTGAAAACCCGGGCTACTACCGGGTGGACATGGCCGTCATGCCGCATTTCCAGATCGAAGGGGTGGATGTGCGCTTGTCACTGGTGTCTCAGCTACCGGCAGGCAAAGACGGTTGATCACTTTGGCAGGCAGAGAGTTCAGGCTCTCCCTGCCTGCATGGAACACATCCTTGAGCCGTGAGTAACAGCAATGTTGTTGCCCTGGGGGGAGGGTGTGCAGGGCTGGCATCAGCCGGCCTTTGATAAAACTGAAACTGAACAGGAGGTTTTCTTATGGCGATTCCCGCCTATATGTGGATCAAGGACGATCAGGGGAGCGAGATTGAAGGGTCTGTTTCCATTGCAGATCGGGAAGGGAGCATCGAGGTGCTGCATTTCGATCATGAGCTGCGTATACCCACCGATGGTGATACCGGTTCCCTGACCGGCACCCGCAAGCATGAGCCCTTTGTCTTCACCAAGGGTTTCGACAGTGCGTCACCGTATCTGTACAAGGCTTGCAGCAATGGTCAGACCCTGAAGGAACTGGTGCTGCGCTGGTTCCGCATCGACGATACCGGTACCGAGAAGGAATATTTCCGTCACACCCTCAAGGACGTGAAAATTACTTCCGTGAAGCCGGTGATGCACAACGTGAAGGATATCGACAAGGAAAGCTATCCGCATCTGGAAGAGGTGTCCGCGCGCTATGCAGCGATCACCTGGACCTATGTGGACGGCAACATCGAGTTCTCCGACTCCTGGACCGAAGGCCGCTAAGAGCCCGGGGGCGGATTCTGTCCGCTCCCTCCCAATCCATTTTTTGCATCACGAGGGATTATGTCTGCTGCCCTGTTCGAGATTATTCATGGCCGGTTTGCCGATGGCACACCAGTGGCGTCGCTGGAAGGCCGCGAGGCGCGCCTGCGTAGCATTCACGATCATCTACAGCGATTGCTCAATGCCCGCTATGACGTGCTGGAGCACTTGCCCGAACATGGCCTGCCGGATTTGCCGTCCCTTTATGATGCCTTGCCCTATTCAATCGACACCCTTGCTCGCCTGGTGCGCGAGACCATCGTTCGCTTTGAACCTCGCTTGCAACACATCCAGGTAACGGCGCGACGGGAGAGCTCCACGGACTGTGTAGTGCAGTTGGAAGTGACCGGTGTGGTACCGGAAGGCGGCGTGGCCCGTTTCCGTACCTATTTCCAGAGCGACGGGGGTGCCGATATCAAGGCGGGAGCAGCCAATGCGCGAGTATTTTGAATCCGAAATGCGGTTGCTGCATGAGGCCGCCGCCGATTTTGCCAAAGCCCATCCCGAGCAGGCCAGGATGCTGAACCTGGCCGAAGTCCGTGACCGTGATCCCTATGTGGAGCGTTTGCTGGAAGGAATGGCATTTATCGCTGCACAGATACGCACCCGTATTGATGACAGCGAAACGGCTATCAGTGAGCAACTGCTGGAGCAGTTATGCCCCGGCCAGTTACGCGGCTATGCCAGCCGAACGGTGATGAACTTTACTCCGGACGCCAATGCTCAGGGTGGCAAGAGCCTGCCGACTGGCAGCATGATCCGCTCCGCTCCGGTGGGGGAGGGCAGGCAGCAATGTCACTTTTCCACGTTGGCTGACTTACAGATTCTGCCATTGCAGGTCAGCGGCGTTCAGACCCGCGAAACCGGTAATGGCAGTACTGAACTGACTCTGACGTTGGCCCATGCCGGCGCCGGTAATCTGGCGGATCTGGATCTGTCTGCTCTGGACGTTTACCTGCACTGCGACCCGGCGCTGGCGCTGGCGCTGTGTCATGGCCTCAGCCGCCCGAAGGGTAAGCTGAGGTTTTCGGTGGATGGTACATCCTGTGGTGAACTGGACGCCGCAGATGTCAGCATGCCGTACCTGGAGGAGTTGTCCCATACCGGCCATCACCGCGGGCTCCCCGGTTTTTCTCTGCTGCAGGATTACTTTGCCTGGCGGGAACGGTTTTTCTTTATTCGTATTGCCGGCCTGTCGCAACTGACCTTCCCGGACAAGGGGCGTGAATGCCAGTTGCAAGTAGAGCTACCTTTGCAGCTGCCAGCAGAACATCAACTCAAGAGCGAGCATTTTCAGCTTAACTGTGTGCCGGCCATCAATCTGTACGAGCTGGATGCGGACCCCATCGATGTGGATCAGAAACGGGCGGAGTACCGTTTTCTGCCGGATCAGAAATACCCGGATACGGTGGTGCTGCATGAAATTCTTTCGTTGACTGGCCGCGATCATCGCAGTTCCCGGCTTACCGACTACCAGCCTTTCTACCGTGCCCATGATTTCAGTCAGGGTGAATACTGCTATCGCTTGACGCGCCGCGATCTGGGGTTGGCCACCCCTCAACCGTTTATCAGCCTGTCCGGTCCCGGCCTGATTCCGGCACAGACACTGTCCGCCCGTGTCAGTGTCAGTGACGGCTATTTGCCGCGCCGTTATCTGGCGGAAAACCAGATTACCCGGCCCGGTGAGGGCGTGCCGTCGTCCCTGTCAATCCGCAATATCAATCGCCCCTGTAGCTACCTGCCGTGCCCGGACAGCAGCGCCTATCGCTGGCAATTACAAGCCCTGATGCAGCTGTCCGCAGTGGGGTTGGCCAATCGCAACAGCCTGCAATCGCTGATGGGCTTGCTCGATTGGACTGACCGACAGGAAAACCAGCGTCGCCGCCAGGCCCTGCAGGAGGTGAGTGTCACGCCGGTTACCCGGATGCTCAAGGGCATGCTCTATCGGGGCGCGGTGGTAACGGTGCAGCTCAGCCAGGGTGATTTCTTGTCGCTGGACGATATCTACCTGTTCGGCTGTGTATTGCACCGTCTTCTTAGCCAGCTTGCGCCGATCAACGAGAGCGTGGAATTGCGTGTTATCGCCCAACCGAGTCAGAAGGAGTTTGTATGGGAACCTCAGGTGGGTTGCGCGGCGCAGATGTAATGCAGGGGCTGTTGCGAGCGCCCCAGCAGTTTGATTTTTCCCAGGCCATGGAGTTGCTGGAAGCCAGTGATCCGCAGGGGGCAGTGTTTGGTCAGGGACTGGAAAAAAGAGTGCGCCTGTTGCCGGATGACAACCTGGTCTTTCCGGCTTCCGATATCCGTGGCTGCCAGCAACAGTCTCCACAGTTGACCTTGTTGATGGGCTTTTTCGGTTTGTATGGCGTTGATGCTCCGGTGCCCCATTATCTGCTCGACCGGACAACCGCCGAGGATGACGATGCGACACGCATGCGCGACTTCCTCAATATTTTCAATCCACGCTTCTATGCCCTGTTATATCGGGCCATGCAGATTTCCCGACCGGCGGCGGGGCGTTTACCCGCTGCTTTCCGTGGCAGTGCAGATGCGCTGTCTGGCCGGCTTGGCGTAAGCAATGACCAACAAAGTGAGATTGACAAGGACAGACGCTATTTCCCGGTAACGAAAATTCGCAGTGCCGGTGGCTTGCAAACCCTGCTGCAGGATCGTATGCCCGGCATCGGCGTGGAAGTTCAGGACCGGCAGCCCGCCTGGCAAGCCCTCGGCGAAGGCTGTGTGCTGGGCCGCAACGACTGCGCCCTGGGGGATAACGCCTTCCTCGGTGGTCAGGCCTATATGGCCAACGGCAATGTGTCCGTCCGCCTGGGACCGGTGGATTCCCGCGCCGCACAACAATTACTGCCCGGCCACAGCCAGGGCGACAACCTGAGACAACAACTGGATGACTACCTGCAAGGGCAGGTGGGGGCCGAGCTGCAAATCCGCGTGTGCCCCTCGCGGCGGCGCAGCGTGGGGCTGGGCACCGATGAACAGCGTCTGGGCTGGTCTGCCTGGCTGGGTGAGCGCCTGCAACAGGAATATGTCATCCGCGTGGCACCGGAAACGGCGCGCAGTAACGGGAACTAACCCATGGAGGGGAACATGCAAGGTCAAACCATCCGCCGGCTGGTGGAAAAACTCAATGATACCTGTGCCCGCGCACTGGAACAGGCGGCGGTATTCGCCGCCGCACGCAGCGATTACGAAGTGCGCATCGAGCATGTGCTGATCAAACTTCTTGAAAGTGACCTGCGTAACGACCTGCAACTGGCATTGGTCCACAGCGACATCAGTGCCGACCAGGTGTTCGAATCGCAGATGCAGGCGTTGTCTCGGTTGCGTACCTCCAACCCGGAAAAGCCGGTGTTTTCTGCCCGTCTGGTGCAATGGCTGGAACAGGCCTGGCTGGCTTCCAGCCTATATTACCAGGGTGACACCATTCGCAGTATCAGTCTTCTGGATGCCTTGCTGGAGTTGCTGCCGCGCCTGGGTGACAACGCTTTTGCCTTACTGGAATCCATGTCTCTGGCGCAACTGCGCGAGCACTTTGCAACCTGGACGAAAGCTTCCGTAGAGCAGCCACGCGGTGCCACGGATGTTGCCGCTGAACCGGGCAATGTCGGCACTGCATCTCGCCCGGCAGGTGAAGAAGCGTTAAGCCAGTTCTGCCAGGATTTCACTGCCGAGGCCCGTGAAGGGCGTCTTGATCCGGTGGTTGGTCGGGGTGACGAAATCCGTATGGCGATCGATATCCTCTGCCGCCGTCGCAAGAACAATCCGATCCTGGTGGGTGAGCCCGGGGTGGGTAAAACCGCCGTGGTGGAAGGTCTGGCCCAGCAAATCATCAACGGTGAAGTACCCGAGGCACTAAAAGATGTGCGCTTATTGGGGCTGGATCTGGGCCAGTTGCAGGCCGGGGCCAGCGTCAAAGGGGAATTCGAGCGTCGCCTGAAACAGGTGATCAGCGAAATCCAGCATTCACCCACTCCGGTGATCCTCTTTATTGATGAGGCCCACACCCTTATCGGTGCCGGCGGCGACGCCGGCCAGAACGATGCCGCCAACCTGCTCAAGCCGGCTCTGGCCCGGGGCGGCATGCGCACCATCGCTGCCACCACCTGGGCGGAGTACAAGCGCTACTTCGAACGGGATGCGGCCCTGGACCGCCGCTTTCAGCGGGTTCCGGTAGACGAACCGGATAGCGAGCGGGCGCTGCTGATGCTCAGTGGTCTGAAGAGCAAGTTTGCCGATCACCATGGCGTGCATCTGACAGACGAAGCCCTGTCTGCTGCGGTCACCTTGTCCCAGCGCTATATCACCGGTCGCCAGTTGCCGGACAAGGCCATTGATGTGCTCGATACGGCCGCTGCCCGGGTACGACTCAGCCAGGCCAGCCAGCCCCGGGGGCTGTCACAGGGCGCCGAGCGTCTGCGTTATCTGGAGCAACGGCTGACCGCCCTGCAGCAGGATCAGGCTCACGGGCTGCCTGCCGATGAACGTCTGCGCCAACAATTGACGGCAGAGCAGGATCAGGTGGCCGCCGAAATGGAAACCACCGAACAGCGCTGGCAGCAGGAACAGGCCTCCGTGGCCGCTCTGGATGGCAGTCGCGAAAAGCGCGAGACGCTGCATGCGGTGCAGGCCGGTGAGCCCATGATCCACCCGGAAGTGAATGCAGCCACGGTAGCGTCGGTCATCGCGGACTGGACCGGGGTACCGCTCGGGCGCATGCAGCGTGATGAAGTGTCGGTGCTGCGTGATCTGGAGCAGCGTCTGTCGCAGCGGGTGGTGGGTCAGGATGGCGGGCTGAGCATGCTGGCGCGAACCCTGCGCGCCGCCAAGGCCGGGCTGCGAAAAAACGAAGGGCCTTTGGGGGTCTTCCTGCTTGCCGGCCCCAGCGGTGTGGGCAAAACCGAAACGGCCCGCGCCCTGGCCGACGAGCTGTTCGGCGGTGAGCGATTCCTGGTCAGTATCAACATGAGCGAATACCAGGAAGCCCATACTGTCTCCCAGCTCAAGGGCAGCCCGCCGGGGTATGTGGGGTTCGGCGAAGGCGGCGTGCTCACCGAAGCGGTGCGCCAGCGCCCGTACTCGGTGGTCCTGCTGGATGAGGTGGAAAAAGCCCACCCGGATGTGATGAACCTGTTCTATCAGGTGTTTGACCGCGGTGTATTGCGCGATGGGGAAGGGCGGGAAATTGATTTCCGTAACACCGTTATTCTGATGACCTCTAACCTGGGCAGCGACACCCTGCAACAGCAGGCGTTGCCACCGGAAGAAGAACCGGCGCAGGCACAGGACGATCATGCCGATAATAACGATAACGACGATGAAGAGAAGAACCCCTGGCAGGCACCAACCGATGCACAGCTGATCAGTGCCATCGAGCCGGATTTGCGCCGCCATTTCGCTGCAGCTTTGCTCGCTCGTATGCAGGCGATCCCTTTCCGGCCTCTGGATCAGGACATGCTCAATGCGGTGGTGGCCATGCGCCTGGATGCGGTAGCCCAGCGGTTGATGCAGGCCCACGGCATTACCTTCCGGGTGGACCAGAAAGTCATGGAACAACTGTCGCAACAATGCCAGGTGGCCGAGAGCGGTGCCCGCCAGGTGGAATCCGTCATCGAGCAGCAACTGATGCCGGGCCTGGCCCAGCAACTGCTGGGCTACATGGCCGACGACGACATGCCCGACATTCTGACCCTGGAACTGGATGAGCAGGGGCAGATCACGGCCGTCTTCGCTGACCAGCCGGTGCCGGAATCCCTGAGCGCCTGACGATAACCACAACAAAACAAGGACAGTTCCATGGGTATCGACAAGTATCTGGACCGCGCCAAAGACCTGATTGGTGACGCAGGGATTCCCTCATCGGGGAAGTCGGCACTGTCCGGCTCGGGCCTGCCTTCTGTAGATGGTGGCGGTTTGCTCAATGGCAATATGTTGTCCGGGTTGGCTAACGGGGACGTTTCTCTGGACAGCCTGAAAGCCTCTGTTATGCAGCAGCTGGAGCAGGTCGCCGGCGGTGCCATGCAGCAATTGATGGACGCCCCCAAGTGTCGTTTCTTTATTGATGTGGCGGGTATGGGCGACGAGGCCCTGGCCGTGGAGTGTTTTGCCTCGCAGGATCTGGCGCTGTCTTCCCTGGGGCGTATGCAGGTGGATGTGTTGGCGCGTATCGAGCCGTCGCTAGGCTCCCTGCCCGGGGAAGCGGCCACCCTGCGAGTGGAAGGAAGCGGAGGTCAACAACAGTACTTTGCCTTCATGGTGGAGGCGGTGGAGGAGCTTAGCCCCAGCCCGGAAGGTGCCCGCCTGCGCCTGCATCTGGTGTCGCCGCTGTTTACGCTGGCGCTGAATCGTCACAACCGGGTCTTTCTCAACAAGACCGTGCAGGAAATTATTGAACAGGTGCTGGAAGAAGCGAGCTTCAACGCCGATGACATCACCATCGAGTTCAGCCAGCCCCAACCTGCGCGGGCCATGACCGTCCAGTATGAAGAAAGCGACCTGGATTTTCTGGAACGGCTGCTTGCCCGTGACGGCGCCTTTTACGCCGTGGTCCATGGCGACAGCGGCCCACACTTCTACTTTCAAGATGACAGCGCGGCCCTGCAGGAAAACCTTGGCAGCGCCATGCTGGAGTTTCATGCAGAAAGTGGCCAGGCAGCCGGCAGTGAGCGCGTGTTTCAGGTTACCCGAACGATTCGCTGGCGCAGCGGTACTTTCAATGTTTATGACCATAACCCGGATACTCCGGATAACCCGCCCCAGGGCTATGCCGAAGGACTGGGCGGTCGGGGCGACCAGTGTCATTGGGGCGTTAACGCCGTGGACGTGGAGCAGGGCAATGCCATGGCACGCGTTCGCTGCGAAGTAGAAGACGTACAGCGGCAGACGGTGATCGCGCGGGCTGACACTGGCCAGTTCGTACCCGGCATGAAGCTGATCCTCGCGGGCCACCCCAGCCACGACGGCGAATGGCTGGTGGCGGCGGTGACCATTCAGGGCGATCAGCGTGTGGGCCACGCCTTCGGTCAGAACAGTGACCGTCCCGGCCTGCAAAGTGAATTGACCCTGGTGCCGGTATCCATCCCCTGGCGCAGCGCAGCGTCCTGGCAGCGGGCACCGGTTCACGGCAGCTTTTCTGCCGTGGTGGAGGGGGATGGCAGCGATTATGCCTACCTGGATGATCAGGGCCGTTACCGTATCCGTCTTCCCTTTGATCTCAGCGATTCACCGCAGGGGGAAGCCAGCCCGCCGGTACGCCTGATGCAACCCTACGGTGGCCCGGACAGTGGCATGCACCTACCCCTGCATGGCGGTACCGAAGTGTTGCTCAGTTGCGTCAACGGCGATATCGACCGTCCCATTATCCTTGGGGCTCTCAGTAACCCGGCCACGCCGGGGCCGGTCACCGCGTCCAACGCCAGTCAGCATATCCTGCGCACCCGCGGTGGTAACGAATTGCTGATGGAAGACCGGGCTGGCGAAGAACGCATTGAACTGTTCACCCATGAACGAAAAAACCGTTTGAGCCTGGATGCCCGGCAAGACGCCCATCAGGCAACCCTGGAAAGCGTGGAAGGGGATATGGCACTGCGTGCCGGTGGCAACATGACCACCGAAGTGGGCGGCTCACAGAATACCCAGATTGGCGAAGATCAGACAGTGACCGTGGCCCGCCATCTCAAGTTGATGACCCAGGAAGGCGAGGTGGAGCTACAAGCTGGCTCGGACCTGCTGTTCAAGGCCGGCGACAATCTTCGCATGGCAACGGACAAGGGCGACATGACCCTGCATGCCGGCAAGGACCTGATTGCGAAAGCCGAAGCCAACTTCTCCATGGATGTGGTGTCCGGTGACGCAACAGTGGTGGTGGATAACGGCAAGCTGGGCATTGATGTACAGGGTGCCATCACGATTCGGGGTTCAGGCAGTGCGCCCATTCGGCTCAGTCAGGACGGCGGCACCATCGAAATCACTCCCGGAGGGGATCTGATTATTGACGGCCCCAATGTGGAAATCTCCGGTGGCTCCATCAAGGTGGATGGCCAGATGGTAGGCAGTAACTAAAACCTTCACCCGGAACAAAAGCAGGGTGGGTTAGCCGCAGGCGTAACCCACCACCCCAGGATCGACGTAATACGCATAACCAAGCAATCAGGGAAGGCTGCGATGGGTTGGCTGGATAATATCGAAGGCAAACTGGACGACGCTCTGGATGACGTCAAAGAAGAAATCGGTGAACGTCTGGAGCAGGCCGGTGCGTCATTGTTTGGCAACGATAATGAAGGCCTCGGCGGGGGTGAAATTACCCTCACCGTCGATGGGCTGCCATTGGAGCCCTACGCCCTGACTGCGAATTCTTCCCTCAGCCAGATCAGCGAATACCGGTTTTACTGTGCGGTTGCCGTGGGCGTGGAAGCGGGCAGTTTTCTGGATAAACCTGCGCAGTGGAGCTGCACCAGTGCGGATGGCCTGAGCCGGGATTATGCCGGCAAGGTGACTCGTATTGATCAGGGGCGGATCCTGCCTGATGGTCAGGAGGAGTGGGTGCTCACCGTCGCCTCCGGACTTGCAGCGCTGCGACAGCAATCCCGCTATCGCATCGTTCATCGCCGCACCGTCATCGAACTGGCGGAAGAGCTACTGCAGGAATATGGCCTTACGGTAGACAATCGCACCCATGAACACTATCCGGCCATGGACTGGACGGCGCAGGTAGGAGAAACCGACCTGCAGTTCCTGCAGCGCCTCCTGGCCCGGGATGGCATCTGGTTCTATTCCACCTTGGCAGAGCAGGGCGAGGTCATCGTCCTGGCCGACGACCAGCACGGCGCCAGCCGTGCAGACCGTGGTGAGCTGGCGGTTACCGCAGAAACCGGCGGGAGTCGCAGTGTGGCTGGCCATGCCATGGTTGCATTGCGCCAGTCACGTCGATATTACCGCTGGCAGCCCGACCGCAGCCGGGTTCATCAGCAAGTGTGCCCATCGGAAGCCGCCGCCCTGACACAGGAAAGTCAGTCATCGGTAGGCAAGGTGGCAACCCAGCAAACCTTTTTCCAGTCTGGTAGCGGTGATGCCAATGCCAGTCTGACGCAAGCTCGTCTGGAGCAGGAAAGGCAGCAATGCCGGTCCCATACCATTCTGGCATCCGGTGCCGTTGGGGACTTGCAAGTTGGCCAGTGGCTTCCCGTTGCAGGGCATGGCCCTTGCCTGGTCACCCGTGCTGCGCTGACGTTCTCCTCCCCCAGAAACTACCAGGGTAACAGTCCCAATGGATTTACCTGGGAGGCTGAACTACTACCGTTAGCGCAGCCCTTTCGCCCGGCGTTGCCTGCTCAAATCTCGCTCCCTCTGGTTTTCCCGGCACGGGTCGAAGCTGGCGGCCCCTATAGTCATGTGGATGGCGTGGCCAACCGCAAAGCCCGCATTGATTTTGACGATGGCGACCAGCCCCTTACCGAATCCAGCCCACCCCTGCGCCAGCTACAGCCCCACGGCAGCTTACCCGGCAAAGACGGGCAAGCTACAGGTTGGGACTGGCCGCTGAGAAACGGTGCTGAAGTGCTGTTGACCTGCCTGAACAACGACCCGGACAAGCCGTTGATACTGGGCTATGCACCCGCAGCATCCCAACCGGGCCCGGTGAGTAACCGAAACGCGTCGGAAAATCGTATCCTTACCCCGGCCGGCCATTTGTTGAATCTCAATGACAGAAAAGAGGCACAGGCAATTACCCTCAACACCCCGGATGGCCAATGTCTCCTGGACCTGAACGCCAACAGCGAAAGCCCGCTGATGACTCTCGCCTGTGAGCAAGGGGCATTAGTGATGCGCGCAGGCCAACATCAGAATATTGACGTCGGGAGAAACAGCCAGATCCGAATCGGCAGCGACAGCACAACGCAAGTCCTGAACCGCTCTGTGACCCACACCGATTCCGGTGTGATTCACCACCAGTCCCAGACTAATACCCATCTAACCGCCACCGACAATGCCGCCCTGGAATCCGGCCAAAACCTGGAATTGTACAGCGCTGTTAACAGCCAGCTTAGGGTGCAGGGAAGCGCAACCATTACGGCCAGGAAAGGCCTGGCCAGCAAGGTCGGTGGCAACCTGCACCTGCAAGCGACCGACGCCATCGACATCCGTGGCGATGGCAGCGGAGATCTCACCCTGCATCAGGGTGGTGGCGGCATCACCATTAAAGCGAATGGCACGGTGCGCCTGTTTGGCAATACGGTGACGCTGAAGGGGAAAAGTGGCGTCACTTTTAACGGTAACAAGGAATACAGTGTCCCGGCTGGCGTAAAGGCGGACAGCCCAATGCCTGAAGTGCCGAAGGCGCCAGAAGCGATTGTTGCGATAGAGGCAGAGGCACAATCAGTTTCACAGGGCGATTTAGTGGAGCTGTGTTATGTCCCCGCCGAACAATGCTTTTACGGACTCACTGCTGAAGAAATGGAACAGCTGGACGAAGAAGAGCGAATCCTGGCTAAACCGATGCAGTCATTGCTACAGGCCAAGCAAAGCAGAGATAAAGATGCCATTGCCAGTGCCCAGGACAAGGTGGCGGAAGAAATAAAACCCGTCATCAATGGTGCAAGTGTCGATGGCTTGACCGAGATCGTTCGCCTACGGGGCAAGAAGTATACCTATGTCCGTTCAGACAAGATGAAAAACCATGTTCGTTCTTACAAGTTGGACGCGGACGACCGAAAACGCCGGGCATTACGGGATAAAGACGGCAACTATGACCTTGAGAAAGTTAAAAAGCAGTTGAGCCAAGTGACGGGTAAGGTGACTTGGGGGCTGGGAAAAGCCGAGACCAGCGGTGCCTTTACCGAATGGGCGCGAAGCATCAATAAAAACGCCAAGGCAGGGACCGACAATCTGGACGACCCGTTGCGCACCTATGATGCCACTGCCCAAGCGCAATTGATGCGCTACTATGCCGGCGCGTCCGGCGCCATCAATTTCAATCCACAGAAAGGCCAGTTCGGTATTGAAGGGCAGGTGTCCGGGAGTCTGGCGCTGGCAGAAGGCAAGGTGACTGCCAACGGCTATTTCCCCCATGCCGACGGCCATCATATTGTCTTTGATCACGAAGATGCCAAAGACGGCAAACCCGTGCAGCTTGGCAAGGTTCGCGCCCACTTCGAGATGAGTCTGGCCGGCTTCGCCGGGGCCAGCGCCATGGCCTGCGGAAAACTGGAATTCCAGCACAGGGGCGGCGGACTGATGTTCAAGGGGGCCGACGCCGGTGGTAGGCTCAGCGGTGAAGTATTCGCTGGAGCCAAGGTGGAATGCCAAGCCAAGGGCGCACTGGAATGGGCCAACCCGGATGAGGATTATCAGTTCAAACTGATCGCGGATGTGGGGTATGGCTTGGCTGGGCAAGCGGGTATCGGTGCAGCCGGAGGGTTCACTCTCAGCTATGAAGATGGCCGTTTTATGCTGCGTGCCAAAGCGGGTATTGTTTGTGGTATTGGTGCCAAGGGGGAGCTGAGTTACACGGTCCAGGTAGATCATATTGCCACCTTCGTGGCCTTCTCTTACCACTCCCTGCGGGATGCTGACTACAGCACTGGCATGATCATGGAGGAGGCCGCCGAAGAGGCGCTGATGGCGCTGATGTATTACGTGCTGTGGAGAGGGGAAAATACGGTAGCGGAGATAAAAGAAACCTATCAGATAATGACCATGGTTCTTCTTAACTGGAGAAATGAAGCTTCCGGGATTTTGCCCAAAGCCCGAGATATTCTGGATACGCTCAATGATTCCCCTTGGTTCCGTTATTCCCCATCGGGCCTGCTGATCCGGCTGATGGAAAGCTTTATGAGTCTGGGCGATGAAGCCCGCTTCAACGGTGACGTCAACATGCAGAATAAAGTAGACAAAGGCTTAGCCGCTATTGGGCATCATAGCCAAGGTGAAAATGAGTGGCAGACCATCGTTCGTGGTGTCGCTGCCCGCACCAACAGCACGCCCGAAGGGGTGGAAACTCGGCTGGCCCAGCTCCGGCTCCCGCGTACCAACCAAATGCTGGCCCGGCGCCGGCAAATGCTACCGGCCATTGCCCAGGCCGACCAACCCTTACGCACACAGGAGATAGCATGAAGTGCTCGCTGATGGCCGTGCTGACGGCGTTACCGCTTGGCGCCTGCGCTGATGCCGGTGAACCCAAGACTGAAGTGACAGTCAATGAAGCGCTACCGGAAGAGGTGCAAACGGTATTGCGTCGTTCCGTCGAAAATCTGGTTTTTGTGGAGGGGGGGGGCTTTCAGATGGGTGATGTTGGCGCCTACATTACTAATAAAAGCCTCAATGAGGGGGCATTAGGCTCTTATGAATTTGTTGATAAAAACCACCCCGATGCCATGTGGATGCCTTGGGTATTTCAGGCTGCAGGAGAAAAACGCACTGCAGAACCCGTCCACAAAGTCACCCTGTCCAGCTATTCCATGGGGAAGTATGAGGTGACGTTTGAAGAGTTTGATGTTTATGCCCAAGCTACAGGAAGTCCAGTGCTGGCTGAAGGTATGCTAGGGAAAAGAAGCCGAAAACCAAGAAAACCGGCTCATCTAATGACATGGCAGCAAGCCCGCGATTACTGCCTTTGGCTGGGAGAAAATACGGGTCTGAATATGGACCTCCCCACAGAAGCCCAATGGGAATATGCCGCACGTAGCCGTGGTAAAAAGGTCGCATATGGCACGGATACCGGCATGCCAAAAAAGGGAGCCAATATAGGGCTTGGTCTTGGTGTGGGAAAAGTCGGATCTTATCCTCCGAACCCTCTCGGTTTGTACGACATGAGTGCTAATGCTAAAGAATGGATGCTGGATTGGTTCGCCCCGGATTATTATGCCAATTCCCCCGAAGTCGACCCACAGGGGCCAGAAAGCGGCACGGAGAAATCAGTTCGAAGTGGCAAGGTGGTTTTGCAGCGTTACCACGAACCACCAAAAGCCGCCCCCAGAATTATCAAGGAATTTGGCTATGAAGGGCATCCCTATGTCGGCTTTCGCTGCGTGGTTAATGAAGACAAGCCTATTATCCTGAAATAATTCTCTGTGAAGGAAACATAATAGCGCTTCGAGTCACGTTAGCTTTTCCCGCCACACTGGAATGCAGTGAAACCTATGAATGGGGTAGAACCCTTAATCGTTTTTGTGAATTATAAGAAATCAGAAATAATCGGGGACACCCATTAATTGGGAAAGCTCTTACAAAGTCGGTCGCTTTAAGCTGATATCGGGCTGGTCATTTGGTCAGTATTATCCAAGCATGGAAAAGCAAGGAGGCTGACCATGGCCCGAGCGCGCTATACCCAGGTATCCCTGGATTCCACGTCTTACTATCACTGCATTTGTCGCTGTGTGCGGCGGGCTTTTCTTTGCGGTCACGATCACTATTTTGGTCAGGACTATGAGCATCGCCGCCAATTGGTGGTGGGTCGCCTGGCCGTGTTGGCAGAGGTGTTCGCCATTGATCTCTGTGCCTATGCGGTGATGTCCAATCACTACCATCTTGTGGTTCGTATCAATCAAAAAAGAGGCGTTGGGCTGGTCTGACCGGGAGGTCGCAGAGAGATAGATGTATTTGTTCTCTGGTCCCCTGCTGGTTAAGCGTTGGCTGAAAGATGAGACCAAGGCTGCGGAGGGTATCAAGGCACAGGAAATCGTGGATACGTGGCGTGAGCGGCTCTATGACCTCGGGTGGTTCATGAAGTGCCTGAATGAGCACCTTGCCCGGAAAGCCAACGAAGAGGACTGCTGCAAGGGCCGCTTCTGGGAGAACCGTTACAAGTGCCAGGCATTGCTGGATGAAAAGGCGGTGCTGTAGTGCATGGCCTATGTGGATCTCAATCCCGTTCGGGCCGCTATCGCTGAGACCCCGGAAGCATCGGATTACACCTCAATTCAGCAGCGATCTAATGCAGTTAGGCGCTGCGATGAAAAGCCAAGACCCTCTCTTCTTCCATTGGGGGATGCTGGAAACGCAGACGCTGCCGAAGACGACACAGTATGCCGATTCAGATTGATGGATTATCTGGAATTAGTAGACAGCACCGGGCGTGCAGTTCGTGATGACAAGAGAGGGGCCATTTCAACACAGTCGGCGAGAGTGTTGGATCGGCTGGCGATAGATAAAACCAGCTTGGCTGGCACACATGAAGCCAAGAAAACGTCGGCAGCCGATAGCTATAGGGTCGCTAGATAGAATCAAAGAATACGCGCAAAACACCGGACGAAAATGGGTGGCAGGACAAAGTCTGGTGGGGTGTAAGTTATGATTTTGGTCGATTGAATTTATGCGTGTACCGGCTTTCGTCTTGCCCGGCTATACCCCACAGATGAGCAAGGTGATAATTAATCAGGGGCAGTTTTTGGGTATGGGATATGAAGAGATTGAGCCCAAAGTGGTGCATGAAAACGGCAGTGGCTATGTTGACTTTGCAGTAAATAACCTGATGGGAAGTGCTGCCGTGGAATACTGGCCGGACTACATTGGTGACCCAAGCTTGAAAATGACTGTCAATGAGTGGTTTTTGTAATGACGAAAGATAAAGCGTATTACCAGGACAAGATCTGGGAAAAAACGGACGATATGGCCTGGATGCCTTTGCCAGGCCCTGAATGGGCGCTAACGCCGGACTGGGCGGTTTTTTACGATGATCTATCCAACCGGGAACAGTTCAACGAGCGTTTTATCGAAAGCCGTGTCGCAATTGGTGGAATGGCGTCAGCCTTAAAGTTATTTTCCTTCATGTTTTTTTTTCTCGTTGTGTCTTTTACATGGGGAGGGATTAGTGGCGATATAGATTTTAGTGATATATGGATGGTCGTTATAGCTGTTGTTTCGGTATTGACGTTAGGCCTGTTTTTTGTGATTTCCTTAACTAACTCCAAGCCAGCCCCTGTTCGGTTTAACCGGCAGGCGCAACTGGTTCATGTGACAACCCTCCCAAAACGGGAGGTAATAACGGTTCCATGGAGGGAGGTTCAACCTTTCATCCATTTTAGTCGGGATACATCCGGTTGGCATAATTTGAAGCTGCTATTTCCGGTGATAAAACCGGATAAAAAGAAAAATAACAAGGAGCCTTTGGAGGTGCCTGGTGCTTTTGCAAGCGTAGATTGGGTTCAAGTCGGAACAGCGCTGAAACGCTGGGAATTTATTCGAGCCTACATGGAAGGCGGCTTGGAAAATATCAATATTGCCAATGGGGATAAGAATGCAAAACTGGAAAAGCCCAGCGGTTTTTCTAGCGACTATTCACGTAAGAAGTTCTTGGACCATGCCTGGGAGTTTACGGAGAAGGTACTGATATTTCCCTTTTATTTTGAAAATATGCTGAAAAGGCGTGAAGCCAACTTCCGCTGGCCGGAAGAGGTAGAACGGCTTTGTGCGCCGGGAGCGGATTTATCTGATCTTGATACTCGGCCGATCCGTTCCCACAAGAACACCTACTATATCATTGATAAAAGCAAAGGCCTTGTCTGGGGAACACCTGAAGAAATTAAAGCTCAAATAAATAGGGGATAGCCAAGAAAATAATGGGCTTGCCCATGCTCCATTTCCTTCAATCTAAACCCTGAATTTATGCGTTCTGAGATGATCACCCTACCCCAGCATCGTGATGTGCCAATATTGAAGCTCTAAACCTTTCAATTGGTAGGGAGATCATCTCAGAACGCAAGATTTGGAGACCCTCTTACACTGTATTTGTATCTGCCGCTGCGTACGACGGGCCTTTCTTTGTGGCAAGGATCACTGTTCAGGCCAGGATTATGATCATCGCCGCCAGTGGCTGGTGGACCGCTTAACAGTCTTGGCGGAAGTCTTTCAATCGATTCTTGAGGTTGCGCGGTGATGTTCAATCACTACCATCGGGTTCTCCGACTCAATCAGAAAAGACGCGATCCTGGAATGATGAAGAGATGGCAAGATACTGGGTGCAGCAAACGATAACCCCACAATTGCATTCTCTTCCCCATCCGGCATAGTCGTAGTCATCACAACAAACAGGGTGAAGACGATGGCTCTCGATTATGCGCTGCTTGATGTATTTGCCGATGCTCCATTTCAGGGCACACAGATTCCTGTGGTGAAGCTGGAGGGTGTGGACACTAGCGATGCCAGCAAGATGGCGATTGCCAGTGAGTTTCAGCAGACGGAAACGGTGTTTATCGAGCCGGGTAAAGACATGCCGGTGAGTGTTTTCAATGGTAAAGGACAGCAGCTGTTTGGTGCCCATACCATTCTGGCGGCGTCTTTTGTGGCCCATGAGATGGGGCTTGCCAAGGATGAAGGGGCTTTTGCGTCGTTTCTTTTCAGGCAGAATCAGCAGTTGATCGAAAGCTTTATTGATACTGGAAACAGTACATCAGGCTCGATCCAGTTTGCTCGGGTGCTGACGCCCACTATTGATCGCTATACCCCGGAAATTCCCCGCCTGGCCGCGGCACTGAATATTGATGAGAAGCATATCTCGTTCAGTAAGTACAAGCCCATGGTGGTCAGTGTGGATACGCCTACGTTGATCATTCCGGTTACCAAACCCGAGCATGTGTTGGCGGCGGGTTTGAATGCGGAGCGGTGGGCCGATCTGTTTGGTGGTGTCTATACCTCGGAATTGTTCCTGTTTGCACCCGGGACTATTACTGGCAGTTCGGAATTTCATGGGCGCTTGCTGAACCCGAACCTTCCTCGGGATGTATTTCCGCCCATCGGTAATGTGATGCCGGAATTTATTGCTTATCTGGCGGAGCAGCAGGATACCGCTGCGGGGACGCACACTCTGTCTATTGATCGCGGAAGCCCTGATACCAGAAAGAGTATTCTGCATGCGGAGTTCGACAAGAAGCCGGGCAAGGAAGTGAAGTGCCGCATCGGCGGTAACGTGATCAAGATGGGGGTAGGCGAGCTGCTTTACAGCTGATTTAGTGACCTGCTATTTATCGTTTGTTGGACTGGTTCTTCAGATAAACAATAAATGCCACCACGGCAATGCCGCAGAGAAACAACACGAAAGCGGTAATTAATTGTTCCAGTGTCATGGTGCAGCCCTCCTGTCTGTTATGTCGACATTATCACGGCACCGGCGCCTTTACCGAATAGGCGCCGGTTTCGTGATTTGCATCAATCTTTTCCGACAAATTCGTCCCTCCTGACCGCTCTAATCAATGCCACAGAGTAACTGCTCCGTCCTGTCCCAGCCCAGGCAGCCATCGGTGATGGAGAGGCCGTATTGCAGGGGTTTCTGCAGTGGCTGTTTGCCGTCTTGCAGGTGACTTTCCAGCATCACGCCGGCGATAGGGTTTTCGCCTCTGGCACGCTGTTGAAGCAGATCATGGAGTACCTCTGGCTGTCTCAGTGGGTCTTTGCCGCTGTTGGCATGGCTGCAATCCACGATCAGTCGGTGGTTGCGACCTTTGGCTTGCAGGGCGCCCACGGCTTGGCGAATGCTGTCGGCATCGTAGTTGGGGCCATGGTGGCCACCGCGCAGTACCAGATGGGTGTCCGGGTTGCCGGCGGTTTGTAGCAGCGCACTATGCCCATTGTCGTCGATGCCAAGGTGCGTGTGTGGATGCTCGGCGGCGCCCATGGCGTCACTGGCCACGTCGATACTGCCGTCGGTGCCGTTCTTGAAGCCCACTGGTATGGGCAGGCCGCTGACCATTTCCCGGTGGATCTGGGATTCGGTGGTGCGGGCGCCGATGGCAGCCCAGCTGAGCAGGTCGCCCAGGTAGTCGGCAGCCATGGGATGCAGTAGCTCGGTGGCAAGCGGGAGGCCCAGCCGGGCCAGGTCCAGCAACAGGTGGCGAGACACGTTCAGGCCGGTGGCGATATCGTTGCTGCCATCCAGGTGCGGGTCGTAGAGCATGCCTTTCCAGCCCACGGTGGTGCGGGGCTTTTCCACGTAGGCGCGCATTACCAGGAAGAGCTTGTCGTCCAGCTGACGGGACAGTTCGCTCAGACGATGGCCGTATTCCAGCGCTGCTTTCGGGTCGTGAAGCGAGCAGGGGCCAGTAATAACAAGCAGGCGGTCATCGGTGCCGTTGAGAATATCGCGTACTGTCTGTCGATGTGCCTGAATCTGTGCTGCCAGCCGGGCGTCCACCGGCAGGCGCTCACGCATTGCGCTGGGGGAGGGCAGTGGTAAGCTGCGGCGCGAATTGATGTCGGAGGGGCTAGCGATGTTGCTCTGTGTCTGTTGCATGGTCGTTCCTTAACGTTCTGTGCGCAATTATCGTCGCGCGTGATTCGATCGTAGTGTTCGCTGGAGCGGGCGTTGCCACTGGCTAAATCGCGATTCTTTGTGGTGCTGGCTATATCGATACATGCTGTTTGTCCTCTGCGGTGCTGTTGTTTGGGCAATAAAAAACCCCGGGCGGGATACCGACCGGGGTTTTCATGATTCGGCAGGCGTCCCGTAGCGGGCGCGCCTGGGTAACGGTCAGGCGCGCGAGCGGCTAAACCAATACCCATAACAGAAGGCAGCGGGCACAACCGTGCCGACCGGCTTGCGGTCTGCATTGATGCTGTGATTGTGCAGGGCTGCTTTCATGGTGAAATCTCTTTGAATTCAGTTCTCAAGCCTAGCGATGGCGCCGGCCAGAAGCAAGAGGGCGGGCCTCTCTCCTTGATAGGTGGTCAATATGCCGGGTCGGCATGACAGGATCGTGACAGGACAAGGCAAAAAAATGCCCACCGAAGTGGGCAAGGAAGGTGGAGACAATCAAGGAGAAAACAGGATCAGAAGATATCGGCCTTGCCGATGGCGTTGGTGATGACCTGGGCAAAGTGGTCTGCCCCTTTTTCCAGGCCCTTGAAACCGCCGGTGTTGAAGCTGACGGTGTTGCCCTGCCAGATAATCGCTTGCTGGTCCACGTCCCACAGGTCCAGCCGGACCTCGTAGATGTCCTCATTCACGAAGAAGTCTTCACTGTACACCTGAGGGCGCATGGTCATGGTCCCGGCGACAGGTACCGCGGCGCCGGGATCACCTTTTACTTCCAGGGTTTCGCTGCGCTGTTCTTCCAGGTGAATGGCCAGGGCGCTGTCGAAGCCGTTTTCCTTCATGCGTTCTGCCAGATAGTCACGGCTTTTGCCCTCGATGCCTTTGTCACCAAAGACCGTATGGGCGGCGGTGGCCTTGATGCCCCGTTCGGCAAACTTGGCGACGATGGCATTTTCCAGGTGACCACGCAGTTCATGGGCTGCCAGAACGCCAACCACCACTGATTGATAAGGCCCTTTGGGATCTTTCTCCACCCCGGTCTGGGTACTGACCACGCGGGTGTCATGGTAGCCGGTGGCACAGGCGGCGAGCAGCGCAGCGAACAGGGCCACCATGGCGAATTGCAATTTTCTCATCGTTCCATCCTCATTCTGTTTGGCAGGCCCCCTTGGCGCGAGGCCTGCAGTGTCCGTTGCGTTCTCAGAAGTTGTAGGTTGTGCTCAAGGACAGGTAATCCCGGTCGTTGACTACGCTATAGCTGGCATCGTTATAGGTGGTGTAGGACAGGTCGGCGCTGAGCTTCTTGTAGCCCATGCCGATACCCAGGCCCAGGCTGCGCTGGTCTTCCTGAAGGGCGTCATCACTGGAGTAGCCTTCTACACCGTGCTGCAGGGTCAGTGACGGAGTCAGTGTCACCGGGCCAATGGCATTTGCATAGGTGGATTTCAGCGTCAGTTGGTAGCCCCAGCTGAAGTCAGTCACATAGCCGTCCTCGCCCAGCTCACCGACACCGAAGTTGGTGTGGCGGCGAAAACGCATGTCTTCCTGGTCCGGCAAATCCTGAATGAATTCCGAGCCGACCTGGGCAGAAACGATGGTTTTCTGGGCGCCCAGTACTTTGGGGATAACCGTGGTAAAGGTGAATTCGGCACGCTGAATATCGAACTCCTTGAAGCCGGTCACTTCGTTGCCCGAGCCATAGACATAATCAATGGTGTCCTGGGGAACGGTAGCGAACCCCTGGGCTACTGCGGCAGGCACGCCGTTGGCTTCCAGTACCCGGGCGGTGGTCATGTCCGGAGTGTTGATCTGGACCGGCATGTCAGGCAGGTAGCTCAGGTTCATGGCCAGGTTGCCGACCCCTTCAAAGGTCTTGTCGGCGGTCAGGCCGATCACCTGGATGTCTTCCGGATACTCATAGAAGTAGGCAATGTCGTTGCCGGCTGTAATCCCCTGTGCCAGCGGGCTGTCTTCCTTGGTCACCGAGTAGATTGGCAGACGCATGTGGTAGTTAAGGAAGTAGGCACCCACCTTGGCCTTGGATTTGGGGAAGGCATAGTCGAATTTCAGCCCGTACTGACCACCATCATCAGGCTCTTTTTCGTCCCGGCGTGGAATGTAGACGCCATTTTCGTAGGCGGTCTTGTTGGGAATAATCACCGAGCTGGAGAAGGTGGCATCACAACCGACAGCGGTGTTGTCGAGAGTGGAAAAGAAGGTGCCGCAGCCATCCAGGTTCGCGGCCCGCCACTCATACTGGTAGAAGGATTTCATGGAGAGCCGGTCGGTAAACTTGTAGTCAGCGGTCACCATGCCAGAGGGCTTGAGGAACTCGGTGTACTCGGCACCGGGGCGATGCAGGGCCGCCAGGTCGATGGCGTTCAGTGCACTGAGGGAGCCCCGGGAATACAGGCTGCGTCCCCACAGCAGAGTCTGACGACCCGCCTTCAGCTTCAGAGGCTGCTCATTGACCTGAAAGGTGCCGTGGACAAAGACATCCTGAAAGGTGGCTCCCTGGAATTTGGAGTTGCGATCAAAGCCGTCGTCGCTGAGCGGCTCGCCGCCGACAAATTCATTGGGGAAGTTGCCGTGGGGAACATCCTTCTCTTTCTGCACGTAGTCATACCAGCCTTTGGCTCGCACAAAAAGACCATAGTTCTTGTACTGCAGGTTGACGTCGCCCACTGCCTTGGCAACGGCAGATACCACTTCACCACCATCATAGTTCAGGTTGCCATCGTCAGAGACGGCGGAACCGGAGGTGCCGCCGGGGGTATCACCAGCAAACAGGTTTTCCTTGCGGGCAGACTCCATACGGGAAATAGCGCCCACGGAGGCTTTCAGGTTCCATTTGACGCTGAGGTCTTCATTGAACTGTTTTTCGCCAGCCATGGCCGGGGCTGCGGCTGTCAGCAGGCCCAGAGCCAGGGCACTGCTGCAGCCAACAGCGATCGCTTTACTTCGCATTATTTTGCTCTCCCACTACCCGGTGATGAGCCGGGTAGAAATTCCGTTTGTTGTTGTGAACGTTGTTGTAGCGCACTTGTTGTCACGCCCGGTCCCATCGGGCGTTAAAATCTTGACCCTCGCTTTTTATTTTTTTGGACCATTATTTCAAAAAGCGATACGTCGGATTCAATTCATACATACCGGTGGGTATGTGGTCAAGACAGACCAACGTCGAAGTTGGGGGTAAATAGGGGGCGAAAAGCCTGTTTCTGGAATAAGAGCGCGAGTTTTTATGGGATTTTCGTGATCCAAGAGCAGGGGAGAGAAACGATATCAAAGGTCGTGTTTACTATTTTCGGCGATTCGTTACCCAGGGTAACAAATAAAATAAGATTTCATTTTAGCGTTATTTGTGAGCTTTGACACATTTCCTAAAGAATTCCATCGCAGAAAACACAGTAAGGTTTAGCCCGGCAGTGGACCCTGATCATGAAGAAAAAAAGGGCGCCGTGTGGCGCCCTGAAGGGGAAGTCAGAGACAGAAATCAGAACACTTCAAACAAGCCAGCGGCACCCATGCCGCCGCCAATGCACATGGTCACCACCACATACTTCACGCCTCGGCGCTTGCCTTCGATCAGGGCGTGGCCGGTCATGCGGGCTCCGGACATGCCGTAGGGGTGCCCGATGGAAATGGCGCCGCCGTTCACGTTGTATTTTTCCGGGTCGATACCCAGTCGGTCGCGGCTGTACAGGCACTGGCTGGCAAAGGCTTCATTCAGTTCCCAGATACCGATGTCATCAATGGTCAGTCCAAAGCGCTTGAGCAACTTGGGTACGGCGAAAACCGGGCCGATACCCATCTCGTCAGGATCACAGCCGGCCACGGCCATGCCGCGGTAGGCCCCCAGTGGTTGCAGGCCCAGGCGCTCGGCTTCCTTTGCTTCCATCAGCACGCAGGCGCTGGCGCCGTCGGAGAGCTGGGAGGCGTTGCCCGCGGTGATGAAACCGCCTTCCTGGACCTGTTGACCCCCTTTGAAGACGGGCTGCAGAGATTGCAGGCCTTCCAGGGTGGTTTGCGGTCGATTGCCTTCGTCTTTGCTCAGGGTGACTTCCTGATCGGAAATCTCTTTGGTCTCCTTGTTCATCACCTTCATGACGGTGGTCATGGGGACGATCTCGTCGTCGAACTTGCCGGCTTGCTGGGCAGCCGCGGTGCGCATCTGGGACTGGTAGGCGTATTCGTCCTGGGCATCGCGGGAAACGCTGTAGCGGTCTGCGACGATCTCGGCGGTTTCCAGCATGGACATGTAGATGTCCGGGCGGTGCTGTTTCAGCCAGGGATCGGCGGCACGGAAGGTATTCATCTTGTCGTTCTGTACCAGAGAGATGGACTCAAGCCCGCCGGCCACGGCCACATCCATGTTGTCGACGATGATTTCCTTGGCGGCGGTGGCGATGGCCATCAGGCCGGAGGCGCACTGGCGGTCCATGGACATGCCGGACACGCTGGTGGGCAGTCCGGCGCGCAGGGCGCATTGGCGGGCCACGTTGCCACTGGTGCTGCCCTGCTGCAGGGCGGCGCCCATGATCACGTCCTGAATAGTCTCCGGGTCGATGCCGGCGCGCTCCACGGCGTGTTTGATGGCATGGCCACCCAGCGCCTGGGCCTGGGTGTCGTTGAAGGCGCCCCGGTAGGCTTTGCCAATGGGGGTGCGGGCGGTGGAAACGATGACGGCTTCTCTCATGATGCCTCTCCAGATTGATATTCGGTCGATGTTTCGCTGCAGGAGTTTGCCTGCAGCCGGTTGATCAGCAGCTGCGTTTAACCCAGCTTGATGCCCTTGGCCTGGGCTGCCTTGGTGAGAATCTTGGTCACATGGTCGCCGCCGGCGAGAATTTCCCGGGCGTTGTCCATGTTGCCGATCTGCTCGAAATGGGCGGCGACGCCATCCACATTTCGCTCGTCTTCATCGAGGTAGACGCCTTCGCTTTCCATCAGGCGAACCATGGCGTAGCAGCCGGCACCTGCCAGTACGATGCGGTGGGTCGGTGCTTTGTTACTGCACAGGAACAGGACCGCTGGGGTGATTTCCTTTGGCTCCAGCATGGCCAGGACTTCCGGGGGCATCAGGTCTTCGGTCATACGAGTGGCAGCGGTGGGCGCAATGCAGTTGACCTTGATGTCGTACTTTTCCCCTTCGATACAAAGTGTATTCATCAAGCCGGCCACGGCCATCTTGGCAGCGCCGTAGTTGGCCTGACCGAAGTTGCCATACAGGCCAGAGGTGGAGGTGGTCATGACGATACGGCCATAACCCTGTTCGCGCATGATCGGCCAGACCGCGCGGGTACAGATTTCGGAGCCGGTCAAATGCACGGCGATGACCTTGTCCCAGTCGTCCTGGGTCATTTTCACAAAGCTCTTGTCGCGCAAAATACCGGCGTTGTTGATCAGCACATCAATGCGCCCCCAGGTATCCATGGCCTGTTTCACCATGGCGTCCACCTGTTCCGGACTGGACACATCGGCGCCGTTGGCAATCGCTTCACCACCGGCGGACTGGATTTCCGCGACGACCTGATCGGCCGCCTCGCTGGAGCCGCCGCTGCCATCGCGAGCACCGCCGAAGTCATTGACCACGACCTTGGCGCCCAGACGCGCCAGCTCTAGCGCATGGCATTTTCCCAGGCCGTTACCGGCGCCGGTGACGATGGCTACCTGGTTATCAAAACGGATTGTCATGCTTCTCTCTCCCAATAATCTTCATAAAATACCCTTTTGTAGGGGCGTCGCTCTCGGCGCGAACCGGAACGAAGTGCATAAACCCAAAACCTGAAAGGCGGACTTACCACAGAGGGCACAGAGATCACTGAGGAAAAGACAGTTTTTCTCGGTGTGCTCTGTGTGCTCTGTGGTGAAAAGGCTTTTGATTCTGGGTTCGGTTATCGCGCCGCGAGCGACGTTATGCGCTTCGCTTACCCTACGGGCCGACCTACGGTCGTTACTCCGCTGCGCTACGTTCCTACAGCGGCCTGTTAAATCAAGCGGGTACAATCGCCAGGCTCAGCCATTCGGCGATCAGGGCGGGTTTGTCCTGGCCTTCGATTTCCACTGTCACACCATGGCGCAGTTGCCATTCGCTCTTTGAGCGTTGCTTCACTTCCAGCAGGGTAAAGGTGCCGCGCACCTTGCTGCCTTCACGCACCGGATTCATGAAGCGAACCTTGTCGAAGCCGTAATTGATGCCCATCACTTGGCCCTCGATGGTAGGGAGCACATCCATGGCCATGGCGGACAGCAGTGACAAGGACAGGAACCCGTGGGCGATGGTGGTGCCGAAAGGGCTTTCCTTTGCGGCGCGTGCCGGGTCCGTGTGGATCCATTGGGGATCTTCGGTCAACTCAGCAAAGCCGTCGATGCGCTGCTGATCCACGGCTCGCCACTGGGACACACCCACAGCTTCACCGGTTTTTGCCTGCAGCTCCTCAATCGTAATTTGCGCTCTGCTCATGTGGCTCTCCCTGTAGAGGCGCGAGCGCGCCATATTTTCAGAATATAGTTTTAAAAATAACAGTATGGAGGCGGCGTAATTGGCCGTAAAGGGTGAAAAACGCCATGAAGGGCGAGAATTCCGTCACTGGGGTGCGGGAGGGTCAATGGTGGGGCGCGTCGGTTATGTCACTATTTTCCTCTTAAACGGGTCTGCACCGTGATTGAGGAGCACCATGCCAGAACAAAGCGACGCCCTGCTGACCGATCCCCGCGATGCCATTCTTGACGCGGCGGCCCTGTGCTTTATGGAGCGGGGCTTCAATGCCACCAGTATTGACGACATTGCCCGGCGACTTTCTGCCACCAAGGGCATGGTCTATCACTACTTTGATTCCAAGGCGCAGCTCTTCTTCGAAATTCATCATCGGGCCATGGATGCGCTGTTTGAAGAGCTGGAGCCGGTTGTCGGTTCCGATCTGCCGGCCGCGGAACGTTTTACCGAAATGGCTCGCTGCTATGTGCGCACGCTGATTCGTACCCAGCCTTATCAGCGAACGGTCTCTGAAGCGGTGCAGATGTTGCTGCGCAGCAGCACCACCGAGGCCCAGCGGGCCCAGCTAGAGCGCCTGCAGGAACGACGCAAACGCTGCGAAGGGCTGTTCCTGACAGTGCTGGAAGAGGGCATTGCCAACGGTTCCATGCGTGCGGCTCGTCCGAAGATGTCCATCAAACCTGTATTCGGCGCCATGAACTCGGTGATCAATTGGTACCAACCCCGCGACACGGAAACGCCGGCTCAACGGCAAGATGTGGTGGATGAAGTGGTGCTTGTGGCGCTGCGGGGAGTGATGGCGAGTTAATAATGGACAATTGAGAATGGATAATGGATAACGGCGCGAACAACGCTGGTCATTGTATCCAGTTTAGAGGCCGCGCCCAGCCTATGGGCGCGGCCTTTAATATTTGCAAAACACGAGGGGCTTAACCGCGCGTTATCAATTATCAATTCTCCAATATCAATTGCCTTTCAAGAACCCCGCAAACCTCGCTCTGGTATCCTCGCTGAACATCCGCTCCGCAAACAGCACACTTTCCTTTTCGATCTGTGTCTTGATGGCTTCATGGCTCTGACGCAGTAGTTGCTTGGTCATGGCCATGGCGGTCGGCGATTTCTCGGCCAGCCGGTGCGCCAGGGTCAGGGCAGTGGTCTCCAGTTCATCCGCAGTTACCCGGTAGGCGACCAGGCCGCAGCGTTCCGCTTCCTCTGCTGTCAGGGTATCGCCGGCCAGCAGCAGGCGGTTGGCATTCTGGCGACCGATCAGGGCAGGAAGCAGCAGGCTGGAACCGGCTTCCGGGACCAGGCCCAGATTGATAAAGGCAGTCTGGAAACGGGCATCGTCGGCGGCCACCACCAGGTCCGCATGGAGCAACAGGGTGGTGCCGATACCGGTGGCATTGCCCTGCACGCCAATCACCACAGGTTTGTCCAGGGCCATCAGGGCGTGAACCAGCACCATGGCGGGGCTGAGCTTGCCGCTATCCCGGCTGGCCGGGTCCGCATTGAGAAAATCGCCGATATCGTTGCCGGCACACCAGGCCCGACCATTGCCGGTGAGCAGTAGCACGTGCAGATCGTCCCGCTTTGCCAGATGTTCAACGCCTCGGGTCAGGTCCTGGTACATGCTGGCGGTCATGGCGTTGAGCTTGGCAGCCCGGTCCAGCACCAGATGCAGCACGGCACCCTGTTCCCGGGCCTGGACGCAGCCGCTGGTGAGAGTCAGATCGGTCATGGAAGTCTCCGGCAAGTGGGGAAGCTACCGAAGATATCGAAACAGCATTTCGAATAACATCCAAATCGTCATGCATCATATTCATTCTGCCAGATTCAGGATATCAATTTCACTAACTCGCGGGCCTGCACTAGGCTGGGGTCATTGCGAATTGCTCTCTTGCCCGTTGTAAGGATTCCACATGGCCCAGTTCTATCTTGTCCGCCACGGACAGGCATCGTTCGGCACCGATAACTATGACCGTCTCTCTGAGCTTGGCCATCAGCAGGCCCGGTGGCTTGGCGAGTATTTTGCCGAACGGGACATGGGCTTCGATGCGCTGGTTTCCGGCGATCTGGTGCGCCATCGGGAAACCGGTGCTGGAATCTGTGAAGGGCTGGGCGTGGCGTTGCCGGAAGATATTCACGCCGGGCTTAATGAGTTCGATTTCCAGTCTATCGTCGATGCCTACCTGACCCAGTACCCGGAACAGGCACCCGGGGAAGGGGCGCCTGTGGCGGCATTCTACAAGGCGCTGAAAACGGCCATGAAGCATTGGCGTCTGGACGAACTCACCGGTGATCTGCCGGAAAGCTGGCAGTCCTTTTCTGACCGGGTACTGGCGGCTCGCCATCATATTCAGCAGCAGTACAGCGACAGGGATCGCATTCTGATTGTCAGTTCCGGCGGTGCCATGGCCATGTTTCTCAAACATGCCCTCAACGCCGCCGATGACACGGTGGTGGAATTGAATCTGCAGATTCGCAACAGCAGCGTTACCCACGGTTTCTTTAATAACAAGGTGGTCCGTATGGCCAGTTTCAACAATGTGCCGCACCTGGACCGTCCGGATCGCTTTGAAGCCATTACTTACTTTTAAGGAGTTATTCGGAGGCTCCTTAACGCAGCACAAAGACTGTAACGAATAAGCAAACAAGGGAGAGCTACATGGATTTTCAATACACAGAAAAAGTGCAGGACCTGATCAACCAGGTTCGCCATTTCATCAATACCGAGATTCGCCCGGTGGAAGGGCTTTATCACGAACAGCTGGAAAAAAGCCCGTGGGAAACGCCGCCGGTAATGGAAGAGCTGAAAGAGAAAGCCCGCGCCAAGGGCTTGTGGAACCTGTTCCTGCCCAAGGAATACGGGGATTACAGTGCTGGCCTGAGCAATCTGGAATACGCTCCGTTGGCCGAGGAAATGGGGCGAAGCCGGATCGCTTCCGAAGCGTTCAATTGCGCCGCGCCGGATACCGGCAACATGGAAGTGCTGGCCAAGTACGGCAATGAGCAGCAGAAGAAAGACTGGCTGCAACCGCTGCTGGAAGGCCGTATTCGCAGCGCCTTTGCCATGACCGAGCCGGAAGTGGCGTCATCCGATGCCACCAATATCGAAACCCGCATTGAGCGTGACGGCGACGACTACGTGATCAATGGCCGCAAGTTCTATATCAGCGGTGCCATGCGCAAAACCTGCGAAATCATGATCGTGATGGGCAAGACCGACCCGGACAATCCGAATCGCCATGCGCAGCAGTCCCAGATTCTGGTGCCCACCAATACACCCGGGGTCAATATCGTGCGCCCGATGCAGGTATTTGGTTACAACGACGCGCCGGAAGGCCACGCGGAAGTGGTCTTCGAAAACGTGCGGGTGCCCAAGGAAAACATGATTCTGGGTGAAGGCCGTGGCTTTGAAATCGCCCAGGGTCGCCTGGGGCCGGGCCGCATTCACCATTGTATGCGCCTGATCGGTGCTGCCCAGGAGTCCTTCGAGCTGATGGCCAAGCGCGTCAACGAGCGTGTGGTGTTCGGCCAGCCCATGAGTAAACAGGGCTCGGTGCGTGAAGATCTGGCGCGTTCCTACTGTGAAATCGAGCAGGCACGGCTGATGACCTTGAAGGCGGCAGACACCATGGATCGCGAAGGTAACAAAGTCGCCAAGGATTTGATCGCTATGATCAAGGTGGTGGCGCCCAATATGGCGTTAAATGTCATTGATCGGGCGATTCAGGTCCACGGGGCGGCGGGCCTGAGCCAGGATACGCCGCTGGTCAACTTCTTCAGCTATGCCCGCACCTTGCGGCTGGCGGATGGACCGGATCAGGTGCACATGATGCAACTGGGCCGCAACCTGGCCAAATACTTCGCCTGAGAAGCGGTGTTTGCCCGGGGTGTTTTGCACTCCGGGCTTTGCCTATTGCGCAGCAGACAGAATAACAGGAGAGCTCCATGTCCCAGGTGGATACGCTGGATACACAGAAACTGGCCGAATACCTTGAGCAGCACATCGATGGCTTCAACGGGCCCATCGAGGCTGACAAGTTCGAAGGCGGCCAGTCCAACCCCACCTTCAAGATCACCACACCGTCCGGTGCTTATGTGTTGCGCCGGCAACCGCCGGGCAAGCTGCTCAAGTCAGCCCATGCGGTGGATCGCGAGTTCCGCGTCATGGCGGCCCTGAAAGACACGGATGTGCCGGTGCCACGGGTACTGCATCTGTGCGAAGACAGGGACGTAATCGGTTCCATGTTCTACGTGATGGAGTTCTGTGAAGGCCGCATTCTGTGGGGCGCCTCGTTGCCGGAAGTCGGTGAGGGCGAAGCGGGCAATGCTACCCGCGCTGCCATGTACCAGGAAATGAATCGGGTGTTGGCAGCTCTGCATAGCGTGGATCTGGATGCGGTAGGACTGACGGATTACGGCAAGCCCGGCAACTACTTCGAGCGGCAACTGGGTCGCTGGACCCAGCAGTACGAAGCCTCCAAGTTGCAGGACATCCCGGCCATGGACGAGCTGATCGCCTGGCTGCAAGCCAACCAGCCGGAAGACGACGGTCAGGTATCCCTGGTACACGGCGACTTTCGTCTCGACAACATGATGTGGCATCCCAGTGAGCCGAAAGTCATCGCAGTACTGGATTGGGAACTTTCCACCCTGGGACATCCGCTGGCGGACCTTGCCTATCAGTGTATGGGCATGCGCATGCCACAGCGGGGCGCCAAGATGGCAGGCCTGCAGGGTGTGGATCGCAAGGCACTGGGTATCCCCACGGAAAAAGAGTATGTCGATCAGTACTGTCAGCGTCGCGGCATAGACCGTATCGACAACTGGGAATTCTATCTGGCCTTCAGTTTCTTCCGCCTTGCTGCCATCTGTCAGGGTGTGGCGAAACGGGCCGTGGATGGAAACGCGTCCAGCAAGGAGGCGGCTCAGGTTGGCGCGCTGGTCGAGCCACTGGCGTTAATGGCCGTACAGATCATCAAAGAAGGGGCGTAAAGCAGCCTCAAGCTTCAAGGAAAACCACGTTGCCGTTGCGGCGCGGTTTTTTTCCGTTTTTCGAATGGCTACAGGGTCTGCTCGCGTTGAAGCTTGCGGCTTGTAGCCTGACGCTTTATATCGGGAGAGTAGTAATGAGTACCACCCTTTTTAATCTTGAGGGCAAGATTGCCCTGGTCACCGGCGCCAGCCGGGGAATTGGTGAAGAGATTGCCAGACTGCTGGCGGAGCAGGGCGCCCACGTGATCGTCTCCAGTCGAAAGATCGATGGCTGTCAGGCGGTGGCAGATGCGATCAAGCAAGACGGTGGTAGCGCCGAAGCGTTTCCCTGCCACATCGGCGAGATGGCGCAGATCCAGGCGATCTTTTCCCATATCCGCGACGTGCACGGCAAACTGGATATTCTGGTCAACAACGCTGCGGCCAATCCTTTCTTCGGGCATATTCTGGACACGCCGGTGGATGCCTTCGACAAGACCGTGGATGTGAACCTGCGCGGTTACTTCTACATGTCCGTGGAAGGTGCCAAGCTGATGCGCGAACACGGTGGCGGTGCCATCGTGAACACGGCGTCCGTGAACGGCCTGACCCCGGGTGATATGCAGGGTATCTACTCCATCTCCAAGGCGGCGGTGATCAGCATGACCAAATCGTTTGCCCAGGAATGTGCCCAGTTCAACGTGCGGGTCAATGCCTTGTTGCCGGGCCTGACCAAAACCAAGTTTGCCGGTGCCCTGTTTACCAACGAGGACATCTACGATTCCGCCATTAGCCAGATCCCCATGCGCCGCCATGCCGACCCGAAAGAGATGGCGGGCACCGTGCTGTATCTGGTTTCTGATGCGTCCAGTTATGTGACCGGAGAATGCGTTGTGGTCGATGGTGGGATGACTATCTAATAGCTACGAGCACAATTCGGGCTTTCTACAAAGCCGCTGTAGGAACGTAGCGGAGCGGAGTAACGCACGCAGGGCGGCCCCGAAGGGGTGAGCGAAGCGAATAACGCCTCTCGAGGCGCGAACCGCGCGCAGCGCGGAAATCGACCGAAGGGCGATCAGGCATTTCAGAGCTCGACAGATTTCTCCAGAAAACTGGAAGCTTGGTCCGAGCCTGAAATCGCGCCGCCAGCGACGCTCCTACAGCCAGTCCGGGCGAGCTGAATTTGTGCTCGTGGCGACTTAATTATCAGGAGAACCTTTCATGGATCCAATCCTCGATTTTACCGGCAAGACGGCACTGATCACCGGTGCTGCCAGCGGCTTCGGCAAGTTGCTGGCGGAAGAGCTGGGCAAGCGTGGGGCCGCGCTGGTGCTGGGGGACATCAAAATGGATGCCCTGAATGCGCAAGCCGAGGGGCTTGCGGAGCAGGGTGTCAAAGTGGCGGCGTTGCGTTGTGATGTGTCCCGCGAAGCGGACTGCAAGGCCATGGTGGAAACGGCCCTGGCGCAGTTTGGCCACCTGGATATGGCGGTGAACAATGCGGGTATTGCCCATGGCTTTATTCCTTTCGATCAGCTCACCGAGGAAGTGCTGGATCAGCAGGTGAACGTGAATGTGAAAGGGGTGATGTTCGGTATGAAGTATCAGATTGCTGCCATGAAAGAAAACGGTGGCAGCATCGTCAACGTAAGCTCCATGGCCGGGCTCGGGGGAGCACCCAAAATCGGCGCCTATTCCGCTGCCAAGCATGCGGTGATCGGCCTGACCAAAACCGCCGCCGTGGAGATGGCGAAACGCAATATCCGTGTCAATGCGATCTGCCCGTTCTATACCCATACGCCCATGGTGGATGAAGGGGAGCTATCCCAGGACAAGGCAGCAATGCATGCCATGCTGGCGTCCGGCTGCCCCATGAAGCGGCTGGGCCAGCCGGAGGAAATCGTCACGGTCATGCTGATGATGTTGTCGCCGGCCAACAGCTACATGAATGGCCAGGCCATTGCCGTGGATGGTGGTGTGTCTGCGTTCTGATTGATGTTGGCGGGAAGAAAGGCAAAGCCCCTGTCGTGAAAATGTGGCCGGGGCTTTTTTATGTTCGCAAGCACCGGTGTTTTTTCAGCACGTAGGGTGCACTGAGCCTAGGGCGAACTGCACCGGTCCGGCGTTTGATGGTGCAGTTCGCCCTAGGCTCAGTGCACCCTACGTTTTACCCAGACCTTGGCGGTCGATACACCCCATGATGTGCCATACACGTCTAGCTCCCGCAAGAACGGGAGTTACCAATCCAGGGTGATGCCAGAGTAATAGGTTGTGCCCGGGCCAGGTTCGAAGTAGCCGCGGTTTTCTACTGGCCGGTCGCTGTTGGCGTTGATGCGCAGGTTGCTGTAGTAGTCACGGTCCAGCAAGTTGTTGATGCCGGCAAACAGGGTCAGCGTCTGTTGGTTCAGTTTCCATGCCTTGCCGCCCCGCAGGTTCACCAGGACCTGGCTGCCGACCCGGGTGCGATTGGTGTTTTCCGCATAGCGGTGGCTGCCCAGTATCGACTCCACTGATGCAAACAGGCCGCTTTCCGCCTGCCAGTCAACTTGTGCAAACAGCTGATGCTGCGGGATGCCAGGTAACCGGTTGCCGCTCACATCCACATTCTGCTGGGTGTCGAAAAATTCCTGGAAACGAAAGTCGGACCAGGTCCAGGACAGAGACAGGGTCAACCGGTCGGTGGTGGCATGTTCCAGCCCCAGCTCCAGGCCATCGCGGCGAGTCTTTCCGGCATTCTGGTAAAAGGTGCGGCCGGCGATCTGGTAGGGGGTGATTTCGTCCTCCACATCCACCCGGAACAGGGCGGCTTCGTAAAAGAGACGATCTCCAAGCGCGCCACGGGCGCCCACCTCCCGGTTCATTGCGGTTTGCGGTTCCAGGTCCGGATTGAAACCACCCGTTCCGGAAGGGTTGGCCAGTTCGGTAAAGGTCGGGCTTTCAAAGGCAGAACTGACCGTTGTGTAGAGCGTGTGGGCGGGGCTGAGTTGCCAGCTTAGCCCAGCACTATAGCTGTTTTCTGCAAATTCACGCCGACCACTGTCGTTGCCATCTGTCAGCAATGCATCGTCGATGGTCATGCGCAGTCGATCTGCGCGCCCACCGATTGTGAGCATAAAGCGGTCGGACAAGTGACTGTCCAGTTGCAGAAAAATGCCGTCGGCGCTGGCCTGTTGTTCTTCGTCAGCAGTGATGGCAGTGATGTTGCCAGTGGGGCTGACCGACCGGCGACCACGGTTGTCTTCCTGACGATCCAGATCGATGCCCAGTAACAGCCGGTGTGGTAGCGTCAATACGGTAAAGGGCAGGGTGTAATCCAGCCGAGCGCCGTAAAACAGCCGGCTGTAATCAATCAGGCTGCTACCGGGGAAGGGCAGTTGCTGGCGAAAATCCCGCTGGCTGACAAAGGTGCGGGCGTTGAGCAGGCCGTTAACGAAAGCCGTATCTCGGTAATGCAGCCCCAGCCGTTGCTGGTCCACCTGCTGACCGGCATCCAGCCGGGAGGCGAAGCGGCTGGCTTGCCGCTGGTCCTGGTGGGCTTGTTGACGGGTCAAGCCACCGGGGTCTTGTGCAACAGGGGTATCCATGGCGCTGAGGAAGACCGTGATCGACCTGGTGTCCGCCAGATCCCAGCCCGCCTGACCGGTGAACTGATATTTGCTGACTTCGCTCTGTTCGCGAAACCCCTCGTAATCCAGAGCTGTCAGGCTGAGAGCGTGATGGCCCTGATCATGACGGCCTGTGGTCTGCACATTGGCTTGTTTCAGCCCGTGGCTGCCGCCGATCACCGACACGCTGGCGCTATCATTGCGGGTTTTCCCGGAGTGAGTGGTGATGTCCACCACGCCACCGGTGGCGTTGCCGTAGAACAGGGAGCTGGGGCCACGCAATACGGTGAGTTGTTCCACTGCAAACAGATCAATGCTGTCCAGTTGCGACTGTCCGTCCGGCAGGGTTTCCGGGAAACCATCCACGTTAATGCGCAATCCTCTGACCCCGAAAGGTGAACGGGAACCAAAGCCCCGTGATGAAAGACGTAACCCCTGGGCAAAGTTGTAGCGGTTCTGCAGATACAGGCCGGGCACCTGGTTGAGACTTTCATCCAGTTGCAGACGGGGCTGGCCCCGCAGATTGCTGTCGGCATCGACAATGGTCACTGCAGCCGGGGTGTCGGCCAAGGGCCTTTCCATGCGGGTGCTGGTGACGGTCACCGGCTCGAGTGTGGTTGGTTCGGCAAACAGGCTTAACGGAGCCAGTAGCGGGAAAACGGTTAAATAACAACGCTTCATGAATCTCATCCCAGGGTTGCTACTGTTCTACAGGACGCTGCTGTGGAAGCAAGTGAAGAAACACAGAAATAGCTGGGTGGATAGTAGGGGGCACTGAGCCTAAGGCGAACTGCGCTCTACATGTTCCGTGGAACACAAAGCTTGCAATAAAAAAGGGCCGCATAAAGCGGCCCTGAAAGGAGAGAAACAGAATGGGTCAGTGGGCTTTCTTCTTGCCCTTGCGCTGGCTGGCCTGGGCGTGTTGCTCGGTGAGAAGGCCCTGGTCGCCGAAGAGTTTTTCCCGCCACTCGTCCAGCAGCGCGTCGGTGTCATGCTGGGACGGATGGAAATCGCGCTTGAAGAAGTCCAGGTACTGAGGGGCCAGCTTGGTGAACAGGCCCTTGCGTCCGAACAGGAACTTGATGCCGTTCCAGTTGTTTTTCACGTTCAACAGGCGACCATCGGAGGCCAGCATACGCGCCTGAAAGACACCCAGCACCGCGAAGAAAATCACCGTGGTGGGGATCATGGCGCCGGCGCGGATAGCGTAGTTGCCGCTGACTTTCTCGTACACGTCATAGGCAACGGTCTTGTGCTCGTTCTCTTCCAGAGCGTGCCACAACCACAGTTTTGCGGTGGCATCGTCGAGAATGCGGGCCTGGTGTTCCGGCTCACGCAGCAGCTGCTCGGCAATGATGGCGGTGTAATGCTCCAGGCAGACGGTGGCGGCCAGTTGGAAGATTTTCGGAGTGCGTTTCTGCACCAGGCCGAGCAGCTTGCCCAGCGACTTGTCCAGCTTGTCGGTGGGGTAGCCGAATTTCACGCCCATCTCGTTCCAGGCTTCATGCTCTTTACTGTGCATGGCTTCCTGGCCGATAAAGCCCGCTACCTGAGCTTTCAGTTTGGCGTCGGTGACCTCTTTGCGGTAGTGGCGCACGGAGTCAACGAAGAAGGCTTCGCCTTCCGGAAACAGGGCAGACAAGCTCAACCAGAAAGCGCTCAGAAAGGGGTCATTATCGTAGAAATAGCGCGTCGTGGTCTTGTCGTCGAACTGGAAGTCCAGCCGACGAGGAGGGATGTTCACGGTGGCGCCAAGCGGCACCTTCTGTGCGCTCTGCTGACCGGCCTTGATATTGCTCGATGCTGTTGTTGTCATGTGTCCTCCTGGTCCCGACCGGTTATTACCGGTGGATGTCAAACTGTGACATTAAAGAATGTCACGATACTCAGGGTTACAGCAGGACAGGTAAATGGCACTTTCGCGCCCCAGCCGGGGCGCTAGTGCCAGTACACAAAACAGGCCACTTTGTGTCCGTAAATGACGGGTGAAGCTTTGGGTCGGGATCAGCCTGGCAGGAACAGCGACTGGGTCTCTAGGAACTCTTCCAGTCCGAAGCGGCCCCATTCGCGCCCGTTACCGGATTGCTTATAGCCGCCAAAGGCGCCCTGCAGATCCGGGCCTGCTCCGTTGATATGCACCATACCGGTACGTAATCGGGCCGCCACCGCACGGGCTGCGCTGTCCTCCCCGAACACATAACCAGAGAGGCCATAGTCCGAGTCGTTGGCAATGGCGACTGCCTCGTCCACATCCTGATAGGGGATCATTACCAATACCGGGCCGAAGATTTCCTCGCGGCCAATGGTCATGGTGTTGCTGACCTGGCTGAATATGGTGGGGCGGGCAAAATAGCCTGCTTCCAGTCCCTCAGGCTTGCCAGTGCCACCCGCCACGAGTTTGGCCCCTTCTTGTTCGCCTTTTTCGATCATTGATTGCACCCGCTGGTACTGGCGGCCGTTGGCAATAGGGCCGATGGTGGTGTCTTCGTTCTGCGGGTCGCCCACCACAATACTGCTGCACGCAGCGGCCGCAATCGCCTCTGCCTCTTCCAACTGGTCGGCGGGAACCAGCATCCGCGAAGGCGCGTTACAGCTCTGGCCGGTGTTGTTCATCATCGCCCGTACCCCGTGGGTAACGGCCTTCTCTAGATCACAGCCAGGCAGCAAGATGTTGGCAGATTTGCCACCCAGCTCCAGGGATACCCGTTTGATGGTGGCGGCGGCCTCGCGACTGACGGATTCTCCGGCCCGGGTGGAGCCGGTCAGGGAGACCACATCGATACGCGGGTCACTGGACAGTAGCGGGCCGACCTTGGCGCCATCGCCGTGAACCATATTGAAGACCCCGGCTGGCAGGCCTGCCTCGTGGATGATCTCAGCCAGCAATTGCGCCGACAGTGGGGCAAATTCACTGGGCTTGAGCACCATGGTGCAGCCGGCGGCGATGGCTGGTGCTACCTTGCACATCACCTGGTTCATGGGCCAGTTCCAGGGAGTGATCAGGGCACAGACCCCGGCAGCGGCCCGCCGAATCTGGGCCTGGCCGAGCTGTTCTTCAAAAGGGTAATTGCGGGCTACGGCCAGGGTGGTTTTGAGATGGCCGAGGCCCATGGGGGCCTGTACCTTGCGTGCCATGCTGATGGGCGCGCCCATTTCCCGGCTGATGGCCTGGGCGATCTCTTCCAGCCGGGCCTGGTAGCCCTCGGCAATCCGCTCCAGATAGCCGAGGCGTACTTCCAGGGGTTCGGCGCTGAACGCCGGAAAGGCCGCCGCCGCGGCATGGATGGCTGCATCGATATCCGCTGCGCCCCCCATGGCCAACTCGCCCAACGAGCTTTCCGTGGCCGGGTTTATCACGGTATGACTGCTCGCGCCATTGACCGGGTTGACCCATTCACCATTGATATAGAACTGTTGCAGCGAGCCCATGGGGATGTCCTTTTGTCGGTTGCTTATTGAGTCAGAATACCCACAATACAATAATGAAACGAAGTTTTAAAATATTGACCGCTCGGTCCGTGGCATGACATGGTTAAGTTGCCTGCAATGCAGATCCCATTGTGCGTGAGGCCTTGGGGCATGGCCATGACTGACTTATGCAGGTGAAACCGCTTTTTGCTATATTTGCGCGGTGAATACATAACTATAAGTGGAATCTATGCCCGCTGTGCCGGGGAACGGTTCCCGATCCCGAAGCCTGAAAGGAAATACAACAATGCGCAAAGCTGTTGCCGACGTGGGCACCAACGACAAAGACCGGAATTTCGTCACCGCCCTGGCGCGGGGGCTGGATATCCTCCGCTGTTTCGGCCCGTCCGATGAATACCTTGGCAACGCGGAGCTGGCCAAGCGCACGAATATCCCTCGTCCTACGGTATCGCGCATGACAGCCACATTGACCCAGCTCGGTTACCTGCGCTATGTGCCGCAACTGGAGAAATACCGTCTTGGCCCAGGTGTACTGGATCTGGGCTACCGTTATCTGGCCAGCGAAGGGGTACGGGAACTGGCGCGTCCCTTTATGCAGGAACTGGCCGATGCCACCGATTGCATGGTGGCTATCGGCGCCCCGGATGGCGCCCAGGTAACCTACATTCAGGTCTGTCAGGGCAATGGCCCGCTGGTGCTGCGCCTGAACATCGGCTCCCGTGTGCCCATGGCCACCTCGGCGCTGGGGCGGGCTTTTCTGGCGGCGACTCCGGAATCCGAGCGCGAGCAATATTACGAACAGATCCGCCGGCAGGACCCGGCGGCCTGGCCGGAACTGGAGCGCAGCCTGCAGTCCGCCTATGAGGAGTATCAGCAGTACGGTTTCTGTATTTCTGACGGCGAGTGGAATCGGGATGTGAGCGGTGTTGCCGTGCCACTGATTCTGGATGGCGGTGCCCAGGTGGTGCCTTTCAACTGCGGTGGTTCGTCACTGCGTCTCAGCCGTCGTACCCTGATTGAAAACCTGGGGCCCAGACTCAAGGATGTGGTAGCCCAGGTAGAACAGATGGTGCAAGGGCGGGCCTGATCCCGCTTCTGCCGAGGACAATACATGCCAGCAGTACCGCCGTCCGTGTTTTCCATGGAAGACGCCAATGCGCGTTTCAATAATGGGTTTCCTGCCCTGATCGGGCTGCATTTCCTGGAGTGGGAAGAAGGCAGGGCGGTACTGGGTCTTCAGGTACGCCAGGAGCACTTGAATCTCGGCAACGTGATTCATGGTGGTGTGCTCGCCACGTTGATGGATGTGGCCGGTGCCTGTGCGGGCACCTACTGTCCCTACCCTGAGAGAGTCCGCAAGGCGGTTACCCTGTCCATGACCACCACCTTTACCGGCCAGGCTGGTGAGGGCTTGATCCGTGCTATCGGCACACGTCGTGCTGGGGGTTCCAGAATCTATAACAGCACCATGGAAGTGTTTGATGAGCAGGGGCAGCTACTGGCAATCGGGGAGGGCACGTTCCGGTTGCGGTCGAGTAGTGCGGGGCCGGATGGTGAGCCGGTCTGATGCGAGCAACACTCGTTGTATAAGGAACGACAGAGCGCTTCTCTGGATTTCTACGAAGCCGCTGTAGGAGCACCTCTTGAGGTGCGAACCTCGCGGAGCGAGGAAATCGTCCGCAGGGCGATCAGGAGCGCCAGGTGTCGCCAGAGTGATCTGCTGCCACCTGCATAGCCTGCGTCCTCGCCCAGGCTCGGATTCGTCCCTCAAGAGGAAAATATTCGCTGCGCTCACCCTTCGGGCCGCACTGAACTACGTGCCGTTACTCCGCTACGCTCCGTTCCTGCAGTGGCTTTGTAGATGTCACGGTGCTATGCGTGGTTGCTAGAAGCTCGTAGCTAGCCACTAGTCGCTTATTTTGATTCTTCGCCTCAATGCTCCGCCGGCTGCAGGCTGATTCGCAGCATCCCCTGACGATCATCGAATAACTGTACATCTACATTGTTGCGATGCTCGCTGGGTAGTACCGCCAGTGGCACAGGCAGCGATAGCTGGCTGGGGCCGGGCAGGATGGCCTTGATGTTCCCGGCAACGATGTTGGTCAGTTCGGTGAGTGCGTCGATCACATCTTCTCCGGTCACCGCGTCATCTTCCTTCCTGAACATCTGGCCGGCGATCCGCTGGCCCAGGCTTTCGCAGGTGCTGACGGTCACACTACCTTTCCACTTTCCCGAAATCGAAATCTCTGCGCCATTGTGAATCATCGGGGGCGGGCCGCTCTGGGCACGCACCGGAATTTTCAGGAAATCACTGAGCACATTGGCGCCGATACGGGCAATTTTCTGTGACAGTATGGCGGGTTGTGACGACATATCCATGTGAGCACCTTCAAGCGGGTTGGTAAAAAGGGCGATGACTTCCGGGAATGGCCGGGACAAAGCCAGCGGATTTTTCCAGGCTTTCGGTGGAGCCAAGCAGCAGGTAACCGTCATTGGCGGTATGTTTGCGCACTCGGCCCAGTACCCGCTGGCGGTCCTCCATGGAAAAGTACAACAGCACATTGCGCAGCAGTACGATGTCGAACACGGGCAGGTTGTCCGGCCATTCCCGGACCAGGTTGATTTTCTGAAAGCTGATTCGCTCGCGAATTGCCGGCTTGACCTGCCAGTCCAGGCCCTGCTGTTCGAAATAGAGCGCCATGTTGCGGGCGGGCAACCCCCGGTTCATCTCGTTCAGGCCGTAACAGCCCTGTTGCGCTTTGTTCAGTGCGGACTGGGAGAAATCGCTGGCGACCAGGGTGACCTCCCAGTCTTTCAATTGCGGGAAGTGTTGGTCCAGCAGCATGGCCACGCTATAGGCTTCCTGACCAGTGCTGCAGGCAGCGCTCCAGATGCGCAAGGTTTTGTCGCGCCGTCGCTTTTCAAGCAGGGAAGGGACCATGGTGTCCAGAAAGCTCTGGCTGAGAATCGGGTCGCGGAAAAAATAGGTTTCGTTGATTGCCATGGCTTCCACCAGCTCCGTCCGCAGTGCATCGTCAGCGACAGTGGAGGCTTTTTCGATCAGCGCATTGATGTCGCCATGGGTGTGTTGTTTGGCTAGGTTCTGCAACCGGGCCTCGGCCAGATACACTTTATCCGGCGGCAAGCTGAGCGCGATCTGGTCACAGAGGAGGTTGCACAGGGTTAAGTAGCTGTGTTCGTTGATACAGCTCATCCGTGTACCTCGGGATTCATGGCGGCTCGCTGTCGTGCACGAAACGTGGGTCGGCCCCGGTTAACCCGTCGCATAATCTCCGCAGCCATGTCTTGCAACGGAAGCTCCGCGCAGGCGAGGCCGGCTCGTGATACGACCCCAGGCATGCCCCATACCGCGCTGGTGGGTTGGTCCTGTACCAGTATTTGTGCGCCGGCCTTGGCCAGTTGGCGACAGCCTTCCAGGCCATCCTGGCCCATACCGGTCAACACCACGGCCAGCACATTGGGACCATAGGCTTTGGCTGCACTGGCAAACAGAATATCCACGGCGGGTCGGCAGAAGTTCACCGGCTCGCTGCGCTGGGGAGCGACCAGGGTGTGGTCACCAACCTTATCCACGGTCATGTGATAGTCACCGGCGGCCAGCCAGACCTGACCCGGTTCGGCACGTTGGCTACTGTCGCATTCAGCCACGCATAACGATGCGTTCTGGTCCAGGCGTGTGGCCAGGGCGCGGGTAAACACCGCCGGCATGTGCTGCACTACCAGAATTGGAACCGGGAAATCACCGGGCAGGGCCGGGATCAGTTGACCCAAGGCTCGTGGCCCGCCCATGGAGGCGCCAATTACCACCAGATCCACCCGCGATGGAATGCGATGATGCTGGAGCTGTGATGCTACGGGACGGGGGCGAGGTGTCGGTGTTACTGATGGTTTGCTGTCCCGTCGCAACAGGGTTTTGATTTTTCCCAGCAGGCTGTTCTTGATGTAGTCACGGGCTTCTGCGGCAGTGCCCACCATGGCGGGTTTGGGCACATAGTCGCTGGCGCCCAGCGACAGGGCCTCGATGGTTACCATGGCGCCGCGCTCGGTAATGGAGCTGAACACCAGCACCGGCAGTTCCGGGCGGCTTACCTTCAGCTCCTTGAGCATTTCCAGTCCGCCCATACCGGGCATTTCCACATCCAGGATTAGCAGATCCGCTTCTACCCGCTGCAGACGATCGAGGCCCTGTCGTCCATCGGAAGCTGTGCCCACCACAACGATGTCAGGATCTTCTTCCAGAATCTGGGTGAGGATATGCCGCACTGCGGCAGTATCATCCACTAGAAAGACACGAATGTTACTCATGCTCTCTCTGCTCTCTGCAGCCCCATCATTTCCAGCTTGCAGGCAAGGGCCTCAGAGGAAAACGGTTTCATCAGGTATTCATCGGCGCCGGCGGTCAGGGCTTCCACCATCTGGCCCACTTCCGCTTCACTGGTAACCACCAGTAATTTCATATCGCTATAGCAATGCTTCTGTCGCACCGCGCGGATAAATTCCAGGCCATTCATGACCGGCATGTTCCAGTCCACCAGGGCCAGAGTGGGGATGGTGTCATCCCCCTCCAAGAGGGTGATGGCCTGCTGGCCATCACCGGCTTCGGTAGTTTCATAACCCAACTGCTGAAGCAGGTCGCCCAGGATCAGGCGCATGGCCCGGGAGTCATCAATGACCAGTGCTTGTGTGGTAGCCATGATTTTGGTCCCTCATTATTTCTGGTTGTCCGCGCGTCCGGTGCGCTCTGCATCCACCACCAGGGTCTGCAGGTCTGCGGCCAGTTTGGCCAGATCGGTGGCTGCCTGACGCATGCTGTCCACACCGGCATTGGTGCTTTTCGCCGCTTCGGCAACGCCACCGATATTACCGGCTACTTCGTTGGTGCCCTTGGCGGCGTCGGCGACACGACGGCCCATTTCGTTAGTGGTAATGGTCTGTTCTTCCACCGCGGAGGCAATGGAGCCCTGAACCTGGCTGATATGGTGAATTACCTCGCTGATACGGGCGATGCCTTCGATGGCGCCTTTCACATCCACCTGGATGGCCTCGATCTTCTGGCCGATGTCCTCGGTGGCGCGGCCGGTTTCTTTGGCCAGTTCCTTCACTTCATTGGCGACCACGGCAAAGCCTCGACCGGCATCCCCGGCGCGGGCAGCCTCAATGGTGGCATTGAGTGCCAGCAGGTTGGTTTGCTGGGCAATGCCGGTAATCACCTTGATCACCTTGCCAATCTCCGCGCTGCTGGTGCCCAGGCTGCTGATGGTGGTGTTGGTACCTTCGGCAATGCTCACAGCCTCGTCGGCCACGCGGGCGGCGTCGGTGGCGTTCTTGGCAATTTCCTTGATGCTGGCACCCATTTCCTCGATACCGCTGGATACTGCCTGCACGTTTTCATTGATGTCTTCGGCGGTGCGGACTGCGGAATTTGCCTGGCTACTGGTAACGCCGGCGTTGGAGCCCATCTGGTCACTGGTGGCAATCATTTCCTCGGAGGAGGTGGCCAGCACTTCCACGGTGCCGCGAATACGCTCTTCCAGAAGCACTTTCTCGGTGATGATTTCCCAGGTGAGCATGGGGCCCACATAGTTGCCTTCCGCGTCGTAGATCGCGTTTACCAGCAGGTCGGCTTTCTCGTCACCAATATTGATACGTGCGCGATAAGGCAGGTTGGTGGGATCGGACAGAATGCGGCGCTGGTGTTCTGGCTGTTTGTGGAAAACATCAATGTTGGCGCCCAGTAGTTCGCTTGCCTTGATGGGCAGGTAGGATTCCAGCTTTTCCATAGTGGCCGTGGCGGCCGGATTCAGATAGATGATTTTCAGATCCCGGTCACAGAGGAAAACATTGGTGGGCATCTGGTCCACCATGTTCATCACACGCCGGAATTCGTTCTCCTGGCGCAGCTCTGTGGTCACGTCTTCCCAGCAAACGGTGTAGCCGATGATTTTTTCTTCCGAGCTAATCACCGCATTGATGCGGGTGCGCAGGGTCACGCCACCGAAGTTGAAGTCGGCAGAGTGGGGCATGGCCTTGGGGTCACGGAGAATGGTTTCCACCCGTTTCGGGTCGCGGTGAAAGCGGTGAATATGGCCGTTGAGGATATCCTCGATCTTGACCCCGAAGGTTTTGAAGATTGGTTGTGCAATGGTCGACAGGGTTTCTGCAGCACGTGGGTTGATGTAGACGATGTTGAGATTGGTATCAGCGACAAACACGTTGGCTTGCAAGCTGGCCATGGTGCTTTTTACGCCTTCCAGGCTGTCTGTGACGGACTTGCTGGTGTCCACATCGCGAAGGGCGCTGTCGTTATGGGTCGGCTGGCTGCTGCCGTTGGTTGTGTCTGTGGCGTTTTCGTTCACGATGTCCCCCTTCAATGGCGCAACGGTATTCATGATGGTATCGACGTGGTCGGACTCCACACCCAGAGACTCCAATGTCTCTTTCAGGTGAACGGCTACCCGGTCGAAGTTTCTGGCGGTGATATGCAGGTTCTTGTGGGCATCGGCCATGGACGGACCTTGATAAATCTTCGGCCCGCCCAGGGCCTGGGTGAAGAACTGCACTTGGGATTCTTCCAGGCCTTTGCGTTGTTTGTGGCGGAAGTAAGGGGCCAGAGCCTGGTCTTCCAGCACCCGGTTGTAAAACTCGGTTACCACGGCTCGGACAGCGGCTTCGCCACCTACCTGGCTATAGAGAGAGTTGTCGTTTGCGTGATCCAGATTATCTGTCATTGCTGTCTATCCCCGTGTTGTCCTTGTTATTGCAATACTGAGTGTGACGCGCGACTGGCTGAGCGGCTGCACAGTTCGTCCGCCAGCAGGGTGTCCAGGTCCAGTAACAGATAAAGCGTGCCCTGGACCGGGAAAACGCCGCGCATGAATTTTCGTGGTGCCCCCTTGAGTGTTTCCGGTGGTGGTTCGATCTCTTCTGGCTGCACGCTGACAATGTCACCAATGCGGTCCACCATCAGCCCCACCTGTTCGCCACCGTGATTGATGACGATGTTGATGGTGTCTTCTTCGTCGCTTTCGCCGGGTAACCGCAGCACCTTGCGCAGGGCGATGGCCGGCACGATACGTCCGCGGATATTCATCAGCCCGAGTACTCCGGGAGGTGCCAGCGGAATATCGGTAATCTGGTGGTTGGCGAGCACTTCCTGAACATTGTCGACCACCACGCCGTAGTGCTTTCCCGCAACGGAAAACGTGCAGATCAGTTGTTTAGTTTCCATTGCTGTCCTCACTTCTTTGCTTGCCATGGAAGCGGCTGAACAAGGCTTCACAATCGATAAAGTCCGTCACATGGCCTTGCAGGATGCCAGCGCCAAGGATGCCTTCGGTCTGGGCGCTTTGTTGTATGGCTGCTTCGTCGTCACTGACAATATCGATGATGTCGTTGACCACCAGACCCACTTCGCCGAAATCGGTGGGTTGCACCACAATGCGGATAATCTCTTGATCAGCCGGAGTGCTACGGTTGGCGTCGCCAAGACGAATCAGCGGCAGAATGCCACCCCGATACTGAATTACTTCCCGGCCGGCGGAGTATTCGATCAGATCGGTACTGATTTCCTCCAGGCGTGACACTCTCGACAGGGCGATGGCGGAGCGGCCAGTGCTGCCATCCGGGCGTACCAGCAGGTAGCTCTCGGCGGCGCGAATGGGTTGGGTTTCTGCGTCTAGCGGGTTTTCCAGCTGGCGCAGTTTGCGCTCGTGGCGGGTAACACCCGCAAAGTCGGCCGTGGACTTAACATCCAGAATCAACGCTACCCGGCCATCGCCCATGATGGTGGCGCCGGCAAAACAGGGGTTGTCCTTGAGGAGTCTACCCAGGGGTTTGACCACGATTTCTTCTGTATCGCGAACGTCATCCACCAGCAGCCCGAATTCCTGCTGGTCGGCGGTGAGCACCAGAATGAACTGATCTTTATGGGTTTCCTTGTCGCCCATCTGCATCAGAGAGCGCATGTCGACCAGTGGCAGCAATCTGCCCCGAAGCCGATAGACCAGGGCATCGTGGACTGTCTCGATATCCTTTTCGAGACGGTCGGCCTCCACGTAGACCACTTCCATCAAGTTGACCTGGGGAATGGCGAAACGCTGATGCAGGCAACGCACGATCAAAGCAGGGACAATGGCGAGGGTGAGCGGGATTTTCAGTTTCAGTGTGGTGCCACGGCCGGGGATGCTCTTGATATCAATGGAGCCGCCGATGCGCTCCACATTGGTTCGCACCACATCCAGGCCCACGCCGCGGCCTGACAGATCGCTGACAGTGTCCGCAGTGGAGAACCCGGGTTCGAATATATAGCGGATCTTTTCCTGTTCGGTGAGCTGTTCCGCCTGCTCTGGGCGTACCAGCCCGGCTTCCATGGCACGCCGGATAATTTTGTCACTGTCCAGCCCCGCGCCATCGTCGCTGACTTCCACGGTGACGTTGCCGCTTTCGTGATAGGCACTCATGGTCAGGGTGCCGGTTTCCGGTTTGCCTCTGGCGCGGCGATGTTCCGGCGTCTCGATACCATGATCGACCGCGTTGCGAACCAGGTGAATGAGCGGGTCGCGAATGGCTTCGAGCAGACTGCGATCCAGTTCTGTGTCCCCGCCCCTGAGTACCGGAGTAACCCGTTTGCCGGTTTTTCTTTCCAGATCCAGAAGCAGGCGAGGGTAGGTGGACCAGGCATTTCGAATGGGCTGCATGCGGGTCTGCATCAGCCCTTCCTGCAGCTCACTGGTGACCATGTTGAGACGCTGGGACAAGTTGACCAGTTGAGCGTCGTTCTGGCTGGCGGTGTGCTGCAGTAGCTGGTTGCGGGTGAGTACCAGTTCGCCTACCACATTCATCAACTTGTCCAGTAGCACCACATCCACGCGTACGGTGGTGTCGCTCTTTCCTGTCTGCTGTGGGGTGGTGTTTTCCTGCTCTGTTTTTTCCGGTGAGGAGCCGTCGCTCACCGGCATGACATCTTGCTCGCTGGTTGTCGCCGGTTCTGCTGGCTCAGGCTTTGTCGGTTCAGGGGTTTCCTGTGCGATTTGAGGTGAGCTGGTGGCAGCGTCATTTTGCGTACGGGAGGGGATCAATGCATGTAACCGGTCAATCAAGGCCTGTGGTGCCGGCTCACCGTCTTTACCATCATTGTGGATACGCTTGAGGAAAACACGGATTTCATCCACCCCGTCAAGCAGCGCGGTGGCATGTGGCAGATCCATGTGCTGATCTCCGTCGCGCATGGCGCCGAGGATATCTTCCAGGGCATGGCTCAGGGTTTCCAGCTGTGTGAAGCCGAAAAATCCGCAGGTGCCCTTGATGGTATGGATTGCCCGGAAGGCGCTGGCAATACGTTCACTGTCCTGCGGTGAGCGTTCCAGCGCCACAATGTCCTGTTCCAGTTGCCCCAGATTTTCATCACTTTCGATCAGAAAACTTTGCAGTGCCTTGTCGTTTTCCTGCATTGGGCCTTCTCCCCTTGAACCTGTCATGCATTGTTATTGGTATCGACGTTGCTGTTCAGCCGGCGGCGAGTTTGCGCAATGAAGCCAGTCGTAAGATGGAACGCAGATCAGCGTCATGCGGGGGTTTGACAAGATAGTTGTCACACCCGGCCTGACGACCGGCCAGATGAGCTTCTGCTGAGGTCTTGCTGGAGAGCATTGCAATGCGAGCCGGGCTGCCTTTCTGGCGCAGAGCGCTGCAGGCCTCGAGGCCCCCCATGACTGGCATTTCCACATCAAGGAAGATCAGATCAAAGGGACGTTTTTCGGCGCATGCCAGTGCCTGGCTGCCATCGGCAGCCTGGACAATGTCCAGTTCATAGCTGCCGGTTGCCAGTTCGTGCAATTTGGCGGTGATAAGGCTTCGTATGGCGGTGCTGTCGTCCACCACCAGGATGTTGAGTCTGTCCATGACCCTTCCCTGTGTCGCTGCTACTTCCATTACGTTCCCCGGATCTCGGTTGAGATCTGTGAAGCAGCGTATGCCGCTTCCCCCATTAGAGAAGGCGCAACTATTTTTATATGTGCAGATAAGGAAAACGAAAGAGGTTGAGGACGAACGGTGTTGTTTAGTCGATGTTCGCCAATTACCCGATCAGTGTCTTTTTTTCCAAATCTGCTTCACAAAAATTGTCATGCCTATGTTGGTGCTATAAGTACCATGGTTCGATTCACGCAAGCTTCACGCAGGGGACAGACGAAAATTGAGGAGCGACGAACGGGCGTCGGTAAGGGGATGTGGAAGGGGGGAGAAATGCCAGGCACACGGAAAAGGTGTGCCTGGCAGTTATGAAGAGGGGTCAATGGGCCGTTTTTTCTTTTGGCTTGCCATTCAGCGGAACGCCGGCGAGCTTGCGTACCACCACATAGAATAGCGGAATAAAGAAAATCGCCAGCACCGTCGCGGTGAGCATGCCCCCGAATACCCCCGTACCGATGGCGTTACGGGCGCCGGCGCCGGCGCCAGTGCTGATCATCAGCGGGGTCACCCCGAGCATGAAGGCCAGTGAGGTCATCAGGATGGGGCGTAGCCTCATGCGTACCGCTTCCAGGGTGGCCTTGACCAGGTGCTCGCCTTTCTGCTCCAACTCCAGGGCAAATTCTGCAATCAGAATGGCGTTCTTTGCTGAAAGCCCGATGGTGGTGAGCAGGCCGACCTGGAAGAACACATCGTTCTCCAACCCGCGGAAGGTGGCAGCCAGTACGGCACCGATCACGCCGAGCGGTACCACCAGCATTACCGCGAAGGGAATGGACCAGCTCTCGTAGAGCGCTGCCAGGCAAAGGAATACCACCAGCAGGGAAATCGCATACAGGGCCGGTGCCTGATCTCCGGACTGGCGTTCCTGATAGGACAGGCCGGTCCATTCGGAGCCGAACCCGGCTGGCAACCTGGCGGTAAGTTCCTCCATGGCATCCATGGCGTCGCCGGTACTGTAGCCTGGTGCCGCGTTGCCCTGGATGTTCACCGAGGAAACGCCGTTGTAACGCTCCAGTTTGGGTGAGCCGTAGGTCCAGTGGCCGGTGGCAAAGGCGGAGAATGGCACCATTTCGCCCTGGTTGTTGCGCACATACCAGTCATCAATGTTTTCCGGCAGCATGCGATAGGGGGCGTCAGCCTGTACATACACCCGTTTTACCCGGCCCCGGTCGACAAAGTTGTTCACATAGCTCGAGCCCCAGGCAATCTGCAGGGTGCTGTTGATATCGCTGATGCTGAGCCCCAGCGCCTTGGCTTTCTGTTGGTCAATATCCAGTTGATATTGTGGGCTGTCTTCCAGTCCGTTGGGACGTACCCCGGCCAGGCGAGGGTCCTGGCTGGCCATGCCCAGTAACTGGTTACGGGCCTGTATCAGTGCCTCGTGACCGCGACCGGCCTGGTCCAGCAGCTGAAAATCGAAGCCACTGGCGTTACCCAGTTCAGGGATCGAAGGCGGGTTGAGGGCAAAGATCATGGCTTCACGAATGCTGGCAAAGAAGCCCATGGAGCGGCCCACCACCTGGTTGACGCCATCCGTTTCCAGGTTCCGTTCGGACCAGTCCTTCAGGTTGATGAACGCCAGCCCGGCATTCTGGCCCTGGCCGGTAAAACTGAAACCAGCCACGGTGAACAGGCCATCAACGGCGGAGGTCTCCTCGTTGAGATAGTAATTCTCCATCTTCTTCAGCACGTCCACGGTCTGCTCCTGGGTGGAGCCGGCCGGCAGTGTGACCAGGGTAAACATCATGCCCTGATCCTCTTCCGGCAAGAAGCTGGAAGGCAGGCGCATGAAGGAAAAGCCCAGCACACCGACAATCACCACATAGATCAACAGATAACGGCCACGATGGCCCAGGATTTTTTCCACCCGACCCTGGTAGGCCAGGCTGCTGCGATCAAACGTGCGGTTGAACCAGCCGAAGAAACCCTTGTTGGTCTGGTGCTCTGCATCCTTGGCCTTGAGCATGGTGGCACACAACGCCGGGGTGAGGATCAGGGCAACCAGCACGGACAGCACCATGGCGGACACAATGGTGATCGAGAACTGCCGGTAAATCGCCCCGGTGGAGCCGGGGAAGAATGCCATGGGGATAAATACCGCTGACAGTACCAGGGCAATACCCACCAAGGCACCGGTGATCTGGCCCATGGATTTACGGGTGGCTTCCTTGGGGGGCAGGCCTTCTTCGTGCATAACCCGTTCCACGTTCTCCACCACCACGATGGCATCGTCCACCAGCAGGCCAATAGCCAGCACCATGCCGAACATGGTCAGGGTGTTAATGGAGAAGCCGAAGGCGGCCAGCACACCGAAGGTGCCGAGCAGGACCACCGGCACCGCGATGGTGGGAATCAGGGTGGCGCGGAAGTTTTGCAGGAACAGGTACATCACCAGGAACACCAGCACGATGGCTTCGAACAGGGTATGTACCACTTCCTCGATGGAGATCTCCACGAACGGGGTGGTGTCGTAGGGATAATCCATTTCCATCTTGTCGGGGAAGAAAGGCTTCAATTCTTCCAGGCGGGCGCGCACCGCATCAGCGGTGTCCAGCGCGTTGGCGCCGGAGGCCAGGCTGATGGCCAGGCCGGCGGCAGGCTGGCCGTTATAGCGGCCCACCACGTCATAGTTCTGGGCTGCCAGTTCCACCCGCGCCACATCCCGCAGGAACACCTGGGAGCCATCCGGATTTACCTTGAGCAGGATGTTCTGAAACTGCTCGGTATCTTCCAATCGAGTCTGGGCGATGATGTTGGCATTGAGCTGCTGGCCTTCCACCGCCGGGGCGCCACCGAGCTGACCACTGGCGACCTGGTTGTTCTGTACCTGAATCGTCTGGGTGATGTCCTGGGGCGTCAGATCGTATTTGTTGAGCTTGTTGGGATCGAGCCAGATGCGCATGGCGTAGGGGGAGCCGAACAGCTGGATCTTGCCGACACCGGGTACCCGGCTGATCGGATCCTGCACATTGGAGGCCACATAGTCCGCCAGGTCGGCCCGGCTGAGGCTGCCGTCCTCGGAGGAAAATGACACCACCATCAGAAACGAATCCGAGGATTTGCTGACCTGCAGACCCTGCTGCTGTACTTCCTGGGGCAGTAGTGGGGTAGCCAGTTGCAACTTGTTCTGCACCTGCACCTGGGCGATATCCGCGTCGGTACCCGGGGCGAATGTCAGCGTGATCTGGGCGTTGCCAAAGGAGTCGCTGCTGGAGCCGATGTAGAGCAGGTTATCGATGCCCGTCATCTGCTGCTCAATCACCTGGGTGACCGAATCTTCCACGGTTTTTGCCGAGGCGCCGGGATAGTTACCGGCAATGGTCACCGCTGGCGGGGCCACTGCCGGGTACTGTTCTACCGGCAGGGTATAAATAGCCAGGGCACCGGCCATCATCATGATGATGGCAATAACCCAGGCAAAAATCGGGCGGTCAATAAAGAATCTGGCCATGGTATTCCCGTTTCTCGTTACGTCGCGTTATTGCGCTGAGCGTTGATCCCCGCCTTGAGTGGCGGGGGCCTGGGAGGCTTGAGCCTGCTGTTGGGTATCCACGGGGCTGACCGGAATGCCGGGCTGGATTTTTTGCAGCCCATCCACGATCAACCGGTCTCCGTGTTCCAGGCCGCTGGCGATCAGCCACTGACTGCCCACGGCCCGTTCGGTGACCACGTTCACCTTCTTCACCATATTGTTCTCGTCGATGAGCATGGCGCTGGCCTGGCCGGTGGGGTCACGGGTAATGCCTTTCTGGGGAACCAGAATGGCATCTTCGCGCTGGCCCTCGGGCAAGCGACCGCGGACAAACATGCCCGGTAGCAGATCACCATCCGGGTTGGGGAAGAGGGCGCGCAGGGTCACCGAGCCGGTGCTTTCGTCCACTGCGTATTCGGAGAATTGCAGGGCGCCGGCCTTGCTGTACTCGCTGCCGTCTTCCAGGATCAGGGTAATGCGTGCTTCATCATCGCTGACCTGCTGCAATTCGCCGGCTTCCATGGCCTGGCGCAGACGACGCAGCTCAATGCTGGACTGGGTCAGGTCCACGTAAATGGGGTCCAGCTGGCGGATGGTGGCCAGGGCGTTGGCCTGGTTGGCGGTGACCAGGGCGCCGGCGGTGACGGTGGAGCGCCCGATGCGGCCGCTGATCGGCGCCTCAATGGTGGCGTAGTCCAGGTTGATCTGCGCGCTTTTCAGGTTGGCGCGGGCGGCGGCCACCGCGGCCTTGTTCTCGTCCAGGGCCGCTTTGGCTTCGTCATATTCCTGTTGGCTCACGGAGCGGCGTTCCAGCAGGGTCTTGAAGCGATCCACGCGCAGGGTGTTGGAGTTCAGGGTGGCCTGGGCCCGGGCCAGCTCCGCCCGTGCAGAGTCCACGGCAGCCTGGTAGGTCCGGGAGTCGATCCTGTAGAGAGGTTGCCCGGCTTCCACCTTCTGGCCTTCTTCGAACAGGCGCTGTTCGATCACGCCGCTTACCTGCGGGCGCACTTCGGCAATCTGGTGAGCGGTGGTGCGCCCGGGCAGCTCCCGGCTGAGGGTGGTGGATTGAGCCTTTACCGTAATGAAGCCAACCTGCGGCGCCTGTTGCTGCTGTTGCTGTCCGGCCTGGTCGCCGTCACTGCAACCGCCGAGCTGCAGGGCAAGGGCGCCTGCCAGGAAGGAGAGAATCAAACCGCTGCGCATAATCACCTCTAGTTTTAATACACGCCGTCAGGCACCGGCTCGGTGAGCGGGCGCTGCTTGCAGGAAATATGAATCAGGTTCAGTATATACATTCAGTGATGTATGTATAGACCCGAACGCGGAATCCATTTGATTTTTTCACGTCCATAAGAGTCTCCCATGGTCAGGCGAACGAAGGCAGAAGCGCTGCAAACCCGGGCTCAGATCCTGGATGCCGCCGAGCAGGTTTTTCACCGTAAAGGGGTACTGTCCGCCTCTTTAAAGGATATTGCCAGCGAGGCCGGGGTGACGCGAGGGGCGATCTACTGGCACTTCAAAAACAAGCATGATGTGTTCATGGCCATGGTGGATCGCAGTCGCTTGCCATTCGACAGTCTGGCGGAGCGGGCAGAGGATGTCAGCGAGCCGGATCCACTGGGGCGCCTGCGCGAGTTTATGGTCTTTCTGTTACAGCAAGCGGTCTGTGATCCCGGCCAGCGACGGCTTTTCGAGATCATGTTCCAGAAATGCGAGTTCAGCGGTGAGAATGCCGATTTGCTGGATCGCCAGCGTGAAGCCTGTCGGGACTCCTCCGCGCGGTTGGCGCGGACCTTTGCCAACGCCATTGCCCGCGGCCAGCTCCCGGAAAGTCTGGATACGGGAAAGGCCGTTAGCTGGTTACACAGCCAGCTCACCGGCGTGATCATGTACTGGCTACTCGATCCAGAGGTGCTGGACCTGGAGCGGGCAGCCACGGATTTTGTCGATACCTGCCTGTTTGCCCTGCAGCATGCTCCCTCCCTGCGTCAGCGTCCCGGAGATTGATACCGGCGCCTGAACATCCCATTGAAATACCTGTCCGCATTTCCGATAACTGGTCTGTGCAGACCACATACCCGGTGGTATGTTTTTGGCCCCTCCCCGAAAAACTCCTTTTCCAGCCTTTGTCAGATTTCGTTTCAAAAAACGAAACGTCATTCCAAAATAGTATTGACGGCCTTCCCGAGCCATGTCAGATTGACTGGCGAGTCAACATCTTGTTTCCGCTGAAGGGCGGTGGGACCGCCGATTCCCTTCAGCATTCGCTACAGCAGCAACACAAATAAAAGGCGCTTATAAAAGCGCCGCGGGAGAGCACAACATGTTTGATCGGCACTATGCGGTCTGGCCGGAGAATATGCCGCGCCACCTCAGCCTGCCGCAGACCAGCCTCTATACCAATCTGGAGGTTTCGGCCCTGCGTTATCCCCACCGGGATGCAATCAACTATTACGACAGCCCCATCACGATCGCGGAGCTCAAGCAGCAGGTGGATGCCCTGGCGGGTTATCTGCAATCGCTGGGTGTGGAGAAGGGCGACCGGGTGCTGCTGTTCATGCAGAACGCCCCCCAGTTCATCATCAGTTACTACGCCATCCTCCGTGCCAATGCCATTGTGGTGCCGGTGAACCCCATGAACCGGGCCGCCGAACTGGAACATTACCTGGAGGATACCGATGCCGCCGTGGCCATCTGTGGCCAGGAATTGTTGCCGACGGTGGCCCCGGTGGTGGGCATGGTGAACCTGCGCCATGTGATCGTGGCGGCCTACAGCGATTACCTCACCCGTGACACGGACCTGCCGCTGCCCGCCGAGGTGGAAGCGCCGGCAGTAGCGCTGAACCATCCCGCGCACATTGCCTGGAAAGACGCCATTGGCGCCGGTGAATCCCCCGGCGAACTGTTGGTCGGCCCGGACGATCTGGCGGTGTTTCCCTACAGCTCCGGGACCACCGGGGCGCCAAAGGGGTGCATGCACACCCATGGTTCGGTGATGGCCACCTGTGTCCAGGGGGCGATCTGGAGTCATGGCACCACCGAGTCGGTGACCCTGGCCACGCTGCCGTACTTTCATGTAACCGGCATGCAGGGCTCCATGAATACGCCAATCTATGGCGGCTCATTGATCGTCTTGATGACCCGCTGGGATCGTCGCGTGGCGGCCACCCTGATTGAGCGTTACAAGGTCAGCCGCTGGGTGAATATCGTCACCATGGCCATCGATCTGCTCTCCGATCCGGACGTGGAGAAATACGACCTGTCTTCCCTGGAAAATATTGGCGGCGGCGGGGCGGCCATGCCCGCGGCAGTCTCCGACAAACTCTTCCAGCTCACCGGACTGCGTTACATGGAAGGCTATGGCCTGTCCGAAACCATTGCCGGCACCCACATCAATCCCACCGATAACCCCAAGTCCCAGTGTCTGGGGATTCCGGTATTCGATATCGATTCACGCATTGTGGCAGTGGAAGACGACGGCCAGACCGGCAGGGAACTGGGGTCGGGTGAAGTGGGGGAAATCCTCATCCATGGCCCGCAGGTATTCCAGGGCTACTGGAAGCGTCCCCAGGAAACGCAAAAGGTGTTTGTCGAGCTGGATGGCAAGCGTTTCTTCCGCACCGGTGATCTGGGTTACCACGACGAAGAGGGCTATTTCTTCATCGTCGATCGGGTCAAACGGATGATCAACGCGTCCGGCTTCAAGGTCTGGCCCGCCGAGGTGGAAAGCCTCATGTACCGCCACCCGGCCATCCAGGAAAGCTGCGTGATTTCCACTCCCCACCCCCGTCGCGGTGAAACCGTGAAAGCCTGTGTGGTTCTGCGCAACGAGATGAAAGGCACGCTCACCGAGCAGGCCATCATCGACTGGTGCAAGGAAGAAATGGCCGCCTACAAGGTGCCAGAGGTGGTGGAGTTTCGCGATGAGCTGCCCCGTTCGCCCACCGGCAAGGTGATGTGGCGAGCCCTGCAGGAGCAGGAATGGGCCAGTGAGCAGAAACAGCAGGCTTGCTAGCAGGACAACACCCGGTCAGCACCACAATAAAACCTACGCGGCAGCGCTACGTCGCAGGGGCTGACATAACAAAGGAGAAACGGGAAACGCCAATGCCACTGAGCGGCGGTTCCCCCATACAGGAGGCTTTGCCTTGGACTTATTCATGCAGCAAGTGCTTAACGGCCTGACGCTGGGCAGCATCTACGGGCTGGTGGCCCTGGGGCTGACCCTGGTGTACGGCATTTTGCACGTACCGAACTTTGCCCACGGGGCGCTCTATATGGTGGGCGCCTATGTGTCCTACGTGATCATGGTCGATTTTGGCGCCAACTATTGGCTGGCCATGCTTGGCGCCGCCGGTGCTGTGGCGTTGCTGGCGGTGTTGTGCGAGCGACTGGTGTTCAACCCCTTGCGTGATGCGCCGCCAATCCACGACAAGATTGCCGCCATCGGCATCATGCTGTTTCTGGAAGCGCTGGTGCAGATGCACTGGGGCGCGGAATTCCGCCGCATGCCCACGCCTTATACCGGTATTGTCGAATTTGCCGGCCTGACCATGCCGGCCCAGCGGGTGCTGATTATTGTCGGTGCGTTCACGCTGATGGCGGTTCTGCACCTGTTCCTGAAGAAGACTATGACCGGCTCCACCATTGTGGCCATGGCCCAGAACCGGGAAGGGGCCTTCCTGGTAGGGATCGATGCCAACCGGGTGGCGATGATGACCTTTGCCATCTCCGGGGTGCTGGCGGCGGTGGGGGCCACCCTGTTCGCGCCGATTAACCTGGTGTATCCGGCCATGGGGCATCTGCTGATCATGAAAGCCTTTGTGATCATCATCCTCGGCGGCATGGGTTCCATTCCCGGTGCCATTGTCGGCGGCTTGATCATCGGTTTTGCGGAAGCCTTTGGAGGCTTCTACATCTCCACCGACTACAAGGACATCATCGCCTTCGCCTTGCTGGTGGTGATTCTCTCCATCAAGCCCACCGGTCTGTTCACCAAGGGGGTGCGCTAATGAACGCCCTGCAGAAGATTTCCGAGTTCTTTATGACGCCGGCGATGAAGATCGTGATGATCCTGGCGGCACTGTTGTTCCCCTTCGTGGCGAGCAATGAATACCAGATCTACGTCATGGCATTGGCGTTTGTCTGGGCCATTGCAGTCTACGGCATGAACATCATCACCGGCCTGTGCGGCCAGTTGAATCTGGCCCATGGCGGCTTCTTTGCCATCGGTGCCTATACCCTGGCGATTCTCACCGTGGATCATGGCTGGGCGTTCTGGTGGGCCTTCGTGGCAGCGGGTATTGCCGGTGCCTTGTTGGGTTTCCTGGCCGGGGTGGTGTCGTTGCGCCTGAAAGAGCACTACTTCGCCATCTTTACCCTCTGTGTGGGCTTCATCATTTATCTGTTGATCGATAAATGGGAGGAGCTGACCCACGGTGCGCTGGGCATTATCAATATTCCGGCGCCGAGCGGATTCGGCCTGGTGGATTTCACCGAAACCACGCCGTTCTATTACCTGGCTCTGGTGTTCATGGTGCTGTCCATCTGGCTGGCGGCGCGGATTGCCAACTCCCTGTTGGGCCGCAGTTTCCGTGCCATTCGTATCAGTGACGAGCTGGCCGCGTCCCTGGGTATCAACCTGATGCGCAACAAGGTACTGGCATTCGCGCTGTCCACCACCTACGCCAGTGTGGCCGGTGCGCTGTATGCCGGCATGGTGCGCTTTATCGGCCCGGCAGAAGCCGACGTGGTGCATACCTTCGACATGATTACCTTCCTGCTGGTGGGTGGCATCGGCACCCTGATGGGGCCGCTGTTCGGCACCCTGGCGATTACCTGGCTGACCCAGTCCCTGCAGTTCCTGGAAGAGTACCGGATGATCGTGTTCGGCCCGCTGCTGGTGGTGCTGGTGATCTTTTTCCCACGCGGTGTGGTGGGCACCTTCCTGACCTGGCGGGGTCGCCGTCTGGCCGCAGCTCATGAAACCGCCCAAAAGGAATCTGCCAGCGAAAAAAAGTCGCAGCCGAACAAGGCGGTAACACCTCGCAATCAGGAGGCCGGTAACCATGCTTAAGATCAATAACCTGACCAAACGGTTCGGGGGCCTGGCGGCGGTGAACAACGTCAGCATCGAATTCGACGCCAACAAGATCAACGCCATCATCGGCCCCAACGGTGCGGGGAAAAGTACTTTCTTCAATCTGGTGGCCGGCGCCATGGCGCCCACAGAAGGCTCCATCGAATACCAGGGTATGGATATCACCGGTATGGCTTGTGACCGCATTGCCCGGCTGGGTATCGCGCGGACCTTCCAGACCACCTCACTGTTCGATGAATCTACTGTGCTGGACAACCTGATCGTGGGCCACCGTCTTCGCACCCAGTCGCGCCTGTGGGACGTGATCATCAACTCAAAGCGTCTGCGTGATGAAGAGAAAAAATGTCGTTCCCGGGCCCAGGAAGTGCTGGATTTCGTCGGCCTGTCCCATATCGGTCATCGCATTACCGCGGACATCAGCCAGGAAGAAAAAAAGCGCGTGGCCTTTGCGCTGGCCCTGGCTACCGACCCGGAGCTGGTGCTGCTGGATGAGCCCGCCGGCGGCATCAACCCGGAGGAGACCGAGAACCTGGCAGCACTGATCCGCAAGATGGTCGAGCACGGCGTCACCGTCTGCCTGATTGAGCACAAGATGGACATGATTATGAGCCTGGCGGACAAGATCATGGTGCTGGACCACGGTGAAAAAATTGCCGAAGGCACCCCGGAACAGATCCGCAACAATCCGGTGGTAATCGAAGCCTATCTGGGGAGTGATGACGATGCTGCAGCTTAACGATGTGGAAGCGCGCTACGGCAGCTTCAAGGCCCTGGAAAAAGTCTCCATGACGGTGGGCGAGGGTGAACTGGTGGTGTTGCTGGGCGCCAATGGCGCCGGCAAGAGCACCCTGTTCAACACCATCAGCGGCCTACTCAAACCCACCGCCGGCAAGATTTCCCTGAATGGCAAGGATGTCACCGGCCTGAAGCCCTCCGGCCTGGTACAGAGTGGCGTGGTGCAGTGCCCGGAAGGGCGCAAGCTGTTCCCGGAAATGTCGGTGCTGAAAAACCTGATGCTGGGTGCCTATGTGCATCGCCGGGACAAGGCCGCCATGAAGAAGACGCTGGACCAGGTGCTGGCGCTGTTTCCGATTCTCGACGAGAAGAAGGACCATGCGGCCGGATCCCTCAGTGGCGGGCAGCAACAGATGGTGGCCATTGGTCGCGCCATGATGGGGCGGCCGAAACTACTGCTGCTGGACGAGCCTTCTCTGGGGCTGGCCCCGCTGGTCGTGAAGCAGATGTTTGAAACCATCAAGGGCATCAACGAACAGGGCACCACCGTGTTGCTGGCGGAGCAGAATGCCTTCGCCGCACTGAAAATTGCTCACCGCGCCTACGTGATCGAAAACGGTCGCCTGGTGATGGAGGGTGATAAAGACGCGATGCTGGGTAATGAAGAAATTCGCAAGGCCTACATCGGGGCCTGAGTCGATCACCCGCAACGTGTGCGCTACACAACAAGACTGAAATAATAACGGGAGAGTTTCATGAGCAACGGAAAAAATACACTGGTTAAGCGCTTCTGCCGTCTGGCCTGCGCCAGCGCCATCGCACTGGCCGCCAGCGGCGCACAGGCGGCCGAAACCGTGACCATCGGTTTCACCGGGCCGCTGAGTGGCGGTGCCGCCTTGTACGGGCAGAACACCCTGGAAGGCCTGCAAATGGCTGCCCGGGAAATCAACGACAAGGGTGGTTTCAAGGTGGGTGATGACACCTACGAGATCAACCTGGTATCCCTGGATGACAAGTACGCCCCCAGTCAGGCGGCGGTGAACGGTAAGCGCCTGGTGCAGCAGTACAATGCACCGGTGATCTTTACGCCGCACTCCGGTGGCACCTTTGCGTTGCAGGCGTTCAATGAACGGGATGATTTCCTGGTGATGTCCTATACCTCGGTGCCCACCGTGACCGAGAAGGGCAATGAACTGACCGTGCGTATCCCGCCCACCTTTACCGGCTACATGAAGCCGTTCACCAAGATCGCCATGGAACAGAATGGCAAGAAAGTGGCCATCGCCAATGCAACCCATGACTACGCCAAGTACTGGACCAAGGCATTCGTACCCACCTGGGAAGCCATGGGCGGTACCGTGGTGGCGGATAACCCCATGGACTACAACAAGTCGGCGGACTTCTATACCGGCGTCAGCAAGGTGCTGGCAGAGAAGCCGGATGTGCTGTTCATTGGCGGGGCGTCCGAACCCACAGCGCTGGTGGCCAAGCAGGCCCGCCAGCTGGGCTTCAAAGGGGGCTTCGTGATCATGGACCAGGCCAAGATGGGCGAAATGTCCAAGATCATTGGCGGTTACAAGATGCTGGAAGGCTCCGTGGGTGTGGTCCCGCTGACCATGTACGAGGAGCAGGGCGCCAAGGATTTTGTCGCCAAGTACCACACGCAGAATGACGGCAAGGATCCCACCACCGAAGTGGCCTACAACTATTTCGCCATGCATACCGTGGTTCAGGCCATGAAGGAAGCCGGTACCGTGGAGGACGCCAAGGCAATCCGGGCGGCCATGGGCGATGCGCTGAAAAACCTGGCGGAGGAGCATAACCCCTATGGCGTGACCGAAATCGATGCCAAGGGTGGCATGATGGCCGATCCCAACATCGCTACCGTCAAGAAAGGTGGCACCGTTGAGCTGCAGCGTATTTCCGAGGTGCTGGGCGAGTAACCTGGCGAGGAGGGGAAGCAGGGCGCCTGGCGCCCTGTTTTTTCGTCTTCTTCAGATAATGAAATATTATTCCAAAATAATTGAAAGCGGTCCGCCTTTGCTTATACTGGGGGCAGTTAACAGTTATGTGCGTCGCCATTAGGCATCGCAGATCAGTGTTATCAAGCGGCAATGAAATAGCTGTGCAATAGCAGTGGCCCTCTGCCGCAGGAGCGTAGCGCAGTGGAGCAACGACCGCAGGTCGGCCCGAAGGGTGAGCGGAGCGAATAACGTCGCTGGCGGCGCGATAACAGTTTCATTGCCGGGTAAATAATACGTCGAGATTTCATCTTCCTGACCCGGCGTCAGACCGGGCAGGTGCTGCCTGGCTCTACCGGAGCATGGCAGTTCAACGAGGAGAGTACTATGAGTCATCCGGTCAGCCTCAGTCGCGATAGCGATATTGGCGTAATCCGAATCAACTATCCCCCCGTCAATGCGCTGGGCCATGGGGTCCGGGAAGGACTGCAGAGCTGTCTACGCGAGGCCTTGGCGGACGATGGCATCCAGGCGGTGGTGGTGATCGGCGAGGGCAAGACCTTCCCGGCCGGCGCCGATATCCGTGAATTCGGCAAGCCGCCCCAGCAGCCGGTACTGCCCGCGGTGATTGATGAATACGAAGCCAGCGACAAGCCGGTGATCGCTGCCATCCATGGCACCGCCCTGGGTGGCGGGCTGGAAGTGGCGCTGGGCTGCGATTATCGCGTGGCCCTGGACAGCGCCCGCCTGGGCCTGCCGGAAGTGAAGCTGGGCCTGCTGCCCGGTGCCGGTGGCACCCAGCGCCTGCCGCGTCTGGTGGGGGCACAGAAAGCCCTGGAAATGATCGTGGGCGGCAACCCCATCAAGGCAGCCGAGGCCCGGGAGCTGGGTCTGGTGGACGAGGTGGTCAGTGGCGATCTGCTGGATGGCGCACTGGCCTTTGCCCGCAAGCTGGTGGCCGATGGCGCGCCGCTGCGAAAACTCTCCGAACTGGACGTGCCCGGAGACACCAGTGCCGAGCTGTTCGAGCATTTCGAGCAATCCATTGCCAGAAAACAGCGCGGCTTCAAGGCGCCGTTTTCCTGTATCAAGGCGGTCAAGGCAGCGGTGGAGTTGCCCTACGACAAGGGCGTGGAGCGGGAACGGGAGCTGTTCTTCAAGCTGCTGGTTTCCAGCGAATCCGCGGCCCAGCGTCATGTGTTCTTTGCCGAACGGGAAGTGGCCAAGGTGCCAGGGCTCGACAAGGATACCCCCAAGCGCGAGATCAAGCTGGCGGCGGTGATCGGCGCGGGCACCATGGGCGGCGGTATCGCCATGAACTTCGCCAATGCG
>Ga0114904_1000005_pt1 | contig 191740 bp, 180 predicted proteins | sample MalvirDeepMed_s6_FD_83498 | JGI IMG/M metagenome (GOLD analysis project Ga0114904, IMG submission 83498) | Marine viral communities from the Global Malaspina Expedition - Malaspina viral metaG DeepMed_s6 | ecosystem: Environmental > Aquatic > Marine > Oceanic | place: Mediterranean Sea... | reverse complement strand
TCCGGTATCGATACCCTGGTGGCCACCGTGCGCGAGGAGCTGGTTGCCCTGCGGGATGCGGAAGCGGGCCGCAGTGAGGCCGCCAGCGAGCGCCTGGCGCAACTGGAAGGCACCGTCAGCGAACATCTGAGCCGCCTGGGCACCGCCCTGGAAGCGCCCATGACCCGACTGATCGAAACCGCCTCGGAAACACCGAAGGCCGCCGCAGAAGTGATCAGCCGACTGCGCGAGGAGATGACCCGCAGCAGCGAACGAGACAACGAGCTGCTGGAAGAGCGCCGCCGCATCATGGCCGAGCTGGACACCCTGCTCAGCAGCCAGCGCGATGCCGCCGGCGCCCAGCGCGAGGCCATCGAAACCCTGATCACCGCCGCCAGCGACACCCTCACCCAGGTCAGCGACACCTTCGCCCAGCAGGTCAGCGCCCAGAGCGAACAGCTCGACCAGGTGGCCGGTGATGTGTCCGGCAGCGCCGCCGAGGTGGCCAGCCTCAGCGATGCCTTTGCCACCGCCGTGCAGGTATTCAGCGAGGCCAACGACAAGCTGCTGGATAACCTGCAACAGGTGGAAAGCCGCCTGGAGCAGTCCTCCGCCCGGGCCGATGAACAGCTCAACTACTACGTGGAGCAGGCCCGTGAGGTGATTGAACTGAGCATGGCGTCCCAGAAAGAAGTCATCGACGCCCTGGGCACGCTCAACGGCGCCAACACCACCCCCGGCAGCAACGTCGCCCACAGCGAAGAACGCCAGACCAGCGAGGTCAACTGATGGACGATCTGCACGATAGCGACAGCGCATCGGTGTGGGCCATCTTCTCGGACCTGATGGCCGCCCTGGTGGGCATTCTGGTGCTGGTACTGGTGTGGGTCATCGGCATCCAGCTGGAATTGAGCCAGTCCCTGGAAGAGGAAAAGGCCCGGCGGGTGGCTGAAGAGCAGCGTCGCCAGGCCCTGGAAGAGGCGCTGGCCGATCCCCTGGCCAGTGGCAGGGTCACCTTCCGCGATGGCCGCATCGGCATCAGCGGCAGCGTGCTGTTCCAGCTCAACTCCGATCAGTTACAGCCGGAGGGGGAAGCCCTGTTGCGGGACCTGACCAAACCCTTGCAGGTGTTCCTGGACCAGCACGACGAACTGCTGATGGTCAGCGGCTTCACCGATGACCTGCCGATCCAGAGCGGCAACCGCCGCTACCAGGACAACTGGGGCCTGTCCGCCCAGCGGGCACTCACCGTCACGCGCACCCTGATCAATCAGGGCATGCCCGCCGACCAGGTGTTCGCCGCCGCCTTTGGGCCCCACCAACCGGTGGCGCCCAACAACAGCGACACCACCCGGGCCCAGAACCGGCGGGTGGAGCTGACCACCGTGCCCCGCCAGGGCACCAAGGTCAGCACCGCCCAGAAACACGTGGAGGGAGCGGACAGCAATGGCTGATACTGCCGCGCTCAGTGCCATCAACGAACAACTGGCAAACCTGCGCGAACAGGGGGGCCACCGCTATGCCCCGGCCCGCTTCCGCTACCTGGAAGCCCAGACCGAGCGCCTCGGCCAACTGGCACGTGTCAGCGCCACGGCGCTGACACGGCTGAGTGCGGCGCTGGAATGTTTTCAGGAAGACTTTCAACGCGAGGGCGCGTGCGTGGATGCGCAGCTGACTGAGCACGACCTTGCCGACACCTTTGCCGCCCTGCGGGAAAAAGGCGACCTGAAAGCCCTGCTGCGCCATCTGCGCAGCCGCCAACAGCAGCAGGCATCATCGGCTTTCACCGCCCTGCATGCCAGCTACGCAAGCAGTCAGGGGCCTCAGGAAGAAGACGCCGACAGCGACCCGGTGACCGCCCTGCTACGGCAGCAGGAACAGAGCGTACTGGCCAGCCACGGCATTGATGCGCCCAGCACGCCAGTGGCGGATGCCCGCCCCCGGGAGCTGAAGGCTCTGCGCCAGGTGCGTGCCAAACAGCAGAGCCAGCGCAAGCGTCAGCGCATCGAGCAGGCCATCCACCAGACCCCCAGCGATGCCGGCCCGCTCAATTCCCACCGGCTGGTCAGCCGCGCCCTGGAAACCCTGCGCGATCTTTCCCCCGCCTATCTGGATCACCTGGTTACCCAGGTGGACACCCTGATGTGGCTGGAGAAACTGGCCAGGCAGCGGCGGAATTTCTAGCTTCTAGCTTCTAGCTTCTAGCTTCTAGCTCGTAGCTCGTAGCTCGTAGCTCGCCACTCTGACCCCAACCCTTCGCGATGCAAGCATCGCTTCCCACAACACCCTTGCTACGAAGCAGGAACTATGTGGGAAGCGATGTTCACATCGCGAATCAGCCTTTGCAGGCCCTACCTATTTTCCCTCCTTGCCTTCATCCTCCGGCGGATGCAGCAAGTCATCATGCTCGCCCATTTCCCAGGGCAGCTTGCCGGGGGTGAGACCCAGGAAGTGCAGGTAATTTTCAAACTGATCGAGAATGTCGCGAATGATGTCATCCTCATCATAGCCGAACACATCGTAGGACCGCCCACCCCTTCGCAGGAACACCTCCGCCCGGTAATAGTTTTCCTCTTTCATCAACGTGGTGGCACCGCCCGCCGTGACAAAGCCTGGCACCGGCTGGCTGACCAGGCGGATATCGTAGACGAAGCCCACATGCCCCTCACGATTCACCTGTAACTCGGCACGGATCAGGTTGTCATCGAACAGCACCCGGGCATCCCAGCCGGACTCCTTCATTTCCTTCACTACTTTTTCCATGCTCTGCATGGCAGTGCCGCGAATAAAGGCTTCCACATTGTCGCGCCCGGGGAAATCCATCATGCCTTTGAGGCGATGACGCCACTGCGAACCGGTGAGGTGACGGCGCGTTGCCATATGCATTTGCAAGCTGGTTTCCCGATGCCCTTCAATCACCAGCGCCCGCCACATACCCATGGCCGCCAGAATAATGATGATGGCAAACGGCAACGCACTGGCAATGGTCATGGTCTGCAGCGCCTGCAAGCCACCGGCCAGCAGCAGCACCGAAGCGATGGTCCCTTCCAGCACCGCCCAGAAAATACGCTGCCAGGCCGGGGTATTGAGCACCCCGCCAGAGGCCAGTGAATCTACCACCAGGGAACCGGAATCCGAGGACGTCACAAAAAAAGTAATGATCAACAGCACCGCCAGGAAGGAAATAAACGATGACAACGGCAGCTGATCAAACAACTTGAACAAGGCAACGGCCTTGTCGGTTTGCACATCGCCCACCAGCGTGCTCACCCCTTCGTTCATGATCATATTCAGCGCGGTGTCACCAAAAACAGAAAACCACAGGAAGGTGAACAACGACGGTACCAGCATCACCCCCACCACAAATTCGCGAATGGTGCGACCGCGGCTGATCTTGGCAATAAACAGCCCCACAAAGGGAGCCCAGGCAATGGTCCAGCCGAAGATAAACAGGGTCCAGTTACCGATCCAGTCGCTGTGGGTATAGGCCTGCAAGTTGAAGGTGCGCTCGACAATACCGCTCAAATAGCTGCCCGTGTTCTGCAGGAAACTTTCCAGAATATGGATCGTCGGTCCGACCACAAACACAAAGGCCATCAGTGCCACGGCCAGCACCATGTTCAAAATCGAAAGACGCTTCACCCCCTTGTCCATACCGGCCACTACCGACACCGTGGCCAACGCGGTGACAATGGCAATCGCCGTAATCTGCACCCAGGTAGCCACCGGCACACCCCACAGATAATTCAGGCCCGCATTGATCTGTGCGGCGGACAAACCAAGAGTGGTAGCAATACCGAACATGGTGCCAAGAATCGCGAACACATCGATGGCATGACCGATGGGCCCGTAAATCCGCTCACCGATGAGCGGGTAAAAAGCCGAACGCATGGACAGCGGCAAACCGTGGCGGAAAGCGAAATACGCCATCACCAGACCCACCAGACCGTAAATCGCCCAGATATGAAAACCCCAGTGGAAGAAGGCAATCTGCATGGCCTGCTTCGCCGCATCCACTGTTTGTGCAGCGCCCGCCGGGGGCTCCGCATAATGCAGCACCGGTTCTGCCACCCCGAAGAACAGCAGCGCAATGCCATAGCCCGCAGAGAACAACATGGCGAACCATTCCGGGAACGAATATTCCGCCTCACCGTGATCTGGTCCCAATTTGATATTGCCCCAACGGGTCATCGCTACGCCGACGATAAAGATCAGAAACAGCGCCACCGCCAGCATGTAGAACCAGCCGAAATTTTCAGTAATCCAGGCTTGCGCCGCGCTGAAAGCCTGGCCGGCTCGTTCCGGATCACTGATGGTGCCGACAATCAAAAGAAACGACACCACCACCGCCGGAATAAATACCGGAAACAGAATCGTTGAGGAGGGAAGGGAACGTTTTTCCGTCATAGCATTTCATCCATGATGACAGGGTGGTCGATGGGACAGGAAGCAACCTGTCTCTCCGAAACAGGCAACGGTTTTATGCTAGCAAAGATCGAGCCGACGGTTTTTAAAATCCTTTTACAGACAAGAACCGCCGGGCACCGGCCTTCATTTATTCTTCACGCATAAACCGACGCAACCGATAACAACGTACCAGAAAGGCAAGCGCCAATAACAGTAACGAGCTCGCCCAGATCGCAAAAACCCAGCGAATACCCGTGGCGTTGATCGTCAGGGATACATCGGAAGGAACAACAAGAAAAGCCGATACCACCAAGGAGGAATGCAGCGCGGCGCCATAAAGCAGGAGGTTCCACACTGACCAGGGCTGCGGCCCCGGCGAGGCAAAACGAAACCATGCCCAGATAACAATCAGGTTGTACCAGGGCATAACAAGATGAAGGAGGCCGAGCACGTCACCAAGACCATGAAAATAATCCAGCGTCAGGTTTGACAGTACAACCAGAGCCCCCATCACCGACACCACAAACAAACCGATACCCGCAAACCAGGCCCCGTCGATGGGAGCAATGGCTGAGATCAACCAGGTAATGATGGCAAGTCGGAACAACAGGACGTCCATGAAACCATGATGTCCTGCTGTACAGGGCTTGCCAAGACAAGGGACATGCAGCATCGGCAATCAGGCCGAGATCAAACCGGCCCCGGCGAGCCGCTGCTGGCCTGCAGTCCGCCTTCCGGCAAGCGATCCGCCCCCCAGCTGCGCTGCAGATAACCACTCACTTCATCCAGCTGTTGCTGACCGACCTGGGCCAGCTCGCCCTGTTCCAGCGGATCAAAGTGGAAGATGTACAACCGCGAGGCAAACTGTTCGAAAGGCAAGGACGCCTCGCCAAACCGTTCACCATGTCCGGCTGTGCTGACGACCACCCCATCGCCCCAGTCCTGGCCACTGTCGTTGTTGGGATTATAGAAATACACCCGCATCACATCCTGCGGATCCAGCGCCACCCGCAGAATGCTGATGGCGTGCCAGCCGATAAACCTGGCGGCACTATCGGTGACTGCAATGCCCGCCGGCTGGGGATGTATCAGCGGCTGATTGCCGTTGTAGTAGGGATGGTAGGCCGCATAGAAATGACGCAGAAAATCCTCCAGCTCCCAAAGCTTGCCGGTCTCCACATCCACGTTGATACGAAAACCGCGGCCGGACCACCAGCCATGGAACTCCGGATTCACCCAACGGTGGGGATCCCCCTCACGGTCCATGCAACGACGGCCCATTTCCGCATAGATCCGGTCCAGATGGGGCACAACCAGTAGCGACACCGGGTCCAGATCCATGGGCAGGCTGCTGGCCACCCCGCCAACGCTCTCGCTGGAGGAAATCGGCTGGCCCTCGAAGTGCATGATGATTTCATCGTCCCGGGCCGCCCAGGTCACCATTTGCAGCAGGTAATCCGGGTCGTTGTACGCCCACATGGACAGGGCACGGGCAGACTGGCAGGTGGGGTTATTGCCCTGCCCCACTCCCAGAGGCTGCCCCAGCATGCACAATACGCCACCGATCAGCTGAGCCTGTGGTGGCACCAGATCACCCAGGGCCAGCGTCAGGCGCTGTTGCGACCAGTCCGACAGGACCAGGCCCAATTGCCGCCACAGCCCCGGCGCCACCGGCGGCTGATACAGAATCCCCCGCTCCAGCACCAACGCCAGCCCATAAATGGCCTGGGCGTTTTGCGGATGCACCGCCGCATCAATCAGCGCCTGCACCAGCTGCCGGTAACACAGCAGGCAATCGCGGCCGGTGGAAGACAGCCCCATGGCTTCCGCCACCAGGTGGTCGCCCTGATCCAGCAGATAGCGCAGCAACACCGGGTGATACGGCGACACGAGACCGGTGTCGTGCATGGCCCGGGCAAAGCCGGTGGCCTCGCCCTGCAGGGCTGTCGCGTCCATGCTGGCCAGCCGCTCGCGGTAGACGTCTACCCCGGGATCTTCGCGGCAAGCCCGGGTCGGTCCGAACAGACTGCTCACCAGCCGGTCTGCCCCTTGGCCGCTACTGCCCAGATCGATATCCGGGTTGGCCTGGCAAATAGCGATCTGAGTCACCATCTGTTTGACCGGCTCGGTCTGTATCGGGCGCTGGTTGAGAATGCGCCAGATCTCCTCGATCAGCTTATCGACAATATGCTCATAACCGATGCGCTCGGCCAGGTGCTGCAACAGATTCTGTGGCACCACCGCCAGGCGTCCCTGAGTCTCACGCTGAGCCTCGGAAGGCGGCGAAAACAGCAGGGCCAGATTGAGCGCCAGCACCTGGGTAAGAAAATGGTGGGCCTGCTCGGCGGAAATCAGGCTATGACGATAATCCCCACAGGCCACGGCCAGCAGGCGCAGCTCACTGAGGGCCTCTATCGTCACCAGCTCCGCCTGGGCACTCTGCAGAGACTGGGTCGTGTACGCGGGCACCAGAATCTGTGGTTCCGCCCAATCCGTGCCGGCAAATATACCCGCCGCCTCCAGCGACTGGATACGCTCGCCAACCGCCGCACAGCCCCCCTCCTGCATCATTACCCGACGGGCCGTATCCAGCACCCGCGGCACTTTCGTCGGCCGACTGAAAGAGGGCGCCTCTGCCAACTGGGTGATGGCATCATCCAGCCGGCCCAGTAACAGAGACAAATGGCTGGATGTGGTCTCTGAATGAGTCGTAGACACAGGTCAGTTCCTTAACGAATCCGAGGGGGCCCGGTGGGCCCCCGGGTGACAGCGTAATCACACATAAAAATCCAGCTCTTCCTGGCGCTTCAGCAACCGGTGCATCTCCTCCGGGTCGTCACCCATGAAGTAAATCAGGCCCCAGTGGGTACCAAAGGCGGTACGCTTGGTGACCACCTCTTCCATGGGAGCGGTCAGCTCATGGGACTCGAAGTAGGGATGGTCTTCGGTCTCCGCAGGAATCTCCAGCTGGCTGACCACCCGCCGCCGCGGGTACACCCCGAAACAGCCGGCATGGGCCTTGGCATCCACCACCTCTTTCGGGAAATACGCCCTAACTTCCTCTTCTGTGGCCTTGGGGTCGAACACCAGCATGGTGGCCTGATAGGCATTGAACCCCTCATAGACCCGCTCCAGCAACTCGAACACCTTGAAGCCCGGCGGGCGATAAGCCACTTCACCAAAGTACATCTCGCCATCGCTGGTGACAAAGTACTCCGGATGAATCATGCCGAACTCGATATCAAAGGTCTTGATCAGCTTCTCGATCTGCTGGGTAATTTGCGGCCGGTACTTCTCCAGCTCCGGGGACGCAGGTACATAAACGGAATAACCCAGGGTCACATACTCGGAAAGGTTGAGAAAACAGATCTTGCCCTTGTGAATCCAGGCTTCCACCGCGAACTCCCAGCCATCCAGGTGAGATTCCATCAACGCCGGGAATTCCTCGTCGGGAATACCATCCACTTCATCCGGAGTGCGGATCACCCGGTGGCCAAGGCAGCCGGCCTTGTCGAAAGCCTTCAGGTGAATCGGATCGTTCGGGTCACCGTCCAGCTTCAGCAGGGTCTGGTTAACCCGCTTCAGAAAACGGATCACATCCTCGCGATCATGGGCCTCTTCGAAAATACCCACACGAATACCGCCCAGCTGGGCCCGCCGCTTCATCAGGGATTTGTCCCGCATCAGCATGGCTTGCCCGAACAGACGGGGATTATCCAGCAGCACCGAATTAATCGCACCGGCCCACTCCACAGTCTCTTCAAACAGCGGTACCGACACATCCACACCCATATCTTTCAGGGTCTGGGCAATTTCCAGAGAGCGGTCATTGAGGCGCTCGAAATTCCAGGGCACATAGGGGATATCATGCTCCTGGCAATAGGGCTCTGCCCAGTCCGGGGCCACCACCACATAACGGCGATCAAACTTTTCTGCCGCCTCGACCGCGTTCAAACTCCATCCTAATAAGGCAATATAGCCCTTGTTGGGATCCTTTTTCATTGAGCGCCTCCTGTCGAAAAATTGGCATTGGTCTTTCACCGTACACCTATCACCCTCTTAAACAAGCGCTGACCTTCCATCATTGTTAGACAATGATGGAAGCACCCCGCAAAGAAACAACGTCTGGAGCAGAAAAAATCCCAGTTAACTCAGAGACTGAAAAGGGGGTTGCAGGCAGGAAGAACAAATAAAGCCCGTAAAAGGCAATATTTATCACAACATTGAAGGTAATAGCGGGATTAAAGAGGCGTCAAAAGTGGCCATTAGTGAGGTAGCAGATCAGCCGAAGGGCGGCTTTCAGTATTGTACGATCAGGCAGCAATCAAGCTGACTATAAAGCCTGCGGGCGCCATCATCCATCGCACAAGCTTTGATTTAGGCCTATACGCAATAAAACCAATCACCCCGATACCCAAGGGAAGAACCAGATAAAGCATGGAAACGCCAAACTCAAGATCTCGAAGAAGAATAGGCATCACTAAATTTTCCCACCAAGAAAAACCCGACGTATCAATTAATCGAACGATGGATTTAGCGACAAACCAATATCCAATAAAAACTGAAAGCCCACGAAGAAGCTCTTCGAATTTCTCGACCGCCCTAGAATTCAGCTCCCTAAGATTCATCCCTTGACCACATATAACACTGCCGACATGCGCTTGTCGCATTATCGGCCTTGTTAGGGTTACTTCCGCGACTCATTCAAAGTCTTCACCTGATTGCTGCCAAAAGGGAATCTCTCCTGACCAATCAAATCCATACCATTCTATGGCCAAGCGTTTGAAGTCTTCTTTGGAGACAGCCTGCCATTGATCTACCGCGCACACTCCGGGCGGCCCTAACCTCTTAAAAGGTCCTTTGCCGTAGATCCCACCCTCTAGGCTCTTAGATTCCTCACATACCCAGTATTTGTGGTCCATCAAAGCATGGCTAGGATCATCTGCATCCACGCCGATAGATCCACTAAGGAGCAAAACCAGAAACACGTTGCGCATCTTAAACCCTAACGTCCAGCACAGCCGCAGAAGGTCGGCCTGCTGCTTATTGTTAAGTTTCTTTGATTTGACGCCGCACTTCACAATAGCGCATGCGCCCCAGAAACCCTTGATGCTCCAAAATACCTTGCTCGACAAACCGCCACACTCTCTGGGCATAGTAGACATCAGGAATGCCCTCTATACGCCCAGGCATCTGAAACATGGTATCTGCGACTACTTTTGCAACCTTGCTCCAGCGCGTACTTACGCATGACAAGATATAGGTATCGATCTCGCTAACATCTCTTTCCGTGAGTCCAGCGATCAGAGTCATCTGCTCATGGGTCGGCTCTGGATCTGTTGCTCCTTCATCAAATTCCATGCTCTTCCCCAAAAACATAACGCCCCAAGCAGGGGCATATTTTGCGTTTTGAGCGCAGCGAAGCAAAATATGTCCCACTGCCTTGGATTGTTAAATGCAGAACACTATTGGGGAATTTCAATTCCAGCGCGCTCCAATTGTTCTTGTGGGTCCCAGTTTTGAGGGATGGAACTTCGCCTTCCCCACCACTCACAATTGTTCTCTCTGACCCACTTACGACGAATTTTAGCAAGGCGCTCTTGCGTAGAGAGCTGATCATACTCTAGGCCTGACTCAGACCCACAGCACTCACAGATTTCAAATGTGGTGCAGCCGAAATCATCGAGAACTTCAATATCTTCAAATCCGCAGATTGGGCACCCTTGCTTGTTCATACTTATGCCATTTAACGCCCGGCGCAGTAGGCAAATTGGAGCGACGAAGGAGCGGAAATTTGGTCTGCCTGCCGCCGCTCGTTAAATGTCGTTACTCCCACCCCAACTCTCGGTAAGTTTTCTTGTCGTGATCGGGATGGTCCGTGGTGTATTCGCCCCATCCCATATACTCGTAATACTTTGTCATTGCATCGAAATGGGAGTCCGCTTCGCAAGTCCAGACGAGTTTTGAGCTGGGTTCCAGCAGGGCTCGAGCATCACTTCCTTGCTGACCGGCAAGGCAAAACGTGCCCAGCCCTTCTTCATCCATCCAAAGTTCGTGCTTCATACCACCCTTAAGGCATTTAACGCCCGGCGCAGCGGGCAAATTGGAGCGAGGAACGAGCGGAAATTTGATCCGCCTGCCGCCGATTGTTATGTGTGAATTTCAAACCGAAGCTCCCCACCCTTGATAATTATATCGCCAAAGTCACCAGCTAGCCTGAACCCGCTTTCCGATGCCTTCAGTGAATCGATATTGCCATAATCCTTGGATCCGTCCGGATCTGTTGATGACGGCGTGAGTTCAATAGCCCGCAAGCCTGTTATTTCAGTGGAGCCAACGAACTCTAAGACTGCCTTTCGATAACAGGTGTACTCACCTGCTTTTGGCGTGGAGTAGTACTTTGACGCGGGCCAAATGCTGGCTTCGATATAGAATGCCAGCTTCCCACCATCTTGAGTCCAGCCAAGGATGAAGGAGTCGTTCAAATTGACACCTTCAAAAACTGGCATTTCACTCCAATCCATGATCATTCACACATAACGCCCGGCGCAGCAGGCAAATTGGAGCGAGGAACGAGCGGAAATTTGGTCCGCCTGCCGCCGCTTGTTATGAGAACTTCCCAAAAAAATATGTAGCACACCATGCAATGAAACCCGAAACTACCGCTAGTAAGCATAGGGCTAGCACCCGAGTCATCAGGAAGTAATACATTTTACCCTGGCGTTGTTTCGCCTCCATCATTGCGTAGAACCTGGTGCTGAAGATGGCTTTTATCCCCACCATCAGGGCACTTACGAATACTACCGAGAACAAGAAATCCATCCGCCCTGAAACGGCGGCCAAAATAGCGAAGACCCAGAACCCTACGATGGCGTAAAGTTTTATTCTCTTTTCTCGTTGCTTAACCACTTCAGACTCATTCAAAACCGGCAATCTCATAACGCCTCAAACACCGGCTTGGTGAAGTTGGCGGCTTTTTTGGAACAAAAAAGGTGACAGCTTTACCAAGTCCGAGTGCTTTGACTTGTTAAGCATTGTTTAGCAGAGGGTTAACCAAGTCAAAAGATGACTCGGGTAAAACCTCACCCGTAATAACGCCTAATACTGCCATATCAAACCTTTCCTTGAACTCGTAAAGTTGCTCACCTTTTAGATTTGTGATTTTAAAAACATCATTCTCGGCAAAATGTGCTGCTACTAAATTAAGCACTCTTTGTTGTAAATATAGGAGCATATATGCAAGGTTACGATCTACCGGATTTTCATCAGCTAACTGGGCTAGCTCGACTAGTTCTCGATGCAGTAGCCAAAAGGCCTTGTGATCCCATTCTCCATACTCGGTGAGTCTTTCGAAGAAAGAGCCTTCCCAATTTGAATGGCCGGGTATATTTCTTTCTAGTTCTTGCACGAAATCTCCGAGATGCTTAACGCCCGCCTCAGCCGCCGAAGGTCGGCTTGCAGGCCCTTGTTAAATTTATTCTATCTGTGATTAACAGCACCAATATAGATGGTGCTGGCAGCCAGGCCAATTAACGAAAAAAGCAGCACCAAACAAACTACACCTTTCTTCCCTTTTGGAAAAATCAAATCATATGCCACGAAGAAACTAGCAACCCCCTTCTTTTCGACATATTCAGAATGCTTGGCCACGTATAAGTTTAAGAAGACAAGATTGACAATGGTTAAGAGAAGAGCGATTTGAAACATGCCGCCCTGGGAAGCAATAGACGCCCATAACATTGAAAGCGACTCACTCAGGTCTGGAACATCCCTGCTCATTTCCTCTCCAATTTCACAGCGTATTAATTAGAACGTTCCGTATAACTCGGTTCCTTATAACTCTGGACCCAGCACACACCCATCCAAAGGAAAATCCTGCCATAACAATGGCTTGAGTGGCTATAGCCAATCTCCTACACGGAGTTATAAGGAACGTTCCTTATAACTCCTTGTGCATCGTGGTTTTTGATGAGTTTCATCTTTCTCATATATATCAATACGATAGCAATTCAGTAAGCGGCAATTTCACGAATTTGGTACTGATTCCGTTGAAAATGGAGGTAGGCAGCTGCGATACTGTTATTTTGAACAGTACGGAGTTGTCATGGATGACATCCCCCGCTCTCTTCCCGAGAAGCCTGTAAAACTGATGGACCAATTTCGCTTCTGGCTCAGGCAAAACCAGTACAGCTATCGGACAGAGCAGTCGTATGTCCATTGGGTGGTCAAGTACATTCGCTACCACCGGCTGCGCCATCCTTCCACAATGGGAGCCAGGGACATTGAGACGTTTCTTTCCTATTTATCTGTGCAGCGTTATTGCAGTCCCTCGACGCAGAAAATCGCCCTTAATGCATTGAACTGCTTCTATCGGCGCTTTCTTCAACAGAATTATGGTGAATTGAGCTTTCGGCAATCCAGACGCAAGCCCCGGATCCCAGCTGTTTTTTCTGAACAAGAGGCGGAAGCCGTGATTGCTTTACTCCCGGAACCCTCTCAGCTTGTGTGCGAACTGCTTTACGGAGCAGGCTTGAGAGTTTCAGAGGCGCTTCGTATTCGGATCAAGGATCTGGATTTCGACCGGATGATCATCACCGTGCACCAGGGAAAAGGCGACAAGGACAGGAGAACCCTGCTCCCGAAGACTTGCGAATCCCGTTTGCGCGATCAAATTGATATTGCATCCAACCTTTACGATATGGATCGTAAAAATGGCATTGGCCCTGTGTGGATGCCCCATGCTCTCAGCAGAAAGTACCCTGGGGCAGGCTCACAAAAAATCTGGCAATTTATTTTTCCTTCCAAAGAGCCTGCCAGAGATCCTCAGACCGGTATCATCCACCGCCATCATTATCATCAGGACAATGTTCGCAAGCATGTTAAGCAGGCTGCGGCAGAAGCGGGGATAACCAAACTGTGTGGGCCTCACACCTTCCGCCATTCCTTTGCGACTCACTTGCTGGAAAACGGTTATGACATCCGCACGGTGCAGGAACTGCTGGGGCACAGCGATGTATCCACCACCGAGCGCTATCTGCATGTGATGAATCGGGGTGGGCTGGGAGTGATCAGTCCGCTGGATCGCGGGTGATATATAAAAAAGAACCCGGCATTCGCCGGGTTCTTGTTCGCCATGCGAGCATGGCTCCTACAGCAAAGGGTGCCGCGCTTATTCAGACCAGGTCAGATCCAGCTCTCTGGCGGCTTTCACGTCATCCAGGCGACGCACCGGCTGGGTGAACGGTGCTTCTTTCACCATGTCCGGTTCGGTGCTCGCTTCTTCCAGGATGGCGGCCATGGCGTCGACGAACTCATCCAGGGCCTCCTTGCTTTCGGTTTCGGTGGGCTCGATCAGGAAGCACTCCGGCACCAGCAGCGGGAAGTAGGTGGTCGGCGCGTGCTGGTTGTAGTCCAGCAGACGCTTGGCGATATCCATGGCGGTGACACCCAGCTCTTTCGCTTCTTTGGCAAAAGTGAGAATGAACTCGTGGCTGGCGCGGCGATCCGGGTAGGCGGCGGTGCAGCCCACAGCCTCCAGTCGCTTGAGCAGGTAGTTGGCCGCCAGGGTGGAAAACTCACCCACGCGGATCATGCCTTCGCGGCCCAGGGAACGGGCGTAGAAGTAGGCGCGCAGCAGCACACCGGCGTTGCCCATGAAGGCACTCAGGTGGCCGATGCTGGTATCCAGGGTATCGGTGTCGATCCAGTGGTAGCTGCCGTCATCGCGCTGGCCCGCCATGGGGGTGGGCAGGTAGGGCAGCAAGCGTTCGGATACGCCCACCGGGCCGGCACCGGGACCGCCCCCACCGTGGGGAGTGGCGAAGGTCTTGTGCAGGTTCATGTGGATCACGTCGAAACCCATGTCACCGGGACGTACCTTGCCCAGGATGGCGTTCAGGTTGGCGCCATCGTAGTAGAGCAGACCGCCGGCTTCGTGGACGGCTTTGGAGATGGCTTCGATCTGCCGCTCGAATACGCCGCAGGTGCTGGGGTTGGTCATCATCAGACCGGCAGTCTGCGGACCGCAGGCGGCTTTCAACGCTTCCAGGTCCACGTCGCCATCTTTGCCGACGGGCACTTCGCGCACCTTGTAGCCACACATGACCGCGGTGGCGGGATTGGTGCCGTGGGCGGCTTCCGGGATCAGGATCTCGGTACGGCCTTCATCACCGCGGGCATCGTGGTAGGCGCGGATCATGGCCACGCCGGCGAATTCGCCCTGGGCGCCGGCCATGGGGGCGAGAGATACGCCCTTCATGCCGGTCACTTCCTTGAGGAAGTTTTGCAGCTCGAACATGCAGCTGAGGAAACCCTGGCTGTGGCTTTCCGGCGCCAGCGGGTGACGGTTGAGGAAGCCCGGCAGCATGGCGGCACGGTTGGCACCACGGGGGTTGTACTTCATGGTGCAGGAGCCCAGCGGATAGAACTGCTTGTCGATGGCGAAGTTCTTGCTGGACAGGTTGGTGTAGTGACGCACCACCTGCATTTCCGACACTTCCGGCAGGCCCGGCTTCTGCTTGCGACGCAGGTGCGCGGGAATCGCCGACAGCTTATCGTCGCTGAGGGCTTTGGGCGCCTGGGAGGTGGCACTACGACCCGGGTGAGACAGTTGGAAAATCAGCTGTGTCTCGCTCATGCCAGCACCTCCTTAAGAGCAACGGCAAACAAATCAAGATCGCCTTCACTATGGACTTCGGTGGCGTTCACCATGATGGCGTTACTCATGCCATAGTCTTTCGCCAGGCTGACGCCACCCAGCACGTCCTTCTCGGCCAGGGCCGCCAGCACCTCACCGGCCGGTTTCGGCAGGGTGAGCACCACTTCGTGGAAGGTGGGCGCGGTAAACGCGCGTTCCACACCGTCGATGGCGGTGAGCTTGTCGGCCAGCGCCTGGGTATTGGCGTGGCAGTGGGCGGCCACGTTAGTGAGGCCGTCCGGTCCCAGCAGGGAGGTGTAGATGGTGGCAGCGGTCATGGCCAGGCCCTGGTTGGTACAGATGTTACTGGTGGCCTTGGAACGGCGGATGTGCTGTTCGCGGGCCTGCAGGGTCAGGGTAAAGCCCTGCTTGCCTTCCATGTCCACGGTGCGGCCGATGATGCGGCCCGGCATCTGGCGCACGTGTTTCTGTTTGCAGCACATGAAGCCGAAGTAGGGACCACCGGAAGACAGCGGCACGCCCAGGGGCTGGCCTTCGCCAACCACGATATCGGCACCCTGCTCGCCCCATTCGCCGGGCGGAGTTATCAACGCCATGGCAGTGGGATTCACCACCGCGATCACCAGCATGCCGTTGGCATGGGCCCAGTCGGTGAGTGCATCCACCTCTTCCAGGCTGCCGAAATAGTTGGGCTGACTGATCACCAGTGCGGCAAAGTCTTCGCCTTCGTGGGGCTTGAGGGCGTCGATCAGGGTCTGCCCTTTTTCCTGGCAGAAGGGCACGGTTTCCAGGGCCACATCCTGGTTTTCAACGATGGCCTTGGTGGCGCTGGTGTAGCGCGGATTCAGAGCCGCCGGTACCAGCACCTTGCGGGACTTGCTCTTGCGGTTGGCGCGCAGGCTCATCAACACCGCTTCGGCCAGACCGGAGGCGCCGTCGTAGACGGAGGCGTTGCTCACGTCCATGGCGGTGAGCCGCGTCATCAGGGTCTGGAATTCATAGATCACCTGCAGGGTGCCCTGGCTCGCTTCCGCCTGGTAAGGCGTGTAGGCGGTGTAGAACTCACCGCGAGTAGCAATCTCCCATACCGCCGCCGGGATGTGGTGCTGGTAGGCACCGGCACCGATAAAACTCACCGCACCGGCGTCCATGGCCGCGCGCTCGTTCATCAGCCGGGTCACTTCCATTTCACTGAGGCCATCGGGCAGAGCGTCGAGCTTGCCGGCGGCTTTCAGGTGCGCGGGGATTTCATCGAACAGGTCTTCGATGCTGTCGGCGCCGATGGCGTCGAGCATGGCGCGCACGTCATCGGGGGTATGGGGGATATACGGCATTGGGGTACCTGGATAGGTTGGGTGTTGGCTTTGAGTCCACAGCGCTTAACTGGCGGTGAAGACTAGCTACAAGCTGCAAGCTGCAAGCTTCAAGCTGCAAGGAAAACCTGTTTTGGGGTTTAGCTTGCAGCTTGCAGCTTGTGGCTTGTAGCTTGCCGCTGCGAATAATCGCTACGCGATTATTCGCTCTCGATCTGCGCCTGGTACTGGTCGGCGGTGAGCAGGTTGTCCAGATCGGTTTCTTCGCTCATCTGGATCTTGAACAGCCAGCCACCTTCATAGGGGGCGTTGTTGACCAGTTCCGGCTCGTCTTCCAGTGCCTCGTTGATCTCGATGACCTCACCGGCCACGGGCGCGTAAATGTCGGAGGCGGCCTTCACGGACTCCACCACACCGGCTTCGTCACCGGCGGCCACGACCTGGCCCACTTCCGGCAGCTCTACATACACCAGGTCGCCCATGGCGTCCTGGGCGTGCTCGGTGATGCCGACAGTGACCACGCCGTCGTCGTTCTTGGCCCATTCGTGGCTGGCGGCATAACGCAGCTCGGCTGGAATCTCGCTCATTGTTGTCTCCTGTTGAGAGTCGCTTGCTTGCGGCACGCTTTACGCCTGCACGCTGAAAGTTGTTCCGTAGGAGCGTCGCTGGCGGCGCGATAGTCAACGCATTGAATCGCACCGCCAGCGACGCTCCTACAGCCTGTCTTGTCACCTTTTCATCTTGAGCGGCACCGCCGCTTGTTGCCTTCGGCATTTCCGCGCTGCTGCAACACGGTTTCGCAGCACGCGTGATGCATGGCAGCGAATAGCGTGCACGTTAAAGCGCTTTGTAAACCGCCTGGCCGTTGCGCACGAAAGGCGGTTTGACCACCTGGGCAGGTTGGCGCTTGTTGCGGATTTCCACGTCCACCTTGCCGGTGGCGCCAGCGGGCAGCCGGGCCAGGGCGATGGATTTGCCCAGGGTGGGTGAAAACGTACCGCTGGTAATTTCGCCTTGCTCGCCATTGGGCAACAACACCTGCTGGTGGGCACGCAGTACGCCCTTGCCTTCCAGCACCAGGCCAACGAGCTCTCCGTGGCCATTTTGTTGCTGGTTGAGCAGCGGCTGGCGACCGACGAAATCCCGGTCGTTGAGGACCAGCGTCCACCCCATGTTGGCTTCCCACGGGGTGATGCTCTCGTCCATGTCGTTGCCGTACAGGTTCATGCCGGCTTCCAGACGCAGGGTATCCCGGGCGCCCAGGCCGATGGGCGCAACACCCGCGTCCAGCAACTGCCCCCACAGTGTGACCGCGTCATTGCCGGGCAGCATGATTTCCACGCCGTCTTCCCCGGTATAGCCGGTGCGGGCGATCATCCACTCGCCGTCTTCGGCAAACCCGAACACTTTCAGGGTATTCACGGCCTCGGCACGGGCACCGCTGAGCAGACCGGCCACCAGGCTGCGGGCCTGGGGGCCCTGGATGGCAAGCATGGCCAGGTCGGCCCGCTCGCGGATATCCACGGCAAATCCGCCCGCGTGTTTTTCCATCCACGCCAGGTCGGTCTCGCGGGTGGCGCAATTTACCACCAGACGGTAGTCATTGTCCCGCTTGTAGGCGATCAGGTCATCGATGACGCCGCCGCTGTCATTGAGCATGGCACTGTACAGGGCACGGCCCGGGGTGACGCGGTCCACGTCGTTGGCCAGCAGGTGGCGCAGAAAGTCCCGCGCACCGGCCCCGGCAATATCCACCACGGTCATATGGGAGACGTCGAATACGCCGGCGTGCTGGCGCACCGCGTGGTGCTCCTCGATCTGGGAGCCATAGTTGATCGGCATGTCCCAGCCGCCAAAGTCGACCATCTTGCCGCCGGCCGCCAGGTGCGCGTCGTACAGAGCTGTGCGATGACCCATATAAACACCACTATTCAAATGAGGGGCAATTATATCGGCCCGAGGCCGGGGGGCATAGGCTGGCGGCATGGACAGGGGCGGATTGGCCGGATGTCTGATCTGATTCGGAGAGAAAAAGCGGCCGCACCCGCAGGGCAAGCAGACGACCGCTCCCACAGTCCAGCACCGGGCTGAAATGTGGGAGCAGCCATTCGACTGCGGGGACGGCGGTTACTTGATGGACCCGCTCTGGTAGGTCAGGTTGACACCGCCAGCAGGAATCTGCAGGTCGATGGTGGCCGCGCCGCCGCCAATGCTGACATCAATGTTCTGGGCATTGAGGCTGAGCAGGCCAATCACCAGGCGCCCGTCGGGCAGGAACGTCAACGGACCTCTCAGCTGCAGATCGTTGAGCTCCAGGCTGTGCAGGTTGTGCGGCAGCCCCAGCGGCGCTTCCATTTCCGGGGCATCCAGGAATAGATCCAGGGTGGTCTCAAAGGTCAGTGAATTGCCGTCGTGACGGATATAGCCGCGCACCGGTTCGGTACGATTACCATTGCCGTCATCCGCATAACGGGCCCGCATCACCAGCGGCTCAGTGGGCACTTCCGGCTCCACCAGGCCGAGAATCTGCGCATAGACACTGCTGTTGGTGGTCATCAGCACCGGCGGGTAGAGCAGCACTTCCACTGCCTGCTCGTCCTCGTTCCAGCCGAGGATATCCACGTTGATGCCACCGTTCAGGTAGGTGAACTTTTCTTCGGGACAGCTCTGGTTCAGTGGGCAGCCCACGTTGGCGCCGGTGGCCAGGCCGCCAGTGTCGGTGACAAACAGGGAGGCCGCATTGGTGGGCGTGGGGTACTCGCCGCTGCCCGGCGGGTCTTCCACCGCTTTCTGTTCATCCGCGTCCAACTCGAAGTTGGCATTCACATCCGCCTTGGGCAGGTTGCGCAGCGGCAGGAACACATTGCCCGTGGCCGGGGCGCCGGTGAAGGCGATGGCCATGTCCGGACCGCCCTCATTGGCGGCCGGGGCCAGCAACTGGGCGGTCTGCAAAGGCATACCGGCCAATGAGCAGATCACCCCCTGGCCGCAGCCGGTGCTGGCGTGGGAGCCGAGGACGTACTGGTACAAGACGCCCTCTTCCCAGGGCTGCGCGGGCATCACCGTCAGGCTGCGGCTATTGCGCGACAGATAGGCCGGCACCGTTTCCAGACAGTTGCCGCCGGCATCAATCTTCTCCACCCGGACACTGCCCTCCCCGCAGGCCTCACCGAGCACCATGCTGGTGGTATCCATATCCTGGGAAAACTGGACCTCAATGGGGCGGTTGGCGGGCATCTCGACCACTGGCAACAGATCGCCGGCCTGATTCTGGAAAGCGCTGGCGCACTGACCCTGGATACCGTTGCCCAGGTCCCGGCTCGGCGGGTTCACCGCGCAGGCAAAACCCGGGTACACGGTGGCGGCATAAGGGGTTCGCGGCGCATCCGGGCTGTAGTCGGGCATGCTGAACAGCAGGGTTTCCGGTGTGGCCGGGTTACCGTACAGGTCTTCCACGCCGTCGGTGAGCGTGACCTGATACTCGGTGCCGAATGCCAATGGCTGTTCCGGGGTGAGAATCAGCGAGGCCCCATCCAGGGCCCACTGGAACGGCACCGGCGCACCCTGGTCGGTGAGCATCACACTGACGCCGGCTTCAATGCTGTCCTGGTCCGGGGTCTCGCTCAGGTTGAGCACGATCGGATCGCCGGGACGGAAACGGTCGGCATAATCACCGGGTTGCCAGCTTTGCAGACTGGGGCCGGTGATATCCACCGGGGGCTCGGGGGCGTTTTCCTGATCCTGGTAGGACTCCATGTGAAAGCTGAGCACGCCAAAGGCGGTTTCGATACCGAGCACTTCCGGCTCCACCACACCCAGGGCGTCGATGATCATGCGCCCTTCTTCCACGATGGCGCGGCCCACCAGTTCCACCTGCACCAGACTCTGGGTAAAGGCGCCATTGGCGCGGGAGTCGGCAGTGGAAAAAGCCAGGTCCAGAGTCAGCATGATGCGGCGTGGCGCTTCCGGCTGTTCGCTGTAAGGGGCCGGCAACAGATAGCCGGTGGCATCGGACAGGAAGCTGACGGTCACCTCGCCGGAATCAAACCCGGCGGGCAGCTGGCCGCCGATCAATACCTCCAGCGGCTCACCGGACAGCAGCGATCCCTTGCGAATTCGCAGCGGCGAGGCATCCGGAAAGTTGGGGATAAACGCCAGGTCGGCAAACACATCACCGGACAGTTTCGATACCGTGGTGTTACCCAGCAGGCGGGCAATCAGCGGGACACAGTTGATCGGCGCACCGGACAGCGGCGACAGCGTCACACCATCCTCGTTGCAGCCTTTGACCGGATCGGCCGCCATGGCTTCCAGGGCCAGGGTTTCGCGGGGCTCGGAGTCCTGCGGGTTCACCGCAAACTCGGTGTCGCCGCTCAGGGCAGTGCCAAAACGGCTACTCAGGGCCGCATCCAGCACCAGTGTATAGGGCTGGCCCGGTTGCAGGTCGGCGGCCGGGTCCACGCTGAGACGGTTACCGCCGGCCAGGGCCGTGGCCTCAACCAGGGCGCCACCACTCGCTTCCAGTCTCACGGTGGTGCCGTAATCCACGGTGGCCGCATCCAGCGGCTGACTAAACTGCAGGTGCAGGGTGGAAAAATCCATCAGCGGTTGCGCCTGATCACCGGATGGCGCAACCCGCGTGACCGTAAACGCCTGGGCCTGCTGCTGCTCGCTGGCCGGCCCCTTGCCGGCACTGGCGGTGGTGAAAGCCAGCTCGCCGTCACTGAAGCCGGCCAGAGTCATGCCTGCCAGTTCCAGCCGGTAGTCACTGTTGAACGCCAACGGCGCCTGGGGGGTAATCACCAGGGACCGCTCCTGGTCAGCCCGGGACAGCACCACATCCACCGGACCGTCCGGCCCGATCAGGCTCACATCCTGATCGTCCAGGGCGGGCGGCTCGGAAAACTGCACCACCACCGGCGCATGGACCGATACGCCGGTCTGTGCGTCTGCGGGATAGCTGTAGTACACCTGCCCTTTTTTGCGGGCACTGTAATCCACCGTTTGCTCACTGCCACCGCCGCCGCAGGCGGCCAACAGGGACGCGGCGGCAATCAGGGAAAATATGCGCAACATCATGCTTGCCTCCGCACTCAGAATTTCAGGGTCAGGGAACCACTGAAGACATGGACGTCACCGTCCGCTTCCACCCGTTCGCTGGGCTGCGGAAAGGCGGCGGACTGGGTGTCATAGATATCGAACTCCCGGGCTTCCAGCTTCTGGTATTGGTAGCCCACATCCAGGCGTACCGGGTAGGCCAGCAACCAGGGCTCCTTGAATTCAGCGGAGGCGCCCAGGCCCACAATCCACTTGTCGGTATCCAGATAGTTCACGTCCACGGAGGCATCGGAATCCAGCGGCGACTCGCTGAACGCCAGCCCGCCCCGCAGGGTAAAGGTATCGTTGAGGCGGTATTCCGTGCCTACTCGCGGGATCACCACATCCTTGAAGCGAAGCTGGCCCACGTCACCGTTAACGGTCTGGTCCTTGATGGTGTCGCGCTCGAACTCCTCTTCCAGGGCGGACCACTCCTGCCATTCCACACTGACGCCGGTGCGCCAGCGACCGGCCTGGTAGTGCATGCCGCCGCTGAGGATATTGGGCTGGTAGGAATCCAGGGTGTTGATAGCCAGCATCAGGCCCGGGCTGGAAATTACCCCGGGGATCACCGCATTGGCGTTCACTTCCGTCTTGGTATTGGAATAGCCACGATAGGCCAGCGCGGTTTCCAGACCATTGAACCAACAGTCGTCGCCTTCGGCGCAGAAGGTCTCGCCCCAATCCATGTTGATGCCGAAGATCGGCCGGATGGCGGGCTTGGCGGACACTTCCAGTTTTTCGTAGCGGGTGTTACCGGCCAGGTCCGTGGTGGCGGCCAGGTCGGCTTCGGCATGCAGGGTAATCCGGGCGGTGGCACCCACGTCGATCCCCCGCCACAGCTGGGTGGCGCCGCCCAGATTCAGAAACAGGGGCTGACGGCCATACTCGAAGTACTGCCCTTGCTGGGAGGTCTGGGATTCGAAGGCGAGCATTTCCTCACCGTATTTTTCCACGCCCAGCATCAGGCCCAGATAGAGCGGATGATCGTATTGGGTCAGCGAGGTGAGATCGGTCTTCATGCCGATCAGCACATGCTGGGAGGGAGAGTCCTGAATCACATCACCGTTCCGTACCGGCGCATCCGCGCCGCCCAGGCTGTTGGCGCGCAGCTCATGGTCCGCGTGCATGAAACCGGCGGTGAGTTCGCCGCGCGAATCCTTGGCCAGATAGGCCGGGTTGTAATAGGTGGCTGAGGTCTGGCTGTTGAACAGGCTCAGGGCCTGGGCGGTGGCCAGATCGAAAGGCAACACGCCGTAGGTGGTACCGATGTTACCCATGCTGCCCAGGGCAACAGACTGCATCAGCAGACCACCGGCAACGACGGCAGCGCGTCCCTTGAATGAAACAGACATTGTGCACTCCTGATTTCTTTTTCTGTGTCGCGGGGGGGTAGCGACAGGGGGATCACACCCTAATCAGGAGTCCACAGGCATTCACATAGGAAGAAAGCGGTAATCCGCGTCATTCGCGACACATATTCGTAAAATTGTTGGAAAAAGTGATGCAATTGGCAGTGAAAAGTAGCGTTGCGTCAGGCACGAATGTCCCAGAAAGTTCGGTACCGCGCCGCTCCGGGTCCGACTTCGCCTTGCCAGCAAGGTACCAACGGCTCGAGGGATCGGCTTCAGGGACTACAAAAAAAACGCCCCGGACAAGCCGGGGCGTTTTTCACGTTGCCAGGAACGCTTGCAGAGCGATCACTGAATGGACGCACTCTGGTAGCTCAGGTTGATGCCACCCGGCGGAATCTGCAGCAGCACCTTGCCGCCATCGAAGCCAGCCAGGGTGATTTCCAGATCCACATCCAGCGGTTCCTGATTCTGCAGAGCGATGAACAGGCGGCCATCGGGCAGGAAGTCCAGCGGACCTTCCAGCTGCACATTGTCGATGGGCAGGCTCTTCACGTTGTGCTCAAGACCCAGCGGCAGGCTCAGGGCCGGCGCATCGAACAGCAGATCGAACGGGATACGGAAGACCGGGCCATCCGGTGTATCCACGATAAAGCCTACCGGCGGTACCGTGCGCGGGCTGTTGGGATCATTGGGATCCTCCGGCTCGTAACGCACGCGCATGATGTTGGGGCCGGTGGAGGTGGGAATCGGTGCCAGGCCGATGTTATCCAGACCCACGGCTTCGATCAGATCCCCGAGTCCAGTGGCACCCAGCAAACCATCCACGATGTCCTGGGCAATATCACCGAGCACCGGAATCGCGCCAAGCAGGCCGCCTGTTTCATCGTCCGAGGTCAACCGCAGGCCGATTACCGCCGTGGCATCCAGATTGGTGAGCGCCACCGTGGTGGGGTAGATCACCACCGGCACACCCTGATTCTCGGCATCGAAATCCAGGATCTCGGTATTCAGCAACCCGGTCACGTACATGATCTTGTCGCTGTCACACTGGGTGGGCGTGCCGTCAGCCGGATTATCAAAACCACAGCCTGTGTTGGCATAGGCCACCAGCCCTTCACCACCAGTGCCACGGGGCACGATGAAGGTGGCATTGGCAGGCGTATCTGCCGGATCCAGGGTGTCGCCGGTGAGAACCGGTTCGTTGCTGTCGATCTGGAAGTTGTTGTTCACATCCGCGCTGGGCAGGTTGGCCAGTTCCTGGAAGATGGTGTCCGCAGCGGCTTCACCCCGGAACAGAATTTCCATATCCGGGCCACCCTCTTTCAGTCCGCCACCGAGCAGGGGAGCCGTTTGCAGCGGCAGGCCATCAGCGGAGCAAATACCGGCACAGCCGGTGCCGCCACCGTTACCCGCCATCACGTAGCGGTAGAGGGTCGCACCGGTCTCGTCCCAGGGCTGGTTCGGGGTAAAGGTGAAGCCACGGGTTTCCACGGTGAGCTCACCGTCCACATCAACCCAGGAACCGTTGTCGTCCGCTTGCACCATCACGGTATCGCCCAGCACCAGGGTGCTCGGGTCCATGTTCTGGGAGAAACGCACCTTGATCGGACGATTCGCAGGCAACCCCACGATGGGCAGCTGGTCAATCACCACCTGATCCGCTTCCGGGCTGGAAGACACACACACGCCCTGGGTACCGGCGTCAATTTCCGCCTGACTGGCCGTGCTGCTGGCACAGGGGAAGCCCGGGTAAACGGTGGACGCAAACGGCCCACGACGCACATCCTCGCCACCGTCATCCACCACGTATTCCGGCAGGGTGAAATCCAGGGAATTATCCCCTTCCAGGGAATCCAGCATCTGCAGCGGGTTGCCGGCCAAGTCGGTGATTTCCGGGGTGGTGGTCACCACATATTCGACCCCGTACTCCACCGGGCTGTCAGGGGTAATCACCAGCGCATTCCCGCTGAGTTCCCAGCTGAACGGCTCGGCAACACCACCTTTGGTGAGCATCAATGTGGTGCCCGCATCAATGCTTTGCGGCTCCAGCGCTTCGCTGAAGTGAATGACAATGGGCTCCCCCGGTTCCATGCGATCTGCCACATTGCCCGGCTGCCAGGACAATTCCGGACCGTTATCCCCATTCAGAACGGGAACGATGGGATTCACGGAATCAATCGGCTGGACCGGTGCATTTTCCTGATCCAGATAGGACTCCATGCGGAAGCTGAGAACGCCGTAGCTGTTTTCCACGCCCAGTACCCGCGGCTCCACCACAGTGATGGCATCGGTGTTGAGCTGGCCGTCTTCAATCAGGCCGGTGCCCACCAGTTCCAGATGCATCAGGTTCTGCGTAAAGGCCCCATTGGCGCGGGCGTCGGAGGTGGAGGTCGCCACATCCATCATCAACCGCAGCTGCTTGGGTGCATCGTCGCTTTCCGCATTGGGGTTGGGGAACAGATAACCGGTAGCATCGGAAATGATCTGTACCGTCACTTCCCCGGAATCAAAGCCCACCGGCACTTCACCGCCAATAAAGACTTCCAGCGCATCACCGGTAAGAATGCCGCCCTTCCTGACCCGCAGCGGGGTGACATCCGGGAAGTTGGGGGTAAACGCCAGCTCCGCATACACGTCACCGGACTGCTTGGATACGGTCTTGTCCTGCAGCAGGGTACCAATCACCGGCACGCAGTTGATCGGCTGACCGGTCAGTTCGGAGGTGATCACCCCTTCATCCAGACAGCCAAGGGAATCATCCGCCGGCGGTGCATTGGTCACCAGTACCGCCCGCTCACCGGTGGTGGGAGAGGTTGTGTCCTGGGGCACGGTGGAATGCGTAAAGCCGGCAATGGTTTCGCCGGACTGGCTGAGCACGCCGTTGACACCCAGCTCATAGGTCTGGCCGGGGGTCATGTCTTCCAGCGGGTCCACGGTAATCGCGGTACGGCCAACCAGCAGTTGTGCCGGCACCAGTTCGCCGTTGCTCATCAGGCTGACGGTGTCACCATAAACTGCGGTGGACGCATCAATGGGCTTGGTGGTGCGCAGCCGGAAACTGGAGAAATCCATGCTTTCGAACTGGTCGTCATCCGGGAAGATGGACTCCACTTCAAAGCTGGCGGCGGTCTGCTGGGTATCCAGCGGTCCTTCCAGAGCGGCGCGGGTAGTGAAATTGAGCTCGCCGTCCTTGAAAGTGGTGGTTTCACCGAGCACGGTGACGCCATTCATGACCACCGTGTAATCCGTTGCCGGAGACAGTGCATCCACAGGCGTCAGCACCACACCCCGGCCATCTGCCACGGATTCCAGGGTGAAGGCCACATCCGCGCCATCCGCATCCTGGAACACGAAATTATCTGCCGTGGCCGATACGGTATGGCTGAACTGTAAGGCCACAATGGCACGCGGTGCCACCTGGTTCTGGTCATCCAGCGGGTAGGTGTAGTGCAGGTTGCGTGCGTTGAAGGTGGGTGTATCGAAACTCACCCTGTCCTTGTCCCCGCCACAGCCTGCCACCGCAAGGGCGGTCAGTGCTGTCAGGGCGATATTATTCTTTTTCATGGAACACCTCCGTTAGAACTTCACCGTGATAGCGCCGGAAAACACATGGACATCGCCATCAGCGGTTACCACTTCATAGGGGTTCGCCACACCGGGACGGTTGGTGGTCAGCTCGAAATCCCGCTCTTCCAGTTTCTGGAACTGGTAACCGAAATCAAGGCGCAGCGGATAAGCGAGGACGGGCGGGTTCTGGATAATCAGGGATGAGCCCACGCCGACAATCAATTTGTCACTGTCCAGGTAGTTCACGTCCGGGGTCTGGATGCTTTCCAGCGGGCTTTCCTGATACGCCACACCGCCGGACAGAATCAGGTGATCGTTCACCGTCCACTCGGCACCGATACGGGGAACCACAATGTCCTTGAACTCGGCGAAGGCCTGGTCCTTGACCGTGTCGCGGGCCAGCTCATCTTCCAGGTCACTCCAGTTCTGCTGTTCTACGGTAACGGCAGCGCGGAAGTTGTCGGTGAAGTGATACAGCAGACCGGCACTGAAGATATCCGGCTGATAGGAATCGATGGTATCGATCAACACAGTAATACCCGGATCAATAACGGTACCGGGAATGGTCAGATTGGATTCCACCGCGGTGCGGGCCTCGGTGTGCCCGCGGAAAGCAAAAGCGGTCTCAAGACCGGTCCAGATGCCGCAGTCTTCCTTGCCGCAGAACACCTTGTCCCATTCCAGATTCATGGACAGCACCGGACGAATCACCGGCTTGGCAGACACGGTCAGCTCTTCGCGCTGGGTTTCACCGGCCAGGTTGGCGCTGGCGATCAGGGTAGCCTCAGAACGCAGGGAGATGTGTGCGGAGGCCCCGGTGGTAATACCGTTGGCCAGTTCGAGGCCTCCACCAAGGTTCAGGAATAATGGCTGTCGGCCGTAATTGAAGAACTGGCCTTCCATGCTGGTGCTGGAGTCAAATGCCAGCATTTCCTCACCGAATTTTTCCACCCCGGCAATAATCGCGAAGTAGATCGGATGTTCGAACTTGGTCATATCGGTGAGGTCGGTCTTCAGCGCAATGACCTGCTGCTGGGACAGGGTGTCATTCAGTATGTCACCGTCACGAATCACCGATGGGGCGCCCCCGCTGGGATTGCCCTGGCTGACGGCACGCAGTTCCTGGTCACCGTGCAACAGACCCACCGTCAGTTCCCCACGGGGATCGCGGGTCAGGTAGGCCGGGTTGTAATAAAGCGCTGATGCCTGGGGATTGAACATGGACAGACCCATGGCGGTCCCCACATCGGCAGGTAGCAGACCATAGGTGCTGGCCGTGTTACCCATTGCAGCGAAAGTAGGGGTCGACAGGGCAGTGCTGACAATGACAGCAGCTCCCCAACGGGCGAGGGTTTTCGTAGTCATAGCGCTTCTCCGGCTTTTGTTATTAGGGTTTTCGCCTCAGGTTAAGGTCCCAGGCGACAGGAGAACAATGCGTGAAGCTATGCAGCCTCTCACCTATTCCCCCCTGTGTGTATGCAACAAGTCAAACAAAACGCGAGTGCCAGCGCCGTTGGCAAAAAGTTGGGAATGGTTGAGAAAAGTTGATGGGAGCACCGGTATTGTTAAACGATGTAACCGGGGGGTTTCGGTTTGCCGTCGCCAGGGCGGCTATGTCACAGACAGGTAGAGGAGCATAAAAAAGCCGGCCCGAAGGCCGGCAATGGCTTGGCAAGGAAGACGTTACTGCTTGATCGGCTCACCCAGGTACTGAAGCTTTACGCCGCCCGCCGGAATTTTCAGATAAATTTTCAGGTTAAGGATCAACACCGACAGATTCACGTCTACAGCGATATCGTTGCTGTTCAGCTGCTCGATTACCATGCGCCCGTCCGGCAGGAAAGTGACCGGCCCGGCCAGATTCATGGTCAGCGGATAGCTGTGCTGGTTATGGGTGCCATCCAGCAGGATGTGCATGTAGGGCGCGTCCAGATACAGGTCCACATCAGCGCGAAACTCCGGCCCCTCCGGGGTTTGCACAATCCAGCCGGGGATCAGCCCCTGGCGCTCCCATTCGTCATAGACAAAACTGCCATCCGGATGCTTTTTACCACAGAAATTATCCGCGTCTTCCGGCCAGGCCACACACTGGTAACGCATACGCATGAACTGGGTTTCTGTGGGGGTGTCGCTGTCAAACAGGCCGATGATTTTCACTTTCAGTGTCACCGATGATGCCTGAATCAGGGTGGGATACAGCCCGATCCTGACAGCCGGCCAGGCTTCAACGTCCGGTGTCGACGGATCATCGTAGGGTTGTGTGGCGCCGATCACCTCGGAGTTGAGGCCACCGACCACATGAATGCCACACTGCTCCGGCAGATCACAGACCAGCGCCGGATCGGAGACGCCTCCTTCGCTGCCGTTATCGCCCTTGCTTTCATCAATGATCAGTGCCGTGGTATTGGCACCGGGCTCACCGCCGTTGTAGCCAGGCTCTCCCGCATCAAAATGGCCATTGCCGTTCAGGTCCGCCGTGGGCAGGTTCTTGAGTGGCTGGAAGACACTGGCAACCGGCGCGCCGGCAACGAAGTGAAGATGCATGTCGGGTCCACCCATGTCGCTGTCCGGGGCCCGTAACAGAGCGGTCTGCAGACGCTTGCCATCGGTGGCGCAAATGGCCTCGCCACTGCGGCAATCATCCGGTTGCTGGGCGGATGTCTGATTGACGCTCATCAGGATGTAACGGTAATAGGCACCCTCTTCCCAGGGTTGGGACGGGGTAAAGACCAGGCTGCGGGTGCCCACCTCCAGCTTGCCGGTGACGCCGGCTTCGCAGCTGTATTTACGCTTGCCGTCTTCGTCATAACGCAAAGGGCGACCGGTGTTCGGGTCCAGCGCCACTTTTTCCACCCGGAAGCTGCCCACGTTGCAGGCATCGGTATTGTCAAAGACCACTGACTCTGCGGCTATTTCCCGGGAAAAATTCACCCGAATGGCGCGATCCGCCGGCATTGAGGGCACCGGGTTACGGTCGTCTTCCACCTTGCCACCCTGGCAGAAGCCATGGTTACCCGCTTCAATTTCCCAGTGCTCCTTGTCGGCGGCACAAGGGAAGCCCGGGTAACTGGTCAGCACCATGGGAGGCGCCGTGTCACCGACCCGCTCAGGCAGGGTGAAGGGCTCATTGACCGGGACCACGGCATTGCCGGCCAGGTCGCTGACCTGGGCGCTGACCATGGCGGTATAACTCTCGCCGAACGCCAGCGGGGTAGCCGGACGCATCACCAGGGACGCGCCATCCAGATACCAATCCACCGCCACATGGCTGCCACCCTGTTGCAGGCCGAAGGTTTCTCCGACGTTGAGAGTGGACGGATCCAGGGGCTCATTGAAGTTGAGGATAACCGCATCACCTGGGCGGGCGGTGAGCGCCGTGCCATCATCCTCGACGGCGGGGACCATGGATTGCAATTGCGGCGCAGTCATATCCGGCACCGGCTGCGGAGCATTTTCCTGATCCTCGTAGGACTTCATGTGGAAGCTGAGCAGACCAAAGGCCGTTTCCTGGCCAAGCACCTTCGGCTCCACAATGCCCACCGCATCGATTTCCATACGGCCGTCTTTCACCAGTGCCATACCGTTGAGCTCCACGTGCAGCAGGGTCTGGCTGAGGGCACCGTTGGCCTCCGGGTTTTCCGCCGTCATGGAGACATCCATGTACAGCTTCACCTGCTTGGGGGCTCCATGGGCATCGCTGTAGGGATTAGGCAGCAGGTAGCCGGAGGCATCGGACAGGAAGGTCACCGAGATGGCACCGGTGTCGATACCCGCCTCCACTTCACCCGCGACCTTGACGGTCACATTGCTGCCGCTAAGCAGGCTGTTACGAGGAATCCGCAACGGCGACACGTCCGGGTAGTTGGGCAGAAACGCCAGCTCCGCAAACACATCGCCGGTCTGCATGGTGGCGTCCTTGTCGCCCAGCAGGGTGGACTGGATCGGCACACAGTTCATGGTGGCGCCGGTGAGCTTGGCCACCAGGGCATCCGGGGCATTGCACGGGTCGGTTTGATCCTCACTGGCGCTCAGGGCTTCCTGCACCAGGGTAGCCCGGGGCATGGAATCCCGGGCGGCCCAGCTCTGCTCGAACCCGCCGGTCAGTTGGGCCTGATCCACACCCCGTACCGACGGGGTGAACTTAAGGGTGTACTGCTGCCCCGGGGTCAGATCTTCCAGCGGGTCGATGGTGACCGCATTGCCCTTGACCAGCAGCGCGGCAGGCACGGTGCCGCCCTGGTGCGCCAGCTCCACGGAGGCGCCATTGTCGATATCGCCATACCGGAGAGTCCCCGGATCGAGCATCTGGTTAAAACGCACCCGCAGAGTGGAAAAATCCATGAACGGCAGAGCGTCACCATCGGGAATGATCTGGCTGACGGTCAGATCCGGTGTGGCCATCTGGCTGGACATGGGGCCGTCCTGGCTGAGCCGGGTGACGAAATCCAGGCCACCATCCGGGAACACCGGGTTGCCCTGTTGCGTCTCAATGCCGTCGATCACCAGCCGGTAATGGCTGTGAGTCTGCAGCGGATTCTGCGGTTGCAGCGTGACGCCCCTGCCGCCATCCAGTGACGTGGGCGCACTCAGTGCAACCTGGTTGTCACCGGTATCCTCACAGTCATCGCCCAACTGGTCGCAGTGCAGCAGGGTAAAGTGGCTGGCATCCACTTCCATGGCATGAGAAAAACGCAGCACCAGCGGCGTTTTCGGCGACAGGTTCTGTTGCCCGTCATAAGGGTAACTGTAATAGACCTCGGCCTGCTGCCAACCGGCAATGGACGGAGTGTCGCCCGCATCACCGCCACAGGCGGCCAGGGTCGCGGCGGCTGTGGCCAGCCATAAATTTCTTGTTCTCATCGCCGATCTCCTAGAATTTCAGGGTGATAGAGCCGGAAAAGACGTGCACATCCCCTTCCGCTTCCACGCTTTCGTAGGGCTGCGGGAACGACGGCGAGCGACGGTCATAGAGATCGAAGGTGCGGTTTTCCAGTTTCTGGTACTGGTAGGCCAGATCCAGACGGACCGGGAATGCCAACACCGGCACCGACTTGTACTTGGCGGTGAGACCCAGGCCGAGGATCCACTTGTCGGTATCCAGATAGTTCACTTCCAGGGAACCGTCGGAATCCAGCGGCGATTCGCTGAAGGCCACCCCACCAGTGACCATGTAGGTGTCATCCAGATGGAATTCGCCACCCAGACGGGGCACCACGATGTCCTTGAATTCGAGACGATAGTCATCCTGTGCGGCATTGACCGCCTGATCTTTGATGGTGTCGCGCTCCAGTTCTTCCTCCAGCCGCGACCATTCCTGCATTTCCACGGTCAGGCCCACCCGCCAGCGGTCTCGGATGTAGGCCAGCCCGGCGGCATAAATGTTCGGCTGGTAGGAATCCACGGTGCTGATGGCCAGATTGATACCCGGATCCAACACGGTGCCGGGAATGGTGATGGTGGAATCCACCGTGGTGTTGGTATTGGAGTAACCACGGAAACTGAAGGCGGTCTCCAGTCCGTCGTACCAGCAATCATTGCCGTCAGCACAGAAGCTTTCGCCCCAGTCCATGTTCATGCCGAAGATCGGGCGGATGGAGGGCTTGGCGGACACATTCAGGGTTTCGTAGCTGGTTTCCCCGCCCAGGGTGGAGGTGGCCACCAGCTCGGCTTCCGAGTGCAGGGTGATGCGGGCGGACAGCCCCATGTCCAGACCGCGCCAGATTTGCGTGCCACCGCCCAGGTTGAGAAACAGGGGCTGGCGACCGAATTCGAAGTACTGTCCTTCAACAGAAGTCTGGGAATTGAAGGCCATCATTTCCTCACCATACTTCTCCACTCCCAGCATGAACCCCAGGTACATGGGGTGGTTGTAGCGGGTCAGCGAGGAGAGGTCGGTCTTCATGCCCAGCAGGGTGTGCTGGGAAGGCGAGTCCTGCAGGGTATCGCTGCTGCGGGGTAACGGCGCGGGACCACCCAGGCTGCTTCCGCGCAGCTCATGGTCTGCGTGCAACAATCCGGAGGTCAGCTCGCCCCGGTCGTCACGGGCCAGGTAGGCCGGGTTGTAGTAGGTGGCGGAGACCTGGCTGTTGAACAGGGACAGGGCCTGGGCAGAGGCCACATCCGAGGGCAACACCCCATAGGTGGTACCGATGTTGCCCATGCTGGCCATGGCCGGCGAGATACACACAACCCCAGCGCCCGCCACAACCGCAGGCAGCAGTTTTCGCATTGTCATGAAGCTCTCCAAAAAGACGCGCCCGAAACGGGACAGTTGTTATTGTTCAGATTGCATACACAGTTATGCGCGCAATAAGTTGGCATAAACGTACCAACTTTCATTCACGAATACATCACAGGGAATGTCTAAATCGTCACCAAAATTACATATATACACAAAAAGAAACGCTACGATATCGAAACACGTAGGTGGATGTTCGTAGCTTTTTCGAGGAAGTTAGGCCGTTTGCGGGACGCAACAGCCGACAGGTGGATCAGCCCTGGGGGGAATTCAGTCGCTCGGCACGGCGACGGGTCAGCACCATCACCGGGATCAGTCCCAGCAGTACCAGGGTTAGCGCTGGAGCTGCGGCCCGTTGCCACTCCCCTTCGGCGGTCAACTCGTAAATGCGGACTGCCAGGGTGTCCCAACCGAAGGGGCGCAGCAGCAGGGTAGCAGGCATTTCCTTCATCACATCAATGCCCACCAGTAACAGTGCCGTGAGCAGACCCGGCAGCATCATCGGCACATAAACCCGGCGTCCCACTTCCGCAGAGGATGCCCCCAGGGTACGGGCTGCCTCTACCAGGCTGGGACGCACTTGCTGCAAGGCATTTTCTACCGGCCCGAAACCCACCGCCATAAACCGGACCACATAGGCCAGCAACAACGCCGCCAGGGTACTGACCAGCACGATGCCCACACCAAGATCCGCCAACCAGCCTTCCACAGCGCTAAAACTGATCATGATGCCCACCGCCAACACCGATCCTGGCAGCGCGTACCCCAGGGTCGCCAACCGCACCGCCACAGACACCGAAGGCGAGGACTGATGCCGCTTCACCCAGGCCAGCCAGCCGGCCAGTGTCAGCACCAACATGGCGGCCATGGTGCCGAGCAGGAAGGTACGCCAAATCAGGTTGAGGAAACGGGCATCCACCTGCATCAAGCCATTGTCGATCACCCAGTACAGCAGACGACTGACCGGCAACAGGAAGGCCAGGAACAGTACCGCAAAGGCGAACAGGGTGACGCCCCAGGCCAGCCGCGGGCGGCTGCGCAAGGTCTGGCGGCCGCCGATCTCACTGTAGCGGGCGCGGCTGCGGCCACGCCGCTCCAGCCACAAAGCCACCACCACGAACAGCAATAACAGTGAGGCAAGCTGGGCGGCGGCCTGCAAGTTAAACAGGCCGTACCAGCTCTTGTAGATGGCCGTGGTGAAGGTATCGAAGTTGAAGATACTCACCGCGCCGAAGTCCGCCAGGGTTTCCATCAACGCCAGGGCCAGCCCGGCAGCAATACCGGGCCGTGCCATCGGCAGTGCCACCCGGAAGAAGGCGGACGAAGCCGTGTCACCGAGGATGCGGGCCTGTTCCAGCACCGCCCGCCCCTGGGCCTCGAAAGCCAGCCGGGCGAGCATGTAGACATAGGGATAGAGCACCAGGGACAGGGTGATCACCACCCAGAGGGGGTGGCGGGCGCTGAAGTCCGGCAGAATCGGCAGCCACTGGCGCAGGAAGGTCTGGATGGGTCCGGCGTAATCCAGCAGGTCCACCATCACGAAAGCCAGCACATAGGCGGGCATGGCCATGGGCAGCAACAGCGCCCATTGCAGCCAGCGACGGCCGGGAAACTCCAGGGTGGCCACACACCAGGCCAGGGACACCCCGAGCAGCAGCACCCCGGCGGTGACCCCCACCATCAGGAACAGGGTATTGCCTACCAGCCGCCACAACACCGTGTCGAGCAGGTGCTGCCAGGTGGCCCACTGCTCCTGCTGCCAGGCGGCCAGCAGTACCACAATGGGCACCAGCACCAGCAAGGCCAGCAGCAGAACACTGGCACCGCTGGCTGAAAGGGCTCCCCGGGTTCGCACCGGTTAGCGGTATCCGGCGCGGTCCATCAGCTTGACGGCATCCACCTGCAGGGCCCCAGCCACACTGACGTTCAGATCATCCGATTTGAATTCTCCCCAGGAAGCCACCTCTTCCGCAGGCTCCACGGCGGCATTCACCGGGTATTCCATATTGCGGTCAGCCAGCAGTTTCTGGGCCTGCGGTTGGCTCATCCATTCCAGCAGGTCGCGAGCCTTTTGCGGGTGAGGCGCATGGCGGGTAATGCCGGCGCCGGAGATATTCACGTGGACACCACTGGAATCCTGGTTGGCCCAGAACAAGGACAGGGGCAACTGCGGATTGTCCTGCTTCATACGACCGAAGTAGTAAGTATTCACTATGCCCACATCACACTGTCCGGCCACAATGGCCTCCATCAGGGCAGTGTCGTTGGAGAATACGTCGGTGGCCAGATTCGCCACCCAGCCACGCACGATTTCCTCGGTTTTTTCTTCGCCAAGACGCTTGATCATGGTCGCCACCAGGGACTGGTTGTAGACCTTCTTGGAGGTGCGCAGGCACAAGCGCCCCTTCCATTGGGGGTCTGCCAGGGCTTCGTAGCTGGACAGGGCCGCCGGGTCCACCCGGTCGGTGGAATACACCAGGGTTCGGGCCCGCACGGTCAGGCCAAACCAGCGACTTTCCGGGTCAGTCAGTTCCGCCGGCACATTGGCCGCCAACAACGGCGACTCCAACGGTTGCAACAAATCCTTGTCCGCCGCATTCCACAGATTGCCGGCGTCCACGGTGATCAGCATATCCGCCGGTGAGCGCTCACCCTCAGCCTGCAAACGGGCGGTCAGGGCGGCAGCATTGTCGGTGATATAGCGGATTTTCACGCCGGTGGCTTCGGTATAGGCATCGAACACCGGCTTGATCAGATGGTCATTGCGCGAGGTATAAACCACCAGTTCTTCTTCAGCGGCGGGTTCGGAACAGGCCCACAGCCCGGTGAGCATGACAACGGCGGCGGCCAGAAGGGCAATGCCTCGCATAGTGGTGGACTCCATCAAATGCACAAGGAAACAAGAATGATTCTTAATTGGCGGCAAGTATGGCAGGAATTTATGCCAAGCTCTAGGGTCTGTTCACACTATTTCCCCGGGCCTTGCTGGCCACTCATAGCCCCGGAGGCAGTGGCCTTGCCCGCTTCGGCAAATCCGCGCCTCGCCCCATGGCCTGGCCGGCAAACAGCCGCTTGAGCGGCCCCGCCTGATTGACCCAGCGCATGCCGGTATTGCGCAGCCAGCGCACCGGCAAGGCCCGCTGGCCGAACAATTCCTGAAACCCGCGCATGGCGTTCTGCATGATCAGGTTCTCGCCGCGGCGCCGACGCTGATATCGGGCAAGGGCCGCGCTGTCCGCACAGGAACGCCCGCTGCCAACGGCTCGCTCCACCTCTTCCGCCAGCACCGCCGCGTCCAGCAGGCCCAGGTTGACGCCCTGCCCCGCCAGCGGATGAATCACGTGGGCGGCATCGCCCACCAGCGCCAGGCCCGCTGCTACATAGCTGCTGGCATGTCGCTCCTGGATTGGGAACACCGCCCTGTCGCTGAGCAGCGCCACCTCGCCGAGTGCATCACCGACGCCCGCTTGCAGTTCGGCAGCAAAATCCGCCGGCGCCTTTTCTCGCAGTTGAGCAATACGCTCCGGCCAGCCGGACCAGACAATGGAACACTGCCGTTGCTCACCCTGCTGCGGGTCACTGTAAAGCGGCAGTAACGCCAACGGCCCGGATTCCATGAACACCTGACGCGCGCAGGCGTCATGAGGCAAGGCAGTGGCAATGGTCGCCACCAGGGCATGATGACCGCTGTCACGGGCACCGCCACTGATGCCGGCCCAGTCCCGCACCCGGGAGCGGGCGCCATCTGCCCCCACCAACAGATCCGCCTGCCAGCACTGGTCCCCGGCGCGCACCTGCCAGCCACCCTCCTCACGACGGGCGCTGTCCACCGCTGCATTGCAGCGCCAATCCAGATTGGCAAAGTCCGCCGCCCGCCGGTAAAGCGCCGCCGACAGATGAGCGTTTTCCAATAGCCAGCCCAGGGACTGCGCGCCCACCTCTGCCGCGCGGAACAGCACCTCGCCGGTGCCATCCTGATCCCACACCTGCATGGCGTCGTAGGGCTGCACCCGGCTCATGTCCAGGTACTCCCAGACACCACTGTTCTGCAGCAGCCAGTGACTGGCCTCGGTGAGCGTGGACACCCGCAACCGGGCTGGCCCGGACGGCATCTCTGGCGCCGGCGCACCATCCAGCACCGTCACAGCCAGCCCCTGCTCCGCCAGCAACACCGCCAGCAAGCCCCCGGTCATACCCCCGCCGACGATGACGATGTGTTGGGATTCAGGTTGTTCTGTCATGGGCGCACTCATCAAAGGTCGATGCTCGCTGTTGATATGTAGGAGCGCCTCTTGAGGCGCGAATGTCCACGATCTTTAACGCGTGTTGTTGCGTTAGCATCGTCAGCTCGCCGATATCAAACGCCGAAGCAGCTGCAAGCTCTTCGCGCCTCAAGCGGCGCTCCTACAGCAGCTTCGTAGCATGGGTTTCGCTATTAACTATTAACTGTTAACTATTAATTGCCTTTTCAAAGCCCCATGGCGCGGCGCGCAAAACCCTGGCGCAGACCGGGCAGGATATCCATGGCCACCAGCCCCAGCTGCCGGCTGTGGGCAAACAGTGGTTGCTGGACCCGGAACACTTCCGGCACCCAACGCGAGGCCTGGCTGATCAGGGCCTGGTCCTGTTCCCGGCGTTGCACGTATTGCTGCAACAGAGACAATTCGCCCGGCGCTGAAGCAGCGCCAACGGTACTGGCCAACTGCACCAGATCACGCACGGTCAGGTTGAAGCCCTGCCCCGCTACCGGGTGCAAGGTGTGAGCGGCATTACCCACCACCACCCCATAGGGGACCGCCTGGGCACAGGCATGGGTCAGCACCAGCGGGTAACGCTGGCGTTCGCCGATACCGGTCAATGGCGGCGCATCTGCCGGGCATTGCTCCTGCAACCGGGCAAGCAGTGCATCGGGCTCCATGGCCATCCAGGCATCCACCTGATCACGGGGGCCAGTCCAGACCAGGGCAAAACGGCGATCCGGCAGCGGCAACAGCGCCAACGGCCCATCGTTGAGGAAACGCTCGTAGGCAATGCCCTGGTGATCGCTGGCCAATGACAGATTGGCGATCATGGCATCGTGGCCGGTGTCACTATCCCTGGCACTCACGCCCAGCCATTCGCGGGTGCGCGACCTGGCACCATCGGCGGCAATCAGTAACGGCGTGGTCAGGGTGCGACCGGATTCCAGTGAGGCTTGATAACCGTCTTCGAGACGGCGGATGGCGCTGAGCCGTTCCGGTGCCAGCACCTCAATGGCAGCATCCGCATACAGGGCCCGCAACAACACAAAACCCAGCCAGCGGTTTTCCACCACCGCTCCCAGCGCCGGCACACCTTCCTCACTGGCACGCAGGCGGGTGATGCCGAGCCGGGAACGACGCGAGACATGCACAGTATCGATCTGGGCGGCGTGTTCGCGAATGGCCTCGCCCAGCCCCAGCTCATCCAGCACCCCCAGGGTGCCGGCGGACAGCGCGGTACTACGGGCATCAAAACTGGGCGTCAGCGGCGGCTCATCGGGCAAGGTCAGCGGATGGCTCTCCACCAGCGTCACTGCAGCGGCACCGTGATGCCGCAACAACAACGCCAGCAACGCCCCGGCCATGCCACCGCCGACTATCAGCAAAGGTTGTTGCGCCATTCAAACGTCCCGTTGAGTTTCAAAATGCAAGTTACAAGTTTCAACGCGGAAAAGGCAGTGCCGCGTTGAACGCCCTGCCCGCGCCTAACCCAGATGCGCGGGCACGACCTCAAAAATCCAGAGAACAGTGACCGCGTTGCAACTTGAAACTTTCAACTTGCAACTGCTTTTTTCATGAGCTTTTCGATATCCGCCACTTCCTTGGGCACTTCGTGGCTCAGCACATCGCAGCCGTCTTTCGTCACCACCACATCATCCTCAATGCGGATACCAATACCGCGCCACTGCTCGTCCACGCTGTCGTCGTCCGGTGCCACATAGAGCCCCGGTTCCACGGTCAGCGCCATGCCCGGCTCCAGTTGCCGCCACTGATCCTGCACCCGGTAGTCTCCCACATCATGCACATCCAGCCCCAGCCAGTGACCGGTGCGGTGCATAAAGAAGCGCCGGTAGCCTTCGGTTTCCACCAGCTCGTTGAATTCACCCTTGAGCAGGCCCAGGTCAATCAACCCCTGGGTGAGGATGTGCACCACCTTTTCATGGGGCACATTCCAGTGGTTATCCGGGTGGGTGGCCTCGATAGCGGCGTGCTGGCTGGCCAGCACCAGTTCGTAAAGCGCCTGCTGGGGCTTGCTGAATGTGCCGTTCACCGGGAAAGTACGGGTGATATCCGAGGCGTAGTGTTCCAGCTCGCAACCGGCATCCACCAGCACCAGGTCGCCGTCTTTCAGCTTCTGGCTGTTTTCGATGTAGTGCAGGATGCAGCTGTTGGCACCGCCACCGACAATGCTCGGGTAGGCGGGGCTGCGTGAGCCGTTGCGCATGAACTCGTGGATATATTCCGCTTCCAGCTGGTATTCCATCATGCCCGGCTTGACCGCCTGCATGGCACGCACATGGGCCCCGGCAGAAATACTGGCGGCACGGCGCATCAACTTGATTTCGGCGGCGCTCTTGAACAGGCGCATGTCGTGAAGATGATGGGCCAGGGCAACGAACTCTCCTGGCGGCTGGGCACCGGAGCGGACCCGCTCACGGATACTGTTGACCCAGCCCATCAGGCGGCGATCGAATTCCGCATCGTGGCCCAAGTCGTAATAAACCCGCTCGCGGCCCTCAATCAGCCCCGGCAGAATCTCGTCGATATCCCCGATGGGGAAGGCATCGTCCGCATCAAAGTCTGCCACCGCACCATCGGGTCCTGCCCGGTAGCCATTCCAGATTTCCATGGTGCGATCGCGCTCGCGACAGAACAGCACATACTCACCGTGCTCGCGACCGGGCAACAACACCATGATCGCCTCCGGCTCGCCAAAGCCGGTGAGGTACCAGAAATCGCTGTTCTGCCGATAGGGATATTCCACATCCCGATTACGGGTGCGTTCCGGGGCCGCCGGAAGGATGGCAATGCTGTTGGGCCCCATGATGCCCATCAGTTCCTGACGACGACGGGCGAATTCCTGGCGGTTGATACTCAAGAGCTCTCCTTACTGTGGCGATGGTAACGGCGTAATCAGTGACGGGTTGGTGGCGTCTGCGGCGCCGGTGCCGGCTTGTCCTGATGGCGCATGACCAGCTCAGTGTAAATCATCAGCGCCGCCATCCGGCAGTGCTCCGCCACCTGCTCGAACATGTCTTCCTGTTCGTCCCCGTCCTCTTCCGGGGTGGCCACCTGGCTGATCGCTGCCAGGTCCGACAGGGCTTCCTGAATACCGGGCGACAGGTCCTTGTCATGGGTATTGGCAGAGCCGGTACCGAAACCCACCAGAAAGCCTTCGCACCACTGAGCTACCGCTGCTACCCGCAAACCCAGCTCCTCTTCATCGCCAGGCAGCAGCAGCGCCAGCTCAAGGCCGGTACCCTGGAACCCTTCGTGGAGCTGATCACGCAATGAAAGCAGTGCCACCGAGAGGGCGCCGTCAAAGCCGCCATCAATATCCGTATGGGCGGCCAATATGCCCATCACTTCTTCATCGTGGCCACCGTGGCCAGTGGCAAGCAACCCTGCCATCACACCCTGTAGCTCACTGGGGGAGTGGGCCACACCGGCGGCGGCCAGGCCCTGGGCCAGGACTTCAAAATCAATCGGGTTGGACATGACTCTATCCGTTTTGCAGGAATTGGAAGGTTATCTCGCCCCCTGTACGGACGCTGTACAGGTTCTCAGGCAGCCCGTGAATAATGTGCGCTAAGTGGCTACCACTATTGAATTTCGTTGACCCTTGCAAACCCCACACCTATAGTTGAAACAACCTGTAATCCGGGTGGGAATGCCATTGCCGGAAAATACCGGCAGGGTGAGGGCCAATAAACAGGCTCTACGGGAACGCCGGGCCGAGAAAGGTCCACACCTTAGGCGAACAGCGTACATTTTGCCATGACGACGGAACAACAACTACGGCAACTGGAAGCCCGCGTCGATGACCTGCTGCGCATCAGTGCGCGCCTGCGTCAGGAAAACCAGTCCTTGCATGAACGTGAGGCCAAGCTGGTGGAAGAACGGGCCCAACTGCTGAAAAAAAACGATGTGGCTCGCAACAAGGTCGAAGCCATTATTTCGCGTCTGAAATCCCTGGAGCAGGAGTCCTGAGCGTGACATCCTGCCTGACTCTGATCCACAGCCAATGCGGTGCCCTCGGCCATGTCTAACGAAAACTCCCTGGTAATTCATCTACTGGACAAGGAGTATCGCGTCGCCTGCCCGGCCGGTGAACAGGACAACCTGCTGGCCGCCGCCCGCTATCTGGACAAGCAATTGCGCGAAGTCCGCGATGCCAATGTGATCGGTCTGGAACGCATTGCCATCATGACCGCCCTGAACATGAGCCACGAGTTGCTCAACGCCCGCAAGGCGGTATCCGAAGATTCCGACAGCGAAGCCCGGGTCCAGGCCCTGCTCAGCCGCCTGGAAGACGAGATCCAGGCTTTTGAAGACGCCCGCCGGAAGCTTTAATACACACTTCACTTTCTACAAGGCTCCTGTAGGAGCACCTCTCGAGGTGCGAACCCGAGCCCAAGCGAGGGAAGGGGCCCGACCAACCCGCATTCCTTTCTGGAAAGACCTGTGGATCCCCGGCATCCCTGATCGCCCTGCGGGCGATTTCCACGCTGACGCGTGGTTCGCCCCCTGGAAGGGAACTCCTACAGCGACTCCGAGTAAAGGCCAACGAAATCACTTTCCTGTCAAGTCCTGACCTGTCCCCGGCACCACTGTTATACTGCATTCGAGTGCTTCCTGGCCCGTTCGCCAGAGGGTCATGTCCCCGAGCCGATAATGTAATACCCGGGGGCAAACATTACCTTGCCTGTGTGCATGTCCGCCCATTGAGCGGAAAGCCTGAGGGCGGGGTTGCTGCCTCCACCTTGAACCTACGGTTCAAGGGTCAAACCCGCAGCGGCGGACCGGGAAGCACCCTTTCTATTTCCTCTTGAGTCGATGATGTCAGAATTGACGACTCAAGCTTAGTCTGGCCCGCCCATGACCGCAGCCTTGCGGCGGCAATTGCGCCGCCAGTTTCGACAGCAACGCCGATCGCTGACTCCCGGGCAACGCCGCCGGGCCAGCCTTCGTTTCGGCCGCCAGCTGGATCAGGCATTGGGCCATCGCCCTGCCCGCCATCTGGCCTTGTATCTGGCTAACGATGGCGAGCTCGATCTGCTACCCGGGCTCGACCACAACCGCTTCCAGCTTGCCACTACCTACCTGCCGCGACTGGACCCGATTCGCCGTGGCCACCTACAGTTTCGTCTCTGGCAGCGGCACCACCCCATGCGCCCCAACAATTACGGCATCGCCGAGCCGGCACACTACTACCGGGGCCGGGCACTCTGGGCACTGGATGTGATTCTGATACCGGCGGTGGCGTTTGACGCCTGCGGCTATCGACTCGGCATGGGAGGAGGGTATTACGACCGTACACTGGCAGAGCTGGCGCGCAGGCCAAGGCGACCCAGGCTGGTAGCCGTGGGTTATGATTTTCAGAGGGTGGGCAAGGGAACTCTACCGGTGGCCCCGTGGGACCAACCGGTAGATCTGACTGTTACTACTGGATGTGACTGACAACAACGCCGGCACTATCTGCGTAGCGTTGGTAATCGTTTTCGTTGCCGCCGTGGGTCAGGCTGCTGATCAGCACCCCCAACCCGAAAATCACAGCCAGTAGCACCAGGGCGTCCGGCTTCTTCTTCATTATTTCTATCCCCAAAAAGCGGTACAGCAATATAAAAAGTGACCCGAAAGTCGTAACACGAGTGTCACCTTAAACCTATTACAAAATGTAAAATGCCAACCGGGTCAAAATTTGAGCATTTCGACATGTAAAGTCAAGCAGTTAGAAGGCTTTGCTGACGTTTCTTAACAAAAACCATAGATAACTGGTGCAAAGCGCCTGACTAATATGCAAGCGCTGTTATACCAATTTTTTTAAGCAGGTTTCACAGCAACGCCGCCATGGAAGGACCGCCTGGGCGCCATTTGGTTCCGTTAATTCAGAAACAGGCGGTAGGCCGGGTTATCGCTTTCTTCCACCATGGGGTAGGGGACTTTTTTCAGGTCCGCCATCAGCCTGGAATGCTGGCCTGTCTCCACCTGGAAGCCCACCAGCACCCGGCCATAGGCTGCGCCATGGTTTCGGTAGTGAAACAGGCTGATATTCCACTTTTCCCCCAGGGACTGGAGAAACTTCATCAGGGCGCCTGGCCGCTCGGGAAATTCCACCCGGAACAGTCTTTCCTGCATATCCTGGCGTGGCGCATGCCCCCCCACCATGTGGCGGATATGAAGCTTGGCCATTTCGTTGCCGCTCATATCCACCACCGGGTAACCGCGCTCATCCAGGTCCTTCATCAAGGCCTGCAGGGCTTCGCCACCGGGTCGCAGCTGAATGCCCACAAAGATATTGGCATCACGGTCATCGCTGTAACGGTAGTTGAACTCGGTAATGCCACGGCGACCCAAGGCCTGGCAGAAGGCACGAAAAGCACCGGGGCGCTCGGGAATGGTCACCGCCAGGATAGCCTCGCGCTGCTCACCCAGCTCCGCCCGCTCCGACACATGGCGGAGGCGGTCGAAGTTCACATTGGCGCCACTCTGGATCGCCACCAGGGTCTGGTTCTCCACCTGGTGCTTGGCCACCCAGTTCTTCAGGCCGGCCAAGGCCAGCGCGCCGGCGGGCTCACAGATGGCCCGGGTATCCTCAAAGGCGTCCTTGATGGCGGCGCAGATTTCGTCGGTGGTGGCGGTAATCACCTCATCCACGTGATGACGCAGGATCTTGAAGGTTTCCTTGCCAATCTGTTTCACCGCCACGCCATCGGCAAACAACCCCACCTCAGGCAGGGTGACACGACGATTTTTCTCCAGCGCCACCTTCAGGCAGGCGGCATCTTCCGGCTCCACAGCGATGATTTTCACATCCGGGCGCACATATTTCACATAAGCCGCCACGCCAGCGGCCAGTCCTCCGCCACCCACGGGAATAAAAATGGCATCCAGGTCACGACTTTGCTGACGCAGGATTTCCATGCCAACCGTGCCCTGCCCGGCAATCACGTCCGGGTCGTCATAGGGGTGCACAAAGGTCAGGTTGTCTCGCACTTCCAGCTTGCGGGCATGGGCCAGGGCTTCATCGAAGCTGTCACCGTGCAACACCGCCTTGCCGCCGTGGTTGCGTACCGAATTCACCTTGATATCCGGTGTAGTGCGCGGCATCACGATAGTGGCCTTGGTACCCATCGAGCTGGCTGCAAGCGCCAGCCCCTGGGCATGATTGCCGGCGGAGGCACAGATAACCCCGCGCTGAAGCTGTTCATCGCTAAGCTGACAAAGCTTGTTGTAGGCGCCGCGCAGCTTGAAGGAAAACACCGGCTGCAGGTCTTCCCGTTTGAGCAGCACCCGGTTGCCAATACGCTTGGAAATCAACGGCGCCGCATGGATGGGAGTTTCCACCGCCACGTCGTAGACGCGGGATTGCAGTATCCGTTTGACGTATTTATCCAGCATGGGGAGTTCCGGGTTGGTGTTTGGTGCGCAGAAGGGACTAGTCTAGGGGCTGGCCGGGATAAATGCGATAGGTCAGGGACTCTCCAGGGTCGAGTCATCGTCACGCCTGCCCTATAATTCCCGCACATTTCTTTTACCCGCACGACAGGACAATTTCATGGACCAGGATGCGCTGAAAAAACAGGTCGCCGAGGCGGCGCTCCGCTTTGTACCGGAAGGCGAAGTCATCGGCGTGGGAACCGGCTCTACCGCCAACCACTTCATCGATGGCCTGGCCACCCTGAAAGACCGCATCAAGGGTGCCGTTGCCAGCTCGGATGCCACCGCGGAACGGCTCAAGAGTCACGGCATCCCGGTATTGTCACTGAACGATGTGGACAGCCTGCCGGTGTATGTGGATGGTGCGGATGAGGTGAACAGCCATCGGGAAATGATCAAGGGCGGCGGCGGAGCATTGACCCGGGAGAAAATTGTCGCCGCAGTAGCCCGACAGTTCGTTTGTATTGTTGATGGTTCCAAACAGGTGAAACGGCTGGGGCGCTTCCCGCTCCCCGTGGAAGTGATCCCCATGGCGCGCTCCCATGTGGCTCGCAAACTGGTGGCTCTGGGCGGTCAGCCGGAGTACCGGGAAGACTTTGTTACCGACAACGGCAACATCATTCTCGACGTGCACAATCTGGATATTCTCAATCCCATCGAGATGGAAGAGAAAATCAATAATATTGTCGGTGTAGTCACCAATGGACTGTTTGCCAAACGGCCGGCGGACGTAGTTCTGGTGGGCGAGAACGGCAGCGTCAATCAGTTTTGAATCTGCTGTATTTCAAGCAATAAAAAAGGGCCGCAATTTGCGGCCCTTTTTTTCGCAAAGCGAATGACTTAATCCCAGAAGTTGAACCAGGCTTTTTCGCTGGCGTTCTCTTTGGCATTGGCATTCACATTTGCATTAGCCTTGGCACCGTTGCCATTAACTTCAGCACTGGCATTAACGTCAGCTTCAGCGTTAGCCTTGGCGGCTTCCTTCATGTCTTCAGCAGCTTCACGCTCTGCTTCCATGCGATCTTCTGCGGCTTCGCGCTCTGCTTCAGCACGCTCTTTGGCCGCTTCTTTCTTCGCTTCAGCCTCTTCCTTCATGGCTTCTTTCTTGGCCTTGGCTTCTTCTTTCTTCGCTTCAGCCTTCTCTTTGGCAGCTTCCTTGCGAGCCTTGGCGGCTTCTTTCATTTCTTCTGCTTTGGCTTTGCCCGCATCACGCTGATCACGAACAGCCTGCTCGGTAGCCTTGGCATCAGCCTCGGCATTAACAGCAGCATTGATACCTGCATTCAGGTCGGCTACAGCTACCTGGCTCATCATCGCAGCACCGGCGGTCATCGCCAGCATCCATTTCTTATCCATGCTTTGTCTCCTTGAAACAACAATCAAAAGGCATATTGCCAATATGTGACGCTACCATCGGGAAATTCGCTCCGCAGCTCAAGTAACAAAGCGTAAAATCGATAATCAGTCGAGATATTGATCAATAATCGCGAATATTTTCCGACGAAACCCCTCATCCTCGTTAACCAGTTGGTGGCGGGCCCCCGGCAGCATATGGATATGAGGATCCTGAAACTTTTCCTGAATCACCTTCAGGTTGTAACGCCAATCCACGGTTTCATCCATGTCACCTTGTATCACCACCGGCGACACCTTGATGCGTGATGCTTTTTCAAAGCCCGGCAGCCATTTTTTCAGCGCGGACACCCATACCGCCGAGACCCTCTTTGCCTGTAGCGGGTCCTTGTTTTCCAGAAAATCCAGAAAATCCGGATCATTGGAGTTGATGGTAAAAACCCGTTTGATGCTGCGGGCAAAAGGGCGGATAAACGTGTGCAACCAACGGGCTGAAGACCATTTGAACGGTCGTACCAGTGGTGCAAGCAGGATGACATGTTCAAAGGGATTGGCATCGCCGTCGCCACGACTGATCAGATAATCCATCACGATCGCCCCGCCGGTACTCTGGGCAATCACATGCCAGGGCCGGGGAAAATGGTTGTCTGCCAGTGCCAGACATTGCTCGAGCACATCCCGGTAGGTACGAAAATCATCGATCACCGCCTGGGGGCCGGAGCTGAGGCCATGGCCGGGCAGATCGTAGGCCAGTACCGCATAACCCAGCTCCAGCACATGGCCGATAATATGCCGGTACAGGCCCACATGATCGAAGTAGCCATGGCAAACCAACACTGTGCCCCGCGGCTCCTTCGGGCGCCAGGCATGCACCGACAGCTGATGCCCGGCAGCCTCGAAATAGCCAAAGCCGTGCTCAAGGTCCGGTAAGTGCTCCGCGAAATTCAGGCCATAGTAGGCCACATAGCGCCGCGTGGAGTCGCTGAGCGGATCAAACGCCTCCCAGTTTAGTGGCTGCCATTCCTGGACAATGTGATCGCGGTCGAAAGGATTTGCCATAGCCGGTAAGAGGTCTCCACGGTTTACTCACGGCGGCTTCTGATAATACGGCGCCAGGAGGACGCATACCATGCACCTGACCGCCGATACTCTCAAGGACCTGCCCCGTCAACAACGGGTCAACCTGATCAATAGCCTGTCCGGCTTCAAGAGCGCCAACCTGTTGGGCACCCGTGCCAGCAATGGCCAGGAGAACCTGTCCATTGTCAGCTCCTGCTTCCATCTCGGCGCCGACCCGGCCCTGCTGGGCATGATCATTCGCCCCCACTCCGTGGATCGCCACAGCCTGGAGTACCTGATGGAAACCGGCTTCTACACACTCAATCAGGTGCATGGGGACATGGTCCCTGCGGCGCATCAGACCGCGGCCCGTTACCCGCGTGAGGTGTCGGAGTTCACCGCCACCGGCCTGACGCCGGCTTACCTGCCGGATTTTCCGGCTCCCTTTGTGGAACAGGCGCGTATCCGCCTGGGTATGGTATTGCTGGAGACACACACCCTGCAGGTCAACGATACCGTGATGGTAATCGGCGCCATCGAACATATTCAGCTACCCGGCTATGCGCTGGGCAGTGACGGCTATGTGGATATCGAAAAGGCAGGCACCGTGGCACTGTCCGGCCTGGACAGCTATCACCTGACCCAGCGCCAGGCACGCTGGAGCTACGCCAAACCGGACCAACCCCTGAATCGCCTGGATCCGGTCAGCCCGGTAAACGATCAGGGTTAGCCTGCACGGGGAAACTATTGCACCCTAGCGGGGACTAATTCGTTCAAGACGCCCCAATACCGCGTCATCGAGAAGGACCCGATATGCAAACACTGAAATTGTCCCTGTTAGCAGGCGCCGCCATGACGCTGGCCGCCTGCAGCAGTCACCCAACAGGATCCACCGCCATGGTAACCACCGAGCAACTGCAGGGCAGTGTCTGGCAGGTAAACACCCTCAATGGCTCAGACGTGGGCGACGCGCTGGTTACCCTGAACTTCCACGAACCTGGTCGACTGGCTGGCAAGGCCGCCTGCAACAACTACATGGCCAGCTATACGCTGGAGGATGACAGTTTCACGGTGAAAACCGGGGGCGTCACCATGATGGCCTGCCCACAGCCACTGATGAAACTGGAGCAGCAGTTTCTGGGCGCCCTGGAAGGGGTGAATCAGGCCGATATTACCGAGGACGGGCAACTGGTCCTCAGCGGTGCTGACGAGGTAAGGATCGAAGCTTCCCGTCAGAAATAACCGCACCAGACACAACAAGGCCCCGCATTGCGGGGCCTTGCTTTTATACCTGCGCTGTTTTGCCGCGCGGGATTACTTGACGCGCGGATCCAGCTCGCCGGCTTCGTAGCGCATAAACATGCGTTCCAGGCTGATCGGCTTGATCTTGTCCGCATTGCCGGCCGTGCCGAACGCTTCGTAGCGGGCGATACAGATATCACGCATGGCGGTGATGGATTCTTTCAGGTACTTGCGCGGGTCGAATTCTGCCGGGTTATGGGCCAGGAAACGACGAATCGCACCAGTAGACGCCAGGCGCAGATCGGTATCGATGTTCACCTTGCGCACGCCGTGCTTGATGCCTTCCTGAATCTCTTCCACCGGCACCCCGTAGGTCTCGGCAATCTCGCCACCGTACTCGTTGATGATGGCCAGCCAGTCCTGCGGCACGGAGGAGGAGCCGTGCATGACCAGGTGGGTATCCGGGATACGCTTGTGAATCGCCTTGATCTGTTCAATAGCCAGGATGTCGCCGGTGGGCGGACGGGTGAACTTGTAGGCACCATGGCTGGTACCGATAGCGATCGCCAGGGCATCCACCTTGGTTTGCTTGACGAAGTCCGCCGCTTCTTCCGGGTCGGTGAGCATCTGATCGTGGCTCAGAGTCCCTTCGGCACCGATACCGTCTTCTTCACCGGCCTGGCCGGTTTCCAGGGAACCCAGGCAACCCAGCTCGCCTTCCACGGACACGCCACAGGCGTGGGCCATGGCCACCGCGTCCTGGGTCACGCGCACGTTGTAGTCATAATCCATCGGCGTCTTGCCATCTTCCCCCAGGGAGCCATCCATCATCACCGAGGAGAACCCCAGCTGGATGGAGCGCTGACACACGGAAGGGCTGGTGCCGTGGTCCTGGTGCATCACCACAGGAATGTGCGGAAATTCTTCGGTGGCAGCCAGAATCAGGTGCCGCAGGAAAGGAGCACCGGCGTATTTGCGGGCGCCAGCGGAGGCCTGCACGATCACCGGGGAATTGGTCTGGTCCGCGGCTTCCATGATGGCGCGCATCTGTTCCACGTTATTGACGTTAAAGGCCGGTACGCCATAACCGTGTTCGGCGGCGTGGTCCAGCAACTGTCGCATGCTTACGAGTGCCATTGTGTTTCCCCTTCGGTTCCGTGGGCAGCGATGCTGCCCGTTTCCTGTTCAGTCATTGCAAAGGCCGCCGTTGCAACCTCTCTTCAGTCTTTTGCCCGCGCTTCCAGCATGGCTACCGCCGGCAACACCTTGCCTTCCACGAATTCCAGGAAGGCGCCGCCACCGGTTGAGATATAACTGATGCGATCGGTAATACCGTATTTGTCCACCGCCGCCAGGGTGTCACCACCGCCGGCAATGGAGAAGGCATCCGAGTCGGCGATGGCTTCCGCCATTTCCTTGGTGCCTTCGCCAAACTGATCGAACTCGAACACGCCCAGCGGGCCGTTCCAGATAATGGTCTTGGCTTCCTTCATCAGCGCCGCCACGATGTGGGCAGTCTGCGGGCCAATATCCAGAATCAGGTCGTCTTCGGCCACATCATCCACCTTCTTGGCGGTGGCTTCAGCGGATTCGGCAAATTCCTTGGCGGTGACCACATCCACCGGAATCGGGATATGCACCTTCTCGGCGATCTTCTTCGCCGCCGGGATCAGGTCTTCCTCGTACAGGGACTTGCCCACCGGATGACCGGCCGCAGCCAGGAAGGTGTTGGCAATACCGCCACCCACCACCAGCTGGTCGACCACATCGGACAGGGATTCCAGCACTTCCAGTTTGGTGGACACCTTGGAGCCGCCGACAATTGCCACCAGTGGTTTCTCCGGCGCGTTCAGGGCCTTGCCCAGGGCGTCCAGCTCGTTGGCCAGCAGCGGCCCGGCACAGGCTACCGGAGCAAACTTGCCCACACCATGGGTGGACGCCTGGGCCCGGTGCGCGGTACCGAAGGCATCCATCACATAGATATCACACAGGGCCGCCATCTTTTGTGACAGCGCCTCGTCATCCTTTTTCTCGCCCTTGTTGAAACGGACGTTCTCGCACAACACGACCTGGCCTTCTGCCACGTCCACGCCGTCCAGCCAGTCTTTCACCAGCGGAACGTCGCGCCCCAGCAGCTTGCCAAGATGGTCGGCCACCGGCTGCAGGGAAAACTCCTCCGCGTACTCTCCTTCCGTGGGACGGCCAAGATGCGACATCAGCATCACTTTGGCTCCCGCCTTCAGGGCGTGCTCGATAGTAGGCAGGGAGGCGCGGATACGCGCATCACTGGTGACCTTGCCGTCTTTCACCGGCACGTTCAGATCTTCACGGATAAGAACGCGCTTGCCTGCCAGATCCAGGTCGGTCATGCGTTTGAAGTTCATCTCGTACTTACCTCATTCACGGCCACCCGCACGGGTGCATCCATTCATTCAAGCTTGATGTGATTCAGCCAGCGTCGCTACCCAGTCGAGCAGTCGGTTCGCATAGCCCCATTCGTTGTCGTACCAGGCCACCACCTGCACCATCTCGCCCTGCACCCGGGTCTGGGTGGCGTCGACGATGGCAGATTCCGGCCGATGGTTGAAATCCACGCTTACCAGCGGCGCGTCATTGTACCCAATCAGCGCACTGGCTTCTTTCGATTGCTGCTGCAGCCACTGGTTCAGGCTGTCGCTGTCCGGGGTACGCTCCAGCAGCAGGGTCAGCTCCACCATGGCCACATTCAGGGTGGGCACACGGATGGAATGGCCGCTGATCTTGCCGGCCAGAGCCGGCAGCACCTGCTGCACCGCGCCGATGGCACTGCTGGTGGTGGGCACGATGTTCTGCGCCCCCGCCCGGCCCCGGCGCGGATCCCGATGAACATGATCCAGCAGGGTCTGGTCCGAGGTATAGGAGTGGATCTCCTTCATCAGCACCTGGCGAATGCCATAGGCCTGATCCAGCCGGGTCAGCAGCGGCGCAATACAATGGGTGGTACAGGATGCCGCCGACAGCACCTTGCTGTCATCGCGCACATCCCTGTGATTCACGCCATACACCACGATCTGGTCCGCCTGATCGAACGGCACTGCACCGATAATGACCCGCCCGGCGCCGGCATCCAGATGCCGTGAGGCGCCCGCGTGGCTGCGGAAATGGCCGGAGCATTCCAGCACCAGATCCACGCCCATCTCGGCCCAGGGCAATTGCTCCGGCTTGGGTTGCTGCAGCAGCCGCGGGGCCTGCTTGCCGATACGCAGCATGCCTTCAATCAGCTCCGCCGGCTCCGCCAGACGGCCGTGGGTGGTGTCGTAGCGGGTCAGGTACAGCAGATCTTCCGGGCGGCCCTTGTCATTGATCGCCGCCAGGGTGAACGGTGCCTGCCAGCCGGCGCCTTCGCGCTCGGCCAGGGCACGGACAAAGGAACGCCCGATACGGCCGTAGCCGTTAATCGCGACTTTCACTTAGAGCAGGCTCTCCACTGCCTGCTGCACTGCCTCGGCAGTGATATTGAAGTGCTTGAACAAGTCACCGGCGGGGGCAGAGGCGCCGAAGCTGTTCATGCCCACGATCTTGCCGTCCAGGCCCACAAAGCGGTACCAGTAATCGGCGATGGCCGCTTCCACGGCAACCCGGGCACGCACACTGGAGGGCAGCACGCTTTCCTGATACTCACGGTCCTGGGCCAGGAACTCTTCCACGCAGGGCATGGAGACCACACGGACATTTTTGCCGGTCAGCGCCTGGGCCGCCTTCACCGCCAGCTCTACTTCAGAGCCAGTGGCAATGATGATGGCGTCCGGGGTGCCCTCACCGGTTTGCAGCAGGGTGTAGCCGCCTTTTTCGATCTCGGCCAGCTGCGCCGCGCCACGCTCCATGCAGGGCAGCCCCTGGCGGGAGAAGATCAGCGCGGAAGGACCGTCTTGCCGGACAATGGCTTTCTTCCAGGACATCGCGGATTCCACCGTGTCGCAGGGGCGCCAGGTGCGCATGTTCGGGGTCAGGCGCAGGTTGGCCATTTGTTCGATGGGCTGGTGAGCCGGGCCGTCTTCACCCAGGCTGATGGAATCGTGGGTATAGACCAGAATGTTGGGCTGATGCATCAGGGCCGCCATGCGCACCGCGTTGCGGGCATATTCCATGAACACCAGGAAGGTGCCGCCGTAGGGGCGCAGGCCGCCGTGCAGGCAGAGACCATTCTGGATCGCGGTCATGGCGAATTCACGCACGCCGTAATGGATGTAGTTGCCGCTGGCATCATCCGCGGTGACCGACTTGCAGCCCTTCCAGATGGTGTTGTTGGAGCCGGCCAGATCGGCGGAGCCACCGGCCAGTTCCGGCAGCAACGGACCGAAGGCATCGAGGGTGTTCTGGCTGGCCTTGCGGGTGGCCACCTTGTCGCCTTTTTCCTGACATTCCCGGATATAGGCATCTGCCTGCTCCAGGAAGTTGGCGGGCAGCTCACCAGCCTGGCGACGCAGGAACTCTGCCGCCAGCTCCGGATAGGCGGCTTTGTAGGCGTCGAAACGCTGCTGCCAGTCACTCTGGGCAGCGGCCCCTTTTTCGCTACCATCCCAGGCCTGCTTGATCTCGGCGGGAATCTCGAAGGGACCGTGCTTCCAGCCCAGCGATTCCCGGGTCAGGGCAATTTCATCTTCGCCCAGGGCGGCACCGTGGGATTCTTCCTTGCCCTGCTTGTTGGGGCTGCCGAAACCGATAACGGTCTTGCAGCAAATCAGGGTGGGCTGATCGGTATTGGCACGGGCATTTTCGATAGCCACCTGCACTTCTTCCGCGCTGTGGCCATCCACATTGGGAATCACCTGCCAGCCGTAGGCACGGAAACGCTCCACCGTGTCATCGGTAAACCAGCCTTCCACCTCACCATCAATGGAAATGCCGTTATCGTCATAAAAGGCCACCAGCTTGCCCAGGCCCAGGGTACCGGCCAGGGAACAGGCTTCGTGGGAGATGCCTTCCATCATGCAGCCATCACCCAGGAAACAGTAGGTGTAATGGTCGACAATAGCGTGCCCTTCACGGTTGAACTGGCCCGCCAGCATCTTCTCCGCCAGTGCCATGCCCACCGCATTGGCAATACCCTGACCCAGCGGGCCGGTGGTGGTTTCGATGCCCGGGGCGTCGCCGTATTCCGGGTGGCCGGCAGTGGGGCTGCCCAGCTGACGGAAGTTCTTGATGTCGTCCAGGCTGACGCCGTAACCGCTCAGGTGCAGCAGACTGTAAAGCAGCATGGAGCCGTGACCATTGGACAGCACGAAGCGATCCCGGTCGGGCCAGGTGGGATCCTGCGGGTTGTGCTTGAGGAAGCCGCGCCACAACACCTCGGCGATATCGGCCATTCCCATGGGCGCACCGGGGTGCCCGGAATTGGCTTTCTGTACCGCATCCATGCTCAGGGCACGGATAGCGTTGGCGAGTTCACGGCGGGCGGGGGCACTGGACATGCAGGGCTCCAAACTGGCTGGTGGCTGAAAAGGGGCGCTATTGTCCCTCAAGGGGATAATCGCTACAAGCGCGGGCGCCCCGCCCGCCGGTTTACATGCCCCAGAGCAGCTCTGGCGGGTGACCGGCCAGGCCGCCAGAAAATCTATATCAATTTATTTTGATTTAGCTTTTCATTGCGCTAGACTCTTTCCCCTATGAATGCACAAGCACCCGACGCTCCGGAGATCACTGATCATCTGGCGGGCTTCCTCAAGGCCGCTGGAGACCCGTTGCGTCTGCAGGTGCTGCAGGTACTGGGCCAGAACAGCTTCGGGGTGCTGGAGCTGTGCGACATCATGGCCATGAAACAATCCGGCATGAGCCACCACCTGAAGGTACTGGCCCAGGGCGGGCTGGTGGAGAAGCGGCGGGAAGGCAATTCCATCTTCTATCGCCGGCGCCTGCCCCAGGGGGACAACTCAGAAGGCTCGCTTCACGCCGCCCTGCTGGAAGAACTGGATGATAGCTCCCTGGACGCCCAGGTGGCGGAACGGCTTGAGCAGGTGCAAGGGCAGCGCGCGGAACAGAGCCGGGCCTTTTTCGCCCGCCATGCGGAGCAGGTGGACGAACAGCAGGAACTGATTGCCGACTATGGCCAGTATGCGGATCAGGCCCTGGAATTACTCACCCGGGCCAGCCCGGACGCTCCGGATGGCAATAGCGTCCTGGAGATCGGCCCCGGTGATGGCCAGTTTCTTCTGGAACTGGCGACACGCTTTGACACTGTGTTCGGCCTGGATAATGCCGAAGCCATGCTGGAGCGGGCCCGCCAGAACCTGACTGTCGCCAAACGGCAAAATGTGCAACTGATACTGGGTGAGTGGCCCACCAGCGCCACCATCCTGCCCACGGTGGATGCCGTGGTTCTGAACATGGTGCTGCATCACCTGCCAGCCCCCGCCAGCGCCATCGGCGCCGCGGCCCGGCAATTGAATGACGGCGGCACCCTGCTGATCACCGACCTGTGTCGGCATGACCAGCACTGGGCTCACGAGGCCTGTGGTGATTTCTGGCTTGGCTTCGAAGAGGCCGATCTGGTGGACTGGGCTGGCCGCGCTGGCCTTGAGTTGCAGGAAAGCCAGTTTCTGGCCCTGCGTAATGGTTTTCAGGTGCAGGTACGCACCTTCAGGAAGAGTAGCAAGTAACAAGCTTCAAGTTACAAGGTGCGGACAAGGTCAGTGGCATCAGCAAAGGTTCCGCCCGCGCTTCACCCTGAGACAGATCGCGGAGTGAAGCCACCGGAACCGGCCACCACAGCGACCCCGCGTTGCAACTTGTCACTTGAAACTTGCAACTAAAAAATTTGGCGCCTGTTGAAGGCAACGTAACGCACAACTGAATAACGGGAGCACTCCAGTAATGAGTGAATATTCCATCTTTACCTCTGAGTCTGTGTCCGAAGGCCATCCGGACAAAATGGCCGACCAGATCTCGGACGCCGTTCTGGATGCCATCATCAAGGATGACCCCCACGCACGCGTGGCGGTGGAAACCATGGTAAAAACCGGCATGGCCATCGTTGCCGGTGAAGTCCGTACCAGCACCTATGTGGAACTGGAAGACATCGTTCGCCAGGTAATCCTGGACATCGGCTATGACAGCTCCGACAAAGGTTTCGACGGCGCCAGCTGTGCGGTACTCAACGGCATCGGCAAGCAGTCCGCCGATATCGCCATCGGTGTGGATGAAGCTGAAAACAAGGAAATGGGCGCCGGCGACCAGGGCCTGATGTTCGGCTTTGCCACCGACGAAACCGACACCCTGATGCCCGCACCGGTTTACTACTCCCACCGCCTGGTAGAGCGTCAGGCCCAGCTGCGCAAGAACGGCACCCTGCCGTGGCTGCGCCCGGATGCGAAAAGCCAGGTCACCCTGCGCTACGACAACGGCAAACCGGTGGCCGTGGATGCGGTGGTGCTGTCCACCCAGCACGCGCCGGAAATCAAGCTGGCGGACCTGCGTGAAGCGGTGATGGAAGAAATCATCAAGCCGGTGCTGCCAGAAGAGTGGTTGCACAAGGACACCTTGTACCACGTGAACCCCACCGGGATTTTCGTGATCGGCGGCCCCATGGGTGACTGTGGCCTGACCGGCCGCAAGATCATCGTGGATACCTATGGCGGCATGGCCCGTCATGGTGGTGGCGCCTTCTCCGGCAAGGACCCGTCCAAGGTAGACCGCTCAGCCGCCTACGCCGGCCGCTATGTCGCCAAGAACATCGTTGCCGCCGGCCTGGCCAAAAAGTGCGAGATCCAGGTGAGCTATGCCATTGGCGTGGCCGAGCCCACTTCCATCTCCGTCAACACTTTCGGCACCGGCAAGATCAGTGACAGCGCCATCGTCGACCTGGTCCGCGAGCACTTTGACCTGCGCCCGCGCGGCATCATTGAAATGCTCGACCTGCGCAAGCCGATCTACCGGCCCACTGCCAGCTACGGTCACTTCGGCCGCGAAGGCTTCAGCTGGGAAAAAACCGACAAGGCCGCAGACCTGGCCAAGGCACTTTAACAGCAACACCACTGTCGGCGTCGTCTCTGCGGCGGCGCCGACAGTATCCCGATAACGTCTGCCCAGTGAGGGGCGCTGCAGCGGCATGACCGCGAGGCTCGCAGGGCAGACAGGTAAAGAACAACGGCGCCCATTCGTCAAAAACGAATGGAGAACACCATGAACGCAAAAGCGGACACTTTTACCGACTTTAAAGTCGCCGATATTTCCCTGGCCGCCTATGGCCGCTCCGAAATCCATATCGCCGAAACCGAAATGCCGGCGCTGATCACCATCCGCGAAAAATACCGTGCCGAACAGCCGCTGAAAGGTGCCAAGATCATCGGCTGTATCCACATGACTATTCAGACCGCCGTACTGATCGAAACCCTGGTCGCACTGGGTGCAGAAGTGCGCTGGTCCAGCTGCAATATCTTCTCCACCCAGGACCACGCCGCTGCCGCCATCGCTGCCGCTGGCATACCGGTATTCGCCTGGAAAGGGGAAACCGAAGAAGAGTACATGTGGTGCATTGAGCAGACCTGCCGCGACGGCAATGGCGAGCTGTGGGATGCCAACATGATCCTGGATGACGGCGGCGATCTGACCGGCTACATCCACGAGACCTACCCGCAGATGCTGGACAACATCCACGGCATCACCGAGGAAACCACCACCGGCGTACACCGTCTTTACGAAATGCTGAACAAGGGCACCCTGAAAGTGCCGGCGGTGAACGTGAACGACTCCGTCACCAAGAGCAAGAACGACAACAAATACGGTTGCCGTCACTCTCTCAATGACGCCATCAAGCGCGGCACCGACCATCTGTTGTCCGGCAAGAAAGCACTGGTCATCGGTTACGGTGATGTGGGCAAGGGCTCTGCCCAGTCCCTGCGCCAGGAAGGCATGATCGTAAAGGTCACTGAAGCGGACCCGATCTGCGCCATGCAGGCCTGCATGGACGGTTTTGAAGTCGTCAGCCAGTACCGGGATGGCATCAACGATGGCACCGAAGCGTCCATCAACACCGAGCTGCTGGGCACCACCGACCTGCTTGTCACCACTACCGGCAACTTCAATGTCTGTGACGCCAACATGCTCAAGGCCATCAAGAAAGGCGCCGTGGTCTGCAACATCGGTCACTTCGACAACGAAGTAGACACTGCCTTCATGCGCAAGACCTGGGAATGGGAAGAGGTCAAACCGCAGGTGCACAAGGTATGGCGCAACAAGGCAGAGGGCGACTTCCTGCTGCTGCTCTCTGAGGGTCGCCTGGTGAACCTGGGCAACGCCACCGGCCACCCCAGCCGGATCATGGATGGTTCCTTTGCCAACCAGGTTCTGGCGCAGATGTATCTGTTCGACCAGGGCTACGCCAAGCACTCTGACACCGTGAAAGAAAAGATGCTCAAGGTAGAAGTACTGCCCAAGCACCTGGACGAAGAAGTGGCCCGCTACATGGTGCAGGGCTTTGGTGGCGTGATCACCAAGCTCACCAAAGAGCAGGCCGACTACATCGGCGTTGACGTGAACGGCCCGTACAAGCCAGAGCACTACAAGTACTAAAGGCTGTTTACCACAAAGGACTCAGAGTTCACCGAGGAAAAACAATGCGCATATTGGTGCGCCATGATTTTAACTCTGTGCGCTCTGTGGCCTTTGTGGATCAATAGTTTTTGATCGAAAAGGCACTAGCCAAATGAGCAAAAGAATCAGTTTTGAATTTTTCCCGCCGAAAACCGATGCGGGAAAAGAAAAGCTGCTGGCTACCCAGCAGAAGCTTCTGGCCAAAAAACCGGAGTTTTTTTCCTGCACCTTTGGTGCCGGCGGCTCCACCCGTGACAACACCCGCGACATGGTCAACCAGCTGCGCAATCAGCACGGCGACACCGCTCCACACCTGAGCTGCATCGGCCAGAGCCGAGACGAAATCCTGGAACTGGTAAACGGTTACAAGGATGCCGGCGTGACCCGCATCGTCGCCCTGCGCGGCGACCTGCCTTCCGGCATGGGCTATGCCCAGAGCGAAATCAAGTACGCCGACGAACTGGTGCAACTGATCCGAGAGGAAACCGGCGATCACTTTGCCCTGGAAGTGGCTGCCTACCCGGAAATGCATCCCCAGGCGCGCAGCTTCGAAGACGATATTGCCCACTTCAAGCGCAAGATCGACGCCGGCGCCAACAGCGGCCTGACCCAGTATTTCTACAACGCGGATGCCTATGGTTATTACCTGGACGCGCTGCAGAAAATCGGCTGCGACGCCCCGGTTTACCCGGGCATCATGCCGATCCTCAACGTGGCCAACCTGGTGCGTTTCTCCAGCACCTGTGGTGCCGACATCCCTCGCTGGCTGCACAGCAAGCTCAACGACATCAAGGATGATGATGCTGCGGTCAAAGCTTTCGGCGAGGAAGTGGTCACCCGTCTGTGCGAACGCCTGCTCGCCATGGGCGCGCCGGGACTGCATTTCTACACCATGAACCAGGCCGGCCCGAATCTGCGGATTCTGGATAATCTGGGGATGTGATTCAGTTGCAAGTTAAAAGTTGAAAGTTACAAAGCGCGGGGAAGGTCAAAGCCACACCTATTACGCCTTACCCGCGCTGCATGCCTGCCGGCGCGGCTCCGACTTGCAATGATTAGCACCACAACAAAATCGCGTTGCAACTTTTAACTTGAAACTTGCAACTCTCATTATGTCTTTCCGCTATTTCTCTTAGCGCATAACCGTATTTCCCTGCCTGCTTTTACCTCCCTAAGCTTGGATATGAACATTCATGGAACGGGCCCGGCCAGTTACCCACTGCTCCCCGGACCGCTCCCCAATCCCGGCTTACCTGTTCCGGGAGGAGGTCTATCATGCCTGCCCGCGCACTGGCTGATTTTCTCGACAACAACAATGTGAACTATCACTGCTATAACCACCCGCCCGCCATTACCGCTTCCGAGGTAGCCCAGTCCAGCCATATTCCCGGACGCCACATGGCCAAAACGGTGATTGTCGATGTGGACGGCGAACTGGCCATGGCGGTGCTGCCCTCCGATCAATACCTGGATCCGGACAAGCTGCGCCAGGCATTGAATGCCGATAGCGTCCGACTAGCCCCTGAGGAGGATTTCAAGGATCGCTTTCCACTCTGCGAACCCGGCGGGGAACCTCCCTTCGGGAATCTCTACAACATGAAAGTGTATGTGGATGACACCCTGCTCAGCGAAGACTGGCTGGCGTTTAACGCCGGCACACACACGGAAGTCATCAAGATGGGCATGGGCGACTTCCTGCGCCTCAGCGAGGCCCAGTCCTGCTCCTTCGCCATGCTGCATTGATTTCTACCAGTACCACTATCCCCTTGCCCCCGCCTGCGCGGGGGTATTTTTTGTCTGATTTCTGGCGTTTCTCTGTCATCCCTCCGCCAAGTCAGCATGCTATGCTGGCCAAAAATCAGCTGATGGAAATATTCCGAATGTCCCGCACCCCCCTGCGTCGCACCAAGATTGTCGCCACCGTTGGCCCCGCCTCTTCTTCAGAATCCCGGCTGGAGGCTCTGATACAGGCCGGCGTGAATGTGTTCCGCCTGAACTTTTCCCATGGCAGTGCGGATACGCATCGGAAAACGGCAGAGACCATTCGCCGCTGCGCGGAACAGTGCGGCGAACACGTGGCGATTCTGGCAGACCTGCAGGGGCCCAAAATCCGTATTGGCAGCTTTCCCGATGGCCCCATTCTGCTGAAAGCCGGCCAGGCTTTTACGCTGGACACCGCCCTGGCGGATGACGCCGGCAATGCGGAGGCGGTCGGGGTGAGTTACCCGCCACTGCCGGAGGACTGCCAGCCCGGCGATATCCTGCTGCTCAATGACGGCTTGCTGGAACTGAAAGTGGATGCCATCGACGGCACCCGGGTGGCATGCACCGTACTGGTGGGCGGCGAGCTGTCCGACCACAAGGGGGTCAATCGCAAGGGCGGTGGTCTCAGCGCCCGGGCACTCACCGACAAGGATCTGGCCGATATCGTCACCGCCGCCGACATGGAAGTGGACTTTCTTGCCCTGTCCTTTCCCCGCGACGCCGAAGACGTGGAAGAAGCCCGTCGCCGTTACCGGCAGGCCGGCGGCCAGGGGGGCATCGTTGCCAAGATTGAACGGGCGGAAGCGGTGGCGGACGATGCCACCCTGGATGCCATCATCCTGGCCTCCGACGGCGTCATGGTGGCACGGGGCGATCTGGCCGTGGAGATCGGCGATGCGGAGCTGGTGGGGGTGCAGAAACACATCATCCGGCGCGCGCGGGCCCTCAACCGCTTTGTGATCACCGCCACCCAGATGATGGAATCCATGATCCACAGTCCCCAGCCCACCCGGGCGGAAGTGTCCGATGTGGCCAATGCGGTGCTGGACGGCACCGACGCAGTGATGTTGTCCGCAGAGACCGCCGTGGGCGAATACCCGGTGGAAACCGTCCAGGCCATGGACCGCATTATTCTCGGCGCCGAGCGCACCTGGCAGGAAAGACGCACCGACCGTCCCATCAACGACAACACCGACAATATTGATGAAGTGATTGCCATGGCGGCCATGCAGGCCGCCAACCGACTCAGCAAGGTCACCGCCATCATCGCCATGACCGAAAGCGGCAACACCCCGCGACTGATGTCACGGCTGCGCTCCGGCATCCCCATCTATGCCTTTACCCCCTACCCCAGCAGCCAGCGTCGGGTGGCCATCCTGCGCGGCGTGCGCGCCATCCCCTTTGACAGCCATGCCATCGCCAGCGACGAAGTGAACCGCCGCGCGGTCGCCATCCTGGAAGAGATGGGCGCCATACAGGACGGCGACCGGGTGCTGATCACCAAGGGCAACTACAACGATGCCCATGGCGGCACCAACACCCTGAAGGTGATCCAGGTGGGCGGGGATATCCAGTAACGCCTCACCAGCGATGCAAAGACTGGCGTCTTGTAACAGCCCCTAACCATTCCCATACGCAAAAAGACGCCAGTAACGGAACCATCGTTCTAGACTGATTCTCACCCTTCCCACAGGAAGCATAACAATGAGAATCGGTCTGGTTGTGGACTCGGGTTGTGATCTGCCCAAGGACTTTATTGACGCAAACAACATCCTGGTCATGCCGGTGCCCATCCGCATCGGCAAGGAAATTTTCGTGGACGACCGTGACCCGCAACGGGCCCGGGAGTTTTACGCCCGCCATGAAGTGGACAAGAACCACGACGCGGAAACCGCCCCTCCCACGGTGGACCAGATCCGCACCCTGTTCCTGGAACAGGCGGTGGGCGAGTTCGACTACGCCCTGGTGCAGACCGTGCCGAAAAGCCGCAGCCCGATTTTCGAGAACGCCACCGAAGCGGCCCACGCCATTCTTGGCGACTACAAACGATACCGGGAAGCCGCCGGGCGGGAAGGCCCGTTCCGTATCCGGGTCAGCGACAGCCAGACCCTGTTTGCCGGCCAGGGCGTGCTGGCGGCGGAAACCATGCGACTGATCAATACGGAAATGAAAGTGGGCGACATCCGCCAGCGCATCAGTGACCTGACCCCGAAAACCGTGGGCTACGCGGTGGTGCCGGACCTGTATTACGTGCACAAGCGCGCCCGCAAGAAAGGCGACAAGAGCGTGGGCTTCATCGGCGCCCTGATGGGCTCGGCGCTGGATATCAAGCCCATCCTCTGTGCCCGCCAGGATCAGACCTTCCCGGTGGCCAAGGTGCGGGGGTTCGAAACCGCTGTCGAGAAAATGTTCACCCACGCCTGCGCCTGCGTGGAGCAAGGCCTGCTGACCCCCATTGTCTGTGTCAGCTACGCCGGCGACCCGGATGCGGTTTACCACATGCCCGGCTTCAGCGAACTGAAGGCCACCACCGAGAAACACGGCGTGGACCTGCTGATCAGCCATATGGGGCTGACCGGGGGCGTCAATATCGGCCCCGGCGCCATCAGCGTGGGTTTCATCACCGACCAGATGGATTTCGCCTGACCCCGTCCACCGGGGTGGATAGCGGATCAGGCTCCCCGGAGTGAGCGTTACCCGCAGCGAATCGAACCCGCCAAACCGCCACAAGGCAATAGCTGCGCTTTCTTGAGCGCCGCCCGGTAGCGGCTTTTCGGCAACACCCATCCTTCCTTATTGCTGGCATAGTAGCGCCAGCCATAGGCAGGCTGCGCGCGACAGCCTGCATCCAGGGCGCCCGGGAATGTGCTCCCGGGCGCTGTAGTAAAGGAGAAACCATGTCTGATTCCATCAGCACCCTGAAGACCAAGGGGCTGCCAGCCGATGCGCTGGCCTTCATCGAGTCCCTGCCTGCGGATCAGGCCAGCAAACTGGCCGATACCGTCCTTGCCGCTCTGGAAACCAAAGACGCCAGAGTCGAAAAAGCCATGAATAACGCACTGAATGTGGTGCCCGGGCCCTTCCGTCGCCCGGTGAAAAAAATGCTGTTCGGTTAAGGAGACAGACATGCACATTGAAACCCAGGCCGAACTGCTCAAACTCAGCCGCCTGCTGGAAACCGACGAGACAAACCTGGCCTTTCTGGATGGTCAGGACCTGACCGCCATTGCCAACTTCCGCAGTGCCGTCTCCGGCTTCTTCTACGAACAGCACCAGGACAGCTACCAGCGCCTGGCCGGCATCAGCAAACTGGTTCCCACCGGTGCCAGCGCCAAGCTGGCCACCACCGTACTGGGCTCCGTGCTCGCCGCCGGCATTGCCTCCGAGCTGCCCCCCGAACGCGCCATCAAGCTGGCCGACAAACTGCCGGAAGACTTTCTCGCCAAGCTGTGCATCCACCTTGAGCCCAAATACTCCCGGGATCTGCTGGCTGCCATGCCCGACAAGATTGTCGCCTCCGTGGCCAAAACCCTGCTGTCCATGGGCGAGCACATCACCCTGGCCCGTTTTGTCGCCGTGATTCAGCCGTCTGCCCTGGAAGCCGTCACCCGCAGCATCGACGACGGCGAAGCCATGGTGAAGATCGCGCTTTACCTGGAAGACAAGAGCAAACTGGACACCGTGCTGGCCTTGCTCAGCGAAGCACAGCAACGGGCCACTCTGAAAGCCGCCACCGACCATGAACTGTGGCCGGCGGTGCTGTCCCTGAACGGACACCTGAACACCGAACTGCGTGGCCAGATGGGCAACCTGGTAGCCGAGCAGGGCGAAGCCGTGATCAGTCACATTATCGAAGTGGCCAGCGAACAGCGCCTGTGGACCAACCTGTTGCAGGCGGTGAACGCCATGGACAATCAGCATCAGCAAATGGTGGTGAATGTGCCCAAGTTGCGCGAAGCCCCAGTGATGGAAAGCCTGATCAGCACCGTGGCCAGTGAAAACAGCTGGGATGAATTGCTCACCCTGTTGCCACTGCTGGATCAGGAACACCTGACACCAGCGGTTGACGTGCTAACCGAAAGCCAGCCAGAGGCACTGGGGCAGGCATTGGGGCAGGCCCATGACAGCAAGCTGTTGGGCCTGTTCGGTCATTTGCCCGACGCGGAGCTGCCCCGAGTGGCCGAGGTACTTAAAAGCCATGCCGCCGAGAACTGGCAGGCTTTCTCGGCGCGCAACGGCGATGCCCACGAGATCGAGACGCTGAAGGCACAAATGGCGTAACAAAAAATGCCGGGCACTGACCCGGCATTTTTTTATTCCGCACCTTCAGGATACTGCGGCAACCCATCATCAATGGCCCACCAGTTGCAGGCCGAATCCGTATAGATATGAAACGCGGGCCGTGTCGCCAGCGGCTCATTCAACAGCCCCGCCCGAATGCGCAACACACCGGGCTTGCGTTCATGGCAACTGTAAATCGGCGAACCGCACTCGCGGCAGAACACCCGCTGCTTGCCCGGCGAGGACGCATAGCTTTTCAGTAATGCCTCACCCCGTACCCAGTGCAGCTTGCCGGTTTCCACCGGAATATTGGTAACCAGCGCAGTGCCCTGGGCCTTTCGACATTGCTGACAATGGCAGACCTGAATCGGCGCCAGCTCACCGGCGATTTCAAAGGTCACACCACCACAGAGACAACTTCCTGTGTACATATCCGCTCCGTTTTATTGCTGTAGGAGCTCCTCTTGAGGGGCGAACCGCGCTTGCGCGGAAATTGCCCGCAGGGTGATCAGACCTTCCTGAGCTCGACAGAGCCATCCAGAATAGATTGCTACCTGCTCGACTCATCCATTGCATCGCACTTCGCCCCTCAAGAGGAGCTCCTACAGCAGAAAAATTTGCCGGAAATGAATCCCAAGCCTGGATCAGGACTCCCAATCGTACCTCCAGCGACGCTCCTGCCAAAAGGTATCCGCGCCTTTCAACGCACCATACCCTCCACCAGAAAATCCACAAACTGGCGCACCTTCGGCGACAGGTGACGGTGGCGGGGATAGACCACCCAGACCGCAGTGTGACTGCAGGCATACTGATCCAGCACGGAAATCAGCCGCCCCCGATGCAGATCATCTTCCACGTAATAATCCGGCAGCTGCACCAGCCCCAGGCCCTTGCGAGCCGCATCCAGCAGGGCCACGCCGGAATTGCCCTTCCAGTTGCCCTGCACTTTCCATTGCCGATGCTGGCCGTCCACATCCACCGCCCACTGGTCCGCAGAGCCGAGCAGGCAGTTATGCTGATTCAGTTCTCCAAGGGTATGGGGCCGGGCATGGCGCTGGAAATAGTCCACAGAGCCGACAATGTATTCCCGACGCGGGCAGAGTTTGCGGGCGATCAATGACGAGTCCGGCAGGGCCCCGGTACGAATCGCCACATCGAAGCCCTCGTCGATGATATCCACCCGCCGGTTGGTAAAATCCAGTTGTATGGACAGTTGCGGGTGGCGGGCCAGAAAGTCGTTCACCAACGGCGCGATGTAACGTTCGCCAAAGGTGGTAGCGCAGGTCAGCTTGAGTACCCCGGTGGGCCGTTGCTGGTAGTCGCTGATGGCCGACAGCGCTTCCTGGAAGCCATCAAACAACTGACCACAATGATCGAAGTAGACCGCCCCCGCATCGGTGAGCTTCAGGCGCCGGGTGGTGCGGTAAAGCAACTGGGTGCCGAGCTGGGTTTCCAACCGGGACACCAGCCGGCTCACATGGGAGCTGGATACCCCCAGATGCCGGGCGGCGTCCGCGAAGGAGCCCCGACGCACCACTTCCACAAAGGCTTCAATACGATCCCAGTGCTGCATTGTTGCCACCTGACAATAATCTCTTGTCGAATTGTGCCTTATAGCGGTATTCGTGTCTGCGTATAGTGAATAATCCATGAATCGCCGAGCAAGCCCGGCGAAAAAGGTTACCGCCCTCCGAACCGTCAAAAAGGAATCACCATGAAATCCCGTGCCGCCGTCGCCTGGGAAGCAGGCAAACCCCTACAGATCGAAGAAGTGGATGTGGCCGGCCCCAAGGCCGGGGAAGTGCTGGTGCAGATCGTCGCCACCGGCGTTTGCCACACCGATGCCTACACCCTGTCCGGCAAGGATCCGGAGGGTATCTTTCCTTCCATTCTTGGCCACGAAGGCGCCGGCATCGTGCAGGAAGTGGGCGAAGGCGTGACCAGCCTGAAACCCGGTGACCACGTGATTCCGCTCTATACCGCCGAGTGCCGCCAGTGCAAATTCTGCCTCAGCGGCAAAACCAACCTGTGCCAGGCGGTCCGCGCCACCCAGGGTCAGGGCCTGATGCCGGACAGCACCAGCCGCTTTTCCCTGAACGGCAAACGGCTGCATCACTACATGGGTACCAGCACCTTTTCCGAATATACCGTGGTGCCGGAAATTTCCCTGGCCAAGGTCAGCAAGGAAGCCCCGCTGGACAAGATCTGCCTGCTTGGCTGTGGCGTCACCACCGGCATCGGCGCGGTGCTCAATACCGCCAAGGTGGAGCCCGGCTCCACGGTGGCCGTGTTCGGACTCGGCGGCATCGGCCTGTCGGTGATCCAGGGTGCGGTGATGGCCAAGGCAGAACGCATCATTGCCATCGACACCAACCCGGCCAAGGAAACTCTTGCCCGGCAGTTCGGCGCTACCGATTTCATCAACCCGAAGGATTACAACAATTCCATTCAGGAAGTGATTGTCGAACTCACCGACGGCGGTGTGGATTATTCCTTCGAATGCATCGGCAATGTGAACGTCATGCGTTCGGCGCTGGAGTGCTGCCACAAGGGCTGGGGCGAATCCATCATCATCGGTGTGGCCGGTGCCGGCGAGGAAATTTCCACGCGTCCGTTTCAACTGGTCACCGGCCGGGTCTGGAAAGGCTCTGCCTTCGGCGGCGTGAAGGGCCGCACCGAACTGCCCGGTTATGTGGATCGTTACATGAACGGTGAGATCAAGATCGACGAATTCGTCACCCATACCATGGGGCTGGATGAGATCAACACCGCCTTTGATTTGCTGCACGAAGGCAAAAGCATTCGTTCGGTCATTCTTTTTTAAGGCGTACTAATTCCGACTGTAGGAGCACCTCTTGAGGTGCGAATCTACTTGCGAAAGACCTTGCCAGGCAAGGTTCGCACCTCAAGAGGTGCTCCTACAGCGGCTTCGTAGAAAGGTTGAATCATGTCTGATATCGAACTGGTTTCTGCCACCAAATCCTTTGGCGGCTGGTTGAAGCGCTACCGGCATCGCAGCCAGGTGCTCAACTGCGAAATGATCTTTGCCATTTATCTGCCACCGGCCGCAGAAGAAAACACTGTGCCACTGCTGTGGTGGCTGTCCGGCCTGACCTGCACCGATGAAAACTTCATGCAGAAAGCTGGCACCCAGCGCACTGCTGCAGAGCTGGGCCTGGCCATTGTCTGCCCGGATACCAGTCCGCGCGGCACCGACCTGCCCGGCGAGCACGACAGCTATGATTTCGGCTCCGGCGCCGGCTTCTATGTGAACGCCACCCGCGCCCCCTGGAGCCAGCATTACCGCATGTACGACTACGTAACCTATGAGTTGCCGGCATTACTGCGTGCCCACTTCCCGCTCAACGGTCGCGAAGCCATCAGCGGCCATTCCATGGGCGGCCATGGCGCGCTGATTTGTACCCTGAAAAACCCGGGCCGCTACACTTCTGTCTCTGCTTTCGCACCGATCAGTAACCCGATGCAATGCCCCTGGGGCGAGAAGGCGCTGGACGGTTATCTGGGCGACAACCGGGAAAGCTGGAAAGCCTGGGATGCCTGCGAGCTGATCAAGGCCAACGGCAGCTCCCTGGCCTTGATGGTGGATCAGGGCGATGCGGATAACTTCTACCGGGATGGGCAATTACAACCTGAAGCGCTCAGCGCCGCCTGCGAAGAAGCCGGGGTACCGATCACCCTGCGTATGCAACCTGGTTACGACCACTCCTATTTCTTTATCGCCAGCTTTATTGACGATCATCTGAAGTATCACTTTCACCACCTGACGCAATAAACCCTTGCTGGTCGATCGCTATCAAACAGGCAGGGTGCACTGAGCCGAAGGCGGACTGTACCGATTCGGTGGGATGATGGCGCAGGTCGCCTTCGGCTCAGTGCACCCTGCCCCTCGGTCATCCTGCGTTATGAATTATCAAGCCTCCATAGACACGTAGCCCGGCTGTTGTTCAATCCGTTCCAACCAGGCCCGAATCGCCGGATAATCCTCCAGCGAAAAACCACCCTGCCCGGCCACATGGGTATAGGCATACAAGGCAATGTCGGCAATGGAATAATCACTACCGACAAAGAAGTTCCGACCTGACAAATGGCTTTCCATGACTCGCAGGGCGTCGTGCCCCTTTTGCTGCTTTTCCACCAAGGCCTCGGCGTACTTTTCCCTTTCTCCCAGCACATGAATCCAGTAGCGGGAAGTCGCGATATTGGGCTCGTGGTTATACTGCTCGAAGAACATCCACTGCAGAGCCTGAGCCTGCTGGAAATCATCTTCCGGCATCAACTTGCTGTCTTTTCCCAGATACCAGAGTGCCGCATTGGATTCCGGCAACACCTTGTTATCCGGTGTTACCAGCACCGGGATACGGCCATTGGGATTGATGGCGAGAAAATCAGTGGCGCGGGTTTCCCCACGAGTAATATCCTTTTCGATACGGCGAAAGGAAATCCCCAGCTGGGCCATGGCCAGCCGCAGCTTGTAGCAATTGCCGGACGAGGAAAACTCATAAAGTGTGAACATCACTTATCCTTGTGAAAGAGAAAAACGATTACCGGTATATTCTTTCAAACCCCTCGGCGCTGAAACCATTCATTCGCCGTTTACCCACCACAATCACCGGCACGCCTTTTCCTTCCAATTCCTCAAAGCGTTTCCGGGCTTTTGGGTCGTTATCAATATCGTATTCGGTAAAGGGAATATTATTGTCGTTGAAGTAGCGACGGGCTTTTTTACAGACCCCACACCACTGGGTGGCATACATGACCACCTTGCCACCACGCGCTGCCGGCTCCGGCACACCTTTACCCAGACTTTCGTAGCTCACGCTCTCGAATGTATTGATGCGGACGTTGACGGCTTGTGCCCGGTCGTTGTCGGCAGGCTTGTCACCAAAATGGACACGCCCCTGCGCATCGGTCCAGGTGTAGATCTCAGCACAGGCCTGTCCCGCCAACAACGTGGCACCGGCAAACAGCAGTAACGCTATGCATCCTTTCATAATCCCCCTCCTTTTGCGTGGTCAGCTTACCGTCAAATTTTCACCCGAGGAACATAGCCAATATTCAAAAAACTCGACCAGCCCGGATAAACGGCAAAAAAAAGCCAGGGCACTGCCCTGGCTATGGCTCGGGAGAGCGAGACTAAAACCAGGAAGAGTCAGTCGTTGATAAACCCCGCAAGGCGCTGATTGATGGTGCCCACGCACTCGCTGATAATGTCATCAATGATTTCCGCACAGCTGGGGTAGCTGTCGATCAGACCCTGGACCATGCCGGAGGTCCAGATACCTCCGTCGATTTCACCGGAGGTCAGCGCCGCCTTCCCTTTTACACCGGCCACCAGATCCACGATGTAATCGAATTTCATCTCCTGGCCTTTTTCGCGCTCAATATCGTTGACCTGGGTGGCCACGGCATTTTTGAACACACGAGCGGTATTTTTCAGCGGGCGGAAGATCAGGGCTGTATCCAGCTCGGACGCTTCGGCAATGGCACGTTTCATGTTTTCATGCACCGGCGATTCTTTGGAGGCCAGGAAACGGGTGCCCATGTTGATACCGTCCGCACCCAGAGCCAGACAAGCCGCCATCTGCGCACCAGTGCCAATACCGCCGGACGCCAGCATGGGAATCTTGATCACCTTGGCCGCTGCCGGCAGCAACACCAGATTGGGGATGTCGTCCTCCCCCGGGTGACCGGCACATTCGAAACCGTCCACGGAGACTGCAGCCACACCCACCTTTTCTGCTTTCAACGCATGGCGCACGGAAGTGCATTTGTGCACCACCTTCACACCGGCGCCTTCGAACAGAGGCATGAAAGGTTCCGGGTTGCGGCCGGCGGTTTCTACCACGGAGATATTGTTCTCGCAGATCACCCTGGCATATTCCTCGTAGGGCACCGGCTTGATGGTCGGCAGGATGGTCAGGTTGACACCGAAGGGCTTGTCGGTCATTTCCTTGCAGCGCTTGATTTCCTTGTCCAGATCTTCCGGAGTGGGCTGGGTCAGGGCAGTGATGATACCCAGACCGCCGGCGTTGGATACTGCCGCCGCCAGTTCGGCATAGCCCACATTCTGCATGCCGCCCTGCACAATCGGATACTGGATGCCCAGTAATTCGGTAATACGTGTCTTCATGAATGGGGTCCCTTTACTGAATTCAGGCCAGCCCCACAGAACATGGTCCACGGAGCGTTTGGATGGCGCCAACGTACTCAAGGCCACTATTTTGCAGCAATGACAGGAATGTTCACCCCCTCGGGAATTTTGGATAGCACTGGCTCTGGATCAGCCACCAAGCTGCTGTTTTGCAAAGCTTTCCATTTTCATAAAGGAAAAAACCGTTGGGCATGGATTAGACAGCAATATCGCTTTTGTATGCACTCGCCAGGGCTTTTCTGGCCTTGCCCGGCGAGGAGCCGGTCCAGCGCCGATAGGCGCGACTGAAGGCACTGTGCTCGGAAAATCCCAACAACAGTGCGATGTCACCCAGAGTCAGAGAGAGCTCCGCCAGATAATGGCGGGCCAGTTGCTCACGGGTGCGATCAAGCAGCTCCCGCCAGGTGAGTTGTCGCTCGGCAAGACGTCGCTGCAAGGTGCGCACCGACATGTGCAGCTCTGCAGCCAGGCGCGGAAGGGTTACCGTCGCCTCCGGCATCAGTCTCACCATTGCCTGCTGCAGGGCCCGGTCGAAACTGTCGGAGTCCGGCAGCGCCAACAACATGGCGCGGGCCTGGCGATCCAGCAGATTACGCATGCTGGGATCACTGTGTGGCAGCGGCATGGCGAGAAAGTGGATCGGGAAACTGACGCAAGTGTGGGACTGGGCAAACATCACCGGGCAACCAAAGAACGCCTCATAGGCCTGGCAGGCTTCATCCAGTGGCGATGGAAACACGAAGGACACCGATGTCGGTGATGGCGGGTCATCTACCAGCCGACGCAGAAAGGTGATCAGCGCAGCGATGGCCACGGTATCCGCCAGCTCGCCCACGGAGTCTTCCGCGGGCCAGCGCACCTGGATCTGCTCCCCCGCCCCCAACACTTCCACCATGTCCCGACCGTAAAACAGCGTCTCGTACCGCTGATAAGCCTGCATGGCCTCGCCCAGGGTGCGGCAGGTGAGAATCAGGTAACCGAGCATGCCCACATGACGGGGCTGCACCATGGCGCCGATGGCCAGGCCCGGCGCTACCTGGTCCGGTCGCAGCGACACCGCCTGCTGTAACAGGTCACGCCACAGCGGCAGGGGCACCAGATCCGCCGGGCTGCGACTGTCCAGCACGGTACGCAGAGCCGGTGCGGGCAGATTTTCGCGGTCGAGCCAGTCCGTGAGTAGCTGCACCCAGGCTCCGGTCACACGCATGGCTGTGGCCATGACCCTCTCCCGCCGTTTGTCCGATGGCATATATTGTCAAAAATACGGCATGGAACGTCAATACAAACCCGCCCCCCCATCGCACAATGACCCCATCATCAATCACAACGGGAACGGTGCCCATGGCTCTGATGGACTGGTTCAACAGCGTTTGGCAAAACAGCGGCCTGGCGCCATTGTGGGAAACGGTTGCGCCCTGGCTGGCCCTGGACGAACGGCAACTGATCTTCATGGTGGCCACGCCCTTTTTTATTGGCGTGTTCCTGTGGGAGTTCCTCAAGATCCGTCACAATGCCGAGCTGGTGGATACCCGGGAATCCATTCGTAATTTCATGCTCGGCGCCGGTTACCAGACTACCGAGTTGCTGTTCGCCGGCCTGATCGCCTTCCCGGTATATGCTTTTGCCTATCACCACCGGTTGCTGGATATCGAGCTGACCTGGCTGACCGGCGCCCTGCTGTGGGTGCTTACCGATTTCTGCTTCTACTGGATGCACCGCACCTCACACCGGGTGCGCTGGTTCTGGGCCGCCCATGTGACCCACCACTCCTCGGAGCGGATGAACTTTTCCACCGCCATGCGCCAGAACGCCACCAACATCTTCAATGGTGGCTGGTTGTTCTACGTACCGCTGGCCTTTGTCGGCTTCAACCCGGTGTGGATCGGGGTCTGCTATGCGCTGTCACTGGTCTACCAGTTCTTTATCCACACCACCCTGGTGAAGCGACTGCATCCGGCCATCGAATATCTGTTCAACACGCCCAGCCACCACCGGGTCCATCATGGTCGCAACCCGGACTATATCGATACCAATTACGGCGGCGTCTTCATCGTCTTCGATCGTCTGTTCGGCACCTTTACCCCGGAACGGGACGAGGAACCGGTGGAATACGGCATTACCCGCCCGGTGTACAGCAACAACCTGCTGGTGAACTGGTGCCATGAATACGTGGATATGTTCCGCGACATCAAACAACGCGGCCCCATCGGCCAACGGCTGAAACATCTCTGGAAACCACCGGAGTGGGAGAGGGAAGAGAAAAGGGAAAGCTAGCGGCGGCCTGTTATTGCCGCGATATCGAAACAGCGGCGACGCCGTCTATGGGCGGCGCCGCCGTTGTTTGCCAGACCGGTCAGTGCTGAACCCCTGCCACGCGATCCTCATGACGGTCCGACAAGTGATTCATTTTTTCCAGTAACGGCTGCAGCGACTCATCCAGCGTCTGCGCTGCATTCTCATAAGCCGCTTCGAGCTCCAGTCGATAATCCCCGAAATGGCTCCGCGCTTGTGCGTCCTCGGCGGTCTGTTCATCGGCCTGCACCGACATCATCAGTACACAGAGGGCAGCCCCCAGCATTCCGTTTGCAATGCGCATGATATTCCCCAAAAGCGTTATCGGTATCCATACCGGCTCTATGGCGACGAAAGACGTCCTTGCGGCGCCCACTGCATGGCAAAAGAGCTATGCAACACGTCACGGTGACCGGCGTTATTGGGGAGGGAGTCTAGGCTTGCCGAGAAACACGTCTACCAAAATATGTGCACTGGTTACAAAAACAAGTATTTGTTATTAAACGGAATACGCCTATGTCATTAGTCTTGTGGACACACTTACGCATATGCATTTATTGAGTGCAGGAAGAATGCCTGACACGGGTATCGACAATCATCGACGATGCTGCCAAACCTCACCCTGCCCCTCACTGGCCAGCGCCTGCTGATAGAACCCCCACGCCATTACCCCCGCCAGTAAGTTACCGAATGCCGCCCCCAGGGCCAGGCCACCGAAGTCACCCAGTTGGTAGCCCAACCACAGCAAAGGCAGGTAACACAGGAACAGGCGCAGGAAGGAAATCAGCATGGCGCGCATTGGCCAGCCCAGGGCATTGCTGGCAGAGACCACAAGCATGCAGACGCCGAGCAGGCCATAGCTGGGTGGCAGCCAGCGGATCAGCACGGTCAGGTAGGACTGCACCGGCGCCGTCTCCACCAGCAGGCCGGCCAACGGGGCCGCCAGCAAGGCCATCGCCAGCCCCAGCAATACCTGCCAACCAATCACCATGGCCGCCGCCACCCGCATCAGGCGGCGTACTGTCTCCCAGTCGTTACCCCCGTAGCAACGGCCCAGCCAGGGCGGCAGGGCCATGGTCATGCCCAGCACCAGCACGATGGAAAAACTTTCCAGCCGGCTGGCCATACCCCAGGCGGCAACCGCCTGATCACCGGCCCGGGCCACCAGGGCAGTGGCCAGCATGGCCGCCAGCGGCGGCATCAGCTGGCTGATCATGGCCGGGCCGGCAATCTGGGCGAACGGCCAGGCGGATACCCGCATCTGAACCAGCATGCCGTGGCGCTGCACCCAGCCTTTGCCGCGCAGGGCCAGCACCAGAATGCCCAGCCCGATGGTGAAGGCCAGCAAGGAGGCCAGTGCTGCACCGGGCAGTCCAAAGCCGTCCCAGTCACCCACACCAAAGATCAGCAGCGGGTCCAGCATCAGGTTGAGCAGGCTGGTAAGCACCATCATCAGGCCCGGGAAACGGGTATTACCGTGGGCCCGGAACAGGCTGTAGCCGAAGTACAATACCCCGCCCACCCACATGGCCAGCACCTGGATCGCCCAGTAGGGGCGAATCAGTTCGCGAATGGCCTCACTGGCGCCAATCAGGGAAAACGCCGGGGTCTGAATCAACCACAGGAGCAACACCAGAGCTCCCAGCATCAGGCCACCACCGGTCAGCACCAGGGCGCCAAGCCGGTTGGCCTGATCCTGCTGCCCGGCACCGATGGCCCGGGAAATCAGTGCCGCAATGGCAATACCGATCCCCACCTGCACGCCGATCACCAGAAACGCCAGCGGGAAGGTGAACGACTGCGCCGCCAGCGGCGCAGTCCCCAGCCGTGCCACAAAGATACTGTCGACCAAGTAGAACCCCAGTAACGACATCACCCCCAGCGCCATGGGCCAGGTTTGCTGCCAGAGCTGGCGGACAAGGGACAAGGTGGAGGGGCTGGATTCGGTCACGGGCAATCCGGGTCAATGGGGAACGTGGCGAGGGTAACATGTTCCCCGTAGGAGCGGCGCTTGAGCCGCGAATCGTACTCGGCACGGCATATCGCAAGCAGATTCGCGGCTCAAGCGCCGCTCCTACGGGGAGATTTTACAGCGGCTGGATACGATCCATCAGCTTGCCGCTTTCCACCAGTTCCAGGAATTCATCGCCCAACCGTCTGCTTTCGTCCACCGCCTTTCGCCAGTAGGCCTCGCGACCGGCATCGTCACCCAGGTAATGCTTGAAGTCGGTGCGGTCGGGCAGCTTGCCGTGGGGCAGGCTGGCCAGGTACTCACGGGAGGGGGACACCAGAAGCAGCCGGCGCAGTCGCTTGGGGTCGCCGTTGCGCCAGCGCAAAGGTTTGTCGAACCAGCCGGGGATCACCCGGTCGGTGAAGTGCGGGTAGAGGACAATGCCGGTGCTCTGGTAAGGCAGATCCAGGTGGTAGTCGAGCATGCCGCCGTCCCGGTAGACACCGTCCGGGGCCCCGGGCAACTCGCTGACCCCATCGAGCACCATGGGAATGGCCGCACTGGCCAGCAGGGCCGCGCGCAGGTTCTCCGCCCGCAGGGAAATATGGTGAGTGGTGAAATCATTGAGCGGGCCCACCGGCAAATCACTTCCATCCGGGTAAACCAGACCACGCTCCATAAACAGGCCGGTGGCCTGGCGGCTAAAAAAATTGGTTCCGATCAGCCCGGCCAGGCCCAGGCCCAGCCCCAGGCCACCGTTACGGGCCATCAAACCACGGCTGCGAATCACCACGATCACCAGCCGGTAGTCCTGGTTATGCAGGATATGCTGGTCGCGATCCTGCAGCAGCTCGGAGAGCATGGCTGCACAGCGGTGACTGACTTCTTTAGAGGTAATACCCTTTGGAAAACGCTGGCTGGTGTACAACTCCGCCAACCGTTCCAGCCCCTTGGCCGGATCCTGCCCCATGGCAATGGCGGCAAAGCGCCAGCTACCGATGGAGGCGCCAATCAGGGTGCGACGACGAGATACCCGGGGCAGAAAGTCGCCAAATACGGCCCGATCCAGTCCGTTGATGCCCAGGGCCTTGGGCCCGCCGGCCGCACCGGGAACAATATCCACATCCTCGGCTCGCAGGCCATACTCGCGTAAATGGGCAATGGCGTCAGTGCCCGCACGCAATGTCAGGGCGGGGGCTCTGCTGTGAATGGCGACCACCTTTTCTCTCCGAAGCCTGCTCAGGAAGGTGATGCATGGTAACCGCTATTCGCGGATTTCCGAAATTGCATTCCGCTATTGCGGCAAAAGATCAATTCGACTCAGCCAGAAACTCCCCCAGCGCCCGGGTAAACGCCAGCGGCTGACTCATCAACGGCACATGACCGGAGCGCGGCAACACCACATGACGGGCACCGATCAGCTCAGCGAAGGCCGCTTGCCCTTCGGCGGGATAGAGAGGAGAGCGGGCACCGGTAATCACCGTGGCCGGCACCGGAAAATCCGCAGCAGAAGGCCGGTAATCATGAGTGCCGGACAGGTAGGCCTGCAGATAGGCGCGAATATCCGCCAGATCCGCCACCGGCAGCAAGCGAGCCCACAGCCCGGACCAGCGAGAGGTGGCCCGAAAGGCGGAATGTAGCCCGGGGCGACCGGCCACCTGGGCGAGAATATGGGTCAGCTGACGCAGTACCGCTTCGCGCAGCCCTGCCGCCAGGTTGGCGATTCGCCCTTCATCCGGTGCCGCTTCCAGCAACGCCAACAAGTCCCGCAGTTGCGAGAAGAAATGCTCCTGGCGGTCGCCAAACAGACCATGGGCCCAGTCCGGCTGGTTGGCAATGCAGGGTGTCTGATCAATATGAAGATAGCGACCCACCGGGGAAAAATCACCATGGGCATGCCAGTGCAGGCTTGTGGTAGCCCCCAGGGAATACCCCACCAGATAAAAATCCTCTAACCCGAAATGGGCCACAAGATCTTCCATGTCCTCCATGTGATTATGAAAAACATCCGGCTGGTTGAAACGAGCAGCGGCAGAATGTCCCGCCCCGCGCAGATCCGGCATGAAGAACTGGTAACGTCGCAGGTATGGCATCACAAAGGGAAGCCAGTCTCGCCCCTGCATACCCAGCCCGTGCAGCATCAGCACCGGCTGGCCACGCCCCAGAATTCTCACATGCAGCGACTGGCCGTCCCTGGCAGGAAATAACGGCATCCCGCTCCCCTATTATTCGCCGTACAGACACAGATAGGCGGTATCCACTTCCACCTTTACCTGAAAACGGCTGTCTGCAACCACTTCAAAGGTGTCACCGGCAGCAAACGTCTGCCAGTCGGCAGCACCGGGCAGCTTCACGGTCAGCGCGCCGCTTACCACAGTCATGGTCTCGTGCTCGCTGGTGCCGAACTCGTAATCGCCCGGCGCCATAACGCCGACGGTGGCTGGTTTGGTTTCGGCTTGAAAGGCAATGGATGCCACCTTGGCATCGAAGTATTCGTTGACCTTGAACATGCAAGGGCCTCCGTTGAGTCAATGGAGGCGCGAGTATGCCAAAAGCGCCGGCGCTGTGCCGCTTATTTCCAATCCGTGGCAATCGGAGTGCCCTGGCGCACGGTATTGGTGACCGGGGTCTTGGCGGCAATCTCCAGCAGGCGCTGGCGCTGCTCATCGCTCAAGTCACCACTGCAGGTCAGGGTACGATCAATATATTCCTTGCCCGCATCATCCCGATAAAAATGCAGACCCACCTGAATTTCACCCAGCTCCCAGCCCTTGCGTTCCGCATACATGCGCAAGGTGATGGAAGTGCAGGCACCCAGGCCGGACAGCAATAATTCATAGGGATTGGGGCCGCTGTCGCTGCCTCCCAGCGACTCACCTTCATCAGCACTGAGGCGATGCTGGCGAGCATCAATCTGCTGAACATATTTCTCAACGCTACAAACCTGTACGCGCGCCATGGCACTCTCCTTTTCGTTGTCACCCTCCGCGGCCATATCCGAGGCGCCGCACTTGAAAATGACTATGCCACGGAGATAGCCATGAGCAACAGTCGCAACGAGATAGGCAGGGAAATCCTGAAGACCTGCACACTATCTGAACTGGCCGCGGACATACCGGGTCTGCACGCGGCACCAGCCGTCGGGGGGCACAGCACTGCTGCGAAAATAGGCAGGCCTACCAGGAATACAAGCCCCTGGAGGCCCTTACTCTGCAGTAAAGGGCCATTTGAAGAGGCTTCCATTCCACTCTCTAAGAGCTGGCTTGCCATTGGGATCTGCTTCGCCTGCAAGCAATCTCCTGCAAAGCAAAAACGCGCTTCAGGATCCTTCTACCTGCTGGCAAAACATCGCCATGTCAGGATCGGCAAACCCCTTGTGGGTAATGATGGCGTCGTAAACCTTGCCCACCTGAACCGCACAGGAGACGGTCTCAAGAGGACTGCCATCCGAAGCCTTCTCGACGAATACTTCCAGGCGGCCGTTATCCTTAACCAACGTATTAAAATATTCTGAGGCCTGTGCGTACCTCAAATCCTCCTCACCCAATACAGAAAAGCCAATGTTCGCTTCCTGGCTCATTGCATGAATAAAGCGTACACCTACTGTTTCAGGGTGAATCTCGGGGATTCGCTGGCGGAACGGCACCAACTGCATACCCCCACCGGCTAAATCCCCCATGAAAACCAGAGTGTAATTGTCACCAGCTTTAAGGGTCACACTGTCATCCAGCAAATCCATGGTGCTGTTGCGTACGGAAAACTCCACAGTCTCCGAACCAGCATCCAGTTTCAGATTCATACCACCCTGTTCGTCGGTGGAATAGCCCACATCCTCAAACAGTGGGTCAGAGGATTTGCTGGTTACTACATCCACACGAATGCTGGACGCATCCGGGCTAGTGAAGTCCGTCAACTGGTTATGGAAATAGAGACTGGCAGGGGGACGCAGCAAATCCTCCACCTCGTCATCGTCGCCCCCGCAACCGGATAACACCACAACACCGGCCATAGCCAGCAAGCCCAGCTTTTTCATTGTTTTCTCCCGAATAGATTACCGCCGCCATGATTATCATGGCCGCCGGTGTTTTTTTGGTAATAGTTGGCAGTTCGGAAGGGTTCGGAAGGCGGGAAGTACCAGCCGCTCAGTTGAACGGCTGGCAGTACAGGGCAATCTGATCATCGTTGCTGTCGAAACGACGGTAGGCAATGATGGCATCGTAGCTACGGCCACTGCTGACGCTACAGCTTACCTGGTCGATCTCCAGGCCCTGGGTTTCGTTATTGACCGTCACCTCCAGGGTGCCACTGGCATTGACTGACACATAGCTGCTGCCTTCGGCATACTCCAGACCGGACACCAGCGACTGACCGGCAGCGCCGGGCGTGACAACGCTCAGTTCATCGCCGGAGAGGCGCGACAGGGTATTGATGAAACGCACCCGGATCTGACCGCTGGTTACGTCCATATCCTGGTGGCGGTAGGTGCGCAGCTGACGGTTGTCCAGCGTCGTGTCGCCCATCAGCACCACGGTATAACGATCACCCGCTGTCAGAGTGCGATTCAGTGGGCCATTGACCAGAGTGCTGCCGGAACTGCTGCCACGGGCATCGAAAGACAAGGACTCACTGTCGTCATCCAGCTCGATGGATTCGGCGCTGACATTGCCCGTAATGGTGTAGCCCACATCGTTCTGCAACGGACTGTTCTGGTTGTCCACAAACAGGTCCACGGTGACATCATCCTCGCTGCCACCGCCAACCTGGGTCAGTTGGTTATGGAAATAGATCCGGGCATTATCCGAGAACAGACCACTGTCACCATCTTCCTCATCACAACCGAAGGTGGACAGGCCGGCCACGGATGCGGCCAGAATCAGACGCAGGAAAATCATGATGCCTCACTCCCGGGTGACTCCTCGCTGCCGTCCTGCTGTTCCAGCAGGACGGCGGGGCTTTCACCCTCATTGAACTCGCGTATGAAAATCCCCCAGAAGGCCACAAACAGGGCAGCCAGCAGAGGCCCCAGCGCGAAACCGGTGATGCCGAACATGGCCAGGCCACCCAAGGTGGAAAACAGCACCACGTAGTCCGGCAGCTTGGTGTCCCGGCCCACCAGGATCGGACGCAGGATATTATCCACCAGGCCGATGACAAAAATGCCAAACAGGACCAGGATCGTGGCATCCAATATATCACCAACCGCATACAGGTAGAGTGAAACCGGCAGCCAGATCAGGCCGGCCCCCACTGCCGGAATCAGCGACAGCACTGCCATCACCACGCCCCACAGCAAGGCACCGGGAATGCCCAGCCACCAGAATATCAGCCCCCCCAGGGCACCCTGGGTGGCCGCCACCAGCAGGTTGCCCTTGATGGTGGCGCGGGTCACTTCAGCAAACTTGGCGAACAACAGTTTTTCACGCTCGTCGCCCAGTGGCAGCGCGCGAATCAGCATACTGACCATGGCGTCGCCATCGCGAATCAGGAAGAACGCCAGGTACAACATCAAGCCCAGATTGAGGAAAAACTGGAAGGTATTCTGCCCCACCGCCAGGGCGCGCTTGGCCAGGAACTGACCTGCACCAGTAAAGGCTTCCACGGTCTGCGACTTGACTCTTTCAAGATCAATATCAAAACGCTCGGCGGCGGATTGCAGCCAGGGAAATGCCTGCTTGATACGATCCACATAGTCGGCCAGATTGAGCTCGCCGCTCTGCACTTTCTGGAACAGGGATACACCTTCGGTGACGAAGGAAGAAGCCACCACCAGTACCGGAATCACCACCAGCACCACACACAATACAAGGGTGCACAGGGACACCAGATTACGGCGATGAGGCCATTTGCCAAGCAAGCGTTTCTGGAACGGATAGAAAATCACGCCAATGGCGCAGGCCCAGAAGATGGGTGCGAAGAAGGGTTTCAACAACAGCGCAAACGCCACGCTGACCGCTACCAGCGTAAACAGAAACGTGCCACGCTCCAGCTTTACCGATATATCCGAACCCTGCATCGCCACTATGTCCCTCTTTACCGTTTAACCGGCAGCCATCACCACGCTGCCGCCCAGATAACTCATATAAGACACGAACACTACGAGCAATGCGATACCATTGCCGCGGGTGATCTGGCCCTTGCGACCCCACAATCCAAAGCCCATCACGAACAGGGCCAGGGTCAGGAGCATCATCAGGCTCCAGTCGCGCTGCAATACCAGCGTCTCCACGCTCATGGGCTGGATGGCACCGGCGATACCGACCACCGCCAGGGTATTAAACAGGTTCGAGCCTAGCACGTTACCAAAGGCGATATCGTGCTCACCCTTGCGTACTGCGGCGATGCTGGATGCCAACTCCGGCAGGGAGGTGCCGATTGCCACGATGGTCAAACCGATAATCAGATCACTGACCCCCAGAGACTGGGCGATGTCGACCGCCCCCCACACCAGCAACCGGGAACTGGCCACCAGCAGGGCCAGGCCCGCCACCAGCCAGAACAGGGCGGTTTTCAATGGCAGGGGATGCTCGGCCAGATCGGTCTCCACTTCTCCGGCCAGCACATCACCCTTGCCGGTCATGGCGGCATAGATGGACCAGCCCATCAACAGCGCCAACAGGGCAAGCAACACCCAGGCATCCGCCCGGGAAATACTGCCATCCAGCAACTGATAGCCAGCCAGCAGGGTTACCAGAGTCAACACTGGCAGCTCTTTCTTGAGAACCGCAGAATTCAGCGCAATGGGGCTCATCACTGCGACCACCCCGAGAATCAGGGCAATGTTGGAAATATTGGAGCCATAGGCATTGCCCAGTGCCAGCGAGGGATTACCATCCAGGGCGGCCATGGCAGACACCACCATCTCCGGTGCGGAGGTACCGAAACCGACGATCAACATGCCGATCAGCAGCGGCGGCATACCCGCATGGGCCGCAGTACCGGCCGCCCCTTCCACAAACTTGTCAGCACTCCATACCAGCACAATCAGGCCAGCGATCACGGCGGCAATAGCCAGCAACATGGGGACTCCTTGGGGTAGTGAATGGTGTCAGGCGGGCATTGTGGCAGAGAGCGGGAAGGCTGGCACCTGTCTGTGAGTTGCAAGTTGCAAGTTCAAAGCCGCAAGGCGCGGGAGAGGTCCGAGCCATACGATGACTGCCTGCGCCGCGCTTGACGCTTGTCGAGACAAGACCGTAAAGGCCGCGCCATCTCACTGAGCACGGCCTTTACGGTTATACGCTCTGGTAAGGGGGAGGCGTGGCCCCGTTACCGGCAATCGCGGTCAGAGCCTAAGTCAGGGGCACCCAGTCCTACCGCGCCTTGCAACTTTAAACTTTCAACTTGCAACTCATTCACGCATGTTCCTCTCTCCCCGGCTTGATGCCATAAACCAGGGTATAGAGAACCGGTACCACAATCAGGGTCAGAATCGTGGCGAAGCCCAGGCCGAACATGATCACCACCGCCATGGATTCGAAGAAGGCATCGAACAACAGCGGGATCATGCCGAGGATGGTGGTCACCGCTGCCATGCACACCGGTCGCACCCGGGAAATGGACGCTGTCACCACCGCCTCAAACGGCGGCAGGGATTCCATCTCCAGCTTGATCTGCTCCACCAGCACGATGCCGTTCTTCACCAGCATGCCGGACAGGCTGAGGAAACCCAGCAACGCCATAAACCCGAAGGGCGCATTGAGCAGCAGCAAACCCAGGGTCACACCGATGATGGCCAGCGGTACCGTGGCCCAGATCACCAACGGCTGGCGCAGGGAGTCAAACAGCAGCATGGTGATGATGAACATGAACAGATAGCCCATGGGCAGGCTGCCGAACACCGCGGCCTGGGCATCTTTCGAGGCTTCATACTCACCGCCCCAGGCCAGGGAATATCCCGGCGGCAATTCCAGCTCGGCAATGGCCGGGCGGATCCGGCGCAGCACCTGATCGGCGGTTTCATCGCCGAGCACATCCGGCTCAGCCTGCACGGTCAGGGTGCGCTTGCGATCCCGACGCAGGATCAGCGCATTCTCCCACTCGGTGCGGAAATCGGACACTACCTGGGTAATGGGTATGTAGGTGGTATAGACCGGTGACCATACCTGCACATCATTCAGGTTGTCGGCACTGAGTCGCTCATCTTCCGGTGGCCGGGCCACAATGGGTAACAGCTGGCTACCGTCCCGGTACAACCCGACGGTGCGACCACTGAAGTTCAGCGCCAGGGTATTATCCAGATCTTCCCGGCTGATCCCGGCACGGCGCGCCTGAGCCTCCTGGAACTGGGGACGAATCACTTTTTCCTGCTGACGCCAGTCATGGCGAATGCTTTCCAGACCACCATCTTCACGCATGATCGCCTGGGCCTTCAGGCCCAGCTCACGCAGGGTCTGCGGGTCCGGGCCGCTGAAGCGAGCCTCGATGGACGCCGGCGGGCTGGGGCCAATCATCAGGCGTTTCACCTTGGCAAAGGCCTGCAGGTGCTCTTCGCCTATCAGTTGCCGGGTAGCAGACAGGGCCGTATCGATCTGCTCCCGTTCGCCGACCTGAACAATCAACTGGGCATAGCTGGGGTAACTCTTTTCCGGGTTGTAGGGCAACATGAAACGCTCCGCCCCGCGACCGATGGTGCTGGTCACCCCGGTGACTTCGTCCATCTCCAGCAGCGACGCTTCCAGGCGTTCCACGGCCTCGCGGGTGGCGCGGATATCACTGCCCTGGGGCAGCCAGTAATCCACCAGGAACATGGGCGTATTGGAGGGCGGGAAGAAGGCCTGCTTGACTGCCCCGAAGCCTACCACTGCCACCACTAGCAGGACGCCCATGCCGGACAGGGTAAGCACCCGATGGTGAATGGCCCGGTCCAGCAGGCGTCGGTAGATTACGAAGATCTTTCCTCTGTAGGGATCTTCGGCCTCACCATCCGCACCGCCCACATCCTTGTCGGAGAAAAACAGGTCGGCAAAGAACGGCACCAGGGTCACCGCGGTGATCCAGCTGAGCAGCAATGAAATCAGCAGCACCCAGAACAGGGTATTGGTGTATTCCCCGGTGGCATCCTCGGACAGGCCGATGGGCGCAAACGCCATGATGGCGATCACCGTGGCCCCGAGCAGCGGCCAGATGGTCTGGCGGACAATATCCACCGCCGCTTCCAGTTTCGACATGCCGCGCTTCATGCCCACCAGGATTCCCTCGGTGACCACGATGGCGTTATCCACCAGCATCCCCAGGGCGATAATCAACGCCCCCAGGGAAATCCGTTGCAGATCAATGGCCAGCATCTTCATGACGATAAAGGTGCCAAGGATGGTGAGCAGCAACACCCCTCCCATCAACAGGCCGGAACGCACCCCCATGAACACCAGCAGCACCGCAATCACGATGGCAATGGCCTCGGCCAGATTTAACAGGAAAGCCCCTACCGAACTGTCCACCTCCTGCGGCTGGTTGTAGACCGTGGCCAGTTCCATGCCCGCCGGTCGCTGATACTCCAGTTCGGCCAAGCGCTGCTCCACCCGAGCACCCACTTCCACCACGTTGACCCCCTTGGAAAATGAAATCCCCAGGGTCAGGGCCGCATCACCGTTGAAGCGATAAAGGTGGTTAGGTACTTCCGCATAGCCCCGCTCAATAGTGGCCACATCGCGCAGGTAGACCAGCTCATCGGCGCCCGGGTCGGAAATCAGCAGATCTCCCATGTCCTGGACGGTGGGGAACTCACCAGTGGGGTAAATACGGATGTACTCATCCCCCACCCTGACCTTGCCCGCAGGATTCACCGTATTCTGGGTCTGCAGCAGGGAGAAGATCCGTTCCGGGCTGATACCAAGGGACGCCAACCGGGTGCGGGAAATCTCCACCAGCACCTGCTCCTGACGCTGGCCGCCCACCACAACTTTGCCCACACCTTTCACCAGCACCAGTTCCCGGGTCAGGTAGTCGGCGTAATCCTGCATTTCCTGATAGCGGTAACCGTCTCCGGTAATCGCCAGCAGAATGCCGTACACATCACCGAAATCATCCATCACCTGAATGGTGCCCACACCCGGAGGCAGCTCCGGTTGCAAATCAGTGAGCTTGTGGCGCAGTTCGTCCCAGATCTGTTTGAGCTGACTGGACCGGTAGGTGGGCTTCATCTCCACCTGCACCTGGGACAGTCCATTGCTGGAAATGGAGGTGACGTAATCAACGTAAGGAAGATTCTGGATGGCCATTTCCACCGGCAGAGTCACTTCCTCTTCCACTTGGCGGGGCGAAGCACCCGGGTAGCTGGTGATCACCATGGCGGTCTTGATAGTGAACTCCGGGTCTTCCAGCTGGCCCAGCCGGGTAAAGCTGACAATCCCCCCCACCAGCAGAATCAGGGTGAACAGCCAGCTCACCACCCGGTGGCGAATGCTGTATGCGGCGATATTCATTACAGCCCCCGCTCTTTCACCAGCTCACGTACCGTCTGCCCCTCTTCCAGATGATGGACGCCAGCACTCACCACTCGGTCTCCGACTTGCAGGCCATCAAGAATTTCCACCCCTTCACCGACCACCTGACCAAGCATCACCGGTACCGCCGTCACCGTACCCACCTTGCCCTGCGGCTGATATCGCCAAACAAAGGCCCCCTCCTTACCGTCCTGTTTGAACACTGCCTCCACTGGTACCTGCAAGTGGTCGGTGGACGTCTTGCGGATCTGACTCAGGTCGATGGCCACATCCACACTCATTCCCGGCAGCACCAGCAACCCTTCCGGATTGGCCATGGTCAGAGTGATGTTGTAGGTCTGGGTACGCGCATCGGCGCTGGCTTCGTGTTCCTTGTAGCTGGCCTTGAAGGTACGGTTGGGCGCTCCTTCAAAACGCACCGTGGGCTGATAATCTTCACCGCCTTCTCTCAGGTTGGTGAAGAAGCGTTCCGAGACAGCGAACTCGATGTCGATATTGTCATCGCCCTGCAAATAGAGGATCGGCTCCTTGGCCTGCACAAACTGGTAGTTCTCCACCTCGGTGCGCGCCACCGTACCCTCATAAGGCGCCTTGATACGAGTGTATTCCACGTTGTCTCGGGCCTGACTCAGGGCGGCCCGGGCCTGCCGCCGTCGTGCCTGTAATTCGTCGAATTGGGCTTCGGAAATCACCCCGCGCTCGCGCAGGCTGATACCCCGCTGATACTGGCTCTCGGCAAGATCGTACTGGGCCTGACGGTCGGCCAGCTGATTGTTGAAATCCGCCGGATCCAGGGCCGCCAGCAGCTGCCCCTTCTTCACCTGTTCACCGGCACGCACCGGCAGCTTCACCAGTTGCCCGGACACCCGGAACGCCAGCTGCGAGCCTTCCGTGGCCACCACCCGCCCCGGGTAATGACGCAATTGCCCGGCACCATCGCCATTCACCGTATACAACTTCACCGGCTGCGGCAGCGGCGCCTGCGATGGCGGTTCATCGCCGCACCCCACCATCGCCAGAGACAGGCCAACCAGTGCCCAGAAACGTGCCATGCGTGCTCTCCCAGTATTATGGTACTTGTCAGTACCAATTATCACATACCTTGCTACAGTGTCGTGAAGCCTATTCAAAACCCTACTGGATTCTGACCTGAAATGACTATGGTGTCTTTGTACAGGAACGCCGCCGCCATCCTGCCGCGACATCTTCTTGCCAATGCCGGGATCTTAACCCTGACCGCCCACACCGATTGCGTAGGCTCAGAGGCACCCTATGGCTCGCAAAGCCGCTGCGGGTTACCGTAAAAAAAAGGGCCGACAGGCGTCGACCCAAGGGGGGAAGAAGGTGCACGGCTGGAGGGTCCACCCGACCTGCCATGCGGTGACGGTGAGCGCGTCACGGGGTTGCTCGTTACGGTGCCTGCAGCCTGATCAGGCCTTGAGCCAGGCCTCCAGCTCGTCGGCGCCGCCAATGCGTTCGCCTTCGATATATACCTGCGGCGTGGTGCCGGCACCGGTTACCGCGGCCAGGGAGCTGTAGCTCAGGCCACGGCTACCCAGTTCGATTTCTTCAAACGCGTAGCCGTTGTCGGCCAGCGCCTTCTTGGCTCGGGTGCAGTGCGGACAACCTGGTTTGGTGAAAACGGTAACCCGCTTGGGCAGGGCCGCTTCGCCATTGATGTAATTGAGCATGGTATCCGCATCAGAGACCTCGAACGGGTCGCCGGGCTTTTCCGGCTCAATGAACATGCGGTCGATCACCCCGTCTTTCACCAGCATGGAATAACGCCAGCTACGCGGCCCAAACCCGAGATCCTGCTTGTCCACCAGCATGCCCATTTTATCAGTGAACTCACCGTTACCATCCGGAATGAAACGGATGTTGCCGGCAGACTGGTCACCAGCCCAGGCGTTCATTACAAAGCCGTCGTTAACGGACAGGCAGACGATGTCATCCACGCCGTTGGCTTTCAGCACCGGAGCCAGCTCGTTATAGCGGGGAAGGTGAGTGGAAGAACAAGTCGGAGTGAACGCACCCGGCAGGGCGAATACCACCACTGTCTTTCCCTTGAACAGGTCATCGGTGGTCACATCCCGCCATTCATTCCCCTCACGGGTCCGGAAGGTGACCTGGGGGACGGGTTGCCCTTCGCGATTTTCCAGCATACTTGCACTCCTTGTGCCAATTAGAGGGTGACTCGTTTGATATGCATTCAATAATAGCCACCCTCTATTTATCTGAAAAACGAATTACTTCTATCTGAGCAATTGCCCCTACCTATCAATCAAGATGGGCGGACAGCATCCAGGCTGCCTTTTCGTGGATCTCGATACGGTCGCTGGCTACCGTGGAGGAACCTTCATCCTCGTGCTCGCCGGCCAGCTTCAACACCCGATTGGCCTGCTCGGCCACAGTGCGGTGATCTTCGGCAAGTTCACGGATCATGTCACTGGCAGAGGGGTCGCCCACCGCATCCTTCACCGTGGATAACTTGGCAAACTCTGCGTAGCTGCCCGGCGCCTTCCAGCCCAGCGCCCGAATACGTTCGGCGATGGTGTCCACCGCCAGGGCCAGCTCGGTGTACTGTTGCTCGAACAACAGGTGCAGGCTGTGAAACATGGGACCAGTCACGTTCCAGTGATACTTGTGAGTTTTCAGGTAGAGGGTGTAGCTCTCGGCCAGCAACTTGCTCAATTGCTCGGCAACCTGCTTATTGTGTTCAATCATTGCGTGGCTCCTTGCTGTGCAAATGTGACGAAGAATGTTTTCCACTCTTCTCAACATGGCTTTCTGAACAGGAACTTCAACCCTGCTCTGCCACGAGTCAGAATTACCGTAACGCCACACCCACGTTACCAACAGAAAATTGCTTTCATCACATCGATAGAAAACACTGATATGCGGCACTGTCCGAATTGGCGCTTTACAGGCGCCTTTGGCGCTCGGCATGATGCAGACTCCCCTCTAGCTGCAAGAAGACCTCGTCAATGACCGCAACCCCGCAACCGGAAACGGATTACTCTATTCTGGAAGAATGGTTGAACGGCTTGACGCACGGCATCGGCGCCGCCCTGAGCGTCGCCGGCACGGTGATATTGATCGTTGCCGCCAGCCTGCAGGGCGATCCCTGGAAAATTGTCGGCTTCAGCATTTTCGGTGCCAGCCTGATTCTGCTCTACAGCGCCAGCGCCCTGTATCACAGCCTGCGTAACCCGAAGTGGCGGGCGGTGTTCAAGATGCTGGACCATTGCGCCATCTATGGGCTGATTGCCGGCACCTATACCCCCTTCCTGCTGGTGAATCTGCGCGGCCAGACCGGCTGGATCCTGTTTGCGGTGATCTGGACACTGGCGCTCATCGGCATCGGCCTGAAGGCCATGTACGGCCACCGTTTCAAGCTGATGCGGGTGGGCATTTACCTGGCCATGGGCTGGCTGATCCTGTTCGCCTCCGGAGAACTGACCACCAAATTGAACGAGGTGGGCTTCTGGTTGATCCTGGCCGGCGGTATTACCTACACCGCTGGAGTGATTTTCTACCTGGCCGACCGCTTTATTCCCTTCAACCACGCTATCTGGCACCTGTTCGTGATGGGCGGCAGTGTCTGCCACTTCTTCGCCGTCTACTACGGTGTGCTGCCGGTCTAGGGCCGCGCCTTTGTGAAAAAGCCCCGGATCACTTGCATGACTCCAGGCATTCATTATATATTTTATTTAAATATATTTTATGGAAGTATCATGCAAACTCTGGATATGGATGCCCTGCGCGATAACGCCACCGACGCCAGCCAGCTTCTCAAAGCGTTATCACACCCGGATCGACTGCTGCTGCTCTGCCAGCTCACCGAGGGCGAGCGCAGCGTCAGCGAGCTGGAAGAGTTGGTTGGCGTTTACCAACCCTCCCTGTCCCAGCAGCTCGGCGTCCTGCGCCGGGAGGGGCTGGTGGCCAGTCGTCGGGATGGCAAGCAGATGCACTATTCCATTGCCGACCCCAAGGCCCTGGCCGTGCTGGAAACCCTGTACGCCCTTTTTTGTGGAGAGACTTCATGACCATCGACTGGACCGCCTTTACACCCTGGTCGGCCCTGGCCGGTGGCGCCCTGATCGGGCTGGCCGCCGCCCTCTTTATTCATGCCAACGGCCGCATTGCCGGCATCAGTGGCATTGTCGGCGGCCTGCTGCGCCCTTCCCCCGGTGACCGGGCCTGGCGACTGGCCTTTGTGCTGGGCATGATCGCCGCCCCGCTGCTATGGAGCCTGGCGACCACCCTGCCGCCACTGATTATCGCCGCAGACTGGCCCCTGCTGATTGTGGCCGGGCTGATCGTCGGCATCAGCACCCGCTATGGCGCCGGTTGCACCAGTGGTCATGGGGTCTGCGGCATATCGCGGCTGTCTCCGCGCTCCCTGGTAGCCACCCTGGCATTCATGGGCAGCGGCTTTGTCACCGTCTTTGTGGTGCGTCATTTGCTTGGAGGTGCGGCATGAACCGTTCGCAACTGAGTGCCTTCATCGTCGGCCTGATTTTCGGCATCGGTTTGTTGCTGGCCGGCATGGCCAACCCCGCCAAGGTGCTGGCCTTTCTGGATCTGGCCGGCGACTGGGACCCATCCCTGGCGCTGGTAATGGTGGGAGCCATCGCGGTTGCGTCGGTGGGCTTTGCCCTGACCAAGGGTCGTCACCTGGCCTGGAGTGGCGACCCCATCCAGATACCCGGCAACCGCAAACTGGACCGGCGCCTGGTACTCGGCTCACTGGGTTTCGGGGTGGGCTGGGGGCTGGCGGGCTTTTGTCCGGGCCCGGCGCTGGTGGCACTGGGCACCGGCAGCCTCAAGGCAGTGATATTCGTCGCCGCTATGGTAACGGGCATGGCCGCCTTTGAATGGCTGGAAAAGCGTAAGGGCGTATGAAAGCAGCTACAAGCTGCAAGCCTCAAGCTACAAGGCGCGCCAATGACCTTCAGGTTCTGAAAGGCCAGGCCCGCGCCCAAACCTCGAAGCGCGGGCAATCAACTCGCCTCACTCTCATGCCTCATTCGCGTTGCAGCTTGAAGCTTGTAGCTTGCAGCTCGTCTCTCTACAGCAGCTTTTCAATATCCTTGCGGATCGCTTCCGGCTTGTCGGTGGGCGCATAGCGCTTGATGACCTTGCCATCCCGGTTGATCAGGAACTTGGTGAAGTTCCATTTGATCGCCTTGCTACCCAGCACACCGGTGGCTTCGTTTTTCAGGTAGGCGTACAGCGGGTGGGTGTTGTCACCGTTCACGTCGATCTTGTCGAACATGGTGAAGCTGACCCCGTAGTTCTTCTCGCAGAAGGCACCGATCTCGTCTGCGGCACCGGGCTCCTGCTTGCCGAACTGGTTGCAGGGAAAGCCAAGAATCTCCAGGCCCTTTTCCTGCAGGTCGTCATACAGCGCTTCCAGGCCCTTGTACTGCGGCGTAAAACCGCACTTGCTGGCGGTATTCACAACCAGCAGCACCTTGCCTTTGAAGTCGGCCAGCGCCTTGTCTTCGCCACTCAGGGTAGTGGCGGTGTAATCGTAAATCCCCATTGTGTCTCCCATAACAAAACAAACGCCCAGCGGCGCGATGCCGTAACCTTACCTGTCTCGGCTATTCCCGGTACAGCGCCTCGACCATGGCGTCGGCCACGGCCTGGCTGGATTGCGGGTTCTGCCCGGTAATCAGTCGCCCGTCCGCGACCACGTGACTGACAAACTTGTCGCCCAGATCCAGCGTCGCCCCCAGTTCTGCCAGGCGAGTCGCCAGCAGGAACGGCATCACCTCATCGAGGCCCACTTCCTGCTCTTCCTCATTGGTGAAGCAGGTCAGGGTGCGGTTCTGCACCAGCGGCGCGCCATTTTCATCGCGCAGCCCCACCAGGGCCGCCGGGCCATGACAGACCGCACCAAGCAGACCACCCTGGATCCAGGTACGCTCCATCACTGCCGCCACCAGCGGATGATCGGGCATATCGAACATGGCGCCATGGCCGCCAGGGACAAAGACACCGGCGAAACCGTCTTCCCAGATCTCTTCCAGGGGACGGGTATCCTGCAGGGCAGAGATGGCTTCCGACCACTGGGCTTTCTGTTCGTCATCCGGCACCGAGTTGGGGTCCACCGGAATCTTGCCACCACGGGGGCTGGCCACCACCACCGGGATATTTTTCTCCCGGAACAACAACCAGGGTACCGCGAATTCTTCCAGCCACAGGCCGGTCTGCTGACCCTGGCCCATTTGCGATGCACTGGTGACCAGCATCAGCAGGGGTTTATCCAGATTCATTACGCCTCCCGTTCGTGTTTCACTGCGTTCCTATTCTGTTCATCCCAGCACGGCCCATGGCAACATGCTGTGATTGGTTCTTCTCACGTTGGGTGCGACGGCGTTTTTCATCAAGCCCGCAGGCGGATTTTTTTGTATGGACTGGCACCAGTTACTCAACAAGGCCCGGCTGGGCGGACGCAGCGCCAAGGATGAGAGCGGCCGCACCGCCTTCCTGCGTGACCACGACAAGATCATCTTCTCTGGCGCCTTCCGGCGGCTGGCACGCAAGACCCAGGTGCACCCGCTGGCCACCAACGACCATGTTCACAACCGCCTGACCCATTCCCTGGAAGTGTCCTGCGTGGGACGCACCCTGGGTATTCGCGTGGGCGAAAGGCTGCAGCAACGCCAGCTGCTGCCGGATACGGTCAGCGCCACCGACTTTGGCGACATCGTTCAGTCCGCCTGTCTGGCCCACGATATCGGCAACCCGCCGTTCGGGCACACCGGTGAGCGTGCCATCCGCGCCTGGTTCCAGGAACGGGGGCAACGCTTCCTCGCCATGCTGGCGCCGGAGCAACAAAGCGATCTGACCTTTTTCGAAGGCAATGCCCAGGGCTTTCGCATCATTACCAAGAGTGAATACCACCAGTACGACGGCGGCATGCGCCTGACCTACGCCACCCTGGCCACCTTCCTGAAATATCCCTGGCTGTCCGTCGATGCCACCGACAGCAGCGGAGCCAGCAGCAAGCCCGGCAAGTACAGCGCCTTTGTGTCGGAAGCCGATGCCTTTCGGGAAGTGGCCGTTGCCACCGGCCTGAGGGAAATTTCTCCGGGTCGCTTCTGCCGCCACCCGCTGGCCTATCTGATGGAGGCCGCCGACGACTTCTGCTACGCCATTATCGATCTGGAAGATGGCCTGGAGATGGACCTGCTGCACTGGGACGAAGTCTATGCCCTGCTGCAACCCGCTTTGCCGGATACCCCCGAGGTGCGTGACCTGATCCATTCCGACCTGCGCGACGGCCGCAAGGCTGCCTTGTTACGAGGCAAGATCATCGAGCGCTTTATCGAAGCCGGCGTGGAAGCTTTTGTCGCCAATCATGGCAACCTGCTGGGCGGCAGAATGGAAGGAGATCTGATCAGCCATTGCGAACCGGCGGTACGCGATGTGGTGGAAAATGCCAAACAGCTGGCCCGCTCGAAAGTGTTCGAGCATCCACGGAAAATCGAGCTGGAAATTGGTGCCTTCGAAGTGATGGGTGCGCTACTGGACGGCCTGATTGAAGCCGCGGTATCCCATGCCTGCGATAGCGCCAGGAACTATCGCCATGAACGTATCATCGACCTGATTGGCCGACACAGTTTCCCGGAAAACCTGGAACAGATGCCTGAACAGGAAAGAATTTATCAGTGCATCATGCGGGCACTGGATTTTCTTGCCGGCATGACAGACAACTATGCCACCTATCTGGCCAAGCAGTTTTCAGGAATGGCGGAAACGCGATATTGAAAAAACCGGGGCTGCGGATGCAGCCCCGGTTTCTGAACGTTACTGCTTGATCAAAAAGGCAATGTTGGTGAAGTCATAAATTGGCTCACCATCGGTTGTCACCGTATCCTTCTGACTCAAAATCAGCATGTTCGGGCCGGCCTTTTGCAGCACCACAACATCGTTCGGGCCAAGCGTCAGGGTGACGGTGGAACCGTCATCGCTCCAGGTACCGTTGAGCGGCTCCGAACCCGTGTTGCCGAAATCCGGGTCAAATGCATCTCGGCATCCCTCGACACCACAATCGCCATTCACGGTCGAAAACAAGGTAGACCGATTTTCATTGATCGTACCGGAAAAATCACCGTTCGCAGACAGCGTAAAGCTACCCGTGGAGCTGAAACTGGAAATTTCCGAGTAAGCTTCTGTCAGCCCCGTTCCACTATTGGCCGCCAATTCAATTGCCAACTCGACAAAGGTGTAGGAACCCTCAACACTGCCATCATCCACAGACGCTTCCAGCGCATCAAGTCGCTGGGAGTTGTCATTGATTGCGGCGATCAGAGCAGCGAAATTACCATTCACTTCGCTGGCAACCGCCGGTGAATCAGCAGTAAAAACCGTTGTATCCGTACCCTCAACCACTTCCGATGCCATTACATTCGCGCTCATCAGTGCAGCGGTGAGGCCAGTCAGAATAAATTTTTTCATCTCTATTACCCTCTATAGATTTCGTGCTTTAACCAACGGCCTCACTGCCAGTTGGCTTGATCCCAGTTGAATTGATCCCACACAGCGGCTGGTGAACCACCGTTACAGGCAGCGGCATTGGCATCCGGAACACAGGGGTCTGCATCGTCCGGATCTGCCACGTTGGCACCAAAGCCATCACTATCCGCATCCACGCTTTCGGTAGAGTCTTCCGGAAAAGCATCGGCGTTATCGCCCACACCATCACCGTCCGAATCAGTGGTTTCGGTGGAGTCATTGGGGAAGTCATCCGCGTTGTCCCCTACACCATCGGAATCGCTGTCCTGGGTTTCGTTGGGGTCATCGGGGAAGGCATCCGCAATGTCACCCACACCGTCGTTATCCGTGTCTGTGGTTTCATTCGGATCATTGGGGAAAGCATCTGCGTTGTCCCCCACACCATCGTTATCTGTGTCAGTGGTTTCGCCAGCATCATTGGGGAAGGCGTCGCCATTATCCCCCACACCGTCACTGTCAGAGTCCGTGGTTTCTGCCGGGTCTTCAGGGAAATCATCTGCATTGTCCCCGACGCCATCTTCATCCGTATCTGTGGTCTCAGAAGGATCGTTCGGGAAGGCATCAGCATTATCCCCTACGCCATCCTCATCCGTGTCCACGGTTTCGGTGGGATCTTCGGGGAAGGCATCCGCGTTATCACCCACGCCATCTTCATCAGTATCGACAGTCTCGGCGGGATCTTCCGGAAAGGCGTCACCGTTGTCCCCCACACCATCACCATCAGTATCGACAGTCTCGGTGGGGTCTTCAGGGAACACATCGGCATTATCACCGACGCCGTCTTCATCGGTATCAGCGGTTTCCGCAGGATCATCCGGGAAAGCATCTTCACCATCGACTACGCCATCTTCGTCGCGGTCCGGATCAAAGGGCGCAGCATCCTGCTCGTTGATCAAGCCGTCGCCATCAATATCCGCATCGCTGCTGTCCGGCGTACCGTCCTGGTCAATATCACTTTCCACTTCCGCCGGCTCCACCACTGTGGTGGTGTTTTGTGCCGTGGTGGTATCCGTGTCCACACCGGTATCTTCGGTCTCATTGGCAACCACCGTTGCAACCTGCGAGACGGTTGTAGTGGAACCCGGAATGGTCAGCGAGGAAGGATCCTGGGTGACTTCGGCAGCCACATCGGCGATGTTGGAGAAGGTCGAGATGGCTTCACCACCACTCTTTCCATCTACCTGGCCGTCGTTGAGATCCTCCGACAGGGCCGCAAACATGGAGTCTGCGGTTTCGGTGCTGTTGGGATCCGCAGTCTTGGCGGTTTCTGCCATATCTGCCATCAGTGCCGCCACCGCTTCCACCGCAGTCCGTAACTTGACCACCTGTTCCTGATCATCCTGATCGCTGGTGATCAGAGGCGGGGAAGACAACAGATCCACGCTGTCATCCAGCAGGCCAAAGCCGAACTGGCTGCGTACCTTGCTTTTGGCCAGCTTCAATGCTGCCGCCCATTCATCTGCGGTCACCGTGCCATCATCGTCACCGGCAAAACCATTAGCAGAGCTGTCTGCGTTGGCCAGCGCCATGTTCACCACCAGGGTGCTCAACGGCGTCGGGTAGTTGGTTTCCCCGGCGGCTACCGCCTCGACAGAGGTCACTGACAACAAACGGGTAATCACCGGTGCCTGGTCAGTGGTCAGGTCAACGGTGTCGCCGTCGGCCCGCACCTCAACCAGAACCTCGCCGGTGGCTCCCTCAGGAATACTGACACCGGTAAAGGCTGCTCTGGCATCGGTAGCACCGGTATCAAGTTGAGGCCCTGCCCCGTCCTGTGCATTGACGTCCAGCTGGTACAACGTGACAGCGGCATTGGCCAGCGGCCCTTTGACAGCGCTACCCTTCATGGCAGTACCGCCATCAGGCGGCCCCGATGAGCCTCCTCCCCCACCACTGCTGCTATCGCTACCGCCACACCCGGTAATAGCAACCGCTACCGCCAGGCTGGCGCCCCGTAATAATGCCCTCATAGCCTTTTCTCCCTTATTCCCCGAGAACGGAAATATCAGGCTAGCGACCGGCCGGAACACCCGCATCCCCCAAATTGGGTATCAAAACAATCAACGGAATCAAGCCGGCAGAACCGAAAGCAGAGGCAATATTTATCGGGAAATATGGCTTTATCCCCCATATGGGGGATGCGCGCCGATCTTGGCCTGCTCAATACTTGCAGCTAACAACTTCGCGCGGGTGAGGGTCAGGGGACGCCCCGCACGACACCAAAAAGAATCCATCCAACGGGGAAGTTGATGGCTAACACGTTTACGCCTGCTGTTTCAGGGGAACGCCCCCTTTATGCCTGCAAGAAACTCCTACTACCACTACTCGGAGCCGGCCTGTTGAGCGCCTGCGCCACCGGCCCCAAGCAATACGCCGTAACACCGCTGGATCCTGCCAAACAGGAGTATGTGGCCAGTCAGCCAGCGGCCTTGCAGCCCGCCTGGCGCAAGCTGTTTCAGGAAGGGCGCCGCAATGAAGTGCTGAACCTGATGGAAATCGGTGCCACCGCATTCAAAACCGGGGATCTGGATACCGCCCGCCGTACCCTGGATGAAGCCATCGCCAACATCGAAAGCGTCTATGCGGACAACGATGCTGCGCGCAAAGCGCGAAGCCTCTGGTACGAGGAGGGAGAAAAGGAATTCAAGGGCGAGCCCTATGAACGCTCCATGGTCTATTACTATCGCGGCCTGATCTATCTGATCGATGGCGATTACGGTAACGCCCGCGCCACCTTCCTCAACGGCCTGCTGCAGGACGCGTTCGCCGAGGAAGAACAGCACAGCACCGACTTCGCCTCACTGGTCTATCTGGCCGGCTGGGCGGCGCGCCTGGATGGCAACGAGCGCCTCGCCAGTGAGCATTTCGAGGAGTTCCGCCAGTTTCGTCCCGACGGCCCGGTCCCTGGTGACAGCGACAATACCCTGATCGTGGCGGAAACCGGCACCTCCCCGCGCAAACTGGCCGACGGCGTCGGTCACTTCGAACTGGTCTACCGTCGCGGCAAGGGCTTTACCGAAAACCGCGCAAAGATTTCCGGTGATGGCCTCAATCAGACCCTCTACCCGGCGGAAGACGTGTTTTTCCAGGCCTCTACGCGAGGCGGGCGGGCGGTGGATCGCATCATCGAAGGCAAGGTGCAGTTCAAGCAGACCACCGGCAACGTGGGCGACGCCATGACCAGCCTCAGCGACAACAGCCTGATCACCGGCATCGCCGCCGGCGCCGGTGGAGGCCTTGCCGCCGGCTTCAACACTATCACCGCCATTGGCGTCGCCGCCCAGGGCATGTCCGCCCGTACCAAGACCCGCGCCGATACCCGCTACTGGACCAGCCTGCCCGACACCCTGCACCTGGGCAGCGCCCGGCTTTCCGGGGATACCCAAAACGCCAAAGTCACCTTCACCAACAAGGCCGGTATTACCCAACCACCGGGCAGCAAACCCGCCCGTATTTTCTTCGACAAGAATGGCAACGGCGTGATTTTCGCCAGTGCCCGTTAACCCCGTTAAGGAGAACTCCATGCACGCGAAATTCGCCCTTGTAGCCGGTCTGCTGACCGGCTCCTTGCTTGTCGGCTGCCAGAACAGCAGCAAGCTGGAGCATGAACAGCGCACCGCGCCGACCACCTACAACAGTGTGACGTTTACCGATTACGACCTGAATCGTAACTTCAGTGGCGGCATTCCCGGTCCTCACAAGGTGTTCCGCTTTACCGCCGAAAAGCATGGCATTCGCCGTACCCCGGCCAACACCTCGGAAGTCTTCGTGGTGCTGCGTAACCACACCGACTACAACGGCATCCTGGAAGCCCGCACCCAGTTCTTTGACCAGTCCGAGATTCCCACCGACGTGGAACCGCGCTGGCAACGGGTCGTGGTCCCGGCCAACTCCACCAGTGTCTATCTGGAAAAATCCACCACCACTGCGCAGCTGAAATATCGGGTGGAAGTGAGGCAGGCAAAATGAAAAGTTTCGTCGCTCTCGCCCTGCCCCTTGCCTGGCTCGCCAGCAGCCAGGCTTTTGCCCAGCAGGATCACCCCGCCACCGAAATGATGGCACCCGCCCAGGTCCCCATGAGCGAGGAGGCCTACGCGGAAAGCCTCCGTGATCAGTACCAGCGCCCACCTGAGAAGGACGTCATCAGCCGTTTTCGTCAGGCTTTCCCTGAACAGGGGAAACCGCGTATTGCCGTATTCTGGAATCGTGAATTCCCCAGCCGCGTCAGTGACTGGTACAGCCACCACCGCGGCAGTCTCAATGCCAAAGGCGAGCTCAGCGTCACCGGCAAGGATGCCCGCGAAGAAAAAGGGCGCGCCACCCTGACCATGGAACAGGAAAGCCGTGGCGGTCTGCGTAGCTCAGACCGCAACGCCATTGCCCTGGGCCTGCAGGGCGGACTCATCAGCACCTTCAAGCAAGGCGGGGCTACTGTCATTGATCAAGCCATGGCCCAGCGCATTACCGATAACGACCTGGAAGACGGCACGTTCGAACGCGCCTCGCCGGATCAGTTGCGCCTGCAGATGCGCGCTCTTTCCCAGCAAGCGGACTACGTACTGGAATTGGTGGTAGGCAGCGATTTTGACCGCGATGGCCTCTACCAGGTGCGCGTGCTGTCCGTGAAAGATGCGAGCGTGCTCGCGGTTTTCAACACCGATGGCAAACCGCCGGGCAGTGAAGACCAACATGCCTGGGTGGTGGCTGAAAGCGGCTTCGAAAAGCGCGATCGCCCGCAGCCCATGAGCGCCACCGGCAAGGAAATTGCTCTGCATACCATGGCCCAGATGAGCCAGTAAGCACCTTATTTATCCACGAATTCCATGAGGGGAACACCATGAAAGTTTTCAAACCTATCGTCATCCTCGGTGCCGCTGTGCTGGTCAGCGCCTGTGCGCCGTCACGGGTCGATAACGCCGCCGGGCAGCCTTCCGTATACCAGGACGTAGGCAGTGCCGGACGGGTTCAGGGGGTCGGCATCGAATCCCAGGACGTAGTCGCCATGACCGACAAAATGATGCGCAGCCTGCTGGCCAATCCCATGGTTTCCAACCGCCCCACCCCACCCCGGGTACTGATTGACATGGAAGGCTTCAAGAACGAGAGCACCTCAGTGATCAATCTCAACATGCTCGCCAAGCGGCTGCAGATCGAGCTTACCCGTGCCGCCAACGGGCGCATGGTGTTCGTCAATCGCCAGAACCTGGCAGCGATCCAGAAAGAGCGCGAAATCAAACGCGAAGGGCTGGTGGATGGCGGCACCATCCGCAAGACCCAGGCCACCGCCGGGGTCGACTACCAGATGTTTGCCACCATCACCTCCCAGGACGCCATTGATCGCCAAAGCCAGATGCGTCAGCGCTACCACTACATTTCCTTCGAAATGGTGGATATGGAGCTGGGCACCCTGGTGTGGGGCGACGGCTTTGAAATGAGCAAGGCCACTCAAGACAACATTCTTTACCGCTAACCCTTTTACTGTCCGCGGGCGCCACGGGAACGACCGCCCGCCCGGACAGGCGTTAACAGGAGATCATTATCATGGAACGCATTTCTGCCAGCATCCGCTTGGGGGCGGTCGTGCTCGGTTCTGCACTACTGGGCGCCTGCGCCTCCAGTTATCAACAAGGCAGTACAAGCAGCCCCGCCGTGACCACCGTCAACGGCAGTGTAACCACCTCAACTGACACCAGCGCCTACCAGGCACAGGTACTGCAGGCCAGCCAAACCGGCCAAACCGCCTGCGTACAGGCCGAAGTGGTATCCGGCAAGATGGTCTACCATTCAACCCTTGTTGCGCCGGGCAGCTTCCAGGTGCAAGCGCAGCACTCCGAAGGCGCTTGGCGTTGTGTCGATTACAGCAACAACGCTCAACAGGTTTGGGCTCAACTGGATTCCTCCTCTCTGGCGGCTGGCGGCCAGTCGCCCACCGGAGAACCCCTCGGCAAGGGCTTGCTCGGCATCCGCATCAATCAGACCGAAGATAAACATTTCCTGCGCATCGATAGTCTGGTTCCGCTGAGCGCGGCTGAAGAAAGCGGCCAGTTGCAGAGCGGCGACCTGATCGTGGCCATCGGTGAAGGCAAGGACGGGGAAATGACCCCGACCAGCGGCCAGACCTTACAACAGCTGGTTGCCCAAATGCGTGGCGAGCCCGGCACCTTTGCCCGCCTGAGCATCATGTCTCCGGGCACTGCCGGAACCCGCGACGTGGTCCTTGAGCGTCGTGAGCAGACTGCCGAGCAACAGGCCGCCATCCAACAGCAGCAGATCGACGCCCTTGCTATCAAGGACAACAGTGGCCAGTTCCTGTCGCCCTACACCAGCGATGGCGTGACAGCCGAGTGGGTCAACAAGACCATCAACGTGTCCATGGGCAAGGCAACCGGCTCAGCCGTAGGTGGCGTTGCCGGTGCCTACGCGGCCAACAAGGTACTGGAAAACGTTCCCTTCGGCGGCATGCTGGGTGGCTTTCTGGGCTCCAAGGCCGGCAAGGCCGTGGGCGGAAACACGGCGCTGGAAGCTTCCGGCGGCTGGGACTTCATTCGCAGCAGTTCTGACCTTTCCTTCAACTCCATGAATGACATGGCCCGCTGGCTTGCCACCACCCACAGCGACAAGAGCAACTTTGTGGATGTGATCAAGGCCGCCGACAAGATCTACCCCGGCCTGCAAACCGCCGTAGCCAATTCGGCACGCTGATTCAGGAGCCCACCATGTCAATTCGAACTGTTTACCGCTTCACCCTGATCATGGCCAGCCTGCTTCTGATCAGTGGCTGCATGACCTACCGTTATGTTCCAGCAGAAGACAGCACCTCTCCGGCACTGGGCGACACATCACTGCCCGTTGCTTTCCAGGTTGCCCCCGTGAGAGTGGATGCCCACTCCCGTGTTCGCAACCACCCGGACTGGAAAAAAATCCCCCCGACCATTGAGAGCGCTCTGACACCTCAGGTCGAAACCTTGTCCGGCGAATCAGCGACAAGCCAATCGCCCTACCTATCCATGCATGTAGAAAATGAGACGTTCAAAATGAACTGGGGACATTTTCTCATGTATATCGCCTCGATTTTCACACTGCCCAGCAGTTCCGATATGCAGTTCGACAGCGAAATGACGGTTAACGCCGGCGGAGAGACGCTGTTCACCTCCCAGGCCAACGGCAGTATCCGGGGTTATATTTCCGTCTATTCACCCTCGGCACTTTTCGTCGGTAAAAAAGATCCCGCCATTGCCTCGGCGGACATGGCCAACGACATGATGCGACAACATCGCCAGGCGCTGGAAGAATGGGTCGCTGTGCAGAAACAGCAGTACGATCAGGAAATCGCCGGCAAGGATATTCTCGAGCAACGTCAGTGGTTGATCGAGAATCCACACAGCCTGTTTGCCAGTGAGATTCTTGCCAACCTGGCCAGCCATACCCCGCGCCGTAACACCCTGGGCTGGCACCGGGAAAATGTGTCCCGGTTTCCTAGGTACGTGGCATTCCTCTCCGAGGAGGACGCCCTGTGGTTTGTGGGTCCGGACGGTCAACGGGTGATTGATCTGGTGGACGCCGCCAAACGCGGCACCAGCCAGTCCATTCTGGCAGCCCAGGTGGAAGCCCAGGGCCCCTACAAGCCCTTCAGCGACGAGGAAATTCGCCGCTTGCGCAAGAGCGGCCTCTCCAGCGACCTGATCGCTGCCATGATCCGCAGCGGCAACCGGCCTGCCGCGCAACCCGGTGCCGCGGCCAACCTGGCGGCCAGCCCCCGTGCCAGCCAGCAGGATACCGTGGCGGCCCTGCTGATCCCGGACAACAGCGGCGAGTACATGAATCCCTGGACCAGTGATGGTGTTCTGGCGGAGTGGGTCGACAAGGCCATCAATGCCAAGATGGGTGGCGCTATCGGCTCAGCCGCAGGCGCCTATGCCGCATCCAAGGCCCTTGAAAATGTGCCTTTTATTGGCGGCATCCTCGGCTCCAAGGTCGGCAAGAAGGTGGGGCACTCCGCGGCCATCAGCGCTTCCGGCGGCATGGATTATATTCGCGAAACCTCTGACCAGTCCTTCCGCAGCCTGGATGACATGGCCCGTTATCTGAAAACGGTCCATGCCGACAACAGCAACTTCCAGGATGCCATCAAGGCCGCCGATGCGATCTACCCCGGGTTGATGCAATCCCTCGTTTCCTCACAGTAACACGCTCCATCGCACCCACCCCTGGCACCTGCAACGGTCGGGGGTGCGGCGCGCCAACCGCTTTCCACCTAGCGTTTCCCGGGTACCGCCATGCCCTCTTTGTCCCGCTCCAGTCCCGCTTAACGCAACCATTACAGCCCGGCTGTGAATATTTGCTAAGGTAATAAAGAGGGATGACTGGGAACTGGACATGGATATCGAACAAAAACAATGGGATGCGCTGATCGGCCGCATCTACGAAACCGCTCTGTCACCAGGGGATTGGGGCGAGTTGCTGGAGCCCATGGTCGACTGGTGCCAGCAGCAGGAACAGGATCTGGAGATCATGGAATCGCTGCTTCAGCACCTGGATCGGGCAGTACGCAGTAGCAATCACATGCATTCCCAGGAAGACCAGAACCATCTCCTCAATGACATGACCAATCGGCTGCCCTGGCCCATGCTCATGCTTGATGACCAGCTGCATGTGGTGAGACACAATTCAGCAGCCGATCGCATTCTGGCCTCAGGGCCCTTGCGGATGGCCGATGGCGGTGCGCTGATGCTCAGCGACCCCCGTCTCAAGCAGCAATTACAGCAAGTCGTGCGCCTGCAGCAAGGCCGTGACAGCCAGTTACTGCATTCCGAACAGGAACAACTGGTACTGCTATGCATGCCGGTGTTCCGCTCGGACGCCCCTGATGATGTATCCCGTATCACCACGGTAGTCTGGGTATTTGCAGACAAGAGCGTGGCAGCGCCATCCGTCCAGTCTCTGGCAGACCTGTTCGGCATTTCCCCGGCTGAAGCCAGGCTGCTACATCTGTTGTGCAAGGTGGGCAATCTCAGCCAGAGCGCAGACCTGTTATCGATAAGTGTTCATACTGCCCGCACCCAGCTCAAATCGATCATGGGCAAAACCGGCATCAGCAGTCAGGTGGCCCTGGTCAGTCGGGCCATGAGCCATGCGTTGCTGGCAACACCGACCCTCACCACCCACGATGGTCGCGAAGAGCGCTTTATGGTGCTGCCCGACAATCGAGTACTGAGCTGGTTCGAGTATGGCTGCCCGGAGGGCAAGCCTCTGCTTGTCATGGAAAATCAGGCCGGCAATATGCCGTGCCATGAACCCCATCATGACTGGTATGTATCGCAAGGCCTGAGGGTGCTGGTGGTGGTTCGCCCCGGCTTTGGCATCTCCAGCCCCTGCCCGAATGGCAACTTTGTGGATTTCGCCGAGGATCTGCGCCATTTTTGCGAACGCCTTAACCTGCAAAAGCCCGTTCTGGCCGGCTATTGTTTCGGCGGCCCCTACGCTCTTGCCGCTGCCGCCAAATATCCGTCCCTGTTCGAACGGGTCGGGGTAATTGGCAGCATTGTTCCCTGGCAATACATGCAGGAAGGCCAGCTGGACCCGATGCATGGCCGGCTGCTGAAAATGGTGGATCGCGACCCCAGGATCTTTATCTCTCTGGGTAAAATGGCGCTGCGGGGCGTCAATCGCTCTCCGGAAAAATTCTTTTCCTTCTTCTCCCGGTTCCTGGATGACAAGGACGCCAGACTGATCAATGACCCGGCGGTACAAGCGATCACGTTACCGCAATTACGGCAACGCTGGTTCCAGGGCGCAAGAGTGATCATTGATGACTATCTTCGGGTGTTGCGACCCTGGGGATTCGAACTGTCAGAGGTTACGATTCCCACCCTGGTATGGCATGGCGCCCTGGACCGCAGCATACAACTGGAACCGGCCCGACGCATGGCACAGTCCATCCCCGGGGCACACTTTCACGTACTGGAAGACCAGGGCCGTTATCCAGTGATCGAGTGCTGGCAGCCCTTCATTGAAGCGCTGGCAGGCTCTGCAACTTTGGCCAAACAGGCCTGACGCCAGCCGGGGGACCACCGAAGATCAAGGGCCGCGCCCCTGATCTTCCAGGATAGTCTTTGCCACCAATTCCCGGAAAAGATCAAACTGGTAGGAAAAGCGCCAGCTGTCCCGGTTCAGCGAATCCAGGGAGTGCCAACCCAGCGCCTTTACCTCGGCGATCCCCGACGCCGGCACTGCTAACGACTCTTCTGATACCCGCTCATTCGCATGACAGCGATAGAGATGAAAGCCGTTCTTCATCACCGCCAGGCGCCGCCCCACTGTCACCGCCAACCCTGTCTCTTCCAGGGTTTCCCGATGTGCCGTACATTGCGCCAACTCATCCACTTCGCGGGTGCCACCCGGCACTCCCAGCTTGCCGCCCCAGCGATGGGTCACCAATAGCACCTTGTCATCGTGCAGAATCAGGCAGCCCGCATTGGCCCGCCGATCATCTTCCTGACCTGCCACCCGCGGGCAATCAGCAACAGCCACGCCGGACAGCAGCAAGCAAAGCAGACAGAACATCGACTTCATGTTTTCCCCATGGGCCGGTGATGGGACTCAATAGTGAACAGAGAAGAGTGGGCAGTTAACAGCGGCGCGGGCAACGTTTTCTGTCCCCCTTACACAAGAGGCCGCGACACATAATGTGGCGCGGCCGTAAAGGCAGGAGCAACCCATCAACTCAATCGCGAACTATTAACTGTTCACTATTAACTAATCAGCGGCAGCCGGTGTTCTCGCGTCGCCGCGATCACCTCGTCCGGTATCAGGATTTCCGTGGCCAGCGGCAGGTGGTCAGACAGCAGGCAATCCTCCAATACGCGGGTATGGCGGCTTTGTAACGCCGGCGAAAGCAGAATATGGTCGATGTGCCGATCCGGAGCCCAGCTCGGGTAGGTATTGAGGTTGTCTGCCTCCACGGTCCGCAGCCCCAGGCCTGCCAGCGGCGATGCTTCCAGGTGCTCCAGGCGGCAATTGAAGTCACCCATCATCACCACATACTTGTAGCCTTCAAGCAACCGGGTCAGGTAAGCCAGCTGGGTATTGCGCACTTTTTCGCCCAGAGCAAGATGGGCAACCACCACCACCAGAGGCTGGATGGGATGGCCATACTTGATGATGATGGCCCCACGCCCAGGCAGACCGGGTAACCGGTGATCCTTCACCTCAAAGGGCTGATGGCGGCTGAGGAAACCATTGCTGAACTGGCCGAGACGGCCCAGATTACGATTGAGTTGCTGATGCCAGAAGGCAAAATCGCCCAGCGATGCCAGGTGCACCAACTGATTCATATTACGCGAGCGCAGGCTGCCGCCATCCACTTCCTGCAGCCCAACCACATCAAAGTGGCTCAACACCTCGGCAATCTGCTCAATGGTTTCCACGCTGCGGGGATGTGCTACCAGGTGCTTCCAGCTGCCGGTGATGTAATCACCGAATTTCTGGCTGCCGATGCCGGCCTGGATATTGAAGCTGAGCAGCTTGATGCTCGTGTCAGGGAGGATAATTTCACGGGTCTGACGGGTGCGCCTCACCCCTTCCCGGGCGAAGGAAAAGCCCGCAGGGCGGGCTTTCCAGTCACGATAGGCAGTGCGGGCACGATCCAGCAGCATGAATCAACCGCCAGTCCTTTCCTTGTTGGCCAGATACTCGATGACCTCGAACAGCTCGCCGGTGTTCTTCAGGTTCTCGCGCAATACCAGGTACTTGCCGTTAACGACAAAGTTGGGCACACCCGGAATCTTGTATTCCTTGGTCAGCGCCTCCGCCTGACGAACCTTGGTGGACACACCGAAGGAGCTGTACAGACGGTTGAACTTGTCCGGCTCGACGCCGTATTTACGGAAGAAGTTGGCCAGTGCCGGTTCATTGAACAGCGGCTCACGGTGCTTGTGAATGGCATCAAACAGGGGAGCGTGGACTTCATCCACCAGACCCAGGGTTTCCTCTACGTAGTAAGCACGGGCCAGCGGCTCGGCATTACGCAGGAACAGCACCGGGGTGCGCACGTAATCAATATAGTCCGGCTTGGATTCCAGCCACTTATCTACCGCCGGTTCCAGAGAGTAACAGTGGGGGCAGGCGTAGGAGAAAAACTCCCGCACTTCCACCTTGCTGGGGTCACTCACATTGCCGGGCACATCCAGGATCTTGTAGTGGGTGTCCACAGCAAAACGGGCATGTTCATCGGCTGCAACCGCAGCGGTTGCCAGGCCCAGACTCATCAGCAAAGCCGTCACAAAGCGAAGCATGGGTTCATCTCCTTATTGTTGGTCTCCGCACGGTAGGACCGCCGGAATCATTATTTTCTCCCGCCACCGGGCAAAAAACACGTCAGTGCTGGGGGAATCATTTATCTTTTCATGATAACAACGAAAAAGGCAGCCCGCAGGCTGCCTTTTCTACAAACCGTAACCAATCAGATCTATTTGGACAAACCAGCAATGTAGCTGGCCACCGCCTTGATCTGGGAGTCGCTCATCTTGGCAGCAACGGTCTGCATCATGCCTGGGGCATCACCATCGGTATCATTGGTGCGTTTGATCACGTTATCGCCCAGGTCATTACGGCCAGCGGCACGGAACGCCTTCAGCTGATCTTCCACATACTGGGCATTCTGACCAGCCAGGTGCGGATACTTGGCGCCATCAATACCCTGACCTGCAGGGCCGTGGCAGCCCGAGCATGCAGGCAGACCATTAGCCGCATCACCACCGCGATACAGTTTGGCACCCTGCTCTACCCATTCCGGGTCAGCCTGACCGGACTGCGCTTCCTGAGAAGCGTAATACGCCCCCAGATCCGCCATGTCCTGCTCACTCAGGTTGGCAGCCTGACCGGCCATGATGGCATTTTCACGTTTACCGGACTTGTAATCCTGAAGCTGCTTGACCAGGTAGGCTTCACCCTGACCCGCCAGTTTCGGGTAGTTACCAGCAATCGGCTTGCTACCGCCAGGGCCGTGACAAGCGGCACAGGGAGCGGCTTTTGCTTCACCGGCCTCAGCATCACCTGCAGCCAGAGTCGGGTTGGCTACTACGGCAGCCGCCATCAGCACGAACAGTTTGAAAAACTTCATGGCCTATCCTTTCGTACAGCGTCTTATTTGCTTTTGGACATGTACTCAATCAGAGCACGGTATTCGTCGTCGCTACAGTCGTTACACATGCCTTTCGGCGGCATGGCGTTGTACCCTTCCTTCACGTGCTTCACCAGGGTATCCATGCCTTTAGCGCGCAACGGCTTCCAGGCGGCTTCATCGTGAGCCTTGGGGGCACCGGCTGCGCCGGAAGTATGGCAGAAGGTGCAGCTACTGTTATAGCGCTCTTCCACAGTGGCGGCGGTGGCCGCTCCTGCCATCATGATCAATGCAATGCCTGCTACCAAACCCTTCATATCCTACCTCTGCTATGCTGGCGTCAACCGCTGGCGAAGTGTGGATTTGCCTTTCCCGTCAAACCCTTGTAGAACGTCGACCGCCCTGGCAACCGCCAGGAGGGTCAGGCGGCCGGGATTATATACCAGTCTGGCACGCGCCGTCATATTCCATGTGAAGGGTAAGGTTATGGGCAGTCAATCCAATCATCCAGCAGAAATCCTGCTCCATCAGGCCAGTTTCCTGCAAAGTGCCCAGCGCCTGGACCAGTGTCCGCCTGACGAGGGCCGGGAAGTGGCCTTTGCCGGCCGCTCCAACGCCGGCAAATCCAGCGCCATCAACCGTCTGACCGGCCAGAGAACCCTGGCCCGGACCTCAAAAACCCCCGGCCGCACGCAGCTGATCAACTTTTTTGCCCTGGACGACGAACGGCGCCTGGTGGACCTGCCCGGCTACGGCTACGCCAAGGTGGCCAAAAGCAAGCGCAACGAGTGGCAGGAACACCTGGACCACTATCTGGCCGAACGCCAGGTGCTGGTGGGGCTGGTATTGATGATGGACATCCGCCATCCGCTCAAGGATTTCGACCTGCTGATGCTCGAATGGTCCGCCCAGGCCAACATGCCCATCCATATCCTCATGACCAAGGCCGACAAACTGAAGTTCGGTGCCGCCAAGTCCACCCTGCTGAAGGTACAAAGCCAGCTCAAGGGCCACCCCGCGCCGCTGTCGCTGCAATTGTTCTCCGCCACCAATGGTACCGGCTGCGACGAGGCCTGGGAAAAACTGGGGGAGTGGCTAGAGATAGGGTCAGACGTCGAACATCGGATGTCGGACGACTAGACCATCTTTTAGCGTCAGACCTCCGGCTTCAGACGTCCGACTTTTCTGAAGACAAAAAAATCCCCGGCAGCAATTCTTGGGGGAAGGGAACGACTTGCTGCCGGGGAGGCTTGCCGCCCCGGCCTCTTTGGGGGAAAAGACCGGGACAAAACGCGACGGGCCGGTGAGGGTACTGGGGGATCGGGGGTTCCGGCCCGTCGCATTAATAGAGACTGCCGTTTTTGCAGAAAAGTTCCAGCCCTTGATCCCGCTTTTTTGCCCGACTGTCGATGTGCGTCACAAAACTGGCACTAAGGGGCACTCCAGTCCCATCGTGGGACGCCCCTGCCTGACCAAAAAACGAACAGAAAATCCTATCTTACTGATCAGCAAGCAGTAATGCTCAGCCACGAAAAGCTGGCACAACGATTGCTTGATACAGAATAGCGAGCTGATGAATCGCGAAGAATTTGCAGTTTGCCACGACCTGCCGACATAAACGGCAGGCAAAAAAAATCCCTGGCAGCAATCTTGGGGGAAGGGAACGACTGTGCTGCCAGGGAGGCTTGCCGCCCCAACCTCTGGGGAGAGATTGGGGAGTCCAAATAAGCTACGGATCGACGAGGGTACTGGGGGATCGGGGGGTGCCAATCCGTAGCTATTCTTTACGACCACACCGTTTTTCCGAAAGTTCCTGCCGGTTTCACCTTTTACATTTTTTACGATCGAATAAGCCACAAGCCGCAAGCTTCAAGCTGCAACGCGATTAAGGCTGCAGCCAACCGACCCCCTCACCTCCGCGATTCCCGCATACAAACCCGACGTTAAATCGCGGGCATGGCTTTGCCGCATCGTCCTGCCAGTTCCGCGTTGCAGCTTGTTGCTTGGAGCTTGCCGCTTTTACTGCTTCCAGGGCTCTCCCTGAGTCCCCTTCATCCGCTTCAGATCCCGGTGCATGGCAGCCTTGGCCAGCATATGGGCAGACACCGGCGCGGTGATGAACAGAAACAGGGTGATCAGCACCTCATGGAGCTGCAGGCCCCGTTCCTGCCAGGAAAAAAACAGCAGTGACGCAATGATGGTGCCGCCCACTCCCAGGGTGGTGGCCTTGGTAGGGCCGTGCAGGCGAGTGTAGAAATCCGGCAACCGCGCCAGACCGATGGACCCGATAAGCGCAAAAATACCGCCCACCACTACAAAAATCGCCACCAGCCATTCGATCAAGATGTCCATATGAAGCTCCACTTGCCTGGCACCGGGTGCCAGGCACTATTCAATGATGTCGCCGCGGGTTATGTACTTGGCCACCGCCACGGTGCTGACAAAGCCGATAAGGGCAATCAGCATGGCGGCCTCGAAGTACAGCTTGCTGTCCACCTGAATGCCGTACACCACGATCAGGGCGATGCTGTTGATATACATGGTATCCAGCGCCAGCACCCGATCCGGCAGCGAGGGGCCGATCACCAGCCGATACAGGTTCAGCACCCAGGCCACCGTCAGCAGGCCAAACGTCAACGAGATGGCACTTTCTAGCATTCGAAAATCTCCTTGATCGGCCCTTCGTAGCGCTGCTTGATTTCCGCCACCAGGGCCTGCGGATCTTCCACGTGCAGGGCATGCACCAGCAACCGGGTGCGGTCCTCGCTGACATCGGCGGACACTGTCCCCGGGGTCAACGATACCGTGCTGGTAAGCACGGTAATGGCAAAGCTGTCGCGCAGGTCCAGTGGCACCTCCACAAAACCGGGCTGCAGATCCTTCACCGGCCCCAGCACCTTCAGAGCCACCGCCAGGTTGGCGAGCAGAATATCCTTGGCTACCCGTAGCACGAAACGCAGCAGGCCCATACGATCACGGACCAGCGGTACCTGTGGCCAGAAGGGCCGGGTACCCAGCGGCAACACCACCGCCAGAATCAGCCCCAACAGGGCATGGCCCACACTGAAACCATTGAGCAGCAGCCAGGTCAGCCACAGCACCAGGGTCAGACTGGGATAGGGAAGCAAGCGCTTCATGAGGCACCTCCCAACACCGCGCGAATATAAATCGTCTGGTCCGCCAGCTGATCGGCCACGCCAGCGCATAGCTGCAGCATAGGCTCCGCGGCCAGGGTCAACGCCGGGCTTACCAGCAACAAAGCCAGCATGGGAATGACACGCCGCTTACCGAGTTTCTTGCCGACAACCTCTCCGTGCACCCGCCAGAACAGCGTGGAACCAGCCCGGCTCAGGCCCACCAGGCCAGCCAGTCCCGCCAGCAACAGGAGCGCCCAGTAAGGGGCGCTGGGCACCGCCTGCAACAACGCCAGCTTGCCGACAAAACCTGACAGGGGCGGCAACCCCACCACCGCCACAGCGGCGGCAAAGAACGCCGCTCCCAGCCAGTTGCCATGTGCCAGTGGCGGGCCGGATTCCAGCCGGTCATCGCTATCGCCCCGGGAGCGGCGCAGCAGATCGCAGAGCAGGAACAGGGCACCACAGATCAGGGTGGAGTGGATCAGGTAATAGAGTGCCGGACCGACAGTCCCGGGGTCTCCCAGACTCAGCGCCGCCACCAGGGTACCCACCGACATGACCACCAGATAAGCCACCAGCCCACCCAACCGTGACGCCGAAAGAGCCCCGATAGCCGCCAGCGCCAGAGTCACCAGCGCCAACCACCAGAGCAGGTCAGCCCCCAGCCCGGCCAGCGGCCCGTCGCTGAAGGCCAGCGCCTGCATGCGCAGGATGGCGTAGATGCCCACCTTGGTCATGATGGCAAACAGCGCCGCCACCGGCGCGGTGGCATTGGCGTAGGTGGCCGGCAGCCAGAAGTACAGCGGGAACAGGGCCGCCTTCAGACCGAACACCACCCACAACAACAGCACTGCCACCGTCACCAGTATCTGCTCGCTGCCCTCAAGCGCCTGCGCCTTGACCGCGAAGTCGGCCATGTTGAGCGTCCCCGTGGTGCCGTAAATCAGCCCCAGGGCGATCAGGAACAGGGCCGAGCCTGCCAGGTTCAACACCACATAATGCAGGCCGGCCTTGACCCGCTCCGGCCCGCGGCCATGCAGTGCCAGACCGTAGGACGCGATCAACAGCACCTCGAAGAACACAAACAGGTTAAACAGGTCACCGGTAAGGAAAGCCCCATTGATGCCCATCAACTGGAACTGGAACAGGGAATGGAAGTTGGGGCCACGGCGATCATCACCGGCGCAGCCATACAACAGTGCCGCCAACGCCAGCACCGCAGTCAGCAGCAGCATCAGGGCACTGAGCTTGTCCAGCACCAGCACGATGCCGAACGGCGCCTGCCAGTTACCCAGCTGATACACCCCCACGTCACCCTGGGCGGCCTGTTGCCACAGCACCAGGGCAACCGGCACCAGAGCAATACAGGAGAGTAAACCGGTCACCCGCCGCAGCCGTTGCCGCTCACGAACTTCCAGCAACAGCAGCAACCCGGCCAGCGCCGGAATCAGGATGGGCGCAATAATCCAGTGCGTCATGAACGTTGCTCCCCGTCCTGACCATCCACATGGTCACTGTGTTGCTCCCCCTGGCTGCGCAGGGCCAGCACCACCAGGAAGGCGGTCATGGCGAAACCGATCACGATGGCGGTGAGGACCAGCGCCTGGGTCAACGGGTCGGTGGGGTCGGCACTGGCGCCCACTACTGCCACCTGGTTGATCTTCAAGCCGCCCATGGAAAACAGGAACACATTCACCCCATAACCCAGCAGGGTCAGCCCCAGCACCACGGAAAAGGTGCGCGCACGCAGGCACAGGTATACGCCGGTGGCCACCAGCACGCCGATAATCAGCGCCACTAACAATTCCATCAGGTGGTCTCCTTCTTGTCATCCAGCAGCGACAGCTTGCCCAGGTTGGCGAGGATCAGCAGGGTGGCGCCCACCACGGTGAGGAACACGCCGGTATCAAACAGCATGGCACTGGCCAGCTCGAAATCGCCGATCATAGGCAGGTGCACATGGGTAAAGGTACTGGTCAGGAAGGGCGCATCGAAGGCCCAGCTCGCCACCCCAGTCAGGCCCGCCAGCAACACGCCAAGGGCCACCAGCGGGTGGTAATCGCCGGGGATACGCTTGTGCACCCAGGTCACCCCGGATGCCACGTACTGCAGCAACAGGGCCACCGAGGTAATCAGCCCCGCCACAAAGCCGCCGCCGGGCAGATTGTGACCGCGCAGGAAGATATACACCGCAATCATCAGCGCCAGCGGCAACAGTGGCCGCGACAGGGTCACCAACACCAGCGGGTGGGCATCATGGGCCCAGGGCCGGCCGAAGGGGTCGTACTTGGCGGACACCAGTTTCAGGTCACTGAGCAGGGCATAGATCCCCAGGGCCGCGATACCCAGCACGGTAATCTCGCCAAAGGTATCAAAGCCACGGAAGTCCACCAGGATCACGTTCACCACATTGGTGCCGCCCCCGCCAGGCACGCTGTTTTCCAGGAAGAAGGGGCTGATGGTGGCAATGTCAGTGGTCATTACCAGCAAGGCGGCCACCGCCACCCCGGTGCCGATCAGCACCGCCAGCACCGCATCACGGCCCACCCGCAAGGAGTTGGAATCCGCCTTGGCCCGCGCCGGCAGGAAATACATGGCCAGCATCAGCAGCAGCACGCTGACCACTTCTACAGAAAGCTGGGTCAGGGCCAGATCCGGCGCCGAGAAGCGCACGAAAATCAGCGACACGATCAATCCCACCACGCTCAGGCAGATAATCGCCATCATGCGCTGGCGATGCAGCACCGTGGTCAGCAGGGCGGCAGCAATCAGCATCAAGGCACAGAGAACCGATACCCCATCCACCGGCAGCATGGCGCGCTCGCCAGTGACGCTGGCCAGGTTGGGCAACTGCCATACCAGCACCGCCGCCACCAGCGCCAGCACCCAGGCCAGATACCCCTGAAGGGAACCGGTCTGAAGTCCTCGGGTAACACCGGCGGCCAGTCGCACCACCGCCTGGATACGGCCTTCGAACACCCGCTTGGCATCGATCTCCGGCAAGCGCGCATACCAGGCAAACAACCGCCGGCGGCACGCGTACACCGCGATCCCCCCGACCAGGGCGATAACGCTCATCAACAGCGGAATGTTGAGTCCGTGCCACACCGCCAGATGATACTCGGGCAGGGTTCCGCCCAGGGTGGCAGTGGCCGCCACCGCCAGCAGTGCCGCCACAGTAATCGCCGGGAACACCCCCACCGCCACACACAGGGCCACCAGGATTTCCACCGGAATCTTCATGTAACGGGGCGGTTCCTGGGGCGGGAACTTGGGCAGATTTACCGGCTCGCCATTGAAGAATACATCGTGGATAAAGCGCGCCGAGTAGGCCACCGAGAACACCCCGCCCAGGGTGGCCCCCAGCGGCAGCAGCCAGCTCAGGGCACCCAGCTGGTCGGACTGCAGGGTCTCGGTAAAGAACATTTCCTTGGACAGGAAGCCGTTCAGCAAAGGCACCCCGGCCATGGCAGCCGACGCCACCATGGCCAGTACCGCCGTATAGGGCATGTACTTCCACAGGCCATTGATGCGGCGCATGTCACGGGTGCCGGTCTGCTGATCGATGATGCCGGCGGCCATGAACAGGCCCGCTTTGAAGGTGGCGTGGTTGATGATATGGAACACCCCGGCCACCGCCGCCAGCGGCGAGTTGAGACCGAATAGCAGAGTGATCAGGCCCAGGTGACTGATGGTGGAAAATGCCAGCAGCCCTTTCAGATCGTGCTGGAACAGGGCCCAGACCGCGCCCCACAGCAGGGTGGCCATACCGGCAGCGGTAACCAGATAGAACCACAGGTCGGTCCCCGCCAGCACCGGATAGAAACGCGCCAGCAGGAAGATGCCTGCCTTCACCATGGTGGCCGAATGCAGGTAGGCACTCACTGGCGTGGGCGCGGCCATGGCATGAGGCAGCCAGAAATGGAACGGGAACTGGGCACTCTTGGTGAACGCCCCCAGCAACACCAGGCAGAGAATCACCGGATAGAGAGCGTGCTCCTGAACCAGCGCACCACTCTCCAGCACCGTGCTCAACGAGAAGCTGCCAACCACATGACCGATCAACAGCACCCCGGCCAGCAGCGCCAGGCCACCCATGCCGGTGACCGTCAGCGCCATCCGTGCGCCCTTTCGAGCGGCACTGTCGTATTGCTTATAGCTGATCAGCAAGAAGGAACTGAGACTGGTCAGCTCCCAGAAAAACACCAGAAACAGCAGATTGTCGCTGGTCACCACCCCCAGCATGCTGAACATGAACAGCAACAGCAGGGTGTAGAAGCGACCGCCGTCATCCTTGGCCGGCAGGTAATAGTGGGCATACACCACCACCAGCAAACCGATACCCAGAATCAACACGCAGAACAGCAACGCCAGGCCATCCAGGCGCAGGGCCAGGTTCAATCCCAGAGACGGCAACCAGGTCATGGACCACTGCTGCATCCCCCCTTCCCAGATCGGCAAGGACGCCTGGGCCAACAAGCCCAGGGCGGCCACCACCGGCAGCGCCACCAGCAGGGCGCACCAGCGTCTCCCCAGATGGCGGGTAAACATGGGCAGAAGCGCCGCCAGAAGAGGAAGCAAAACAATTGCAGGCAACATCATGTGCTCTCTTGAATAACAATCCTTGTGCTACCCACAGGCAGCAAAACTCGGCAAGTATGCCATGCCCCCCTTCCCTTGCAAGAATCCCTCCGGCAGCGGCAGCTGTTACAGCGAGCAAACCGGACAACAGGAAACAGGCACGCACCCTCTTTTGTTTTCTTCTTGTTACACACGCCAGGCGAAAACCAAAAAAATATGCATTTTTTTACCCCGATCAACGCTCTTAAATAAGTAGCGGCAGGCCGCTTTTTTCGCCTCAAAAAGGAACTTTACCTTGCCTGAGATTTCACATAATGCGTAGCATAATTCCATGCTAATCATCGTTTTACGGTGATGCCATATTCCGCGAAAGCGGGCTACTGATAACGGAGCGCCATGCTGACAGGCATCTTGTCTGGATTCTTGCTCGCACCCCTGGCCCCTGCCCTGCATCGGCTTTTTCCCCGTTACAGTGGCTGGCTTCTCGCCCTGCTCCCCGCCGGGCTGACACTGTATTTTTTCCTGCAATGGCTACCGGTCACCCAGCAAGGCCCGCAGCTTACCCACATCGACTGGGTCCCTGCGCTGGCCATGCCATTGAGCTTCATGCTGGATGGCCTGTCACTGTTGTTTGCCCTGATGATCTGCGCCATCGGCGCGCTGATCTTTATCTACGCCGGCCGCTACCTGGAAGGCCACCGGGATCTGCCCCGGCTCTATGTGCTGCTGCTGTGTTTCATGGCCGCCATGCTGGGCGTGGTACTCAGCGACAACCTGATCGTGTTGTTCGTGTTCTGGGAACTCACCAGCATCACTTCCTACCTGCTGATCGGCTTCAACCACGAAGACGCCAACGCCCGGGCCAAGGCCCTGCAGGGGCTGATCGTCACCGTGGGCGGCGGGCTGGCGTTGATGACCGGCTTTATCCTGCTGGGCCACATCGGTGGCAGCTATGAGCTGTCGGAGCTGATCACCCGGGGCGACACCATCGTTGCCCATCCGCTTTACGGGCTGACACTGGTGCTGATCGTGCTCGGCGCCTTCACCAAGAGCGCCCAGTTCCCGTTCCATTTCTGGCTCCCCAACGCCATGGCCGCGCCCACCCCGGTGAGCGCCTACCTGCATTCGGCCACCATGGTGAAGGCGGGCATCTACCTGCTGGCACGGCTGCACCCGGCCATGGGCGACACCGAGTTGTGGCTCCTGCTGCTGGGCAGCGCCGGCGCCATCACCATGGTGCTGGGCATCTTCCTGGCCCTGCGCGCCACCGGCATCAAACGCATGCTGGCCTATTCCACCGTCATGGCCCTGGGCACCCTGACCCTGCTGATCGGCCTGGGGACTCGCACTGCCCTGCTGGCGGCCATGAGCTACCTGCTGGCCCACTCCCTGTACAAGGGCGCCCTGTTCATGGTGGCCGGCATCATCGACCACCAGACCGGTCGCAAGGATTTCCTCGATACCGGCGGCTGGGCCCGCTATCTGCCCGTTACCAGTGCCAGCGCCGGCCTGGCCGCCCTGTCCCTGGCCGGGGTCATGCCCCTGTTCGGCTTTATCGCCAAGGAACAGCTGCTGGAAGCCGGTTTGCGTCACGGCCATGCCCTGGCCCCGCTGTTCATTGCCGCCATCGTGATCGCCGCCGCCTTGGGGGTGGCCGTGGCTGCGGTGATTGCCATCCGCCCCTGGTTCGGCAAGCCCGCCCCCCTCACCCATACCCCCAGCGAAGCGCCCCCGGCCATGCTGCTGGGCCCGGCCCTGCTGGCCAGCCTGGGCCTGCTGCTGGGCCTGATTCCCGGGTTGATTGATCGCAGCCTGCTCAGCGCCGCCGCCAGCGCCACCCTGGGAGAAGCCGTGACGCAACCGCTGGCCCTGTGGCACGGCATCAACACCGCCCTGCTGATCAGCATCGGCGCAGTGCTGGTAGGTCTGGTGCTGTTCCGCTACTGGCAGGGCTTCCGCCACTACACCCGCTGGACGGACACGCTGTCCCGCTTCGGCCCGGAGCAGGCCTATCATCGTCTGATGGATGGCCTGGTGGCCCTGTCCAGTGGCCAGACCCGGCTGCTGCAAAGCGGTTACCTGCGCTATTACCTGATCAGCACCTTGCTGACGCTGGTGGCCATGGTGGCCGCCGCCCTGTGGCTGAACCCGGATGCCCTCAAGCTGCACCTGGATTTCTCCGACATCCAGCTCCACGAGGGCGTGATCGCCGCCGTGCTGGTCAGCGCCACCCTGGCGGCGGTCACCCTGCAATCCCGTCTGGGCGCGGTGGCCAGCCTGGGCGCGGTGGGCTTTTCCATCGCCCTGCTCTATGTGCTGTTCAGCGCCCCGGATCTGAGCATCACCCAGGTGCTGGTGGAAACCCTCACGGTGATCATGCTGGTGCTGGTGCTGTTCCGGTTGCCCGGTTTCCTGCGCCTGACCCGTACCCGCACCCGGCTGGCCGATGCCCTGGTGGGCCTCACCGTGGGCGGCATGGTCACCGCGCTGTTGCTCAGCGTGCTGGGCAGCCGCTACCACGGCAGCATTGCCCACTACTTTATCAACGAGAGCGTCCCCGCCGGTTACGGGCGCAATATCGTCAATGTGATTCTGGTGGACTTCCGCGCCCTGGATACCCTGGGCGAAATCTTCGTGCTGGCGCTGGCCGCCACCGGGGTCTACGCCATGCTCAAACTGCGCAGCAAGGGTGACACCACAGAACCGGAGAAGACCCATGACTGAGAGAGAAGTTGCAAGTTGCAAGTTACAAGTTGCAACGCGGACAGGGCGCTCTCTGTTTTTCACAACAGTGAGGTCGCGCTCCCCGCTTCCGGCGCGGCTCGTTGCGTTCAAGATAAAGGGAGCCGCCAACCGCGTTGCAACTTGTAACTTGCAACTTGCTTCCCGGGGGGCCTATGCAGTCTAGACGCCGCATCCCCCCCCCGGACCGCAACGCCCTGCGCACCCAGTCGCTGATCCTGCGCACCACCGGGTTCTTCTTGCTGCCGCTGCTGCTGCTGTTTGCCCTGTTCCTGTTGCTGCGCGGCCACAACGCCCCGGGCGGGGGCTTTATCGCCGGGCTGGTGGCATCCGCGGCCATCGCCGTGCACCTGTTTGCCATGAGCGAAGCCGGCGCCCGCCGGGTCCTGCGGGTCGATCCCCGCGACCTGATCGCCTGGGGGCTGATCCTGGCGCTGGCCGCCGGGGTCATCGGCCTGGTCAGCGGCCAGCCGTTTCTCACTGCCCACTGGCTCACCGTAAGCCTGCCGGTGTTCGGTGAACTGAAGCTGGGTTCGCCCTTGCTGTTCGATCTGGGGGTGTTTCTGGTGGTGCTGGGCACCGCCAGCACCATCATCATCAACCTGGCGGAGCAGGACACATGACCAGCCTGATGGCCCTGGTGGTGGGCGTGCTCTACGCCGCCGCCATTTACATGATGCTGCGCCGCTCCATCGTCAAACTGGTGATCGGCCTGGTGCTGCTGTCCAACGCCGCCAACCTGCTGATCTTTACCGCCGCCGGCCTGCACCGGGATGCCCCGCCGCTGGTGCCGGATGACGCCCAGGTGCCCGCCGGCCTGGTCGCCGACCCGCTGGCCCAGGCGCTGATTCTCACCGCCATCGTCATCGGCTTCGGGGTGCTGGCCTTCGCGGTGGTGCTGATCCGCCGCGCCTATGAGGTGGTGGAAGCGGACGACATGAACCAGATGCGGGATACCGACACATGAATCTGCTGGTTATCCTGCCCATTCTGATTCCCCTGGCAGCCGGGGCCCTGTCCCTGCTGGGGCGCCACTCCCAGCGCGTGCAGGGCGCCCTGGCGGTCATCGGCAGCATCGCCCTGGTGATCAGTGCCGTGGCGCTGTTACTGGCCACCTGGGAACAGGGCCATATCGTGTCCGAGCTGGGCAGCTGGCCCGCCCCGTTCGGCATCGTGCTGGTCAGTGACCTGCTGGCCGCCATCATGGTGTTGCTCAGTGCCGTCACCGGTGCCGCCACCGCGTTTTACTCCCTGGGCACCATCAGCATCGCCCATCGCAAGGCCGGTTATTTCCCGCTGATGCACCTGCTGCTGGCCGGGGTCAACGGCGCCTTCCTCACCGGCGACATCTTCAACCTGTATGTGTGGTTCGAAGTGATGCTGGTAGCGTCCTTCTCCCTGCTGATCCTGGGCGGCGAGCGCGCGCAGATGGAAGGGGCCATCAAGTACGTGACCCTCAACCTGGTGTCCTCCGCCCTGTTCCTGTCCGCCGTGGGGCTGCTCTATGGTTTGGTGGGCACCCTCAACATGGCCGACATTGCCGTGAAGCTGGGCGAAGTGGATACCGGCATGACCACGGTGATCGCCATGCTGTTCATGGTGGCCTTCGGCATCAAGGCCGCGGCGTTTCCCTTCTTCTTCTGGCTGCCCGCCTCCTACCACACCCCCCAGGTGGCGGTGTCCGCCTTGTTCGCCGGCTTGCTGACCAAGGTGGGCGTGTATGCCCTGTTCCGGGTCTTCACCCTGATCTTCGACATGGATGACCCGCTGATCCATCAGGTGCTGCTGTGGGGCGCCGGGCTGACCATGGTCACCGGGGTACTGGGCGCCGCCGCCCAGTTCGAATTCCGCCGTATCCTGTCGTTCCATATCGTCAGCCAGATCGGCTACATGATGATGGGCCTGGCGCTGGCGTCGGTGAGCGTGCTGGCCCTGGCCGGCGGCATCTTCTACATCATTCACCACATCATCGTGAAGGCGAACCTGTTCTTTGTCAGCGGCCTGGTCTACCGCCTGCGCGGCAGCTATGAACTCAAGCAACTGGGTGGCCTGTACCGGGACAAGCCCTGGCTGGCGCTGCTGTTCCTGATCCCGGCCCTGTCCCTGGCGGGGATGCCGCCGCTGTCCGGCTTCTTCGGCAAGTTCATCGTTATTCGTGGAGGCGTTGAAGCCGGCGCCTGGGCTCTGGTCGCCGCCGCCCTGGTGGTGGGTCTGCTGACGCTCTACTCCATGACCAAGATCTGGGCCGAGGTATTCTGGAAGGCGGCCCCGGAACCGGCCGCCACTCCTGCCAGCGGCAGCAACACCGTGCTCTATGCCACCGTGACCGGCCTGGCACTGATCACCGTGGTCATCGGCCTGGGTGCCCAGCCGGTGCTGGTACTGTCCCAGGCCGCCGCCGAGCAGTTGCTGAACCCGAGCCTCTATATCACTGCAGTACTCGGAGAGGCGTCATGAGCCCGTTGAGCTGGAACCTGATCTTGGCCCTGATCTGGGCCGCCGTCACCGGCAACTTCAGCGGCGCCAACTTGCTGGTGGGCTTTGTATTGGGCTACCTGATTCTCGGCTTCGCCCTGCGCGACGTGCCGGACTTTGCCCGCTATCGCAAAAAAGTGCCCCGGCTGTTTCTGCTGCTGGGCCACTTCCTGCGCGACCTGGTGGCATCCAATTTGCGGGTGGCCTACGACGTGCTCACCCCCACCCATTACATGCGCCCGGCGGTGGTGGCGGTGCCCCTGCGGGCCAAGACCGATGGCGCCATCACCATCCTGGCCAACATGATTTCCCTGACCCCGGGCACCCTGAGCCTGGACGTGTCCAGCGACCGCAGCGTGCTCTACCTGCACGTCATGTACCTGGACGACGAGGAGGATCTACGCCAGCAGATCCACGCCCTGGAAGACCGGGTGCTGGCGTTACTGGAATAGGAGCCACTACACGCGGCAGGAACACAAAGCCGTTTTTTACCACAGAGGGCACAGAGAACACTGAGTCAGAAAATGAACAACACTCAACGGTTCTGGTTTTTTTATGTGGGAAGCGATGCTTGCATCGCGAATAACAGAGGTTTCGCTGGCACCTTGGCGATGCAAGGCCAAGGCACCTGGATCGCTTACCAGGAAATAGGTTGGCCTTTTCCTCAGTGAGCTCTGTGCCCTCTGTGGTAAAAAACGAGGCTGGCAACACGATCAACAACGGAGACCAACATGCTGGAAGGCGCCATATTTCTCAGCTATCTGCTGCTCAGCCTGGCGCTGCTGGGAGCCCTGGTGCGGCTGGTGCGCGGCCCCACCCTGCCCGACCGGGTCGTGGCCCTGGAGCTGATGGCCTCGCTCACCGTGGCCTTCATCGGCATCTATGCCCTCAACAACGACCGGCCCGCCTTCCTGGATGTGGCCATGGTGCTGGCGCTCACCGCCTTCCTCACCGCCGTGGGCTTTGCCCGTTACCTGGAAAAAGGAGGCCACCGAGGTGATCAATGACCTGCTGGTATCGGTGATGATGGTCGCCGGCACCTTCTTCATGTTTCTGGCCGGCATCGGCGTACTGCGCATGCCCGACTTGCTGATGCGCCTGCACGCCACCACCAAGGCCGGCACCCTGGGCGCCGGGCTGGTGATGTTGGCCGTGGCCACCCACTTCCTGGATGCCGGCGTCACCGCCCGCACCCTGGCCATCATCCTGTTCATCCTGCTCACCGCCCCGGTGGCCGCCCACGCCATCGGCCGCGCCGGCTACTTCGTGGGCGTGCCCCTGTGGGACAAGATGCTCAAGGACGACCTGAAAGACCGCTACGACCCGGACACCCACATCCTCCACAACCCGGACGACGACAAAGACACATGACGGTTTACCACAGAGGACACAGAGATCACTGAGGCAAAAGCACCAATTTTTCGAAGTCCGCGTTTATGCTCGCGACAACGCCACCTGTAGGAGCGCCTCTCGAGGCGCGAACCGGAGCCCAGGCGACGGAATCGCCCGCAGGGCAAGCCTGAACGGGTTCGCACCTCAAGAGGTGCTCCTACAGTCACCCCCGCCTGCCGAACCTGCCCAATTCCGCTACACTCTCCCCACTCACTAATCAGCAGAAGCCGAGCACCATGTCCGCAGCCGAAAAACCCATCATCCTCGTCGATGGCTCCTCCTACCTGTACCGCGCCTTTCACGCCCTGCCGCCGCTCACCACCTCCAGCGGCCAACCCACCGGGGCGGTGCGCGGGGTCGCCGCCATGCTGCGCAAACTGATGAAGGACTACGACCCGGAATACATGGCGGTGATTTTCGACGCCAAGGGCAAGACCTTCCGCGACGAACTGTTCGAGGAATACAAATCCAACCGCCCGCCCATGCCCGACGACCTGCGCGAACAGGTGCAGCCCCTGCACGACCTGATCCGCGCCATGGGCCTGCCGCTGATCATCGAGGAAGGGGTGGAAGCGGACGACGTGATCGGCACCTTCGCGCGCATCTTCGGCGAACAGGGCAAACCGGTACTGATCTCCACCGGCGACAAGGACATGGCCCAGCTGGTCACCGACCAGGTCACCCTGATCAACACCATGAACGACGCCCTCTACGACATCGACGGCGTGGTGAAGAAGTTCGGTGTGGGCCCGGAACTGATCATCGATTTCCTCGCCCTCATGGGCGACAAGGTGGACAACATCCCCGGCGTCCCCGGCGTGGGCGAGAAGACCGCCCTGGGACTGATCCAGGGCCTGGGTTCCCTGGAAAACATCTACCAGAATCTCGACAAGGTGGCCGAGCTCAGCTTCCGGGGCGCCAAGACCCTGGGCAAGAAACTGGAAGAACACAAGGAACAGGCCTTCCTCTCCTACAAGCTCGCCACCATCAAGCTGGACTGCGAACTCAGCGAAGACCTGGACGACCTGAAACTGCAAACCCCGGACGCAGACAAGCTGGCCGAGTACTACCGCACCCTGGAATTTAAGGGCTGGCTCAAGGAACTACTGGGCGGCAAGGACCCGGTGGCCGAAGACGCCGGCAAAGACGTGGAAATGGACGCGGATGACGATGCGCCCCCGGCCCCCGCCTTCGGCCGCGACGCCTACGACATCGTCTACACCCAGGCACAGCTGGACAAGTGGATCGACAAACTGAAAAGCGCCGGCGAGTTTTCCTTCGACACCGAAACCACCAGCCTCAACTACATGAACGCGGAACTGGTGGGCTTCTGCGTGGCCGTGGACGACAAGGCCGCCTACATCCCCTTCGGCCACAACTACCCCGGCGCCCCGGACCAGCTCGACAAGCAGCTCGTCATGGATGCCTTCAAACCGCTGCTGGAAGACGACACCATCAAGAAAATCGGCCAGAACCTGAAGTACGACATGAGCGTGCTGGCCGAAGATGTGGGCATCACCCTGCGCGGCGTGGCCTACGACACCATGCTGGAATCCTACGTGCTCGATTCCGTGGCCACCCGCCACGACATGGATTCCCTGGCGCTCAAGTACCTGGGCCGCAAGACCATCAGCTTCGAAGAGATCGCCGGCAAGGGCGCCAAGCAGCTCACCTTCAACCAGGTGGGCCTGCACGAAGCCAGCCGCTACGCCGCCGAAGACGCCGACGTGACCCTGCGCCTGCACCAGACCCTGTGGCCCAAACTGGAAAAAGAAGGCCGCCTGCCCGAGGTGTTCCGCGACATCGAACTGCCCCTGGTCACCGTGCTCAGCCGCATCGAGCGCAACGGCACCTACGTGGACGCCACCCTGCTCAAGCACCAGAGCCAGTTCCTGGCCAAGCGCATGGCGGAGCTGCAGGAAAAGGCCTTCGAGATCGCCGGGCAGGAATTCAACCTGGCCAGCCCCAAACAGCTGGGGGAGATCCTCTACGAGAAACTGGAAATCCCGGTCATCAAGAAGACCCCCAAGGGCGCACCGTCCACCGCCGAACCGGTACTGCAGGAACTGGCCCTGGAATACCCCCTGCCCCAGGTGATCATGGATTACCGCGGCGTGGCCAAACTGAAGAACACCTACACCGACAAGCTGCCGGAGCTGATCAACCAGCGCACCGGCCGCGTACACACCTCCTACCACCAGGCGGTGGCCGCCACCGGGCGTTTGTCCTCCAGTGATCCCAACCTGCAGAACATCCCGGTGCGCAGTGAAGAAGGCCGCAAGATCCGCCAGGCCTTCCTCGCCCCCAAAGGGCGCAAGATCGTCGCCTGTGACTATTCCCAGATCGAACTGCGCATCATGGCGCACCTGTCCGGCGACAAGGGCCTCACCGACGCCTTCGAAAAAGGCCTGGATATTCACCGCGCCACCGCGGCGGAAGTGTGGGGCAAGAAGGTGGACGACGTCAGCGACAACGACCGCCGCAACGCCAAGGCCATCAACTTCGGCCTGATCTACGGCATGAGCGCCTTTGGCCTGGCCAAACAGCTCGGCCTGCCGCGCAAGGAAGCCCAGGACTACATCGACCTCTACTTCGAACGCTACCCGGGCGTAAAACGCTACATGGAAGAAACCCGCGCCCAGGCCTCGGAACAAGGCTACGTGGAAACCCTGTTCGGTCGCCGCCTCTACCTGCCGGAAATCCGCAGCAGCAACGGCCAACGCCGCCAGGCCGCCGAACGCACCGCCATCAACGCCCCCATGCAGGGCACCGCCGCGGACATCATCAAGATGGCCATGATCAAGGTCCACGACTGGCTGGACACCACCCACTTCGATGCCAAGATGATCATGCAGGTACACGATGAACTGGTGTTTGAAGTGGTGGAAGATCAGGTTGACGATCTGGTCAAGGAAGTGAAGGCGCGCATGGAGTCAGCGGCGGCATTGAAGGTGCCGTTGATTGTGGATGCGGGGATTGGGGAGAATTGGGATGAGGCGCATTGAGATGGATGCAGGCCAAATAAAATATGGCGTAAAAATATTTTGTAGCTACTCACATGAAGATGAGAATCTAAAAAAATCTTTTGAGACTCATCTATCACCCCTTGAGAAATCAGGTCTCATTACTCAATGGAATGACAGAAAAATCCCAGCCGGATCTAGTTGGGAGCAGGAAATCAACGACAAACTAGCTGATGCAGACATTATCATCCTTCTAGTTTCCCCAAGCTTCGTTGCCTCAGAGTATTGCTACAGCCAAGAAATGCTAAAAGCAGTAGACTTACATGAGTCAAAAAAAGCCGTCACCATTCCCGTATTTGTTAGACCTTGTTTATTCGAATCTCTACCCTTTTCAAAAATACAAGGCCTGCCAAAAGATGCAAAACCTATCACTACTTGGTCGATTCAAGATGAAGGCTGGATTGATGTAATTAAAGGAGTACAGTCCGCATGTCACTCTATCCTAGAATCAAAAGCGAGATCCGAAAGAAAAGAAAACTCTCGCTTACTCTCTATTCGAGAGGTCCTAAAGAAGGAAGTTGATGACATTGATCAAAGCTACAACGAAAACCGATCCTGCCGCGGCCTGCCTACCGGACTAGGCCAGCTGGATATGCTGATCAACGGACTTAACAAATCTAACCTGATCTATTTGTCATCAAGGCCCAACTCAGGGCGAGAGGAGCTCACACTCAACATCATCGACCATGTTTGTTGCGCCAAAGGCAACCCAGTCGTCGTTTTTAGTTTGGAGACGCCAGCACAGACATTGTCGCGCAAGCTAATGTGCAACATATCAAGAGCCTCAAACTTCAGAATACTTTCTGGCGATATTGATAAAGATGAATGGCCTCGAATTACCAGCGCAATTACCATTCTCGCAGATTCACCTCTGTTTATATATGACGATTACTCGCTCACAATTAACAGCTTGTCTTCTAAAATCAGAGAGGCACACGAGGAGTCATTTGCGGAATTAATAATAATTGACGGGATTGAGCATATAGAAAAACTCTCAAGCCATTCGGAAGCCAGCCACAACAAGATACTAGCCAAGACACTGAAACAACTAGCTCGTGAGATAGGCATTCCGATACTAGCAACCGGATTAGCTTCTTCATCAATTGAACTTAGACCGAACAAGCGCCCCTACCTCGCAGATTTGGGTGATGCAGCGCCATTTTCTGATTTCTCAGATACAATAATTTTTACTTATACAGATTTTCATGACAACGAAGAAAAGAAAGAGCTGGAAATAATAGTTGCAAAGAACGCAAACGGCCCAGTCGGCGTAACCACCGCTTTTATATCTCAGGATTCCGGCAGGGTATACGAAAAGCTATAACAACAAAAAAGGGGGGCGGGGCGGGGGCAAGCAGCCCCCTTTTATATATGTGTAAAATTAACTACCCGATAAAACTTCGATATTTCTCGTCGACACCGTAACCCATGACTTTTGGATGACCCAGTATATAAATCCACATTTCTCTGTCTGACGAGAAAGGAGCAAAACCATAAATTTCGTCAAGCTTTTCAACAACACTCCTGAAATATAGTGGGGTCGCATACTTCCGTATTGATTCGAAATCCTGATACCTCTTCTCTTGGCCACTTGCAATCATCCAAAAAAGCGGCCTCCACCAAGAATAGGAGAAATCGCACCTCCCTATTACCTCGCTTGAGTCCTCTCTACCCACGAGAACTGAAAAAAAGCTAATAAGCTCATCCAATTTGTAACGATACCGCTGCTCATTTACCTTAAAATCCTCAAGGGAAGAACAATAGGAAGCATTAGCGCCCGATATATCATCCCAACAAGTTTCAGGGAAAGGTTTTTGCTCAGAAACAAAAAAACGACTAACAACAAACTCATAATAATCCTTGCTAGCAACGCAAGGGATCAAAACACTCATCGACTCATCTTTTATTTTCTGAAAGTAATCGCTGCAATAGGTTTTAAATAACTCTAACACGGCGCGCTCGTTTGATGCACGCGCCATTTCAGCGTTAGCTTCCGCCGTCTTCTTTAACTCTTCTCTTGTTTCTTGCAGCTCTCTCATCTGAAGATATATCGTGATTATAACGCCGCCAAAAGCCAGTCCTGCGAAGAGAGCATTCACGCTATTAAAAGTATCAGCGATCGGCTGCTCGGTTTTTCCCAAAAAGAAGTCAGAAAGCATTCCCACATACCAAGCCCCTATCCAAATCCCAATAATTAAAATAAAAACTGGAACTATAATTCTAAACCCTTCTCTTCTTTCCATGATCGCTTATATCTCCTTAATTTATCGGAACTGAGGCCAAGTATGAGGAACCGGGTCATATCTTGCATCCTGCACACCTCACTATACGGCCCGCGCTCGAACGATGCAGCCCGAAGTGATCGGCAACCTCTTTCAGGTTGTACGCCCCACTGGAATCGGGATCAGGTCTTGGAACTATCCGGCTCACACGCGAGCAGTGCAGGGCTGCTGGTTAGATCATTCAGGCCGGCCAACCTATAATCCGCCCCCAAGAGAACCCAACGCCCACAAGGAGTCGCCCATGGCAGCGAATGACCCTCTCTGGCGGCGGCCACGCCATTACATGGATGCCGATGACGCCCACGATCATGTGCATTGGGTCGAGCTGTTCTTCGATCTGATCCATGTGGTGACGATCTTCATTCTGGGGAACTACCTCTCCCACCACATGGATTGGCAGGGCTTCTGGGTATTTACCGGGCTGTTCCTGGCGATTTTCTATGCCTGGGCGGACAGCTCCGTCTACAACTCCCTCTATATCTCCTCGGACATGCCCCATCGCGCCGCCATGGCGCTGCAGATCGTCACCATGATGTTCATCGCCGCCGCCATTCCTGATGTGACCGGCAAGGGGTGGACCTATTTCGCGCTGGGCTACGCCCTGAACCGGACGATCACCGCCTATCTGTACTGGCGGGCGCGCTGTGTTGGCGACGCCAGCGATACGCTGGCACACGAGCAAGGACGGAATTTCTTTGTGCTGGCCGGGCTGTTCGCGCTGTCCGCGTTTTTGCCCAAACCGCTGGCCTACTGGGTGTTCGGGGCCAGCGTTGCGCTGATCCAGCTGCAGTACATGCTGCCGCGGATCGGGACACTGCGGTTCGCCCGATTCGTCCCGCGCCTCGGGCATATCTCTGAGCGCTTCGGCCTGCTGATGCTGATCCTGCTGGGGGAAGGCTTCTTCAAGTTGGTGCTGACACTGGCCGACAAAGGGGTCTACAAGATCGGCGCCGGCACCTTCTTCAATGTGGCCATGGGTGGCCTGTCACTCTTCGCGCTGGCCTGGGTCTATTTCGACAGCGCCGGCAACGCCAAACCGAAGAGCCGCGACATCGGGGTCCTGGTGGGGTACTGGCTAGCGCACATTACCATCCTGTGGAGCGCGGTGACGATTGGCGTGGCGCTGGCCGGCGAAGTCTATGTCGGTCTGCTGGAGCCCTACCCGACGGGCTACGGCGCCCTCGGTTCAGTGGGTCTCGCCGTCTTTCTCGCCGCGCTATGGATACTGCAGCGGCTCGTGGCGGAGGACAGCCATGCCTGCCGCGGTCACAGCCCGGCTCTGCGGCTTTTCGGTATTGTCATGGCCCTGGTCGTGCTGGCCGTGCATCCTTTCGTGCCCTCGATAATCGGCAACCTGCTCTGGGGGCTGGCGCTGTTCTCGCAAATTGCCGTGCCGCTCTATCGGGCGGCACGTGAGATGCCGCATTTTGAGCGGCAATAGCATGTTGCTGCCAAGACACCAGGACCAAGGCGCTCACTGATCCTTCTGCGCGGAACAGCGGGTCGGCGCGGCACGTTCCTGGAACCGGTCGCGCACCCAGCCCCTCAGGGCGTCGGCACTGTCTTCCCGAGCATCATGGCCGACCCCGGGCAGGCGCAGCATGTGAATGGTCTCTCCCTGCCGGCAGCGTCGGCTCACTTCCCGCTCACTTAGCGCAATGGGAATGAGAGTGTCTGCGGTGCCGTGGGCAATGACCATGGGCACCGCAATGGGTCCGGCGGGGCGGTTGTGGTCGAACAGCCCAGGCCAGGGCGGTGTGGCAAGAATATCCACGGCCAGATACTCCTGCGGGGTGCGCAGGTCTGCCAGTGCAGGCAGGAAACCGGCCGGGGCGGTGAAGCAGGGGCGGATCATCCGCTGGAAGGCGTCGGCGGCATCCGGTTTGAGAATGGCCTGCAGGCTCGCTTCGGCATACACCTGATCCCAGGCGGCAAACACCATGCCCATGAAGATACCGCCGGCGGGTTTGTCATGGTTATAGGCGGCGATCTCGCGCAGATTGAGCGCCGGCGCCGAGGCGGCGACACCTTTCAGTGTGAGTTCCGGGGCATAGTCTGCGGCCAGCTGCCCCACCCAGAAGGCGGTGTTGCCGCCCTGGGACGCGCCCCAGACCACGAATGACGAACCCGCCCCACTCTCCGGGAGCTGCTGCGCGGCCCGCACCATGTCGAGCACACTGTGGGCAGCGGTTCTGCCCACCATATAGGGATGGATGCCCGGCGTGCCCAGCCCCGGGTAGTCGGTGATGGCCACCACCCACCCCTGTGCCAGCATGCCGGCCACATCCGGGGTCTGCTGATACGGATCGCGGGTATGGCTGACACCGCACTCCGGGCGAATGCCGGTGGTGCCATGGGCCCAGGCCACCACCGGTCGCGGCATTCTACTCGGCTTGTCCGGGGCAACCACGGTGCCGGTCACCGCCAGTGGCTTGCCTTGTTCATCCGTGGACAGATACATGACCCGCCAGGCCCTGGCCCCTTCCGGCAAGCTGGCATGGGAGGGTGCCTGCCGGATCACGCTCCCGGGGAGCGCCTTTGGCAACGGTTGTGGCGGCTGATAAAAGGCGGAAGGCTGCTGCGGCACCGCGGCAAAATAAAGCCCTGCCGCCAGCATGACGCTGATGGCCATGACCCCCATCAACAGCAGGGCTGTCCTGCAACGCCCGGACTGCCTGAACCTGGATTTTCCTGGGGTAGTCATTGCCGCTTTTCCCTGTCAGCCTGATTTATTGCGGTCGATTCCCTGACCCTGCATCCCTTTGCCACGGCATCCGCCATACATCGACATCAGCATCGCCCTGCAAGACAAAATACCGATGACGGGATTTGAAAAGCAATAAACCCCGGCCTTGCCTACTTGTCCCTCAACAGGCTCTCCACCCCCTTGAGGCTGTCCGGCTCACGGGCCAGCTCTTTTTTTGCAAAGGCTTCGATGGCTTTTTCATGGGCGTACACATAGGCGAAGAAGTCCTGCTCTTGCTTCTGCGCGTGGGTCTTCAGGCGCAGAAACTTTTCCTGGAAGGGCCCCGTGGCGTTACGCACCAGGGTCATGGCCAGACGCCAGGGCATGACGGCCAGAGCAGCCCCCTCCGCGCGGCCTTTCACTGCCCAGCCTTTAGGCTCCAACACCGTCTGGCCGGTGCTCGCCATGTAATCCAGATAGCGTTGCAGGGTGTGCGCTTCCAGCGCCTTCAGTGCCAGCCATTTTGCCTTGCGCTCCGGGTTGCGGGTGAGTCGGGCGGCGGTATCAAACACTGCCTGTCCGTACACTTCGGATTCATGAATGCGCTGCAAGTCGGCCTGATATTCGGGGTAGTTCATTCTCTCTCTCCTCGGCTCAGGCAGCGGCGGCCGCCGCCTTGTATTGTTGGGTGATGGCGGTAATGGCCCGATCCAGGGCACGCCCAAATTGCTCCGTGCTTTCCATGAACGGCATGTGGCCCACATTCCAGAACACCTCGGTGCGTGCGCTGGGCACACGATCCGCCAGTAGTACCGACTGAGACGCAGGCACCACCGGGTCGTGGGTGCCCACGAATAGATGGCAAGGCACGCGTATCGCATCGAGCCGATGGCCGATTTCCAACCTGCTGATGCCATTGAACAAGCAATACAGTGCCCGGGCATCCTGCGCCCGGGTATCGGCGCGAATATTGTCGAGCATGGCCTGGCTCATGGGGTGGCGCAGGAAGGCGTTGCGATCGCGGGCCAACAAACTCGCAAAGGTCTGCTGCACATAGCGGCTATGCCGGGCAATGGCGATATTGGCCGCAAACAACGGTCGCCCCCACTGGCCCTGCGCAGCCAGTTTCACCAGCAGGCCTTCCACTCCGCCCCACTGGCCACTGTGAAAACCCGCGATGCTGACCAAACCGGCCAGCAAGGGCGAGTGCTGAATGGCCAGATTCAGGGCCACGAAGCCTCCGGTGGAGTGACCCACCACGATGGCCTTTCGGCCCTGCAGTAGCTGTTCCAGGGCGCCGTTCATAATCCGGTAGAACCAGTCGTCATCGACCTGATCCGGATGAAAATCCGCCGGCACGGTGGAGGGTGAATGGGCAGGCAGGCTCAAGGCATACCAGGGGCGGTTGTCGCGGTAGTCCGCCGGCAGGGCAGCCCGCCAGAAGTTCACCGACGCCAACACCCCATGGATGAACACCACCGCGGGTTCACCGGGCTGCACCAGGTGTTCATTGACGGCCAAACACGCCAGCCGATGCCCCTCGATATCGACAAATCGTTCTGTGACTTTCATGCGCGTTCCTGCCCCTTCTCATGCGTAATGGCGACGACCCGTTTCTCCACAAGGATCACGGTCACCGTATGGGGCAAGACTAGCGATGAAGGCAGGAGGCGTATTGAACGAAACAGCTACGATTGATGAGCCTGTTGCCAGGCGTGCAGGGCGTCCATGTAGGTCAGACCGAAGGACTCGGCGAAGGCTCGACTCATATGCGGCAAATCACTGAAACCCGCCTGCATGGCCGCATCCATGGGATTGATCCCGTCCAGCAGCGCATCCATGGCCATCCTCAGCTTGAGCCATTTTTTGTAGCTGCGCAGGGGAATGCCTGCCTGCTCCACGAACCAGTGGGAGAAACGGCTGGGAGACAGGTTCGCCTTTTTTGCGAGCGCATCACGGTCCGGGTCCTCACCGGCGCGCAGCTGCGTGGTGATGGCATCCACGATATCCCGAAAACGGGGATCCAGCGCCGCGTCCGACTCCGCACCCACCAGCAGATCCGAAGCCAGCAGGGCATGCAGATCGCTGCTCGCCGACAGCTCGCGCAGCGGCGCGGGCAGCTCACCCTCCGTCAACACCCGCCAATCCTTGCCGCTCGCCTGGCCCAGAGCCTTGAGCGGAGAGATGGTTAACGGATCAAAATAAATGGAACAGACATAACCGGAAAATAACCGGTGCTTCACCTTGGACGACAGGAACACAGCCCGGGCATGGCGCCGCCCGGAATTCCCGGCTTCAAATTCCAGCTCCCCTTCCAGGGCAATGGTGAGTTGCGACGCCCAGTGGCTGTGCGGATTATTCGGACCCACATGCCCACGAAATATGGCCACACTGTCGGAAAAAACGATATCCAGTTTCCAGTCTTTTTCCATGGCTCAGGCGATCCTGCTGTTATTCAATCGAGAGAAGGGGTGAACACCAATTCCTTACCGTCATTACGCCGCTCAAAGACGGTGGCCCGGGGTTCCCGAGCTGGACGACCAGCTTCCGTTGCCTTTTCCTTGATCCAAGCACGACAGTGCGCGCCTTAGTGACCCATCACCCGGCAAATGCAATGCATCTCAATTCTGCCATGTCTCAGTGCAAGGTGGTCAGCTTTCCTGACCAACACGTATGCCTCCTCGACTCCAACTGTTAAGGTTCATTCACCACAACAAACATCAGAACAAGAATGCCACCAGCCCCACCACACCGCATCGGCTTGCGCACCCGTGCCTGGCTGGCCAGAAGAAAACAACACCTGGCCTTCCGCCTGATCCTGTTCTGTGTCGCCCTGCGCCTGCGCTGGCTGGCATGGCGCGACCCGGCGTTTCGCAAGGACCTGCAACGACGCAATATCATGATGGTGTGGCGCACCCATGACGGGCGTATCGCTCGCTGGTTTCATTTCAGCCCCAATCGCGTTCGCAGCGGTTCCGGTTTACGTGAGCGCTGTGATATTGCCGTGCGCTTCCAGGATGCCGACTATGGGGCAACCACCCTGATACAGCTGCTGGATAATCAACGACTTTTCTTTGTCGGCATGCGCCAGGGAAAGATCCGACTCAACGGCAATATCAAGGGGCTGCTCTGGTTCAGAACCGTCTCAGAGTACCTGGTGCCGGGCGGCGTACAGATATGGCGACCGCGGAAGGCTCCGCGAGAACGGCAGGGCTCGCAGTAACCAGACAATCACGGCGGAGGAAGTAGGAGTATCGCGCGATAGCCAGGAAGCTATCGCGCACCAAAAATCAGTGGCAGTGATATGGTTTTTTACCTGCATGGCACCCGTTAGCATCTGTACCACCGGAGTGGGCCAGCGCGGCACCAGAAACCATCATAACAAGAGCAATTACAGCCATTACCTTCTTCATAGTCATTACCTTCCCTTGGTTTTTTGTAGTTCGACCATACTGCATCGCACAACCTTCAGGGGCAATGACTGACCAGAATGTCAGCCTTTAACCATTTACTAGCGGAAACCTGGAAAACCCTCCCAAATCCCATAACCTTCGTACAATGAGCAAGAAACTGGAAGGCACATCTCGTTGCGCCCCTTATTGCTCCTCCTGACCAGCCAATAAACTCTCAAGCAACGCATCAATTTCCGCTTTAAGCTGCTTATCTTCAATCTTGTTCGCACTCACTTGCGCACTCTCAAGACTCTTGATCGCAGCCTCTTTCTGCCCCAGATCTACCTGCAATTTAGCCATGGAAAAGCCGATTGATGAGAGGTGGTCTTTGGCATTGATAGCCAGCGCTTTGGCCTGGGCTTTTTCGTAGATCACCAGCGCAGCCTCCAGATCTTCGGTGAAGTCAGCCAGCGTTTCCCACTGCTCGGGATGATCCTTGTCGGTGTTGTCGTTATCGGTGCAAATGGTTTTCAGCTGCCCGTAAAGCGACTCGAACTCCGCTTGATCATCTTTTCTCGCAGCTTCCATCAGCTTTTCAGCCAAGCTGTAAACGGCCTTGTATATTTTGGTATTAATCATTCTCTCTCAACCAATAACGAAGAAGAAACCACACGGGAAGCAGGCCCTGGTACTGCACTGAGCCCTCGAACTATCCGGCTGCGCTCCGGGTACTGCAATTCGAAGCCACCTTTACTCTCTCAAGGTATTGCCGCAAGGGACACTCAACCGTCACCTCACCGCCTGTCATATTTTACAAACTCCTGGGGCATGACAATTGATCCTGACCCTTACAAACTTTACATTTAGAAACCCAAACATTGAACAATGTAACACTGCGGAATAGTCATACTCCTCATTAGAGAAGGAATTCTTATGAAAGTGTATTTGATCGGGTGGGGGCTGATTGCCATGGCGATGCTTGTCTCTCTTACCACAAAGGCTGGTCAGGAGGCCGAGATCGAGACTTACGGGATCTGGATTTTGTATACCGTCGGCCTGGTGCTAGTGGCCACAACGCGAAAGTACAAGATATTCGAGAACATCAGCTGAACCTCGGCACACAACCAGGCTTACGGGAAAGCCCCGCTTCATGAGCCTGCCTGCAGGTGACGCCCTTACAGCAAATTGGGGAGGGGCGTCGCCAGCAGGTTGACTACCCCCCCTCTTTCTCCTACTTCCCGTAATGCTCCAGCACCGGCCCCGACAGTTTCTCCGGATGCCGCGGCGTTGCGCTGGCGAAGTGGGCATAGATCTTCTGCAGGTCAGCTTCCATGTCGTCGCTGGGGTAAATGACCACCGGAAAGGAGAAGGTCTTCGCCTTGTAGTCCGCCAGGGCCAGGATGATCGGCACGTTGGCCTGCTTGGCGATGTGGTAGAAGCCCAGCTTCCATTGCTCGGCGTTGCTGCGGGTGCCTTCCGGGGTGACGGCGATCAGCAGTTTGTCACGCTGGCGGAATTGCGCCACGGTTTGCTCGACCATGCCGCCGGCCTTGCCGCGCTCAATGGGCATGGCGCCAAGCTTGTGCAGCAGCCAGCCCAGCGGGCCCTTGAACAGGCTGTGCTTGATCATCACGTTCACGTCCTGCTGCAATGCCGAGCGGCTGACCAGGGCCAGCACCCCATCCCAGTTGGAGGTATGCGGGCCGCCGGCGATCACTGCCCGCTGGATATCCGGAAACGGTCCTGCCTGCCAGCCGGTGAGGCGCAGCATGGCCCGGGCGATCAGTTGGCCCAGTGGTGCCCGGCGTTTACCGCCTTCCGTTTGCTCACTCATTACTGTGCTCCGCTATGACAAAGCGGGAGTATATCGGATTCCTCCCCTGCCCCGGCGGCTGTGTTCCAGACCGAACCGACTGTCGGTAGAAATATTTAGCTGGACAGAGGCGGGCAACCTCTGTAACGTTGCCCATAGCTAAAAAATCACGCTTGAATCAAGTACTACATTTCGCTGTTTTATTCGTATAACTCGTCCTGCAGTCCACAAGTCCAAGTTCCGTTTTTCAGCTACACACGCCCTAACCGGCGATTTACATCATTATTTTCAGGATTAGTATTATGTCTACAGTGAAAGGTACCGTTAAGTGGTTCAACGAAGCTAAAGGTTTTGGTTTTATCGAGCAGGAAGGTGGTCCGGATGTGTTCGCACATTTCAGCGCCATCACCGGCTCTGGCTTCAAGACCCTGGCCGAAGGCCAGCAAGTTGAGTTCACCATGACTCAAGGTCAGAAAGGTCCTCAGGCTGAGAACATCGTCGCTCTGTAAGCGATCGTTCCAGTTATAAAAAAGGGCGCCTCCTTCGGGAGGCGCCCTTTTTTTATGTAACATCATCCAGTCAGATCAGCCCTGTCGCCCCACCATCATCGCACTTGCCTTATCCCGCCCCGCGCTTTCCCAGAAATTCCTGCAGCATGCTGTAGCTCAATCCCCAGATGCAGTAGCCCTGATAACGGCAACAGGGGAACGTCATTCTTCCCAGTGGCGTGCGAATTTGCAGCGTGGAACGGTGTGCCGGATTGCTCAGATACTCCAGCGGAATCCAGATCCCTCTTTGTGCTTCATGGTTAAGCGACATGGCGTTATCGCCCCGCCAGGCGAATACGTGTGGCGTCACCACCATGGGACTCCAGCGACTGTGATGCCGGGTCAGCAGATCCGACAGGCGCGCCTGATACTCCCCCTGGCGAAACAGATCCAGCCCGGTTTCTTCCAGGGTTTCGCGCATGGCGATGTGCCGACTGGAGGTGTCACCTGGCTCCAGGCGTCCACCGGGAAACGCCATATCCCCGGACCAGGGGTCACCATCGCGGCGGGCCCGCTGAATAAACAACAGCTCACCATCGCGCTCGCGGGGCCCACGATAAATCAGCGCCACCGAGGCGCGGGTGACATGGCGCCGGAACGGCAACTTGTGGGGGCGATATTTCTGTAGCCAGCTCAGGGATGGCATAACAGCTCACGGTAGCAATGACTCCCCGAAGAATAACATCAGAAACCCTGGCTTGTTGTAGGCGCGTCGCTGGCGGCGCGGTTGGCAACATGTCGCATCGCGCCGCCAGCGACGCGCCTACCGGTTACTGCATCCCGGTGAGAAACCGGGGATGGCCGTCTTTTCCTGACAAGCAGACACAAAAAACGGTGCGCCGTTTCCAGCGCACCGTTTTTTGACTGACAGCGATGGATTACTTCTTCAGATCAAAACGATCCAGCTCCATCACCTTGGTCCAGGCGGCCACGAAGTCGTTGACCAGTTTCTCCTGGCCATCGGCACAAGCATACACTTCGGCCAGGGCACGCAGGACCGAGTTGGAACCGAACACCAGATCCACCCGTGTGCCGGTCCACTTCACCTGTCCGCTATCGCGATCGCGTCCTTCGAACGCTTCTTCGTCACTGGAAGTGGCTTTCCACTCCGTACCCATATCGAGCAGGTTGACGAAGAAGTCGTTGCTCAGGGTACCCGGCTTGTCGGTGAACACACCGTGCTGGCTGCCGTCGTGATTGGCGCCCAGTACACGCAGGCCGCCCACCAGTGCGGTCATCTCCGGCGTCGTCAGCGTGAGCAGCTGGGCCCGGTCCACCAACAGGTGTTCCGCACCGATGCTGAACTTGCCTTTCTGGTAGTTGCGGAACCCATCCGCTGCGGGCTCCAGGGGCTCGAAGGAGGCCACATCGGTCTGCTCCTCAGTGGCATCGGTCCGTCCCGGATGGAAGGGTACGGTCACATCGTGGCCGGCCTCTTTCGCCGCTTTCTCGATACCCACACCCCCGGCCAGTACGATCAGGTCTGCCAGGGAGATCGTCTTGTTGCCGCTGTTGAAGTCGCTCTGGATGCCTTCCAGAGTCTTCAGCACCTTGGCCAGTTGCTGCGGCTGGTTCACTTCCCAGTCCTTCTGCGGGGCCAGACGAATGCGCGCACCGTTGGCGCCGCCACGCTTGTCGCCGCCACGGAAGGTGGAGGCAGAGGCCCAGGCGGTAGACACCAGTTCGGACACGGACAATCCACTCTCCAGGATCTTGCCCTTGAGTGCGGCAACGTCCTGATCACTGACCAGCTCGTGATCCACCGGCGGCACCGGGTCCTGCCAGATCAGCTCTTCGCTGGGGACTTCCGGACCCAGGTAGCGGACACGGGGACCCATGTCACGGTGGGTGAGCTTGAACCAGGCACGGGCGAATACCTCGGCGAATTCCTCCGGGTTCTCGTAGAAGCGACGGGAAATCTTTTCGTAGTCCGGATCAAAACGCAGCGACAGGTCCGTGGTCAGCATCATCGGCTTGTGCTTTTTGGTTTTATCCTGGGCGTAAGGAATGACTTCATCCGCATCCTTGGCCACCCACTGCTTGGCCCCCGCCGGGCTGGTGGTCAGTTCCCACTCGTAGCCAAACAGGTTTTCGAAGAAGTAGTTACTCCACTGGGTGGGAGTCTGGCTCCAGGTCACTTCCGGGCCACCGCCCATGGTGTCGTCGCCCTTGCCGGTGCCCACCGGGTTGTGCCAGCCCATGCCCTGTTCCGCCAGGCCTGCGGCTTCCGGATCGGGGCCGATCTTGTCCGGGTCACCCGCACCATGTGCCTTACCAAAGGTGTGACCACCAGCAATCAGCGCCACGGTTTCTTCATCATCCATGGCCATGCGGGAAAAGGTTTCGCGGATATCATGCGCCGCAGCCTTCGGGTCCGGATTGCCGTCCGGGCCTTCCGGGTTCACATAGATCAGGCCCATCTGTACTGCTGCCAGGGGATTTTCCAGGTCGCGCTTACCGGAGTAACGTTTGTCACCATCCAGCCAGCCTTTCTCGGCGCCCCAGTACACATCCAGATCCGGCTCCCAGGTGTCTTCCCGGCCACCGGCAAAGCCGAAGGTCTTGAAGCCCATGGATTCCAGCGCCACGTTGCCGGCCAGGATCATCAGGTCCGCCCAGGAAATATTGCGCCCGTATTTCTGTTTGATCGGCCACAGCAGACGGCGGGCCTTGTCCAGGTTCACGTTGTCCGGCCAGCTGTTCAGTGGTGCAAAACGCTGCTGACCACGACCGCCGCCGCCCCGGCCATCGCCGATACGGTAGGTGCCGGCACTGTGCCAGGCCATGCGGATAAACAGACCACCATAATGACCGAAATCGGCCGGCCACCAGTCCTGGGAATCTGTCATCAGCGCATCCAGATCTTTTTTCACTGCATCAAGATCAAGACTGCTGAAAGCTTTGGCGTAATCGAAGTCCTCATCCATGGGGTTGGACTTGGAAGAATGCTGATTGAGGAGATCCAGGCGTAGCTGGTTGGGCCACCAGTCCTGGTTCGTGGTGCCGCCACCTGCCGCGTGATTAATCGGGCATTTACTGTCTGTCATAGCGCTCTCCTTCCTTGTGGGTGGGTTCGGCGTCTTTGATATTTAGTTGTAGTCCTTTAGAGGTCATCTTGGCCAGTTTAGTTTGCCAAATACGACGATAGTTTTTATTAAACGTCGCTCATCTCTTCACGGGAAATTCATTTGCTGGCCTTACCTGTTTCACTCGCTCCGATATAAATCTTGGGTATACAAAGATATACCCGCGATTTCTGATTTCCCACACAGGAAGACATCACCTTTGCTATGCTGCCAGCATCGCATTGGCAAACGGATCCTCATGGAATCGACCACGCCCGATCAGCCCCAGACTCTCGGCGAAACCACTCGCATGCTGTGGAACGCCCGTGGCCGCTACAAGCGGGTGCTGGCCACCGCCGCCAGCCTGCAGAAAGTGGTATGGAAACACCGCAAGATACTGGGTAGTAGCGACGAACAGGCCCTGCAGCCCCTCCACGAGGAAGTCGCCGCCAGCCTGGCTACCCTGTTCCGTGATAACGGCGGCGCCTGGATCAAGTTTGCCCAGTTTCTCAGCTGCCGGCCGGATCTGCTGCCCGCGCCCTATATCGACGCCTTTGCCCATCTGCGAGAAAACGCACCGAAAGCTCATTTCGATGACATTCAGCCATGGCTGAAGGCCCAGCTGGGCCACGACTGGGCGGATTCCTTCAGTGCCTTCAACATCATCCCCATGGCCGCTGCTTCCATCGCCCAGGTCCATAACGCCACCCTGAAATCCGGTGCCGAGGTAGCAGTGAAGCTGCAGCAGCCCAGGGTCAGCCAGGAGTTTGCCGAAGATGCCGCCGCCCTGCGATTGCTGGCCAAGGCGCTGAAACCGCTGCTGCGCGAAGTGGATGTGGAGCAGATCATCAACCAGTTGATCACCACCACCGAACGGGAGCTGGATTTCCGCCTGGAAATGGCCCACATGCAGGAATTCAGCGAACTGCCGCACCTGCCAGGCATCAAGGTACCGCGGGTCTACCCGACCCTGTGCAGTGCGCAGATGCTGGTGACGGAGTGGATCGAGGGGAAAAGCCTTTCCACCGTGTTGCGAGATGATGAAGCGCAGGCCATTCCCCTGCTGGAGCGGTTGCAGGCCAGCATGATGCAACAGGTGCTGGAGTTCGGTCTGTTCCATGCGGACCCGCACCCGGGCAACTTTATCGTGACGCCGGACGGCGATCTGGCGGTGCTGGATTTCGGTGCCGTGGAGCATGTGGCCGCGGAGGATCGCCAGCATTACACCGCGCTGCTGATGCGATTGCTGGGCATGGGCGACGGACCGCTGCTACCGCTGTTCGAAGCCGCCGGTTTTGGCGGGCTTACCGAGGAGCGACTGGAGAAGCTGTCCGCAGCACTGGTCTCCGCCCGCCAGGATACCGATGCCACCCTGGCGGATAACCTGCGCACCCTGCTGGATGAATTCCGCCGATTGAGACTGGTGATGCCGGATTCCTTCGTGGCCATGGTGCGGGTGCTGATCACCGTGGGCGGACTGATGACCCGCTATCAGATTCCGTTTTCCTGGGGCGGCTTCAGCGCTCGTTAAGTCGAGCGCCATGGTCCAGTTCACCTCCGACTCGGTGCACCAAAACGCCGCCAATGTTACTTGATCATCTTCTTGATCAGGTTCACCTTGTCCTTGTAGGGCGCATAACGGAACTTGATGTCGAACAGCGTGGTGGCCTTGAGAATGCTGCGCTTGTGGGAGAAGGCATCGAACGAGTTCTTGCCGTGATAGGCACCCATACCGCTTTCCCCCACACCACCAAATGGCAGGTTCGGGTTGGCCACATGCATCACGGTATTGTTGATACAGCCGCCACCGAACTGGGTGTTATCCAGCACCTGGCGCTCCACTTGATCACTATTGGTAAACAGATACAACGCCAACGGATATTCCGGCAATTTCTTCAGGTTGCCGATCAGCTCTTCCAGGCTTTGGTAGGTCAACATGGGTAGCACTGGTCCGAAGATTTCTTCCTGCATGATGGCATCGTCCATGGAGATATCTTTCAACAGCGTCGGCGCAATATAACGCTGTCCCGCATCGGTCTGGCCACCCACCAGCACTCGAGCCTTATCGATCAGCGCGGCCACCCGTTGGAAATGCCGGTCGTTGATCATACGGCCCAGGTCCGGGTTCTGGCTCGACGCATCCCCATAAAACTCCCGTAGCGTCTTCACCATTTCCTTTTCAAAGGCATCGCGGATATCCGCATGGACATGAACATGGTCCGGCGCGATACAGGTCTGCCCCACGTTGAGCATCTTGCCGGCGATAATCCGCCGCGCCGCCACTTTCAGGTTGGCATCCTTGTGCACGATGGTCGGGCTCTTGCCGCCCAGCTCCAGAGTGACCTTGGTGAGATGCTTCGCTGCTGCCGCCATGACGATACGGCCGACACGGGGACTGCCGGTAAAGAAAATATGATCAAAGCGCTCTTCAAGCAGCACATTGGTCACTTCGGTGCTGCCCTTGAATACCGCCACGCATTCATCGCTGAAGCATTCCTTCATCATTTTCTCAATCACATTCGCCACGGTGGGGTTCAGTGATGACGGCTTGAGAATGGCCGTGTTACCCGCCGCAATGGAACCGATCAGAGGCTGCACCAGCAACAGGAAGGGGTAGTTGTACGGCCCCATCAAAAAGGTCACACCCTGGGGGGTGGACTCGATGCGGCTACGACCGGGCTGGGCCCACATTGATGTGCCGACTTTTTTTGGCTTCATCCAGCTTTTCAGGTGTTTGAGGGTGTGTTTGAGATCTTCGATCGCTGTAGTGATCTCGATATAGGCCTCGAAGGGCGGGCGGCCAATATCTACCTTGAGCGCCTCCTGAATCTCTTCCTGATACTGAACAATGGCGTCTTTCAGCTTGGTCAGCTGACGCACGCGAAAGTCATAACTGCGAGTGGCCCCGGTTTCAAAAAAACGGCGCTGTCGATCCACGGCTGCGCCAGCCCAGCTTTGTGACTGCTTCAGATTTTCACTGTCCAATACCGCACCCATGGCGCACCTCCTCGTTATTCGTTTAACCGCAAGGGTTGGGAAAACGAGTGTTCCATGGGTGGCGCCCCGGCTCTACAAAAAGCGGGGAAATGACCTGACCAAAAAAATCAGAAAGTGGCAAAAAAACTATTTTCCCTCTCAATTAAACAAACGGGAAATACATGTCCCTCTGCTATATATACCTTCTGATTTTTTGTAGCAGCTATGCTTGCATGGCGAACCGCCAAAGGCGATCAGAGCAAACCGGTTCACCATGCGAGCATAACGCCAACGGAAAGAGAAAACGTTACCCCAACCAATCGACGATACGATCCATAGCGGTGGTGCAGCTGCCACAATACTGGCGCAGGAAATCCTCACCCAGTGACTGCTCTGGCGGCACCATTGCCGCGCCATCCAGTGCTGCCTGACCATCGAAGTCCACAAAGGCCTGCCGCAAGCTCAGTTCCCCTGCAGGGCGCCCAAAGGCTTCGCCGGGCAGAGTGGCCACACCGGTTTCTTCCAGTAGTGCTTCACACAGGGCGGTGCTGTCGTGAAGGCCTCGCTGATGCAAGCGCTCCGCCAACGGCGTGAAATCCGGGAACAGATAAAAACCGCCATCGGGCATGGCCAGATCCAGCCCGGCCTGTTCGTAGGCATCCACCTGAAACCTGGCCAGCCCCTGGAGAATGCGACGGCACTGGGACAGGTAATCGTCCATATCGGCACCACCCTGAAAGGCACTTACCGCCGCATGCTGAATAGGCGCGGACACCGAGGTATAGGTTTCGCTGGCCACGGTGGCCATGGCATCGCGTAGCCAGGACAGGTTGGGAGGAAATGCAAAGGCGCCCAGCCGCCAACCACCGGCGCCACACCATTTGCTCAGGCCATCGCTGATGATGGTGCCTTCCGGGTAATAGCGGGCAATGGAACGGTGCTGGCCGTCGTAGCGGGTGCGCCCGTAGATTTCGTCACTGAGCAGAATCAGCCGGTGGTAACGGGCTACGTCGGCAATGTCACGCAACTCATCGTCGGTGAAGGTGTAACCGTGAGGGTTGGCCGGATAATTGAGGATCACCAGGCGGGGCCGGCCGGGGTCACGCTGGCACAACGCATCCAGACTTTTCGCGCTGAGTTTCCAGTTGTTGTGTCCATGGGTGGGCACCCAGTGAACACGGCGACCGATGATACTGGCCTGGGGTGCATAGGAGACCCAGCTCGGCGTGGGAATCACCAGGTCGCCGTAGTAGACCAGCTGCAGGATAAACATGAGCTCCTTGGAGCCCGGCCCGATCATGATGTCTTCGGCCCGGAAGGGCACATCTTGCTCGCGGTGCAGATGACCGGCAATGGCTTCCTGCAGCGCCGGCAGCCCTTTAACCGGCAGATAATCCTTCTCGCCGGCAAACTCGCGCAATGCGCTGACCACGGAGGCCGGCACCGGAAAGGGTGACTGGCCCAACCCCAGCTTGTAGACCTGCCGCCCCTGCTGGCGCAAGGCATTACTGCGCTCGTTGATGGCCAGGGTAGCAGACACCCCCAGACCACGGACATTCAAGTTGAGGTGTACATCGGGGTGGAACGGCATGGCGGCTCTCCCTGCGGATTGGCGCGAGTCATTTTGACCGTGTTACGCGATCATACTTCGACCATAAAGCACAGCCAGAGGCACAAGCAAAACGCACTGTCACTCCGGAACATCAGCCGGTCGCCGCCAAGTCACATCCACAGCACGACAGTCCTTGTGGTATTTCACTTTGCAGGGCTTTCGGTTGGACGGCGCAGGAGCAAAGTCATGCTTGAGGAGCTCAATGAACAGGGGCAATCGTCGGCCCCACATTGCACCCACGTACCTCATAAAACGCCTTCATGCCGGTTTTTCCACCGTTAAGCAGTCCACCCTTACAGGTGGTTGCTTAATGACCAGCCCGTACCTATAACCAAACAATGCGTCATCTCCGGTTTTCCCGGCTGTCCATCGGGCCGCCCCTGCGTGGCTCTGGAAAGGCCGCGCCCCTGAAGGCACTCCCACACAAAAACAACAGGAAAAGGGGGACACCATGACCACAACCAAACCGCTTGCCGCCCGCCCCGGCGGCGCCGAACGCCATAGCTGGCTGTCAAACCCGCTGGACTGGCCGCACATTGATCGTATGGTTCTGCTGGCCGGACTGGTGATGATCTGCCCGGTGGCTCTGAGCCTGTGGCTAGCGGGTGTTGCACTGATTGCACCGGACTGGGTGAACCCGCCGGTGGTAAAGGCCCTGTTCAGCCTTTTTGCCTTACACGCCCTGCTGCTGGGCAGCTTCCTGCTGGCCGCCCGTTATCGACGCCAGCGCAAATCCAGCTGGTCACTGATGGAAAGCGTGATCATCTTCTCCTATGCCCTGGTCTGCCTGATCAGTAGCTGGCTTACCGGCACCCAGTTCACCGCCGGGCTGCTGCTGTTATTGCTGGGGGTTAACATTGCTTCCCCGCTAGCCAGTATCCACAAGCTGAAGCAGGCCTACGGCCTGGTCTGTATCGCACTGGCCGTGTTTATCTTTCTGTACCTGAACGGCGGCTTTACCCATGCCCCCTTGTTTGCCCGCCCCCCTTACCAGGCGGATGGTAGCCCGGTAATGTTTTGGTTTGTGTTCCAGTCCGTACTGGCGGTGACCCTGCTGCTCATTCTTTACATCGGATTGGTCGCCACCGAGCGCTGGAGCAACCGGGAAGACCTCTATCGGGAAATGTCCACGGTGGACGGCCTGACCCGGCTTACCAACCGGCGCTCGTTTATCGAACGAGGCGAAAGCGAGCTCAACCGCACCCGGCGCACGCCCACCTCGCAGCTATCGTGCATCATGCTGGATATCGATCATTTCAAGGGCATTAATGACACCCACGGCCACGATGCCGGCGATGCAGTACTGGTTAAGGTATCGGAAATCATGATGGATAATGCCCGCCAGTATGACGAGGTAGGCCGTTATGGCGGCGAGGAGTTTGCCATTCTGCTACCCGCCACACCGCTGGAAAACGCCATCAAGGTAGCCGAGCGCCTTCGCGCCAGAATCGAGGCGGTGGAAATTCCCTGCAACGGCACGACCCTGCGTGTCACCGCCAGCTTTGGCGTCGCCTGTTACCCCTACAATGACATCCAGGACATGAACGGCCTGCTCAAGTCTGCCGACACGGCCCTCTATGCCGCCAAGCATGCTGGACGCAACCAGGTGATTGCCGCCCGGGAACAAAGCCTGGCCGCCAACGGCTGACGCGGGCACTTTTATCGCAAGGGTAACCGACACTCCCAGATCCCGGACATTCAGGTTGAGGTGCACAGCGGGCTGAAGCGGCATGGCCGAAATGTCCCTGAACAAGACAGGCTTTCTTCGGCCCTACCGGGTTGTCACCGGGCTGCAAAGTGCGCAGACCCGGTGACGGCAGGAACAACGAAAATAAAAAAACCGAGGGTCAAACCTTCAGATATTTCGCCGCCTTGGCATCCGCCTTTTTCGCCAGTGGTTTCAGCTCGGCGATTTTTTCACAGACCGCGTCGCACTCTTCTTTACTGAGGGCGTGACCGTCCACCGCCTTGTGCAGCTGGCGCATGTAGTTATCCAGAATCGTCAGTACCGACAGATGCACCAGCGGCGCAATTGACGACTTCTTCTGTGTGATGTGCTGTTTGCGGTGGGCCTGTTCCCAGCGTTTTTCGAATTCCTTGTGGCTCAATGTCATGACAACCTCCCTGTTCAGAATGTGAGTTTATTGACGCTGATGCTGTTCAGACCCAGCTCACCGCCGCTGATACCTTCCATTGCCACAGGCAGGCTGATGTCATTGAGCGACACCTTGCCCAGAGTGGCACCGAGTTTGGCATCACTGAGCGTCATGCTGCCCACGTTCAGATGCACCGTGGGGGTGACTGCAATGCTCACCTTGAGAATGCCCAGATCCACGCCCAGGGATTTATCCGAGGCGGTAGCGTCAACATTGAACGCCTGGCTGGTGGCCGCCGGCATCGTCACTGACGGGATGCTGATGTTTTCCAGGCTGGCGCCGGGCAGAACGAGCTGCTCGGTAGGAGCCGCCCGATTCACACGCAGAGCTTCACCGTTGGCGCCCGGCACCGACAGGGAACTGAGCGACAGCTCACCGATGCCCATACCAGACACGGACAACCCGGCGCTGGGCAGGCCCAGTTTGTCCAGGCGAATGCCTGACAGATCCAGATTGCCCAGGTTGAGCTGGTCGATGGGTTTCATCTGCGCTACCAGGCCGGGAATATCAATGGCCGGAATCTGCAGGTCGATATTGCCCAGGTCCGGCACCGTGATGGTGCCCAGATCCACCGGGATATCCAGGCTGCCCATATCCTCGCTGCCATCCCAGCTGCCGAGCCAGCCCAGGTCAATTTTCCAGTTCAGCCGGAAGCCCAGCTCTACGATGGTGCGCACCTGATTCAGCACCGCTTTGGCGCTATCCACCGAGGCCTGGGTATTTTCCACGTGCAGGTTGCCGATACTGGCACTGCCCAGGGTGACTTTTTCCACGCGCAGATTATTGAGCGTACCGTCTTCTACGGTGACCTGGTCGATGGCGATTTTGCGGGAGACCTGGGCACCGAGTACGCCCAGGCGGGTGAGAAGATCCCGGGAAACCGGGAGAGAATCCAGCAGGTTGTCCGCAGACAACCGTTCTTTTAGTGACATGTTTGCCTCCTGGCAGGGTTGAGTAAGCACACTCCGGTGTGCGCTCACACTCTAACCATTGCGGCATTTATTGCATATGAAGCAAGCGTACCAATTTACCGGCGGCTATCGGCGGCGCACCCCGCAGGGCCCACTCGCGGATCAAAAAAGACTATAATCGCCCCCTTCCTACAACAGAATATGCGTGCGGACTGACCATGCCTTCTTTCGATATCGTCTCTGAAATTGATGAAGTGGCCCTGCGCCACGCGGTGGATAACGCCAACCGCGAACTCGCCAACCGTTTTGACTTCCGTGGCGTCGAGGCCAGCATTGAGCAGAATGGCCTGGACGTGACCCTGAAAACCCAGTCGGACTTTCAGGTGCAGCAGCTGGAAGAGCTGTTTGCCAAGGCGGCGGTCAAACAGGGCATCAGCGTCGCCGGCGCCGACCGCCCGGAAAAGCCCGAGCACAGCGGCAAGACCTTTTCACTGACACTGACCTTCCGCCAGGGCATCGAACAGCCCCTCGGCAAGCAGATCGTCAAGATGATCAAGGACAGTAAGCTCAAAGTGCAGGCCTCCATTCAAGGTGACCAGGTGCGCGTGAACGGCAAGAAGCGTGATGACCTGCAGGCGGTGATGGCTCTGCTGCGCGAATCGAAAATCGAAACTCCACTACAGTTCAATAACTTCCGGGATTGAGAGCCAATTGTAGGAGCTATGCCTGCATGGCGAATTCGGCCCTGGGGATGTTCGCCATGCAGGCATAGCTCCTACAGGGGCTGGGAAAAGGCTCGGGAGCCCAAGGATCAATAACAATAATAAGGAGACATCATGTCCGCTGCTTCGCACCCGGCAGTGCCACGCCTCAACCTGCTCTGGTTCACCGTGCTCGCTGCTCCCATGATGATCGGTATCGCCATCGCCCTGATGATCTGGTTCGGCCAGTATCAGGCGCCCATGGATCTGCTACCCGAGGAAACCCTGCGTATGGGAGCGCTTGGCGCCATGGCACTGATGCTGGTGGTGGCCAGACCGCTGCGCAATCTGCTGCTGAGCCCGACAGCCATCGCGAAGCGCCCCTTGCAAGGCACCACACCGACCAGCGCTGATGAGGAGGCCGTCATTAAGGTTCAGACCAGCATGTTCCTGCTGCTGGGGCTTCTCGATGCGGTTGCCATGATCGTGATTGCCTTCTGCCTGATGCAAGCTGATGCGCACCTTGCCATTTTGAACGGCATCTTCAGCTTGATACTGGCGATCATCGCCAAGCCGGATTTTTCCGCACTGATTGAGCAAACCCGAAAACACTTGCAGCGCTAAGCTGGCCAGAGAAAAACGAAGCTCCGTTATTCTTAAAAGCCTCCGCAACGTTGTGTCATAAGGGTTTCAATTTGCTGGTAGGTAAACGCTTTCGGGGCACTTTCATTCAGTGTCACCGTCAGCGTTTTCGCTCCGGCGTCATAACTGACGGTTGCCTGATTGCCCGCATCATCCGTCATTACTAACGACCCGCTGGTGACTTCGTTTTCCCTATCCAGCAGCCCTTCGCCCTCCGCAACTTGCTTTACATACAAATCCTGATTCGTTTCCGCATGGAAAGCTCCCTGCGGGCAACTCTTCGGTAGCACACCGGCAATGCTGTAACCATAACGGCCTTGATAGCGTTCGATATGCCCTTCCTCGAACGTCATATCACCGTTTGTATCGTATTCCAGCCAGAACCGTTCCTGCTCATTGTCTCCGAACTGGGTGATCCCGGTAGCACTGCCATCACTATCTATCGCCGTACTTCCCACCACCGAATACTGTTCCAGTTCGCCACCGGCACCGCCGTAGGCATGGTCGTCTGAATCGCGGCGCAGATGCATAAACCCATACCAGTAGCGGGAAAATATCACTGTCTCTCCTTCAAATGATTGCGACACAGAAAAAGGAGATTCCAGTGACGTGCCTGATTGCTCAAACCCGATAAAGTCGGTTTCAGACAGAAAGTTTCCGCTGCCAATACCAGAAACCGGATAACCCACACGGCGCACGCCATCCGCGTGGCCAGCCCCTGAAAACGTGTCACTGGAAAAACAGTTCTTGTCCTCGGTCTTGATCACATCATGCAAGGCACCGGAAAAGGGTGAGTCCACATCCTGGTCAGAACGCTGCATTACTACATATTCACCGCCACCTTCGCAGGCATGGCCCTGATCAACTCGGTTAGCCCCTGTCATATCCACTTCCAGAGCCACATTCAGATTGGCCATCAAACGGGTGAACGGCATATAGGTTTCATCCATCAAGGATCCGGGAGCCAGAAGCACAACCGTTTCTTCACTATCCAGTGTGGAGGCTGCCACTCTTTCAAGTGCTGCAAACTTTCCGTTCTCATCACTGTTATCAGGCGAATTTGATGACTGCTCCCCACTGCTTCCGCCGCCGCCACCGCAGGCGACCAGCATGCTAATCATCGATGCCAGATAGCTACTTTTTACTGAGCTGCTGCAATCCATCCTTAGTGCCCCTATCCGTCAATTCATCAGCGAGGGAGGAATGTAGCAGGTTGGTAAAAACCCGCCGTGCGCATCCCTGCAATGCCGGGTAAGACAATGACGTCAGCAAAAGTAAGACATGGATTACACCATAGGCTTTACACAAGCATCACAGTCCTGCCTGCAATTTACAGATAGCACCGTAATTACCATCAAAAGCACAATCGCTGTCTTTATGAAGAGCTGTTTTTATAACCAGTTATCGGGCGACAGGCGGCAACAGCCCGTCATACCGGTATCGCAGATGCCTGTTTTCATTATTAAAAACAGCTATAAAAACAGACTGAACGCCGTTCTATAAATGCCGTGAACGAACCGTTAAGTCATTTTCTGCTGGTAGATGTGGCGAAAAAAGCGCCACCATGCATACAGGAAGGTGTGACGCAGTTCCTTCCGGGAGGAATCATGTTTAAGGCAAAGGCAGCATGGATCGCTGCCATGATGGTGGTCTGGAGTAGCAGCCAGGCAGCCTCGGTCAGTGACTCGGCCAGGGCCAGGATTACGCTGATTATTCCGCCGTCGTTCAAGGTAGAGGGCCTGTCACAGATGCAGGCCACTGAATCACGACAATACCGGGCAGATCAGCTTTGCCTGCGAGGGCCGCGCAGCATGGATTATTCATTGCAAGTCCGCGATGGCGATGGTCATATCAGCCAGGCGCAGGCTGATTTTATTCCCGCCAGCGACACGCCGGATTGTCACGGTGAATCCGCTTCCCTGTTGCTACGCAATGGCAAGCAGACACTTCAGAAAGCGGACGAGGTCACCTTGATGATCATTGCGGAATAGCACGGTTCCGGCGATTGCCGGAACCGTGCCAATCGTCATTTCTTCTTGCCTTTCCCTCCACCATTTCCGCCGCCTTTGCCACCGCCATCATCCTGGGCAGCACACTGACCTGGCTTGTGCAGTTGCAAATTGCCCCGTGAAAGCAGCCCCGACTCCGCATAACCGCCGGACATGATGGCAAAGTGATCCGATCTGCCCGGCTCACCCGCGTCGGTAACGGTAACCCGGCACAGGCTGTTACCCGTTCCATCGCACACATAATCCAGGCGCCGGGTAAGAGCATCCACCAGCACATAATCACTCAACTCGTGAGCACGAATATGCGGGCCGCCGCTGCGATGGTCCACGCCATTGAAATGACCGCTCAGGCCGTTAGCTTTCAGACCACCCACCATACCGAACGACAATCTGCCGCCGGCCACATCCAGCTGACCGCCACCGGTAACAAAATCCTTAACCGGGCAGACAAACGTATCGCCGCAAGTGATACCGGCGCGGGCGTGGCTGATCACTACATCCGCACTGATGGCACCGTAAAGCAGATGGTTATCCAGCAAGGAAATATGCAGAGCATTGGTAACAACGGTGTTCTGATCAATGATCTGTTCATTAATCACCACACTGGCCAGCCCGGGAATCTCCACGGTCTGGTTGGGGTGGCCGGACACCTGAATGTCGTAGCCATTGATGCGTAACCCCACAAGCCGCGACGACCCGGACGTTACCACGTCCTGATCAATACAAAGGGTTTGTGCCTGAGCCTCCAGCACCGCTGCCGATACCGTCAACAACCCAAGCACTGACACATCCAGCCCCACTACGGTGGATTGTGCGTGGGTCATGTCACCACTACCGACCACTGACGCGGAAAGGATGTTGGCCCCCACATTGACCAGGCCGGTCTCCGCCACCGCGCTGATACCCTTCTCTCGCATCCCGCCACTGGCATCCAGCATGCCGGTATTGTTGAGGACAACCCGGGTCTCCCCGAGCAGAAACGTTTTCAACGTGATGTCCACGGCTGTGGCTTCACCACTGTAGGTGGTAGTGACCGCATCGCCACCCCCACCACCTTTGCCCGGTGGGGGCCCCTTGGCTTCAGCCAGCGGAGCCAACAGCAGGCAGGCCGTGAGAACAGGGAGAAACAGTCGGGAGTAATAGAGCAATAGTAAGCGTCGCATGTTGCACCTCCAGGGACAGGTCAGTTTCCCAAGACGATCGCAACGCGCGAACAAAGCGGACCAGGGTGGGCACAGGGATAAGGGCACCAGCGGTCCTGAAGAGCTTTATTAAGCGCGCAAAATCTGTCGCCTGCATCCCGGTTTTTCACAACCACAACAAATTCGCACCCGACGCAGCAAATCACATCCCAAAAGCGATAAAACCCTATGAAAAAAAGGCCTGTGAAACCGCACCTTGTTGCTGGGCATGCCCAGGCACAGGCCAGTATTTCCTATTGAACACCCCGTGACATGAATTGTTAATGAACACCGTTTAACAATTCATGTCCCATGCTCTACAACTGTTCCTGTGATCGATAACAAGGAGAACTACCATGGGTTTCAGGAACGGATTCACCCGTTTGCTTGCCGGCCTGGTCCTGCTGCTGGGCAGCATGACCACCCCGGCCCTGGCCGCCGGATTGATGACCCCGGCCAACAGCAGCCTGCCACCACTACAGATCCGCGAACAGCATGTCACCGTGGATGTGGAAGACGGCTATGCCATCACTGAAGTGGAACAGGTCTTCCATAATCCCAATGATCAGGACCTGGAAGCCTACTACCGCTTCCCGGTTCCCGAGCGCGGCACCGTGGCCGAGTTCACCGTGTGGATCGACGGCAAGCCGGTAATCGGCGAAGTGCTGGAAAAACAGCAGGCCCGCCGGGTCTACGAACAGGAAAAAACCGCCGGCCGCGAGGCGGGCCTCACCGAGAAAGACAGCTACAAGGCCTTTGATGTACTGGTGCAGCCGGTACGCGCCGGCCAGGACACCCGGGTGCGGCTGGTCTACATGCAACCGGCCTTTATGGATACCGGCATCGGTCGCTATGTGTACCCGCTGGAAGAAGGCGGTGTGGACGAGAAGAAGCTGGCATTCTGGACCGCCAACGAGAGCGTGGAAGAACACTTCAGCTTTACTCTTAACCTGCGTAGCGGCTACCCGGTGGATGCCCTGCGCCTGCCCAAGCATCCCCAGGCACAGATCCAGCAACTGGGCCCACAGCAATGGCAGGTAACACTGGATAACCGCACCGCCACCGCCACCGCCAGCAGCAAAGAAGAAGCGAACAACGAAAGCGACAACTTCGCTCCCCCGGCCATCAATGGCCAGCCGGCCAATGCCTTCACCCTGGATCAGGACATCGTTGTCTACTGGCGCCACCAGCAGGACCTGCCAGGCAGTGTGGATCTGGTGGCCTACAAGGCGCCTGGGAAAGAACGCGGCACCTTTATGCTCAGCATCACTCCCGGTGACGACCTGCCGCCAATCACCACCGGCAGCGACTGGGTGTTCGTACTGGATATTTCCGGCTCCATGAGCGCCAAGCTGGCCACCCTGGCCGACGGCGTCAGCCAGGCCCTGGGCAAACTGCGCGGCGGAGACCGTTTCCGTATCGTGCTGTTTGATGACCGCGCCGAAGAACTCACTAATGGCTTCGTGGATGCCACCCCGGACAGCATTCGTGGCTACACGCAGAAAGTCATGCAGCTGCAATCCCGTGGCGGCACCAACCTGTTCGGCGGCCTGAGCCTGGCCCTGAAACCGCTGGACGCGGACCGTCCCACCGGCATCGTGCTGGTCACCGATGGCGTGGCCAACGTGGGCCAGACCCAGCAAAAAGATTTCATCGACTTGCTGGAAAACCACGACGTTCGTTTATTCACCTTTGTCATGGGCAACAGCAGTAACCGGCCTATGCTCACCGCCATGACCGATGCCAGCAACGGCTTTGCCATCAGTGTCTCCAACAGCGATGACATCGCCGGGCAGATTCTCAACGCTACCGCCAAGCTTACCCACCAGGCCATGAATGACGTGGAGATCGATATCGACGGCGTGCGCACCGCCGACCTGCAACCACAACGCATCGGCAGCATCTATCATGGCCGTCAGATCGTGCTGCTCGGCCACTACTGGGGCGACGGCCCGGCTAAGGTCACCCTGCGCGCCAACGTGGCCGGCCAGGACAAGCAATACAATACCCGTTTCGACTTCCCCGCCAGTGGTGGTGACAACCCGGAACTGGAACGGCTGTGGGCCTATGCCACCATCCAGGACATGCAGCGGGAAATTGATTATTTCGGCGAGGAGAAAGACCTGCAGCAGGGCATCACGGATCTGGGCCTGGAATACGGCCTGGTCACCAACTACACCTCCATGGTGGTACTGCGCGACGAGGTATTCGAGGAGTACGGCATCGAGCGTCGCAATGCCAAACGCCGGGAAATCGAAAAACTGGCCAAGGCCCAGCGCCAGACCAGCGCACCCACCAGCAACCGCGTGGACCAGGCACAGCCCATGTACAACACTAACCGTCCGTCCTATAGCGGCGGTAGCGGTAGTGGCGGCGCCTTCGGCATCGGCGCACTGCTGCCTTTCCTGATCCTGCTGGTCGGCGGCGGGCTGCGACGCCGCCACTAACGACAAGCAAGGACAGCAAATCTTCCCGGACAGGCCAGCCCTGTCCGGGATTTTTTATGGTCACACCTCCACGGTTTTCCAAACGTAGGGTGCACTGAGCCTAAGGCGAACTGCACCATCAAGCGCCGAATCGGTGCAGTTCGCCTTAGGCTCAGTGCACCCTACGTGATCGGTGGTCGCTTCCGTTTCCTCTAAGCCACGATGAACCTTTTTATTCCTGTCGACCCTCGATAGCCGACAACAGCACCCCGGCAGCAATCCCCAGGCGCTTGTCCAGCCGGCCGTCACCGTCGGCACTGAAATCCACATCCAGTTTCAGGATGAAGGGATTGAATCGCTGGCGGTATTCCGCCACGGGCTTGTCGCCTACGGTAGCGTGGTAGTGCTGCGGAAAGAAAAACGCCAGTACTTCGATATAACGACGCACCAGCGCCTTGAGCATAGAGTCTTCCTCCAGCGTGCCGATTTCCTGGCCCTCGCTATTGAGAAAGGTCCAGTGGTCGCGCAGAAAGGACGACTTGAACCCCGCTCTGCGCAAAGTGCCCACATGCTCTTTATTCTGTGAATCATGCACGTCATAGGCACCGGCAAAATCGAAAATGCTGCGGGTGGAGATACGCAGCAGTTCCTGTTCCTGGCTTTCGTCTGAATAGAGACGGATATCCTCACGGATGCGAAAGCGCTTCATGTTGGAATATAGCGCCAGCTCGCCCTCATCGGTATAAAGGTGAAACGCATCACCGAAGAGCCGAAAAAACTTGCGGCGAATGGTGTAGCGTGGATGCTGAAAACGCGTTGCGTGGCTCATGGTCTCGTCCCTGAGTAAAAACGCTACCCTACCAGTGCCGCAAACGATCACAAGCCTTTCGCTACGAGAGGCGCACCTTAATCAACAGGCGCCCCCATGAACCCGGAATTCTGGCATCAGAAATGGCACAACTCGGAACTGGGCTTTCACCTTCCCCAGGTCCATCCACTACTGCAACGTTATCTGGGCGAACTGTCCTTGAAAGCCGGCCAGACCGTCTTTCTGCCCCTGTGCGGCAAGACCCTGGATATCGGCTACCTGCTGGAGCAAGGCTATCGGGTGATCGGTGCAGAGCTGTCTGATAAAGCCGTCACCGAGCTGTTCGACTCATTGAATCGCCAGCCGGTCATCACCGACTGGCAAGGCGGCAAGCGTTACCAGCATGGGGACCTCACCGTCTTTCAGGGTGACATCTTCTTGCTGCAATCCGACGACATTGGGACAACGGATGCCATCTACGACCGCGCCGCCCTGATCGCCCTGCCAGATGCCATGCGCGAACGCTATGCCCGCCATCTGGTAACACTGACCGACAAGGCGCCGCAGCTACTCATCACTCTGGAATATGATCAACAGCAGATGGATGGCCCGCCGTTTTCGGTTGGCGAACCGCAGGTAAGAAGTCTCTATGAGAACGACTACAGAATCACGCCGCTTTCCAGAAAAATGATCCTCGACCACGAACCGGTTTTTCGCGAGAGAGGGTTGACCGCGCTCTATGAAAATGCGTTTCTGCTGGGATGATTTTACGTAAAGGAACAAGCCACCGAAAAATCCAGTTTTCGAGACCATCAAGCCTGCTCGCATTGTAGGAGCTATGCTCGTATGGCGAACCACCCCCCAACCCTTCGCCATGCAAGCATAGCTCCTAAAAAAGGCACACTCCGCAAAATGGCAGAGCACACACCTGTCAGCCCCATTTGGTAACATTATTGCCTGATCTGCACACACTACCGATCAAATCACCAGGGCAACACACTGCCATCGGAGTGCCAGAAAGTACCGCTGTTTTCCAGATTCAGGTCATCCATGCGAGCGATCAGGTTAGCTGCAGCTTCGTCCACAGTCAGATTACCGCTGTGCCCGGTCATGTCAGTCTGTACCCAACCTGGATGCAAGATGGCCACGGCGATACCGCGATCATGCAGGTCCAGCGCCAGGGACTTGCCGGCCGCATTAAGACCCGCCTTGCTGATGCGATAGCCGTATTTCTTCCCTGAGGTGTTATCGGCGATGGAGCCCATCCGCGAAGTCATCAGCCCCACCTTGCTGCCTGGGTGCAGATTGTTCAGCAGCGCCATGGTGACCCGCAACGGTCCCAGGGTATTGACCTCGAACTGATGCAGGATCTGTCCGAAATCCATCTCGTCCACCGTCTCACTGAGCATGACACCGGCATTGTTATAAAGAATATCCACCGACGTATCTCCCAGCCCACTGCTCAGGTTGCTGACCCCATCCGCAGTGCTCACGTCCACGCCATCAATAATTTCCACGCCACTGTCTACCAATGCGGCGGATGGCTGCCGGCACACCGCCAGCACCCGGTCGCCTCGGGCTTTCCAGTGCTTTGCCAGTGCAAGGCCTATGCCCCGGTTTGCACCGGTAATTACAATCGTCTGCGCCATTTCACTCTCCTTTCTTTTGGTATCCCAGTCACTTAGCGGGAAGTCCATTCAAGCACTCCCGCCGTGCATTACAAAACACTGCAACATCAGATACAAAACGACATTTTTAGCCAACATTGGCAGCGCAATGAATTTTATATAGTTGCGCGCATGGGTGGATCGCGCTGATACGCCTGTCATACACACTTTTGTGTTCATGGAAGAAAGGGGGAAGTACCCATGCTACATCTTTTGAGAATCATCCTGATGAGCTCTCTGCTCGTCACACTGGCCGCCTGCGGTGGCGGCGGCAGTGGCAGCAACCCGAGCAACGATAGCGGCAACACCAGTGAAGAAACCGGCAACACCGGCGATGAAGACGGTGGCGATACTGGCGGTGATGGCACTGCCGGCGAAGATGGTGGTGACGATGAGACACCGCCGCTTACCGAGGAAGAGAAGCAACAGCTTCTGACTCTGGTCGATACCAACAACCACTTCACCGCCTCCGTCTGTCCGCAGGCACTGCTGGGTACCCAGCTGGGTGGCGTAATTGATGTACTGGCCTGCGAGAACGAAGCGCTGACCAACATCTCTCTCGGTAACGACAATGTGCTTGGCCTGCTCTGCGCCAACACCGTTGCCGCCACTGATACCGACCTGCTTGGCAGCGTCACCGAGCCCACCTTCCTGCCGACCTGTCTGGAAGAAAGCGTCCCTTATCTGGTGGACACCCTGGGCGGGATCCTGGACAACAGCGGCGCCATCGGCCAGCAGCTGTGCCCCAGCTCTGAAAACCCGGTGCAATGCCTGCTGGAAACCCTCAACACGGTGCCGGACAGCACCCTGGCCGGCGTACTGGGTTACCTGGGCTGCGAAGACGCCCTCAACCCGCAGCTTTGTCTGACCCAGGTGGCTGACAACCTGGCCATGGGCGAGCCCCTGATCGGTACCGTGAACAGCCTGTCCATGGCCCTGTGCCCCATTGCCACCGGTACCGATGCGTTCGACCCGGAGCAGTGCATCACCGAAGTGCTGGGCGGAGTAGGCTCCATCCTCAACCTGACCGGCGGTCTGGGCGAGCTGTGTCCGGAAGGCGCAGACCCGTTCACCTGCCTGCTGTCTGCCGGTGAGAACCTGGGCCCCATCGGCGAACTGATGGGTGAGAGCCCGCTGGATCCTGCCATCCTGGAAGACCTGCTGGCTGGCCTGGCCAACCCGGGCAACATGGAGCTGCTGGGCGAACTGCCGGCCATGCTGGAACAGATTCCGGTACTGGGCGAGCTGCTGGCCGAGCTGTTGGGTAACGGCGGCGACCTTTTCGGCACCCTCGGCGACCTGCAATCCCTGCCCGACCTGCTGACCCAAATTCCTGTGCTGGGCGACATCCTCAACGGTGTTGCCGGTGGCGACAGCGGTGGCCTGCCCACCGATGCCCTGAGCCTGGAAACCCTGATGGGTGGCCTGGAAGGCGATCAGCTGTCCATGGTAACCGACCTGCTGGCCAACGTGCCGGTACTGGGTGATGTGGTCAACCAGCTGCTGGGCGCGGTGTCCTGCGATGCCGCCAACCCGCTGGACTGCCTGACTGACTCCGCCGGTCAACTGGAGCAGTTCACCGGCCTGCTGGAACAGATCCCGGTACTGGGTGATGTGCTCAACGGCCTGCTGGCCACCCTGACCGGCGCGGGCAGCGGCGGCGAAATGCTGCCCGGCACCGACATGCTTAACGAGATCCCGGTACTGGGCGATCTGCTCAACCAGATCCTCACCACCCTGCAGGGCGGCGCCGGTGGCGACATGCTCACCCCGGACCTGGCCATGCTGGAACAGATCCCGGTTCTTGGTGACCTGCTGAGCAGCCTGCTGGGCGGCCTGGTCAGCGGTGATCCTTCCGAGCTGCTGGACGGCATCATGGATCAGGACGGCAACCTGCTGGATAGCGTTTCCGCCCTGGTGGAAGAGCTGCCGCTGGTGGGTGATCTGATCGGCAACTTGCTGGTATCCCTGCTGGGTGAAAGCGAAGCCAGCAGCCTGCTGGCCCCGCTGAGCGACGCCCTGACCACCATCCCGGTACTGGGCCCGGTACTGGATGGCCTGCTGGGTCTGCTCGGCTAATACCTCACGCCGAACCACACAAAGCGCCCCTCCAACGGGGCGCTTTCTGTTTCTACTCTCCTCTAATCCCCCCCTTTCCTGTCACCGCGTCTTTGTTACAGTGGTCATCCACTTCAGAAAGGATGCGAATCATGACCATTGCAGTCGGCGACACCCTTCCCACACTGACAATCAAGACCAACGGCGCCAAAGGCCCCGAAGACCTTAACACCGGTGACTTTTTCAAGGGCCGTAAAGTGGTCCTGTTCGCGGTACCCGGCGCCTTTACTCCGGGTTGTTCCAACACCCACATGCCCGGTTTCGTGATCAACGCCGATGCCATTCTGGAAAAGGCTGACGCCATCGCCTGCATGGCGGTCAATGACGCCTTCGTCATGGATGCCTGGCAGAAAGATCAGAACGCCGAACACATCACCATGCTGGCCGACGGCAACGCGGAATTCGCCAAGGCCCTGGGCCTGGAACTGGATGCCACCGGTGGCGGCATGGGCATCCGCAGCAAACGCTTCGCGCTGATCGCCAACGATGGCGTGGTGGAGTACCTGGGCGTGGATGAAAAAGGCGTGGACAAGAGCAGTGCGGACACCGTGCTCGGCCAACTCTGAGTCGAACAACCCGAGACGATGCGTAGGGGTGCACTGGGCCTGGGCGAACTGCTCCTGTCATTGATTGAAAATTGAGAATGGATAATTGATAACGGCGCGATCAATGCTTAGTCGAATCTGAAAACGCAAAGACCGCGCCAGAGGTTCGGTGCGGTCTCATGGGTTTGACGACAGAGGAGCTGTCCCGCGTGTTATCAATTCTCAACTATCCATTATCAATTGCTTTTTCCTGGTGCAGTTCGCTTAGGCTCAGTGCACCCTACGGCGACACTCAAATTTCCAGAGCCAGCCCCAATGTGACGGTAAAATCATCCTTTTGTGGCGTAATCCCGTCACTGTCAGGCTGAGGGCTTTCGATGCGTTTCCAGGTGCCGGCAAAGCGCAGATCCAGGCGCTTGGTCAGATCCACATCCAGCGCCGAATAGAAACTATGCTTTGCCCGGCCGGCCTTGCTCTCGGTCAAGGTCACCTGGTAATCAAGATTGATGTCGATATTGCCGGTGAGTTCCTGTTCGTAGAACGTGCCCATGAGAAACGCAGGCGTGGATACGGTTCGATCTTCCCCCGGCACCACATCCACGTATTCCGTGCGCTGGTAACCCGGCCCGGCAGCTACCGACCAGTCAGTCTTCGGTGTATCAAAAATCTGATACCCGGCACCGAAACCCACTGTCCATTCCGCCGCCCGGTTTTGAAATGGATCCCTGTAGTACTGGGCCTGGATCGGCCGAAAAAACCATTTATGACTGACCCGGTAATCGTGGGTCACCTCCGCCGTATGGTTGTTGGCCAGTTGCTCGGACTCTGATTCCGAGTAGTTACCGGTATAACTCATACGGGTGTTGCTCTTCACCGTCCGCCGCTTGAGTACAGCCTTGGTGTTGAGATCTTTTTGCTCCACGTTGCCACTGCGAAAATTCAGGCCCACAGACACATCCGCAGTCCACAAATCAAATTCCCTGGGAGAAGCAGACGCAATACCCACCACCTGCGTAAACGGCACATGCATGCCACCAACCATAAGCCTGCCGTTTTCCGTGGCCAGCCTGCCCAGGATGATGTTCCCGCCATCCAGCAGCACAGACATGGTTCGGCCAGTCTGGATATAAACGATATCCTCCCAATCGATGGAAATCAGGTCAAAATGATCACTATCAAATTCAACAGACTGATTGTGGAGCGTCTTGATCCGGCCCTTTACCCATTCACCGGAATCCACCTGTATCCAGTCCCACTGCTGAACATCAAACGTCGGTGGCTGCCATCGCTGCGCCTCCCTGTTTGCCGCTTCATAGGTCTGGTCGGCATTGACACCATGGCAACTGAACCCGGCAACCAGGCTGGCAATAACCACCCGCCTTCCGGCCATATTCAACGAACCCAAAAATTGATGCAGCCGCGCTGAAGAAGGCTGGAAAAATACTGAATTCTTCATCATTTCTTGTAAGGCATAACCTGGTAAGGGTTTCCGCCCAAAGCAGCGGAAATATCAGCAATGGCTTTCTGTGCACGCACACTGTTACCCACCTCATCCAGCGGCGGAGAGATGGCAGCAATACCAAACTTTCCCGGGGACACAGCCACAATGCCACCACCTACACCACTCTTTGCCGGCAATCCGGTTCGGTAAAGCCATTTCCCTGCATCGTCATAAAGACCGGCCGTTGCCATCACTGCGAGAATTTCCGGCATGTTTTCCGGGTCCACCAGAGCTTTTCCGGTAACCGGGTTAACCCCCGCATTGGCCAGGGTCGATGCCATTATGCCCAGGTCTCTGGCATTGACGCCCACGGAACACTGGCGGGTATAAATATCCGTGGCTTGCAACGGATCTCCTTCGATATGCCCATAGGCATACATCAGGTGGGCGATAGCCTGATTGCGCTGATTGGTCTCGGCTTCGGAGCGGTAAATGTCTTCAAGTACCGTCAGCTCCCGCCCGGCAAAATCACTGTAATAACGGAGGATCCTGTTCCAGATATCGTTGTAACCCTTACCCTCAACCATGCTGGTGGTGGTAATCGCACCGGCATTCACCAGCGGATTCATTTCATGGCCTTTGTGCTGTTCAATGGCATGAATCGAATTGAAAACCTGCCCGGTCGCATCCACACCCACATTCTTCGGCAGTGCATCCACGCCTTTTTCTTCCGTTACCAGAGCCATGGTGAACACTTTGGAGATGGACTGTATGGATACCTCGGATTTCACATCGCCCACGGAATAGACCTTGCCATCCACCGTCACCAGCACAATGCCGAAAATGTCCGAGTCCACCTTGGCCAGGGCAGGGATATAATCCGCGTTGGCACCGTCATCCAACCCTTGATAACGCTCATGGGCCTGTTTCAGCGCCGAGCGAATGGCTTCGGCCGGCGGCAACTCACTGGCCAGCGACAACCCCGACAGCAATAAACTACTGACCAGCACCATCAAGCCCAGCGGATTCTTTCCTGTAGCACACCCCATCTTGTCACTCCCTTGCATAATGCCACCTTGAATAGAGATGCTATACGGGTGGCCAGCAATCTGACCAGTACCCATTCGCCACGGATTCACAACAGCACCACAGGTTTTGTGCTAACAATAAAATTGCCAACGGCAAGGAATGAGCACCATGAGCATCCTGCAACTGCCCCATGCGAAACCCGAGGCCATTCTCATCGACTGGCACGCCACTCTGGTGGACACCCACGATGCCATGTACCACGCCGTGGACGATGTGCTGCCCCATCTGAAAGAGCTGGATCTGTGGGACCGGCTGCTGGACCCGGATGACTCCAAGACCATCGAAGATGCCAAGCTGCTCATCTATGTGAAAGACAACCAGCGCCTGCACCCCAAAATCGTTGCGCAACGCAAGATTTCCCGCACCGATATTTTCGAAGTGCTTTTTGGCAGCGACCAGGACGCCAAGGGCCGGGCTCACCAGGCCTTCGATGAGGCCTATAAAAAATACGTGGACGAAGTGTTCCCGCTGGAAGACGACATCCGCGAACAGCTAGAGCGTATTCGCGCCATCGGTATCAAGGTCGGACTGATCTCCAACCGCAAACGGGATTTTCTCGAACACGAACTGGCACTGGTAGACGGCACTGGCTGGGAAGACCTGTTCGACGTGGTAGTGTGCGGCAGCGACGTGAGCAAACGAAAACCGTCACCGGAAATGCTGCTTCTCGCCATGGAAAGGCTGGGCATCCCGCCGTCGGAAAGTTGCTGGTACGTGGGCGACAGCACCACCGACGTGATCGCCGCCAAGGAAGCGGGCATCACCTCCATCTTCTACAACGGCGCCGGCTGGGGCCAGGCCTGGCTGGACAAGATCTTCCCCAACACCGTCAAGCACCCCCACCGCCCGGATGCGGTAGTCGGCAGCATCGCCGAACTCACCAGCCTGGCCCGCCACCTGCTGGCCCAGCACAAGCGCGTGGAGCGTGCCCGCTAGCCCTCCCGTAGGAGTGTCGCTCGCGGCGCGATTGATCAGTTTCGAGAAACCAAACGCATGGCGAAACCCGCTTTCGATATACCCAAGACTTCGCAGAGAGCAGAATGCAGGAGCTTGCCTGCAAGCGATGGGGTTATCGCCAGCAGTCTGGCTACTACAAAGCTGCACGCTCTTGCCGGGAGCGACAAACCGGAATTCCAATCAAACAACAATTGGCCCCTTCGCACAGATCATTAATGGTACGATCGTGCATCTTTTAGCCGGGAGAGACTCATGGCCAGCAACCCCCTCCACGCCTTCTGCGACGACGCCCTCGGACACGACGACGCCACCGCCCTGGCCGAGCGATTACGCCAGGGTCAGGTCAGCACCCGGGAGGTCACCGAGGCGGCCATTGCCCGTCTACAGCGCGTGGAGCCCACCCTGCAGGGCCTCACCGTGGACACCTTCGACGCCGCCCGCCAGCGCGCTGAAAGCAAACGCTTCAGCGGCTTCTTCGCCGGCGTGCCCAGCCTGATCAAGGACAACCTGGACCTGCGCGGCCTGCCCACCGGCCACGGCAGCCGCGCCCTGGGCGAGGCGCCGCTGAAGAAAACCAGCGGCATCGCCAAACAGTACCTGGCCCAGGGTTTCAACCTGCTGGGCAAGAGCACCCTGCCCGCCTTCGGCTTCACTGCCAGCACCGAACAGGCGGGGGTGCCCGCCACCCGCAACCCCTGGCACAGCGACTACTCCGCCGGCGGTTCCTCCGGGGGCAGCGCCGCCCTGGTGGCCGCCGGTGCCGTGCCCATCGCCCATGGCAACGACGGTGGCGGCTCCATCCGTATTCCCGCCGCCTGCTGTGGCCTGGTGGGTCTGAAAGGCACCCGGGGCCGTCTGATCGACCAGGATGCCGCCAAGGTACTGCCGGTGAATATCGTCAACGATGGCGTGCTCACCCGCAGCGTCCGCGACACCGCCCACTTTTTCATGGAAGCGGAACGCTACTACCGCAACCGCAAGCTCAAACCCATCGGCCAGGTCACCGGCCCGGGCAAGCAGCGGCTGCGCGTGGGCATGATGATCGACTCCGTCACCGGCGACGCCACCTGCCCGCAGACCCGCCACGCCGTAGAAGACACCGCCCGCCTGCTGGAAAGCCTGGGCCACACCGTGGAAGAGGCCCGCATCGACCTGCCGGCCCGGTTCGTGGAGGACTTTCTGCTCTACTGGGCCATGCTCGGCTTCCTGGTCAGCAAGGGCGGCAAGGCCCTGTTCCCCCAAGGCTTCGATGCCGGCCAGCTGGACCCGCTCACCCGTGGCCTGGCCGACTATTACCAGCAACGTTTCCTGAAAACCCCGGCCATGCTCCGCCAGCTACGCCTGGCCCGGCAACGCTACGCGGAAGCCTTTGCCCAATACGACGTGATCCTCAGCCCGGTACTGGCCCACACCACCCCGCAAATCGGCTACCTGGGCGCCGACCTGCCCTTCGATACCCAACTGGAACGACTGCTGCGCTACACCACCTTCACCCCCGCCAACAACGCCTCCGGCGGCCCCGGCATTTCCCTGCCCCTGGGCCAGACGGACGATGGCCTGCCCATCGGCGTGCAGTTCTCCGCCGCCAACGGCGAAGAGGCCCTGCTGTTGGGTCTGGCCTTCGAACTGGAAGAGGCCCACCCCTTCCAATCTCTGGGTAGGGTGCACTGAGCCGCTGGCAAACTGCACCATCGCCCCGCCCAGGCTCGAAACGCCAGGCAATCGCTGGAAGAACCAAACACAGCGACTCACGTCATAGTGGCCGCCCACCGCCTTTTGCTATTGTCGGTGCGTTGAGAAGGAGCTTCTGATAACTCCTTTCTGTGGGAAGCGATGCTTGCATCGCGAATAGCGGCGGTCTTACAGGCTCCTTCGCGATGCAAGCATCACTTCCCACAAAAATCAGGCATGTTGTAAGTTTTTCCAACGCTCCCAGACAAGGACCCCGGATCATGGACAATCAGACCATCAGCGGCGGCGTGGTCCACCCACTACCGGACGATCTTCGTCAGGCCCTACAGGCAGACAGCGCCATGCTGGCACAATGGCAAGACATCACCCCGCTGGCCCGCAACGAATGGATCTGCTGGATTGAAGATGCCAAGAGAGAGGCAACCCGGCAGGGGCGCATTACCCGTGCCCGGGAAAACCTCACCGCCGGCAAACGCCGCCCCTGCTGCTGGCCCGGCTGCCCACACCGCGAGCGCACCGGCAAAGCCTAGAACGCCACTGAAGAAAGTCTTTTCTACTGTGGGAGCGGAGCGCAGCGGAGTAACGCCTGCAAGGCGGGCCGCAGGCTGAGCGAAGCGAATAACCGATGCTCGCATCGCGAAGGGGCCGCAGAAAAACCCGCACGGTTGAGCGTTTTACCGCGCCTAGCTACCGAAACTGACTCGGCGACACCCCGAACCATTTCTTGAACGCCCGGGAAAACGCGCTCACTTCCGAGAACCCCAGCAGAAAGGCCATCTGCGTCACCGTCATCCCCGGCGTACGCAGGTGGCGCTCCACCAGCATCTTGCGGGTGTCTTCCACCAGTTGCTTCCAGCTCAACCCCTCATCAGCCAGCCGCCGCTGCAGGCTTCGTGAGCTCATGCAACATTCCGCCGCCGCCTCCGTCAGGGACGGCTCGCCGTCGGGCAGGCGTTGTTCGATCCACAGGGTCAGCTTGCTGGCCAGCGAGCCCCGCTCCGAGTCCGCCAGGCGCTGGGCCAGGGTGGCATCCAGCATGGCGGCGAGCTGGGTATCGCTGGCGTCCAGCATCTGCTGGGCGTTGGCCTTGTCGAACGCCAGCGCATAGTGGTCTGACTCACTGACCGGACAACGAAAGTAGCGTCCCATGGCCTGGCGCAGGCCCGGCTCGATCCAGTCCGGGGCGGACACCGCCACCGGGTTGTGGTCCCGGTCAATACGGATACGCAGCAAGCGCACGATAGTGGCCATGACAAAGACGATGGCCTGGGGGTGGGGCTGGTGATCCGTGTTGGAGGAAAACTGCAGGGCCACGGTGGCGTCATCCACGGTCAGCTCGGTGCGCACCAGGTCGCTGATCAGGCGATGAAAGCGGGTAATGCGGTTAAGCACACTGTACAGATCGCCCCCCGCCGCCACCGCCAGCCCCAGGGCCCCGAAGGTGTTGTACTGGGCGTGGCGGGCAATCTCGATACCCATGGCCGGATCGCCCAGCTGGGCCAGGCAATCATCCAGCAGCGCCGTGGACACCGCCGCATCCAGCCGCGCCTCCGGGTCCCGTATCATCTGCGGGTCCAGCCCGTGGCGGCGCAGAATCGCCTCGCCGTCCAGGCCCCGTTCGTGGAGCAGGTGCAGCAATGGCGCCATCAGCAAGGCCACCGCCTGTTTTTCTTCTTTCATTGGCGTCCCCGGTCAAACGGTTGGCGGGCAAAGGCGAGTTTTCCTGGCCAGCGCCCCCTAGAGTGGTCCCCATCGAGAAAAGGAGCACTCTCATGGCAACAACACCCCCACGTGGAAAATCCTCCACCGACAAAAAAGTGCAACAGGCCATCATCGCGATCAGTGATGATATACGGCAACGGCACGGCTGGCTCAAACACCAGAACGCCATCGGCTTCACCATCTTCGCCGTGGCCATTGCCGGCTGCACTCTCAATGCGGTGCTGTACCTGCAAGGTATCATGCCCGCCTGGCTGGTGATTGTCCTTACCGCCTTCTGGACCTCGCTGCTCCATGAACTGGAGCACGACCTGATCCACTGGATGTACTTCAAGAAAAACAAGCTCGTGCATCACCTGATGATGCTCGGCGTCTATCTGTGGCGCCCCACCACCATCAACCCCTGGGTACGCCGCCACCTGCATTTCCATCACCACAAGCACTCCGGCAGCGAAACCGACTTGGAAGAGCGCGGTATCACCAATGGTGAGAAGTGGGGCCTCAAGCGCCTGATCATGGTGGGCGACAACATGCTGGCCGTGTACCTGCGTGCGGTGAAATACCTGACCGAACCCCTGAAGCTCTACCGCCGCGGTGTTATCACCCGCAAAGACCTGAAGAACTTCCGCCTCATCGGCCTGGTGAGCTACAACCCGCTGGGCGTGATCGTCCACGCCATCTGGCACTTCTTCGTTCTCTACCACCTGCTCAACGGCGCCGCCTGGCTGGCCGGCAGCAGCATCCCGTGGCCGGAAGTGGTTAGCGCCCAGCTCAGCTGGATCACCCCGCTGGTGGTGGTACTGATCGCCCCCAACATGCTGCGCACCTTCTGCCTGCACTTCATCTCGTCCAACATGCATTACTACGGCGACAACGAACCCGGCAAGATCACTGAACAATGCCAGGTGCTCAACGTCTGGTGGCTGTGGCCCCTGCAGGCCTTCTGCTTCAACTTCGGCAGCACCCACGCCATCCACCACTTCGTGGTCCGCGACCCTTTCTATGTAAGGCAGATGACTGCCAAGCGGGCCCATGTGGTGTTGAAGGAAAATGGCGTGCGCTTCAATGATCTGGGTACGTTCCGACGAGCCAACCGGATGCACGAGAAACCGCAAGCCGCCTGATGGTGACGACTTGCCAACATAAAGCCCGCCCAGTGCGGGCTTTTTTGTTTTCAGCGGAAACGGCCCCGCTTACGCTCCGTACTCGCTACAATTTCCTTAATAATCAAATGCCTTGCTGCCGCCGAACATGAAAACACCCGCCAAGAGTTATAAGGAACGTTCCTTATAACTCCGTGTAGGACATTGGCTATAGCATCCCAACCTGTTGTTATGGCAGGCTTTTCCTTCTGGTTAAGGGAGCACGGTTCCAGAGTTATAAGGAACCGAGTTATGCGGAACGTTCTAATTAATACGCTGTTATGTGTGTGAATGAGTAAAGCAAAGTGGGTCTTCATAATCTGTGCTTTCGTTTGCGCCAGCTACTATGGGGCTTGGTTTTTATGGAGGGCAATGGGGTGGCACTGGCATACAAGTGCAAACATTCCAGGCTTCGCTATGCTGTTGCTATCATGGCCATGGTCTTCTGCCGTTTTCGGTTTTCAACTGGAGCTTCAAGAATACATCGGTGAGGCTCCGCGCCATTTGGTCACGTCGGCATTTATGGCTGTTGGTTTTGCATTCAACATGACTCTTGCCTACTTAGCAGTAGTGTTTTTGGTGGGCAAGGTAAAATCACATAACAAGTAGCGGCAGTTCGCCCCTGCGGGGCCGGACGCTCGTTCCTCGCGCCGCTGCGCAAGGCGTTAGCTTGCCGAGTTACCCACGGAGAGTAGACACCCTTTGAGAAAACAGACTCAAACCGGCCAAACACCATGAACATCATCAATATCGCAGACACCGTCATGAACCGCGCTGCCCGCTATCACGATCACCGCGTTGAAGGGCTGAAGCACATCCCTACCAGTGGGCCGGTCCTGATTGTGGTGAACCATTCCCTTGCCACCTACGACAGCGGCCTGCTTGCTACTGCGATCAAGGCCAAGCTGGGGCGAGATGTGTGGCTGCTGGGTGACCGCTATATTTTCAAGGTGCCGGTACTACGCGATATGGCCACAGCCTACGGTTTCGTTGAGGGCTCACAGCACAATGCAGAGAGCCTGTTGCGCGATGGCGAGCTGGTATTGGTGGCGCCGGGTGGCATGCGTGAAGCACTGCGGCCCAGCAGCCAGAAATATCAGCTGGATATCAGTGACCGAAAGGGGTTTGCAAAGCTGGCCATGCGTACCGGCGCCCCGGTTATTCTCTCCGCCTGCCCGGCAGCGGATGACATTTATCACGTGGTACCGAACCCGGTGACCGACTGGGTGTACAACCGCTACAGGCTGGCCGCCCCGGTTATCTTTGGCAAGTACGGCACCCCCATTCCCAAGCCGGCCAAACTGGTTCACTACCTGAATGCGCCGATGTCACCGCCTGACAATGGCACAGACGATGATCCTGAAGCCGTCGATGCCTTCCATGCCGGGCTGGAAAATCGCCTGCAGGAAATGCTCACGGAACATGCGAGCGCCTGAAAGATGCAATGTCAGATGGATCAATTTCTTCCATGACTAAAGATCAGATCATCGAATCTATAAGAAAGGCTTTCTGTAACGTAAAGCTAGGTGGTGGCATCGGTCTATGGGAGGCCCAGGCCATTGATGATTATCAATCGGAAGATGTTCAGAGAAAGAAAAGACAAATAGACGAGAAAGAAGACTGGTCATCCTTTACTCCTGATGTACTACAAAAATGCCATAGCAGCCTTTCTTTTTTTGATGCCAATGGCATGAGGTTTCATTTACCTGCGTTCATTATCAAAAGCTTGAAGGGCGAGGTGAACGATCCCGTCTTCCACCTTACACAGCTTGACGATTATGCAATGTCGAAACTGGCAACGCTAAGCGACGACCAAATAAAGGCTGTGATTAACTATCTTGCCTGGTGTCTGGAAAATGAAGACTTTGAATACGAGCACCCAGCGATTCAACGGGCATTAGACGAATACTGGACACCAAGAACTAACAAGCCACATCACGTCAACTGATTTTCCACCGCTTCGCGGCTCAATACCGAGCATTCCGAGAAATGACATGAAAGAAACCGTTGCCGTTTTCGGCACCCTCCGCTTCCCTCCCGAATCCATGGACGCCGTCAGACCACACCTCAAGACCTTTGTCGACGCCACCCGCAACCAGGATGGCTGCATTGCCTACGATGTGGCGGAAGATCTGTTTGATCCCGGCCTGATTCGCTTTTCCGAGCTCTGGCCAGACAATGTCACTCTGGATGCGCATCTGGTGGCGCCGCATATTGCGCCATGGCGGGAGGCCGCTAAGCGGTTTGGGCTGATGGAGCGGGCGTTTACGGCTTACGATATTCATGGCTCTCGGCCTGTATAAGCCGGGGACAACAGTGAAGCACCGCATTTACAGCAAGGACGCTGACACATGAAAAGCGCACAACAGTTCTGGGACAAGGCGGCAGCCCGTTATGCCAAAAGCCCGGTCAAGGATGAAGCGAGCTATCAGAAGAAACTGGCGATTACCCGGGATTACTTTCAGCCGGACTGGTCTGTGTTCGAATTCGGTTGTGGCACCGGTAGCACAGCCATTCTTCACGCGCCCTACGTCCGGGATATTCTTGCAACGGATGTGTCAGCAAAAATGCTAGAGATTGCGGAAGCCAAAGCTGCTGATGCCGGTATTGGCAATATCCGTTTTCAGCAGGGCACGCTGAATAGTCTGCCGCTGACGCCAGGGAGTTTTGATGCGGTGCTCGGGCTGAATATTCTGCACCTGGTTGACGACCCTGAAGCGGCTATCTCCCGAGTGAGTTCCCTTCTGAAACCCGGCGGTGTTTTCGTTTCCAGCACGGTGCTGGCAGCGGATATGAAGCTGCACTGGCGCTTGCTGATTCCGTTGATGCAGGCGCTGGGCTTTGCGCCCCATGTGAGCCGGTTCGGCAGGGGCGGGTTGTTCGCCATGCTGGCTCGGGCTGGCTTTGATATCGACCATGAATGGCAGCCGGACGGCCTGTCTGTCTTTATTGTGGCCAGAAAGCGCGCCTGACTGTTTCGTCAGTTTTTATTCCCCTCCCGAAAAAACGACGGCGCTACGCCGGTCCAGCGTTTGAAGGCGCGGCGGAAGTTGGCGGTGTCGCCGTAGCCCAGGGTGTAGGCCAGTTCCTGAATGGTCATGTGCTGGCTTTTCAGGTATTCCATGGCCAGGGCGTGGCGGACTTCATCGAGGATTTCCTGGAACGAAGTGCCTTCATCCAGCAAGCGGCGGTGCAGGGTTCGCGGGGTCATGTGCAGGATGCGGGCGGTGACGGTGAGTGAGGGGAAATTCACCTGTTTGGCCAGCATCAGTCGGCGCACCCGTGCTGACACGGAGACATCCGATACCAGGTTCTTCAATTCCCACTCGCAGAGTTTTTCCGCATGTTCAAAGGCGGCCGGGTCCGCGGTTCTCAGTGGCTGGTCCACCACCTCCAGCGGCAAGGACAGGCCAGTCCAGCCCTGGTTATAACGCACCGGGCAGCGGAACAAGGACCGGACCAGTTCCCGGTCGAAGGCTTCGGCAAAGGTAAAGCTGGCCTCAGCCACCTGACAGTTGCCCAGGGTAATGAAGTCGAGCACGTTCTTTACCGCCACCACCACGGCCCCCAGCAGGAATGGCCCCACCTCACCCAGCGGCAGCAATTCCCGGATCTGCAGGTTCAGGTAGTTGCCCTCCACCTGATGGCTGACCATGACCAGATTGATACGCAGGGGAATAAAGCGCTCCAGCAATTCCACCACCTGGCGGACAGAGCCGCTGTTCATGGCTGCATAGCCGACCATGCCATGATTATTGATGCGCAGCCGCTCGCCCACCATCAGGCCCAGGGCGGGCTCTCCGGTGATCGCTTCCGCTTCCAGAAACAGGGCTCGGACTACCTCCCAGGGAACACTGGCATCGGCCTGTTCAAGATCGGCCAGCGACAAGTCATGGGCCGCCAACCAGGGAGCAACGTCGATCCCCATCTCCGTGAGCTGGTCTGCCACCTGGCGGAGATAGTTGATGGACAGTGCCCATTCCATCGGCTGGTTCATGGCTGGCAAGATCCGAAAATTCGCATTGTCAAAAAATGACTCCCATCTGTCTACAGACAACCTACCCCAGCGCCATGCGCATATCTAGCATCGATCTCCACTGCTCAAACCCCGAGCACGACAACGGTACAGGAAGGTAACAAAGCACAATAAAACCTTACGTATTGGCTGCCTTTCATCAGGGAGAACATCATGCGATATGCAAAACAATTAATTATTTTTCTCGTGGTTTCCACGGCCCTTTTCGCCAACAGCACTCACGCCAGCATTGGCAACAAGCGCACGCTCTGCGTTTTCGATCTGGTCGGTGCCAACGGTGATTTCTACGGCATCATGAAGGATTTCAAGACTGCGGCACTTGGCTGGGGCGTGGACATTGAGCTGAAGCCCTATACCGACGAGAAGATCGCCGCCGAGGATCTGAAGGCGAAGCAGTGCGATGGCGCCCTGCTTACCGGCATCCGTGGCCGCCAGTTCATCAGCTATACCGGCAGCATGGATTCCATCGGTGCCATTCCCGATTACGATGCCATGCGCATGGTGGTGTCGATTCTGGCCAGCGGCAACCCCAAGGTGAATCCGCATCTGGTATCCGGCCCCTATGAGTTTGCCGGCCTGGTGCCCATGGGCGCGGCCTATCTGTTCGTGAAGGACAACAGCATCGATACGGTGGAAGAGCTGGCGGGCAAATCCATTGCCGTACTCGAATACGATGTGGCCGAGGCGAACATGGCCAAGCGTGTGGGCATGTCGCCGGTGATGTCGGATATCACCAATTTTTCCACCCGTTTCAACAACGGTTCCGTGGACACCTGCTTCGCGCCCATCTTCGGTTATTCCGCCCTGGAACTGTACAAGGGTATGCAGCCGGACGGCGGCATCATTGATCTGGTGCTCGGCCAGTTGAGCGCACAGCTGATTCTTCGCAAGGATCTTTTCCCCGCGGATTTTGCCGATCAATCCCGCAAGTATCTTGCCGGCCAGTTTGATCGTGCCATGCGCATCATCAACAACGCCGACGGCGAAGTGAATGAAAAGTGGTGGATCAATATTTCTGATGCGGAAACTACCCGTTACGACGAAATGTTTCGTCAGGCCCGTATCGATCTGGCCAACCAGGGCGTTTACAACAAGGACATGATGAGCCTGCTGCGCAAGGTGCGTTGCAAGGGCAATCCGTCCCGTGCCGAATGCGTCAATCCCGTCGAGTGATCTGATCGATTATTTCTTTTCTTTCAACGTCATCTTGCAGTGATCTGCACAGCATTATGAGAGGCATTATCATGTTGGAAAAACTCAATCCCGATACCTTGTTGCGTTTGAAAAAATGGGGCTACCTGGCCTGCTGGATGCTCTTTCTTCCCATGGTACCGTTTTCCGCCCTGGTGGGCCGCGAACAGGGCACCCAGAATCTCTGGGCATGGATGATCCTGGCGGTGTTTTTCATTCTGGTGCCGGTGGTGGATTACCTGGTCGGCAAGGACCCGGTGAACCCGGACGAAGACACACAGGTTCCGGAACTGTCCCAGGACAAAAGCTACCGCGCCCTGCCCCTGCTGCTGGCCGTGGCCTGGCTGGGCCTGCTGTTCTATGCCGGCCATGTGTTCGTCAGCAATGATTATTCCTGGGCCGGCATGCTCGGCTGGATCATGTCCATCGGTCTGCTTGGCGGCATGATTGCCATCAACCTGGGCCATGAACTGATTCACAAGGACCCCAAGGTGGAAAACTGGATGGGCGGCCTGCTGTTGTCATCGGTGACCTATGGCGGCTTCAAGGTGGAGCATGTGCGTGGCCACCATGTGCATGTGTCCACCCCGGATGACGCCTCCTCCAGCCGCTATAACCAAAGCCTGTATGATTTTCTGCCCAAGGCGTTTGTGCGCAATTTCAAGAATGCGTGGAAACTGGAAAAGCTGTACCTGGAACGCAAGGGCAAGAACAACATCAGCATTCATAACGAGCTGATCTGGTGGTACGGCATCTCCTTCCTGTTTGCGGTAGCCTTCGGTGTGCTGTGGGGTTGGCAGGGTGTGCTGTTCTTTGTTGGCCAGAGTTTCTTTGCGGCCCTGGCGCTGGAGATCGTCAACTACATCGAGCACTACGGCCTGCATCGTCGCCAGCTGCAGACCGGTCGCTATGAGCGGGTCACCCCGGCACACAGCTGGAACTCGAATTTCCTGGTGACCAATTTGGTGCTGTTCCAACTGCAACGCCACAGCGACCACCACGCCTATGCCAAGCGTCGTTACCAGGTACTGCGCCACTATGACGAGAGCCCGCAACTGCCAGCCGGTTATTCCGCCATGATGTTGCTGGCCATGGTGCCGCCATTGTGGAAAGCCGTGATGAACCCGCGGGTGGAAGCCTACTACCAAGGCGAGCTGGATCAGCTGTTCCGCGAAGGCCCGCGCATCAACAATATTGCCTGATTGCGGTACCGGTGAGTGGCCTTGCGCCGCTCACCGGTGTTTTCGCGCTGCATCACAGTCCGGTGTTTTACCGACACATTGCCACCGCTTTCCCCTCCCTTCGAAAAGCATTAACGCCTTTTTTCAACACGGTAGCGCCCTTTGACCGGCCACGCCAAATGCCTACACTGCCAGAGTCAGGATCTTGTCGAAATCGGCCAGGCCCGTTCGATCATGAAATAGATACCTCTGAACGAAAGGAGTCGCCCTCATGACCTCGAAAAAAACTGCGCTTCCGCCAATCGCCTCCCCTCAAGAGTGGGAAGCGTCTCGACAGGCCCTGCTTGCCAGGGAGAAAGCCTTGACCCGGATGCAGGACGAACTGGCTGCCGAACGCCGCCGGTTACCCATGGTGCCCGTGGAAGACAACTACACCTTCACCGGGCCGCATGGTGAGGTGGGTCTGGTGGATCTGTTTGAGGGACGCCGGCAACTGATTGTCTATTGCGCAATGCTCGAGCCCGGCGCCACCCCCTGTGAAGGTTGCTCAATGGTGATGGACAACATTGGCCACAATCTTGCCCACGTCAACGCCAGGGATACGACGTTCGTGTTCACCTCCCCGGCACCGCAACACGAGATCCTGGCACTGCAAAAGCGTATGCACTGGCAGGCGCCCTGGTATACCGACCATCAGCGTCGTTTCGCGGATGCGTTCGGCGCCGGCAAGGGGTTTGCCATCAACGTGTTTATTCGCGACGACGACAACCTGGTCTACCGCACCTACTTCAGTACCGACCGTGGCGGAGAACTGTTCGATACCCATTTCCGGCTGCTGGATATCACCCCGTACGGCCGCCAGGAACAGTGGGAAGATTCGCCCGGTGGCTGGCCACAAAGTGAGCCCTACCAATGGTGGCGTATGCACGATGACTACTAGTTGATAAGCATGCTGGCGGATATGGACTTAGACATGGCGTTCGCCAACTGCTATCTCCACGTTGAGACGAAACGCATCTCCCGGGCCAGGCAGGGTGAGTTAACCATGTGCAATACGGACAACGCTATTGCCCGACAACTTCCCACACAAGGGTTGAAACTCCCGTTATAACCCTTATCTTCACGCACCCCGGCCTTTCTTCTTGCCGGATTATTTGAGCAACGGACTCGACTTGATGCACTGCGCCAGTTTTTTTGCCGTCTGGCCCGATGGCGGCTGTTCGAGTGCCCAGGTCGCCAACAGGAGATGATGACACTGAACGCCTTTTAGCAAGGCTGTTTCTGAACTGTGGATTAGATCGCGGAGGTGATTTGATGTCAGCGCAGAATCTGACTTGCCCGGCCCCGATACAGGCCGATCCCTACCCCACCCGGCTGCACCAGCACCCGGAACAACCCTGGCGAGAGCGCCGGGAGCATACGGTAAAAGGCCGCCACCTGCCCGGCCCGTTGACCGACCAGCAATTGGATCGATTTGAGAAAAACGGTTTTCTTTTCGAGCCCGGATTTCTGCCGTCTGACGAGGTGGCCACGCTGACCAAAGCTATGAGCGAGCTGCTCAATCGCGAGGACTACCGTGACAAACCTTTCACTATCGCCGAGCCGGGCAGCCAGGAGATCCGTTCCGTGTTTGCCGTGCATTTTCTGCACCGGACATTCCAGCACCTGGTCCGCGATCCGCGACTGACCCAACGGGTGGAGCAGATCCTCGGCGGTGGCCACTATGTGCATCAGTCCCGCATCAATTACAAACCTGGCTTCAAGGGAAATGGATTCAACTGGCATTCAGATTTTGAAACCTGGCATGCAGAAGACGGAATGCCAGAGATGCATGCGGTAAGCGCCTCCATCATTCTGACGGACAACCACCTGTTCAACGGGCCGCTGATGCTGATACCCGGGTCCCACAAGCACTTTATTCCCTGCGTGGGCCCTACACCTGAGGAACATCACAAGCAGTCACTGAAGACCCAACAGATCGGCGTCCCTTCAGAAATCGCGCTGACAAAAATGATAGACCGCTATGGCATCGATTCCCCCACCGGCCCGGCGGGAAGCCTGCTGCTGTTTGACTGCAACACCCTGCACGGCTCCAACGCCAATATGTCACCGGATCCGCGCAGCAATGTGTTCTTCGTGTTCAACCGGCGCGACAACGCCTGCGTGGCACCTTTTGCGGCGAAGAAACGGCGCCCTCGATTTCTTGGGCATGAGCCGGATCGGCTGTGGCAAGCGGACGATAATTGATAGTTGATAATGGATAATTGATAACGCGCGATTTAGGGCCTGAGTCGCTGAAACGATTAAAGCCGCGCACATATCATTGCGCGGCTTTTGTGTTTCGTTATCAATTTTCAATTCTCCATTATCAATTGGATTTATTCTTGTGCCGAAAAAACCGCTGGATACTGGAAAAGTCTTTTTCAGAATAGCCATGGTTTCCATGGGCGGCGTAGAGGCTTTTTGCCAGGTTTCCCATGGGGGTGGCGGACTGGGTGCTCAATGCGGCTTGCAGTGCCAGGCCCAGGTCCTTGTTCATCAGCTTCACGGCGAAGCCGCCTTCGTAGTCTTTCGATGAAGGGACATTTTCCATGACACCGGGCCAGGGGTTGTACTTGTCCAGGGACCAGTTATCGCCGGAACTGGCTTTCATGATCTCGGAAAGTACCGCCGGGTCCAGGCCGTGGTCCGCGCCCATCTGCAGGGCTTCCGCGGTGCCGATCATGTGGATGGCGAGCAGCATGTTGTTGCAGATTTTTGCCAGCTGGCCGGCACCGTTATCGCCGGCACGGAACACCTGGGCGCCCATGCATTCCAGCACCGGGCGGGCCCGTTCGATGGCGTCGCTTTCACCGCCACAGATAAAAGTCAGGGTGCCGGCCTTTGCCCCGCCCACGCCACCGGAGACCGGGGCGTCGATCATCACCCTGCCCTGCTCTCGGGCAATGCCTGCCACATCCCGCGCAGTGTCCGCATCGATGGTGGAGCAGTCGATAATCAGGGCGCTTTTATCAATGTGTTGCAGCACGCCCCCGTCTTCTCTATCCCGGGCGCCAAGGTACAAGCCACGAACCGCCGCCGCCGAGGGCAGCATGCTCACGATCACATCCGCTCGCTGCACCGCTTCAGCGGCACTCTCGGCAGCCTTGACGCCATCATTCACTGCGGCCGCCAACAAGGCGGGCACCAGATCAAATGCCGCTACCTCGTGTCCGGCCTTGACCAGATTGGCGGCCATGGGACCACCCATATGACCGACACCGAAGAATCCGATTTTCATGGTTGTCTCTCCCTGCCGCTTTCCCGAGCGGATATTTTTGTGCGTTTAGAGACGGGCCGGACGTCTGACGTCCAACCCTTTACAGAAACGATAAATCTTTCAGCACATTGCGCGCGATAATCACGCGCATGATTTCGTTGGTGCCTTCCAGAATCTGGTGCACCCGCGTATCACGCACGTAGCGCTCCAGCGGGTACTCACTGATATAGCCATAGCCTCCATGCAGTTGCAGGGCCTGGTTGCAGACGTTGAAGCACAGGTCCGTGGCCAGGCGTTTGGCCATGGCGCACAGCATGCTTTTATCGCTGTGATTCTGATCCAGTTTCCAGGCGGCCAGGTGCACCATTTGCTGGGCAGCCACCAGTTCTGTAGCCATATCCGCCAGGGTGAATTGCACGGTCTGGAAATCACCGATGGCCTGGCCGAACTGTTTGCGTTCCTGCACGTATTGCTGGGCCTGGCGCAGAGCCGCCTGGGCAGCGCCCAGCGAGCAGCTGGCGATATTGATACGGCCACCATCCAGGCCGGCCATGGCGATTCGGAAGCCCTGCCCTTCTTCACCGATCAGGCAATCGGCAGGAATCCGTGCGTCTTCCAGAATCACCGCCCGGGTGGGCTGGCTTTTCCAACCCATCTTGGCTTCGTTGCGCCCATAGCTGATGCCAGGGGTATCCGCGGGCACCGCAAAGCAGGAAATGCCGCCGGCACCGGGCCCACCGGTGCGTGCCATCAATACCAGCACATCGGTATCGCCGGCGCCGGAGATGAAGGCTTTGGCGCCATTCAGCACATAGTCATCACCGTCTTTTTTCGCGGTGGTGCTTAACGAGACCGCATCGGAGCCGGCCCCCGGTTCGGTAAGGCAGTAGGACGCCAGCTTTTCCCCACTCATCAGGTCCGCCGCCCAGCGCGTCCGGATGGCATCGCTGCCAAAACGGGTGAGCATCCAGGTGGCCATGTTGTGGATGGTGATGAAGGCGGTGGTGGAGGTGCAGCCCTGTGAGAGCTGCTCAAAGATCAGCGCCGCATCCAGGCGGCTGAGGCCCATGCCGCCGTGCTCTTCGTCGCAGTACAGGGAACAGAAACCCAACGCCCCCGCTTCGCGAATGGCGCCTTTGGGAAAGAGGCTGTTTGCATCCCATTCTGCGGCGAAAGGCGCCAGCGCTTTTTCAGAAAACTGTCTGGCCGTTTCGCGGAAGGCGATTTGTTCTTCGCTAAAAGAAAAGTCCACGCGTTGATCCTTTCAAGACCTTTTCATCATTCAAGACCCTGCACCGGGAGCGTCGCTGGCGGCGCGATAACCTGACGCTGGAATCGCGCCGCCAGCGACGCTCCTACGGAGAATCCCGTCACTTCAAATTGATACTCATGTTTGGCCCGGCCGCCGGAATATCGGAATCGAACCAGCGACTGGTGACGGTCTTGGTTTCTGTGTAGAAGCGCACGGCCTGTTTGCCATAGGCGTGCTGGTCACCGTAGAACGAGCCTTTCCAGCCGGTAAAGCTGAAGAACGGCAGCGGCACCGGAATCGGCACATTGATACCCACCTGCCCCACTTCCACTTCATGCTGGTATTTGCGCGCCGCGGCGCCGCAGGCGGTGAAGATGGAGGTGCCGTTGCCGTAGGGGCTGTTGTTGACCAGCTCCAACGCCTCTTCCAGGGTATCCACGGTGACGCAGCAGAGTACCGGGCCGAAGATTTCTTCCCGGTAGATGGACATGTCCGGGGTCACACCGGAAAACAGGGTGGGTCCCACCCAGTTGCCGTCCGGCAGGCCATCCACGGTGCACTCGGAACCATCCAGCAAACAGTTCGCGCCCTCTTCCTTGCCCTGCTTGATCAGGGTGAGCACACGCTGTTTGGCCTGGGGACTGATCTGCGGGCCGTAGGCGGCATCGGGATCGTTCCAGGCGCCCGGGCGAATCTTGGCGAACTCGTCTTTCAGTTCATCGATCCAGGCTTTGGAGTCGCCCACAAACACCGCCACGCTGATGGCCATGCAACGCTGGCCTGCCGCGCCACATGAGGAGCCCACCAGGCTGCTGATCACCTGTTCTTTTTTCGCATCCGGCATGATCACCATATGGTTCTTGGCACCGGCAAAACATTGGGCCCGTTTCAAATGCTCGGTGGCGGTGCGGTACACGTGCTGTCCCACCGGCACCGAGCCCACGAAGGACACGGCCTTGATGTCGGGGTGAGTCAGCAGGGTATCCACCTGCTCCTTGCCACCATGGACCACCTGCAGCAGCCCCGGCGCGGCACCGGCTTGCTGGAACAGCTCCGCCAGGCGGTTGGGGGTCATGGGGTCCTGCTCGGAAGGTTTGAGCACGAAGGTGTTACCGGCGGCGATGGCCAGGGGGAACATCTACAGGGGTATCATGGCCGGGAAGTTGAACGGGGTAATGCCCGCGCAAACGCCCAGGGGTTGGGTCCAGGAGTGGCTGTCGATGCTTCGTGCCACATTGCCCATGGTTTCGCCCATCATCAACGAGGCGATGTTGGCGGCCTGCTCGGCCACTTCGATACCTCGCCACACATCCCCCTTGGCATCCTCAAAGGTCTTGCCGGTTTCCTGGCTGAGGATCTCGGCAATCTCTTCCTGGTGCTCCTTGAGCAGGGCCTGGTAACGCAGCATCAGCCGCGCCCGCTCGGACACCGGCACTTCCTTCCAGTCAGCAAAGGCAGCCTTGGCGGAGGCGATGGCCTGCTCCATTTCGCCGGCGGTGGCCGCCGGAGCTTCGCACAGCACGGCCTGGGTGGCCGGGTTGGTCACCGGGATCCACTGGTCGGTATGGCTGGCAACGAATTCGCCATTGATCAGCAGGGGCAGACGACGGGTCATGACAGCTCTCCACGCAAGTATTGTCGGTATGGGTCCCTTTGTAGCACAGGGATTGAGCGATAGAGATAGCCACTTTTGAGCCAAGATGGATTATATTGCTGTTTATGAGCCTTTCGACGACAACCGGTGAGCACCCGGCGGAAACCTCCCGCTGGCCTTTGCCGGATACCGGTCAGCGCACGGTGATTCCACCGGCGGTGCTGGCCACCATGACCGCACACCCCCTGTGCCGCGGCTGCCTGCCCCATGGCGTTGGCTACTACCCCCATGCCGGCGGACACCGCATGCTGCGGGCGAAGCCGGCAGATGATCTGTTGATTTACTGCGTTGCTGGCCAAGGCCAATTGCAGGTTAATGGCCAGACATTACCGGTCACCGCCGGCGATCTGTTGCTGCTGCCAGCTGGCCTTGCGCATCACTACCAGGCTGATGACAGTGACCCCTGGAGTATTTATTGGGTGCACCTGGGTGGCGATGAGGCGCCGCGTTATTTTGACGAAATTGCCGGAGACAGCCCCGAGCGTTACCGGGTAACGGTGGGGGTGCATTCGCGGTTGGCGGAGGAATTTCAGGCCCTGCTCGCCGCCGTCACCCGGGTGCAGCCGGAGCACCTGGTCTACGCGGCCAACCTGTTGCGCAGTCTGCTGGCCTTTGCCGCGCTGATGCGCCGCCAGCACACCACCCGCCACGCATCTCTGGATATCAACCGGGTCAACAGCTACCTGCAAACCGCCCTCACCCGCCGGCTCAATCTTGACGAACTGGTGGACGCCACCAGTGAGCTTTCGCGCTACCACTTTATTCGTGAATACAAACGCCAGACCGGGCAAACACCCATGCAGGCGTTTCAACGCATCAAGGTCAGCCATGCCTGCTATTTGCTCGATATCAGCGACGATACCGTGGCGCAGATTGCCGCATGGCTCGGCTATGACGACCCCTATTATTTTTCGCGATTGTTTAAAAAAGTGATGGGTATTTCGCCGCAACGGTATCGTCGGGAGCGGGGGCATTAGGCCGATCGTGGGTTTGATTCAAAAGCACGTTCACCGCAGGACACACAGCGCTTTCTCATTCTTTAACACGCCAGCGGATATGTAGGGTGCACTTAGCCTGAGCGAACTGCACCGGTCCGGCGTTTGATGGTGCAGTTCGCCTTAGGCTCAGTGCATCCTACGGTAATGCGAAGGCTGTAGTTCAATAGTTCGGTGGGGTGTTATTTCGGAAGCTGGTGGTGTTGCATCGTGGGCGTCTATGGATTCTCGATGAAAGCATCGTTTCCCACAATTATTTTCATTTTTTTAATTATATTTTTTAAAAATTATCCGCGGCTTGACCATGTCATGGTCATCACTTCAGGGTGGTTTTCACACTGAAAAACATAGGCACAACCGTAATCACCGAACCAGAATGGCAGGGTGTCAGTGGAATCCAGCTGCATGACAAAATTCATATTTTTCTGGCAACACGGGCAGGTGGGATAATCCACATTTTGCACCCAGTGCGGCCAGCCCAGCAGTTTGTCTCCGGCCCGTGGGGCAGGGCGGTGGGCATGGAGCAGTGCGAGGGTGCCATCGGGGAGATCATCGTTGATGGCCACGGTTTCCTGCTGATCGGGAAAATCATTGTGCCGGCTCCAGCCGGTCAGTGATTGCTCGGGGAAGGCATCAGGAATGGTCACCGGCAGGGCGTCGAACCCCTGGGTCTGGTCGCGGGGAATCACCCTGCTGAGGGAGGCTTCGGAGAAGGGTAAATGAGCCTGACAGAACACCTCGCATTCTTCTTCCATGTTGGTGCAGTAGAACACCTGCAACACACCATCACCGAACGGCTGGCCGGCGTCTGCCGGCAAATCACCGGAGTCCAGCTGTACGAACAACTGCATGGGCTGATGGCAATGCCCGCAACAGGGCCAGGACTCGTCAGGCCGCAATAATGGCAGCCCCCCAAATTTTGAGCGCGCGCCGGGCACAGCTGGCCCTATCCGGGGCCGCCAAGCGGTCCGGGATAGGGGGGCCAGCTTTAGTTTTATTTCTTCGGGCAGCATGACACGTCCTCGTACGGTCGTTTCAGCTTGCCCAGACTGAGGTTTCAAGGCAATGAATAGCCTTCACAAATCTGCTACCAGGGCGGTTTTGCTGACTGAGCGGAATGCAAAAAAAGGCATTTGATGGAAAGGCAGTTGATAATTGAGAATGGATAATTGATAACTCGCGATTGAAGAATAGGAGCGCTCTTCCAGGGACAGAGGCCGCGTCCATGCTGGGGTCGCGGCCTCATGGCTTTAGAGAAAAGATAGCGCATCTCGCGCGTTATCAATTATCCATTCTCAATTATCAATTTCGTCAAACTGCTCCATCTGCCATTGCCCGAACGCCTGTTGCGCCTGTTCCAGTTGCTCAATCAGCCGTTGACGCTTGCCCGGTTCGAATTTACGGCTGGCCAGGGACAGCAGGGTCTTGTGCAGGCGCTGGCGCTCCTTGCGGTCCATGTGATCGAGCCAGTGCTCGCCGGCCTCATTGACCACCAGCACGTCCCGGCCGGCGTGGTTGCGCTGGCTGACTTCGTAGCTGTGCACCAGGGCACGACCCAGGACCACATAGGCAAACTGGGGGTCTTTCAGGGGGCCGAAGACCGCTTCCCGGAAACCGCCACTGAGCGGCCCTAGTTTCAGGCGCGTGAGCTTGTCGCCGTAGTAGTAGCTGCCGGCGGCGCCGAGCAGGCCACCGATCAGCGCGCCGGTGCCCAGGGAATGCCCCAGGGTCACCGCATCCAGGCCCGCGCCGCCCACCGCACCGGCACCGAAACCGGCGGCGGCCAGCTGGGTCTTGCTGATGCCCCAGAGCTGGCGGGTGCGCTCACTGAACAGGTCACCATCGTCCGGGGTGAGCAGGTCGCTTTCCTGCCGTTGCAGGCGACGGTGCTGATAAAGATCTTCCACCGACCGGCGCAGGCGCTGCTCCCGTTCGCGCTGCCAGTGATGCCACCGCTGGCGCAATTTGGGCAGCAGCGGTTTGGCCGGTTCGTGCTCGCCCAGGCGGGCACTTTCCTGATGGCCGAGCATGTCGATCAGGGCATCGGCGATATGTTCCAGGGCCTGGCTGTCGCGGCCAAACTTGAGGGCCTGCAGGTATTCCAGCGCCGCATCCAGGGGCTCGCGCCAGTCCGGCGCCAGTTGCCCGAAGCTGCGTAGCAGGTCCAGGTGCTTTTCGAAGGGGGCGCGCACCGCGTCAAAACGGCGCACGATCTGGAAATACTGGCCCAGGGCCGCTTCCCAGTCGGCACTGTGATCGTCGCTGCCGATCTGGTTGATCAGCGCCAGGCTGGGGCGGCCGGTCCAGCGCAGGATGTTCATTTCCGCTTCGTGTTCGCGGTTGTAGGGTACCGAGCCGTCCACCACATAGATGATCCCCGCGCCGTCCACGATGGGAGCCAGCAGCTGGCATTCATCGTGATAGCGCGGGTCATCCCCATGCTGGGTGACGAAGGCGGCCACGGTTTCCGGGCGATCGGAGGCGGACAGGCTGTGCCCCTGCAACCAGGCCAGTACCTTGCGGGGACGCTGGAACCCGGGAGTGTCGATCAGCTCGTAGAGGGTCGTGTCATCCACCTTCATGGGGTAACGGTGGCTGTCGCGGGTGGTGCCCGGCTCCATGGCGATGGCAATGGAATCGTTCTGGGCCAGGGTGGCCACCACGCTGGACTTGCCCTTGTTGGGGTGGCCAACCACGGCAAAGCGGGGCAGTTGTTGGGCCGTTTCGTTCATGGTTGATCCTGTTCCCGGGGGGCGCACAGCAACAGATGGCTGTCGCCCTGACGATCCACGAAGCGTTGCCACTGGGCCAGCAGCCCGGCATCGGTGAGCGCGGCGCCCTGTTCGTCCGCCAGTGGCACCAGGGCCAGCAGGGTGGCGGCGGGCCAGTGATCGCGGGCATCGATAATGAAATCGCTGAGTTCCCCGGTGGGTGGCTCCCAGCCCCGGGTGACCAGGATCACCGACTGATTGCGGGCACCGGTCTGTTCCAGCACCCGGGCATCTTCTTCCAGGGAATTGTTGCCCCCGGCACGGCACTGCAGCGGCCCCGGATCGCGGCTGAGGCGGGGCAACAGGCCGGGGGCGTCCATGGCGGCGCCGGCCCAGTGGATCAGGGTGGCACTGTCCGGCAGGGGCGACAGGTCCGTTTTGGCCGCCGCCGGGGCGGGCTGGCTGTCTTCCTGGCCACGGGTTTCCACCCAGGGCGTCTCGAAGCGATAGAACAGCCCCTGCCAGCCCGGGTGGGCACGCAGGGCCCGGCCGGCCTGCCAGCGGAGCTGCAGGGCCGCCAGCATCAGCAACACCAGCCGGGGCAACAGCACATACACCAGCCACAGCATCAGCACGAAGGGCCACCAGGTCCCCAGCAAGGCCGGGTTATCCGCCGGAGTGTCCGCAAGCCGGTAGAACTGGGATGCGCTTACCAGCTCCGCCGAGGGGACCGCTGCGGGCCACAGGCTCTGCCAGGGCTGAGCCAGGGCCGCCACTATCCGGTGATAACCGTCGGCGGAGGTCTGCAGTGTCGTACTCCAGCCGAAGGCCAGATCCTGCACCACCACCAGGGCCAGCAAGGTCAGCAGACCGCTGATGGCAAACAGCAACCCCCCGGTGTGGGCGATGCGGGCACACAGGGCCGGGCGCAGGGCGGCCAGAGGATCCTCCCCCTGGCGCGGCCCCAGCAGGCTGCCCCAGGGCTGCCAGCCCAGCCAGGCCTGCAGGCTGGTGAACAGGGCCAGCAGCAGTTGCAGGGCCACCAGGCCGATCAGCAGGGTCAGGTTGATCTGCCGGCTGCCGTCATACCAGAGCAGACCCAGCATGAAACCCGCCCCCAGCAGGGCTCCCAGGCCGGCAAACACCCAGCGGGCCTGGCGCCAGTGACGCAGGCGCGGGTCGGCGCCGGCTTCACGGCGCTGGCCGTTCAGGGCATGCAGGGCCGCCAGCCAGGCGGGCACGGTGAGCGGTTGTTTCTGGTCTTCCTGCTGCTGGGCAAAACGGCGATCGCGGCGGTGCAGAAAGGCGTGGCTCTGTTGCACATCACGACGGTACTGGTCGTCAAAATCCAGCAGCAGGGTCAGGGCCTTGGGCAAGGGGCGACCTCGAGGTTATTTGTCGTCCGGGGCAGCGGCCGGTTGCGGCAGCTGTTTGGGGGAGGTGTATTTCACCCCGTCAGTGGCACAGGCTCCGCAGGCATTGCCGTACTCGCCGAGGATGCCCCCTTGCTCGTCATAGCCGAAGGCCGGGCGGTAATCCATGGTGCAGGCCTGGGGCGGATCTTCCGGGCAGGTGGTGGTGCTTTCCGGCAGCCCGGCCGGGTAGTCCGTGTCGTACTGGGTGGCGCAGGCGGTGGCCAGCAAGGCAAAGGCGGGCACAACCAGGGCAACAGCTTTCATTGACGATCTCCTGAAATAGTCGTCGAGGACCATGCATTGGAGATTCAAGCATAGTGAAAGTTCAGCGGCCACGCATGCTCCAGAGGAAAAACTTTTGTTAGACTTTCACCGTTGGAGCCTTGCTTGCAAGGCGAATCCTTTCAGAACAGCCGCCTCTTCGCCTTGCAAGCAAGGCTCCAACGAAAGACCGGTTTGTCAGGCTTCGTTATTTTCCTGGCGGCGTCATTGCTTTCCCACTTTTTCTCACGAGGCTTCCATGGCGTCCAACATCGACTGGCGCAACATTCCTGCCGCGATCTGGCGGGGCCGTTCCGGCACCCTGCGACCGGTGAGCCGACCGGATCCGGTACGGTTGGAGGATCTGCTCGGCATCGATACCCAGAAGGCGAAGATCCTGCAGAACACGGAACGGTTTCTGCGCGGCGAACCCTGCAACCATGTGCTGCTGTGGGGCAGCCGGGGCACCGGCAAGTCATCCATCGTCAAGGCGTTGTTGAACGAGTATGCACCGCGCGGCCTGCGGGTAATCGAGGTGGACAAGGACGATCTGCAAGATCTGCCGGATATCGTCGATGATATCCGCGAGCGCAGTCAGCGCTTTATCGTTTACTGCGATGACCTGTCGTTCGAGGACGGAGAAAACCAGTACAAGCATCTGAAGAGTGTGCTGGAAGGCTCCCTGGAACTGCCACCGGACAATGTGCGCCTGTACGCCACCAGCAACCGCCGCCATCTGGTACCGGAATACATGAAGGACAACGAACAAAGCCAGGTGGTGGGCCGGGAGATTCATCACGGTGATGTGGTAGAGGAAAAGATTTCCCTGTCCGATCGTTTCGGGTTGGCGTTGAGTTTTTACCCGATCAGCGAACCGCAGTATTTCGAGATCGTCGATCACCTGTTTGGCGAGGTGGCGGACCGTGATCAATTGCACGTGCGCGCCCGGCGGTTTTCCATGGAGAAAGGCGTGCGCTCCGGGCGCACGGCGCGGCAGTTTTATAATCAGTTTGTGGGGGAGTTTTGAAATCAGGAGCAAGTTGAAAGTTGCAAGTTACAAGGCACGGAAAAGCCTGCTGCCAGCCTTGAAACCTTGGCAGCCGCGCTTCTCACTTTGGGACCTTCAGCGCTGCGGCGCGGCCCGACGACTTAATCAGTTAGCAACGGGCTCTATTCGCGCCTTGAAACTTTCAACTTGTCACTTGCAACGACTCACAAACGAATTTTGATTGCGTCGCAGATGGCGTTGACCGCCTTGCGTGCCGCAGGAATAACGCCGCCCATGGTGAGAAAGCCGTGGACCAGTTGCGGGTAATCCAGAGAGATGACATCCACCCCCACCGCCCGCAGTTTTTCGCCGTATTCCAACCCTTCGTCGCGCAGCGGGTCGGTGGCGGTGATCAGGAGGGTCGATGGCAGGCCGCTCAGGTCCGGGTTACGCAAGGGCGAGACGCGGTAGTCTTCGACCAATGCCGGGTCTTGAATGAACTGGGCACGGAACCAGGTCAGCAAGGCGAGATCCAGCCCGAAGCCCTGTCCCAGGGTCTGCACCGACGGGTGCTTGAGGGCCCCGTCGGTGGTGGGGTAGATCAGCACTTGCAGGGCAGGCAGGGTCAGGCCGGCCTGTTTGGCCTGCTGGCAGACCACGGCGCTCAGGTTGCCGCCGGCACTGTCGCCCATCACCGCCAACCGTTGCGGGTCCAGCCCCATGGCAGCGGTGTTATCGAGCAGCCAGCTCCAGGCGGCCAGGCAGTCATCTGCCGCCACCGGGGACGGATGCTCCGGGGACAACCGGTAATCCACACTCAACACCACCGCATTGGTGCGGTCGGCAATGTAGCGGCACAGGCGATCATACTCGTCCACGCCACCCACGGTGAAACCGCCACCGTGCATGAACATGATTGCCGGCGCCACCCGCGGCGCCAGGGCCGGACGATAACGCCGCACCCGCATCTGGCTGCCATCATCCAGCGGCACCTGATGGTCCACCACCACCGGCAATGACACCGGCGCCACATCCAGCAGATTGATGACGTCACGGTACAGACGGCGGGCCTGTTCTACCGTGCCGCTGTCCAGCGTCGGCTTGGCGGCGCTGAGCGCCAGCAGGAAGCGCAGGCGGGAATCCAGATGGGAGCGACTGTGGGTTTCCAGACCGGCGGACAACTTGTCCAGCACCGCACCGGGCAGGCTCATCAGGGCGCGCACCGCGCCACGCTCGAATACTGCAGGATTCATTGGTTTTCCTCTCTGTCCCTGCCGCCTGCCCATGTTGCCTGTAGCGTGCGGCATAAAGCGTTACTAGAAATACCACTCCAGACCGCCTTCGATGCCGGTCACGGTGATGTAATCCTTGTCCACGTACTGCATGTATTGCAGGCTCAAACCGATGTTGTAGGCGGTGCGCACGCCGACAGCGGCACCGAACGCCAGGCTGGTGTCATCGTTACGGTCGGTATCGTCACGACGGCAGGTGGTGACATTACAACGACGACGAATATTTTTTATCTTCACATCCGCAACGCCGGCAAACCCCTGCACAAAGAAATTGTCCACATGGCGGTCCAGCACGGACAGGCTGACTGGCGACTCGAACGACCATTTGCCGGTGCCCAGCAGGGCAGCCACATGGTCTACGGTATACTCGACCTTGCTGGCATTGTTGTCAGAACGCCAGGTATCCCCGGACGGCCCTGTGCCCGCGCGCAGTTCCACGCCCCAATGTTCATCCACCATACCTCCCAGACGCACGGCAAGACCGGTCGGTGTTACCTCGCGGGAGTCATAATCCAGATTGAAATGAATCAGGTTACCGGCCACATAGCCGAAACGTTGATCCTGATAGTGCGCCACACCGTCCGCTTGGCTGGTGGCAGAAAACAGCAAACCGAGAAACAGAATCCCGTAACGCATGTCGAGTCGTCCTTTTGTTATTGTTGGAGATGCGTCGTTATTGTTATCAGCTGTTATACCATTGCTCGCCCGCAGAGTCCGGTCATCTGCGGCCTTTTTGCCAACAGGGGACACCATGTCCGTTTATACGCCGCTCAGTCACAACCAGCTTGCCACCGTTCTGGACGGTTACGGCTACCGGCTACTGGCATTCCGGGCGGCCAGCCATGGCATCGAGAACAGCACCTTCCTGATTGAGGCTGAGGACAGTCATCAGCAACCCGCCCCGCTGGTACTGACTGTCTTCGAAACCCTGGACCACAACGCACTGACCCCCTATCTGGCACTGTTGGGGCATCTGGCCAAGCAAGCTCTGCCGGTGCCCGCACCGCTGCAGAATCATGACGGCCACGACCAGATCACCGTCGCCGGCAAGCCGGCGGTGCTGATGCCGCGCCTGCCCGGAGAACATGATTTTGCCGTGGACCTGGACCGCTGCCGACAGGTGGGCGCGCTACTGGCACGACTGCATCAATGTGATACCGCCCCCCTGCAGACCCTGCCCGATGAACGTCAGCGGCTGGAGAGGCTGGCCACCCATCTACACCAGCTACCGGACGAACACCGCGAGGGAGCTACAGCATTATTGAGCGACTGGCAGGCACGACCCACCGGCACCACCCTGATCCACGGCGACCTGTTCCGCGACAATCTGCTGTGGCAACAGGGCCGCATCAGCGCCCTTCTGGATTTCTACAACGCCTGTCTGGATTACCCGGAATACGATCTGGCGGTGACGCTCAACGACTGGTGCGTGGATAGCAATGGCAAACCGGTGGCAGAGCGGGAGCAAGCGCTGCTGGAAAGCTACCGGGAGTTCGGCGGGCAGGTGGATGACAGCCTGTTGCTGGAGGCGTTGGCGGTGGCAGCTCTGCGCTTCTGGCTGTCGCGGCTGGCCGGCCCGGTGTCGGCGCAAAGCGAAGGGCAGGGCAGCAAGGACCCGGAGGAGTTTGCGCGGATTTTTCAGTGGCGGATTGCGGCGTTGGCGGGATAGGGGAAAGTTTAAAGTTCAACTGCTCTCCGACCCGGACAGGATCAGGTGATTCAGGTGCGCCAGGTACTCTTCTTCCCGCCACAGCCAGTCGTAGGCCGGGCAGGCCAGCGAGGTGGGGGTCATGGACTCCACGCCCTGGGTGAGAGCGCTGACCACCATCATCTCGTGCAAATCGGCCCAGCCCGTGGGCAGGCGACGCAAATGGCGGGGCTGGCGCACGAAACCTTCGCCGATCACCGGCTGCAGGCGCCGCAGGCGGGTAAAGGCCATGCGCCGCTGCAACTGGTCCTCCATACGCCGTTGCCAGTGCATGCCGCCGGCATCCAGCAATAGCTGCCTCACCGGGCTGGCCAGACGCCGGGCCAGACCAGTCATGGGAACCGCCTCGCCACTGGCCAGTCGATAGCGCGGATCATCATCCAGCCACAGGCTGAAATCGAGAAAATCCAGCTCACTGGTATCCAGTTGCCGCAACTGCTCGCTGATCCGGGTGGTGGTGCTCAGCCCGATCGGTACGCCGGGAAACAGGGCGTGCAGGGCACGGGGAATTTCCAGCAGATACGCTTCGATGCGCTCGGCGGCGCTGGCGGACCAGCGCTGCGGCAGAGGCCGGTCCGGGGAACGGTTGAACACCCGACGGGTAACGCCGTGGGCATAGGGCAGGGCGGGGAACTGGTGGCAGAAATCCACCCCGGCCACGTCATCCAGGTAACCCCATTCCTGCACCAGCGCCAGGGTATCGCTCCACACCGCGATGAAATCTTCCGGGCGCCGCACAAAGGAACGACGGGCACGGCTGTCGTCCACAAAGCGGCTGCTGAACCACACCTTCAGGCCACGCTCGTGGGCGGATTGCAGCAGTTGCTGCAGGCTGTGGCGAATCTTTACTTCCACCGGGTCATGGCCCGGTGCCTGCAGTTCGCAACGATCCAGGTGGACGCCGTTATCCGGGCAGGCAATCAGGTGTGGGCAGGGATCCAGCCGCAGAGCATTGAAACCGCGTTGCTGGGTTTCATCGAGCACTTTTTCCAGCGACGCAAAAGCACCGTGACGAGTGTCACGGTCCAGCAGCCAGGACAGATCCCAGCAGGCCATCGCCAAAGGTTGTGCGCTATTTTGCTGTGCCATCCAGGCCCTGCACCCGTTTCAGATTAAGCGCTCCAGCATACCGTTTTCCGGGACGGCCTCAATGGCCCTGTGCCCGCCGGGTAATTTTTGACCCGCCTTGACACTTGATGGCGCTCACAAGCCGGTTTCCCCCTGGGTAAGGGAGCGCTATGATCGGGTTATGAAAAAAATAATGATTGCCCTGTTAATGGCTCCGGGCCTGGTCGTGGCGGCGGAACAATTACCCGATTCCTCGCCACCTGACGATGATGCTCCGCAAACCCGGGAGCAGGTCCCTGCGCAGCCACTGAACGGCAGCGAGCTGGAAGCCATGTACCTGGAATCGCCACGGGAATTGGATACCAGCGATGAAAGCCGCGGCATGAACGCGATCAGCCCGGATACCCGTTATCTGGAGGACGAGCAGCAGGAAATACGCCAGCGTCAGGCCGAGAATGTGCGCCCGCCGGAGCTTCGCGACAATACCCCACCACCGCCGCCACCCACGTTGATTCCGATTCGGGAGCTTTGAAGCAGCGGCGAGTGGCTAGCTACGAGCTTCTAGCTGTAACGCGGCAGGGGCGAGCCAATCGAATAGCCCTCTGCCTGCAGGTATAGGAGTGTCGCTGGCGGCGCGATTTCAGCCTTGGCGAGGATTTGAGAATTCATTGTAGGAACGGAGCGAAGCGGAGTAACGCACACAGGGCGGTCCCGAAGGGGTGAGCGCAGCGAGGCGACAAAGATCAATCTAACCGCCATTCTTTCTGAAACCTGTCGAGCGCTGAAATGCCTGATCGCCCTGTGGGCGATTTCCTTGCTACGCAAGGTTCGCGGCTCAAGCGCCGCGCCTACAGCGGCTTCATAGAAATGCCGAGGCCCGAGGAACTTTCCACCCTTTCCCTATCCTACGAGCGTAGCTCGTAGCTTCAGCCCGCCCCCGCCTGCAGGCATGCTTTGAACCCTTCCACCAACCGGTCCCGCCAGGTCAGGTAATCCAGCTCCGGATAATCGCGGCCGAGCGGGTCCAGGGGGTGTATCTGGCAGTCCGGGCACAGTCGGGAGACCATGGCGGCGCGGGCTTCTGGTTCAAGAATGGCGCAACGGACCTGCTGGTCGCGAATCTCGCCGGCCAACGCCACAAAACGTCGGCTACCCGGCCCCGCATCCAGTTGCTGTGAGACCACCAGCGGTTCCGCCAGCCCCAGTGTTTCGGTGAGATAACCCCAAGGCTGGTGGTAACTCAGCCAGGGCACCCTCTCCAGCCCAGCCAGTGCCTGACGGTGACGGGCATGGCGATCTTTGGCCTGTTGCTGCCAGCGTGCCGGTTCACCGGCTTTCAGCCCCTGCGGGTAACGCTGTGCCAGCGCCCCGGCCAGCCGCATCATGTTGTCCAGCGACAGCCACAGGTGCGGGTCCAAGGTGGCATCGCCATGATCCGAATCATGATGCTCGTGGTCATGCTCATGGTCGTGATCACCTTCCCGGCGATGAACACCCTCCAGCTCCAGCAGGGTCAGGGTAGCTCCCTGCCGACGGGCCACCAGCGGTGCCAGCGGCGCCTCCACGGTTTCGCCCAGCCACACCAGCAGGTCCGCCTGCTGCACCAACATGGCCTGGCGGGGAGACAGGGCCAGCTGATGGGGGTTCTGGTTGGCCTGCAGCAGGGTCACCACCTGCACCTGGTCACCATAAAGCCCGCGCAGCACCTTGGCCAACGGCTCCACACTGGCCACCAGGGTCTGGCTCCAGGCGGGGGAGGCGAGCATAAGCAGCAATGTTAGCCAGAGACGGCGCATGGAATTCCTCAAATTCGAATTACGTTGGGGGAAGCAAGCTACAAGCTTCAAGCTGCAAGGCGCGAGGAAGACTGTGCCGGCTACCTGGTTATCGCCGCGCTTCAGCGCCCAAGGTGTTGCGGCGCGGCAGAAGAGTTGGACGGTTGGCTCCGGATTAATCCCGCGCCTTGTAGCTTGCAACTTGAAGCTTGTAGCTAACCCTCAGTGCAGGCGAAAGGCCGGCAGTATATCATTGCGCCTTTGTTCTTCGGGCGCTTTTGCTATGTCGGATCCTCTGGTCAATGTGCAGGCGGTGTCGGTCACCCTGGGTGGCAACAGCGTGTTGTCCGAGGTCAGCCTGAATCTGGCCCCCGGTCGCATCACCACCCTGATCGGCCCCAATGGCGCCGGCAAAAGCACCCTGGCGCGGGTGGTGCTGGGTCTGGTCACGCCGTCCAGCGGCTCAGTGGAGCGCCGCAAGGGACTGCGGGTGGGCTACATGCCCCAGCACATCAAGATCGATGACAGCCTGCCGCTCACCGTGGACCGGTTTCTGTGGCTGGCCGCGCCCGGCCCCACCGCCGCCCGGCGGGCGGCGCTGGAGCAGGCCGGGGTGGCTCACCTGCGTCGCCGTGCAGTGCAGCAGCTGTCCGGCGGCGAGATGCAGCGGGTGCTGCTGGCCCGGGCCCTGCTGCGCAAGCCGGACCTGCTGGTGCTGGACGAACCGGCCCAGGGGGTGGACGTGGCCGGGCAGAATGCGCTCTACGGGCTGCTCAAGTCGGTCCGCGATGATCTGGGCTGCGCCATCCTGCTGATTTCCCACGACCTGCATCTGGTGATGGCGGCCACCGACGAGGTGATCTGTCTGCAGCGTCATGTGTGCTGTTCCGGCAGCCCGGAATCCGTGAGCCGGGACCCGGCCTACCATGAACTGTTTGGCCCTGGCGCCGGCACCCCCAACCTGGCGCTCTACACCCACGATCATGACCACGACCATGATCTGCATGGCGATGCCCAGCCGGGCCACCAACACGACGGGAATTGCCACCATGATTGAGCTGCTGTTGCCGCCGCTGTTCGCCGGCCTGGCCGTGGCCCTGGTGTCCGGCCCCATGGGCGCCTTCGTGGTCTGGCGGCGCATGGCCTTTTTCGGTGACACCCTGGCCCACGGCGCCTTGCTGGGCGCGGCGCTTGGCCTGGCACTGGATATCAGCCTGTACCTGGCCGTGGTGGCCGTATGCCTGGGTCTGGCCGGCGCCCTCACCGCCCTGCAGCACCAGCAGCAACTGGCCAGCGACACCCTGCTGGGCATTGTCGCTCATACCACCCTGGCGCTGGGGGTGATTGCCATTAGTCTGCAAGAAGGCATTCAGGTGGACCTGTTTGCCTATCTGTTCGGCGACCTGCTGGCAGTGGGCTGGCAGGATGCCCTGGCCCTGTGGGCTGGTGCCATCCTGATTCTGCTACTGATGTTGTGGCAATGGCGGGCCCTGCTGAGCATTACCGTCAGCGAGGAGCTGGCCCAGGTGGAAGGGGTGGCGGTACAGCGCACCCGGCTGCTGCTGATGTTGTTGCTGGCCCTGTTGATCGCCGGCGCCATCCGCACCGTGGGGGTATTGTTGATCACCTCCCTGCTGGTGATCCCCGCCGCCAGCGCCCGCCGACTCACCCATACCCCGGCACAAATGGCGGCGGTAGCCAGTGTGCTGGGTACTCTGGCGGTACTGGCCGGTCTGGCGGTGAGCTGGTTCGCCAATACGCCGGTGGGGCCGTCCATCGTGGTCGCTGCCAGTAGTTTGTTTGTGCTGACGTTGCTACGCCGAAGTTCATGAAAGCACTTGCCGTAGGAGCGTCGCTGGCGGCGCGATAACCCAAATCAAAAGCGCTTTCACCACAGAGAACGCAGAGGCACAGAGAAAACCCCTTTCTTTTCCTCGGTGAACTCTGTGCCCTCTGTGGT